>Ga0182735_1001583_pt1 | contig 14963 bp, 14 predicted proteins | sample eDN5th30CKraftMG_FD_128524 | JGI IMG/M metagenome (GOLD analysis project Ga0182735, IMG submission 128524) | Enriched Miracle-Growth compost microbial communities from Emeryville, California, USA - eDNA 5th pass 30_C Kraft MG (version 2) (version 2) ... | reverse complement strand
TGATTATCGCGCTTCCGCGGGAATCGACCTGGAGCAGGACGCGCTCGATCGGGATGCCGGAAACCATCTTGCCGTGCCGCTGCGCGTGCTGTGGGCGCAACATGGCGCCGTGGGCCGGAACTTCGACGTGCTGCAACTATGGAAGGATGTTTCCCGCGGCGAGGTCAGCGGCCATGCGGTGGATTGCGGCCACTATCTGGCTGAAGAAAAGCCCGACATCGTCTTGCAGGAGATGCTGGCGTTCTTTCGCGGCGAGGATAAACCGCGTGTCGATGGTTAATAACGCCACGCCTATTGAGGAGCGGGCGGATGGTGTCCGCCTGTCGCGCGTCGCCGCTACGTCTCCGCTATTTATATGCGCTGAATGACGGTAGCCGTCGACATGCCATGGCCGGCGCAGAAGACAATCAAACCGATCTCGCCGCCGATGGACTCCAGCGCCGCGAGCGTTTTGGCGATCAAGGCCGCCCCCGTTGCCCCCAGTGGATGGCCGTGAGCGATGGCTCCGCCCCATAGATTGAAGCGATCGGGCGTGATGGCAAACTCGCGTGACCAGGCCAATGGTACGCTGGCGAAGGCTTCGTTTATTTCGATCCAGTCGAAGTCTTGCATGCTTAATCCAGACCGCCGCATTGCTTCGCGCGTTGCGGCGAATATGCCGTCAAGCTGCATCGTCGGGTCCGAGCCCAGCGTGACTCTGGCGAGGAAGCGCGCTTTAGGCCGCAAGCCATCAGAGAGCGCTTTATGCTCGTCACCAACCAGGACCGCTGCCGCACCATCCGTCATCTGACTTGCATTGGCGGCGGTGATAATGCCGTTTTCCGGGTCAAAAAGCGGGCGTAGCGCTGCCACCTTGTGCGGATCGAGTTCGTGCCGGATACCTTCGTCCTGGATAATATGGGCCTCGTGCCCATCGCTTGACGTAATATGAACGGGCAAAATTTCGGTATGTCGATTGGCAAGCATGGCGGCGCTGGCCCGCTTATGACTTTCCATAGCATAAGCATCAAGGTCGGCTCGGCTCATTCCCCAATGTCGGGCTAAATGCTCCGCACTGACCCCTTGATGGGGCAGGTCGAATTGTTCAAGCAACTCAGGGTTTAGGCCACTCCAGTCCACAAACGCAGGGCCCAGCGTCACGTCGAGAAACATAGGCACACGGCTCATACTTTCAACGCCACCGCCGATGATATAGCTGGCGTCGCCCGCTGCGACACCTTGTGCGGCGAAATGTACAGCCGTTTGACCCGAACTGCACATGCGATTGAGCGTAACGCCAGCGACATGGACAGGAAAGCCGGCTAATAAAGAGGATAGGCGTGCGATGTTCCCACCCTGTTCGCCCGCCTGGCTGACGCAACCTATGATTATATCGTCAATCATTGCTGGATCGCCGCCGCTACGGCTTAATAGACCCGTCAATACACGTGCCAGCAGCGCATCCGGACGAAGCTGAGCAAATACGCCGCCCCGTTTCCCAAAAGCGCTACGTACTGCTTCAATAATCACTGGTTGACTCATTATTGGCCCCATTGTGCCGGGCTAGCCTGAATGTTGGAAGCCTTGCGGCAATTTACACAGTTACCGTTGCAAACCCAGTTCTCGAACGAGCGTTCCCCATTTTTTATTTTCAGCGGCAATAAATTTCGAAAACTCAGGGAGATCCAGCGGCGCGACTTCCGAGCCCGTGTTGGCTATCTTCTCCTGAATACTGGGCATAGCAAGTATTTTTGCTGTTTCTGCTGCGAGTTTGTCGACGACGGCTTGCGGCGTCCCAATTGGCGCCAGCAGGCCATACCAGACCGTGGCTTCGTAATCGGGTTGATTCAGTATCTCCGCCAGGGTCCGCACGTCTGGCAATTGGCTGGACCGCTTCTTCGTGCCGATTGCAAGTGCCTTCATGCGACCCGCTTTGATTTGTTGCGCAGCTGCCGGAAGCACTGGAAAATAGAAAGCGACTTCACCACTTACCAGATCAGTCAGTGCCTGCGACCCAGTGCGATAAGGAACGTCCTTGACGTCAATGTCAGCTTGCCGGGCCAGCATTGCTACCTCCAGGTGGCTGGGTGAGCCCTTCCCTGATGTCGCATAGTTCAGTTCCCCGGGACGTTTCTTCGCTTCGCGTACTAGGTCCTCCCAAGAGGACAGGCGCGAATTGGCCCCCGCTACCAGTACCATGGGCAAGACCGCTACCCGCATGATGGGTGCGAAATCTTTCACTGCGTCGTATTTGGGTTCGGCATCCATATGCGGGCTGACCGTCAGTGTCGTAGGAGCCAGCAACAAGGTATAGCCATCTGCTGCCGCGCGTGCCGCGGCGACTGTGCCGAGCGCGCCTCCGACGCCAGGCATGTTCTCAATGACCACTGATTGTTTGAGATTTACAGCGAGTTGATCGCCCAGGATGCGGGCGATAGTGTCGGCGCCGCTGCCAGCTCCGTACGCTACAATCATTTTCACTGGTCGCTCAGGATAGCCAGCCGCCGCTGCTGGTGCTCCAGCAAGCATCGCAAACCCTGTCAACGTATACGCAGCCCAGCTTTTTACGTGTTTCATCGCTTGTCTCCTTGTGCCCGGTCAGGACTCATCATTGTTTCGTTACAACACTGTCCCCCTTATCGCCCGGTTTCGCCCGGACGGCATCTGTCTTATGGACGAAAGCGGCACGCCTATCCGTCAATACGCCCAGTACTTCTGGTGAAACTCCCCAAAGCGCGGTGAGAACTTCCGCAGTATGCTCGCCCAGCATGGGTGCGGCCTGTGCTGACAATATCCAGTCTTCAGCTGCGATAGGGCAGGCCACATTGGGTATCTGCGTTCCTTGCCGTGTCGGTAAAGTTCCAAACAACCTGTTATGGGTGACTTGTGGGTCATTGATCAGATCGGAATAGTTATTTACCGGTGCGCACAAAATATCCATTCGGCGCAATTCTGCGATCCATTCTCCCGTCGTCCGGGTCTGGAAAAGGGGCTCGAGAACCGCCTTGAGGCTGCTGCGATTCTGTTGCCTCGCTTCTGAGGTGCAGTAAAGCGGGTTATCTTTCTCATCCGGTATCCCAAGTTCGTCGCAAAAATCCGGCCATTGATGGTCAAAGACGGTAAAAGTGATGCGCCCGTCTCGGGTCGCCATGGCTCCGGAAGGAGCAATGAGAGGATGGTCATTTCCTGCTCTGTCTGGAGGAGCTCCCGTAAGCAGAAATTCCGTCAAGGGCGGCGCCTGAAATGCGACGATGGAGTCAAGCAGCGAGATTTGTACGTGGCGCCCGCGATTGCTGACAGCCCGGTCGATGAGAGCCAGGAGAATGCCGGAAAAGGCGTTCATGCCGGCCAGCATATCGGATACGACGTTGCCGACTCGCAAAGGGGGGCCATCTCGTTCACCGATGATGCTCATCAGGCCTCCATAGGCCTGCATGATGGAATCCCCTGCGGGCAAGTTCGAGTTGGGGCCGGACGGGCCGAAGCCTGTCACAGAACAATAAATCAGCTTTGGATTAATCGCGCGCAACGTTGAATAATCGAGGCCAAGTTTTCCCATAACGCCGGGTCTGAAGCTTTCGATGATCACATCGGCGCGTTCTGCGGCCGTGCGCACTATGCTTTGCGTCTCTGCGTCCCGCAGGTCCAGACAGACCCCCCGCTTGTTGCGATTCACGCTAAGGTACACGCCACCGGCTGTGCCCATGGTCCGCGACCAATCGCCTCTTGGAGGTTCAATCTTGATGACATCTGCACCCAGGTCCCCCAGAAGCTGACCACAGTATGGCCCGGCGACTCCCTGACCGAAATCGATAACCTGAAGCCCGTTCAACGGGGACATGATCAGAGTGTCCCCTTGCGCATCATGAATGCGCCGTGGAAGACGCAAGGCACTATGCCTTGCTGATTAACGACTTCTACTTTTACCGTAATCACCCCACGATTTTTATCCGAAACATCTTTCAGATCTTCGACGGTAATCCGGGCATGCAAGGTGTCACCAGCTTTAACGGGTGCGGAGAACTTGAATTGATCCAGACCGAGAGCGGCGAGAGTGTACTTCCCCAAAATATCTTCCAGCATGCCTGCCGCGATGGATGCGGTCATCAGGCCAGGTGCCACCCTGGTCTTGAACAGGCTGTGCTGCTTCGAAAATTCCTCATCTATAAACATCGGCAGCTTGAGCCCAGCGAAACAGGTGTAGTTCACGATATCTGCTTCGGTAATGGTGCGGGCGTAGCTTTCGAAGACCTCGCCTACGGAATATTCTTCGTACGTTTTTTGAGCCATGAGCTATCCCCTCCTCTGTTTAGTTCGTATATAAGTACTATATTTCTATATACGTACAAATAATACGCAGCGAGGTAAGAGCTGTCAATGGCCGAGTTTGAATTTTTGCTGATGCGTTATTAACAGCGTGTCATTGGCGATAAGTGCCAATCAGTCGTTCCAGCACTGCTCTTTCGTGTTTGAGCGCTTTTATATGAGCTTCCCGGGCTGTAATCATGCGTTCCGTCGGCCCCGCCAAGCCGAGGCCGAATAAAAGGCCACCATCCTTCCGGGTGACGGCGATAGCAACGGCGCTTGCGCCGACTACTCGCTCGTCTATTGTCTGCGATACGCCTGATGCTCGAATTTCGCGTAGTTGATTGAGCAGGGCGGTAGCATCGGAGAGTGTCTTATCCGTAAAGGAATGAAGCCTTCTGCCATTTAAATAGCGTTTTTGCCGCTCTGGTTCCATATAGGCGAGCAGCAATTTTCCCATGGCCGTACTATAAAGCTCTTCCCGCTTGCCGACCGGAGCGGTATAGCGGACCGGATGGGTACTTTCCGATTTCGCGAAGTAGACCAGTGTTTGCTCATCTGGCGCCAACTGTCCCGCGAGAGCAGTTTCGCCAGTCTCCGCCATTAGGCGATCCAGCGAGGGTGAAATAAGTTCCGGCAGCCGCATATTACCGACGATTTGGGTGGCGAGAAGGAACATCTCTTGTCCAATGCGATATGAACTCTCTTCACGTACCAGATAGCCGCCGGCGATCAAGCCGTTAAGCAGGCCAACCAGGCTTGTCTTGGGCGCCGCCAGGTGTTGTGCAAGCGCAGTTAATGTCATGCCCCCTTCATGGTTGGCGAGAGCGCGAAAGATCGCAAGAATGCGGCCGACGGACTGGGGGGCTGGCATTGTCATCACTAAAGCGCAAGTATGTACAGATGGGGACGGAACAAAAAGACCACGGCGGAAAATGCAGACCATTGTACGGTAGACAAGTCTAGCGCCAGGAACGCCGAGCTAGCGTCATTGGCGCTTATGGACTATTCGCAATAGGTTGAGAAGTGCAAGCGCCGTGAAGTTCTGAAGCAGGCGGGCTTTCTCCTAGCCCTTCCCCCACATGCGCCGCATGACGTCTTCGTCGCCGGGGCGGCGGCCATGGAGCAGCGCCATGACGATGTGGCCGGCAATCAGCGCGAGCAGCAGCCAGCCCAGCCAGCCATGGAAGAGATTGGCGGGCGCCATGAGCCATTCGATCTTTCCTTCGAAGCCCGGCATCAGCGACAGGCCGAAGGGCGAGAAGGCGCGTCCGGAACCATATTGCCGGAGCAAGGCAAGCGTCGGGATGGCGATGACCAGCGCATACATCGCCAAGTGCCCCAGCCTGGCCGAGGTACTGATCGATGGGGGCCGGCGCCCGGCATTGGAAAGCAGCCAGGCCACGCGGAGGAGGGCCAGTATCAGAAGCAACAGACCCATGGGCTTGTGCGTGGCCCACATGAACTGGTCGAGGGCAGAGTCTTTGGCCAATACCCTGGCGCTGGCCGTTGCGAATTGCCAGGCAATGAGTAGCGCCATTCCCCAGTGCAGCCACCTGCTGACCGCGCCGTAACATTCTTTGCAGTCCCTGATACCCATTGCCCGCTTCCTTTTCTTATGCACCAAATGCAAAGGACTGCGTTTCCCGGGAAAAGTTCCAGGAAACTGACCGGAAGCTTAAACAAATATTCGCGTTCTGCTCTGGACGAACCGGGGGGAAGATCCGGTCCCGCTCGCCGATCGCCCGATAATTCCGGCGACATGCGAACCGGCTTAGCGCTGGAAACAATCCTGGCTCATCGGCGGGAACCTGCAAGACCGGGCCGTGGGGTGCAAGCAAAAGGCGTTACGCCGCTAAACGTAACGCCCCTGCTTCATTTCGCGCCGTGGCTGCGTCGCTGCCGTTCCAGGCCGGTGGACGGGAAGGCGGTCAGTTAACCGTGATGTTCGCCGACTTGATCAGGGCCGCCCATTTCTCGGTTTCGCTCTGGATGAATGCGGCGAACTCTTCGGGCGTGCCGCCCACGATCTGCCCGCCGGTGGCGTCGAAGGCTTTCTTGACTTCGGGTTTTTGCAGAACGCGGTTGAACGCGGCGTTCAGCTTGTCGACGATGGGCTTGGGCGTGCCGGCGGGAACGATGATGCCTTGCCAGTTGTAGGATTCGAATCCCGGCAGGCCCGATTCGGCCACGGTAGGCACGTCCGGCAGCAGCGCGAGGCGCTGGCTGCTGGTGACTGCCAAGGGGTGTACTTTGCCCGCCTGTATCGCAGGCATCGCCGCATAGCCCATTTCGAACATCATGTCGATATGGCCGGCCATCAGGTCGGTGGCCGCGGGCGCGCCCCCTTTATAGGGCACGTGGGTCATCTTTATGCCGGCATCCCGCGCGAACAGTTCGCCGGACAGGTGGTGCGCGCCGCCCACGCCCGACGAGCCGAAGGTCAGTGAACCGGGGTCCTTCTTGGCCAGCGCGATCAATTCGGCCACCGACTGGACCGGCACTTTTTTATTCACGTTCAGGATCAGCGGCGCTTCTTCAACCAGGATGACAGGGATGATGTCTTTCTTGACGTCGTAGCGGACGTTCTTGGGCATGAGCGTCGGATTGACGGACAGCGGCGCCAAGTGTCCGCTGCCTATCGTGTAGCCATCGGGCTTGGCGCGCGCGAGGTCGCCCGTGCCGATGACGCCGCCCGCGCCCGCCTTGTTCTCCACCACGATGGTCGTGCCCAGTTCCTTGCCCAATTCTTCGCCCAGCATGCGCATGCGGGTGTCGGCGAAACCGCCGGCGGCATAGGGAATGATCAAGGTGATGGGCTTAGCGTCGGGCCATTCGGCGGCCGAGGCAGGGCCCGCGAACGTAGCGGACAGCGCAGCCGCCAAAGCGACTGCTGCGAGTTGTTTGATGGTTTTCATCGGATTGGACTCCCGGATGTAGACATAGTGTTACTGAATAGATGCAAGGCGGCGGCTTGGCAGGCCTTGGAAGGGAATGCTTCCAGGGGAGCGCGCGGCCATGTGCAAGCATGCATGTCCCGCTTGCCGCCGGCGCTGCTGGAAACAAACCATGATTGTACGCCGTTGCCCCATGTGAAATGGCTGCAAGGGCCCGCCAAGGCCGCTGTCTCAGTGATGACACAGTCATCAGCATGCCCATGAGCGTAGCCGTTGCGTCGCGCCGCTCCGTCGAAAAACCCAGGGGCTGCGCCATGGCGCCTATGCATACTCTCGAAAAGCCGGCTTGAAATACGCTGAAATCATCTCGTCACCCCTCTCGTTGACTTAAATCACATATCCCATGGGTTAGGCATTGTGGGATGTCCGTGAGTGACTAGACTCGAAGCCATCGGACCTCGCATCGGCGTTTATGCCCGCTGCGTTTTGTAGTCTCAGGCTGCCCATGCAGCCGCTTACACAGGGAATCCATTCATGAAAAAAGCACTGCTCGCAGCCGCCATCCTGGCGGCTTCCGGCCTGGCCAACGCCGGAGAAGCCATTTACGACGTCGAGCCCACGCACACCTTCGTCCACTTCGAAGTGCTGCATGCCGGCACCTCCACCAACCGCGGGCGTTTCGATACGGTCGAAGGCTCGGTTACGCTGGACCGCGAGGCGCGGAAGGGCAAGGTCGACATCGTGGTGCATCCGGCTTCGGTCAACACAGGCATAGAGTCCTATAACGACCACCTGCGCAATGCGGATTTTCTCAATGTCTCGGCGTATCCGACGGCGCGGTTCGTCGGAGACGGCTTCATCTTCGAAAACGGGCGTGTCAAGTCCGTGTCGGGCGCCTTGACTCTGCTGGGCAAGACGCAGCCGGTCACCTTGAACGCCCTGCGTTTCAACTGTTATGACAATCCTCGAGCGAAAAAGGAAGCTTGCGGGGGCGATTTCGAAACCACGCTGACCCGCAGCGATTTCGGCATGAACTTCGGGCTGCCCGGTATTCCCGACACGGTCCGTATTCTCATACAGATAGAGGCCTTGAAGCGCTAGGACAAGCGCTAGGGCTCGAACCGCGCAAGCAGGCTGCGGGCCCGCGCGACGATGGGCGCATCGACAAAAGCGCCTTCGAAGGTAAACGCACCCAGGCCGTCCCGCTCGGCCTGGTCCGCGGCGTCGATCAGGCGCCTGGCGCGGGCGAGTTCTTCCGTGGACGGCGCAAAGCCTTGGTTCAGAATCGGCACCACGCTGGGATGTATGCAGGTTGCGCCGTCGAAGCCGAAGGTCCGCGCTTCCTTGACGGCGGCCGCCAGGGACTCGAGGTCCTGGTAGTCGGCTACGGTGCGCAGCAAGCCGAACGAGCGCAGCCCGGCGGCCTTGGCGGCCATGTGCACCAAGAGCTTGGGCAGGCGCAGCACTTCGGGCGTAGGCTCGGCGCCCATCGAGGTGGCCAGGTCTTCGCCGCCCGCGCTCAGCGCAAATACCCTGGGGCCGCGCGCAATGGCCTGCGCCGCCAGGACGCCCTGCGTGTCTTCCAGCAAAGGCACGAAGGCCATGGGGGGACGCGACAGGCCGGACTCTATGGGCGACAAGGCGGCATCCAGTCGCTCCAGCACATCGGCGGAAGACACCTTGGGAACATACAGGCCGAAGGCGCCTGCCCGGCACGCGGCTTCAGCGTCGGCCAAAAGCAAATCGGGCTGGTTGTTGACGCGCACGAACACCTTGGCGCCGTTTTGCCCGACGCGCGCCACAACGGTATTCAGCGCCTGCCGGGCGCCGAGCTTCTGGTCGGGCGCCACCGCGTCTTCCAAGTCCACCACGATGGCGTCGGCGCCACGCAGATGCGCTTTGGCGATGAAACGTTCGGCGCTGCCCGGCACGTAAAGCAATGAGCGGATCATAGCGCCTCCTGATGGCGTAATATCTGATCGACCTGCGCCGCGGGGACGCCGGCCTCAGCAAGCACTTCCTCCGTGTGCTGGCCCAGCAAAGGGGCGGGCTTGGCCCAGATGCCGGGCGTGCCGGACAGGCGCGGCACGATGTTGTGCATGGGCAGCGATCCGTAGTCTTCGTCCTCGACGTCCAGGAATACCTCGCGCTTCTGGAAGTGGGGATCCTCCATGGCATCGGCGATGTTGTATACCGGGCCTACCGTGGCGCCCGCCGCGCGCATGATGGCCAGGGCCTCGTCGCGTGTATGGCGCGCGAACCAGGCGCCTACGGCCTCATCCACCAGCGGCCTGTGCTTGACGCGGGCGCTGTTCGTGGCAAAGCGCGGGTCCTCGATCATTTCGGCGCGTCCGATTATCTGGAATATGCGCGTCGCCACGGCTTGCGTCGAACCCGAAAGCGCCACATATTTGCCATCGGAGCAGGCATAGACGTTGCGCGGCGACGAGGTGTTCGATGCACTGCCCACGCGTTCCTTGATGGTGCCGGTCAGTTGATAGATGGATGCCTCGGGACCCAGGACGGAAAACATGGGCTCGAGCAAAGACAGATCGATGACCTGGCCCTGGGCCTGGCCGCGTTCCCGCGCCAGCAAAGCCATGCTGACGGCCGATGAGCCATAGACGCCCGCAATCATGTCTGCCAGCGCCAGCGGCGGCAGCACGGGTTCGCGGTCCGGGAAGCCGGTTCTTGCGGCAAAGCCGCTCATGGCCTCGACCAGCGTGCCGAAGCCGGGCAGGGTGGAATACGGCCCGGTTTGCCCGAAACCCGAAATACGCACCACGATCAGGCCGGGATTGCGCTCGAGCAGGAAATCCGGTGCAAGTCCCATTTTTTCCAGCGTGCCCGGCCGATAATTTTCGATCAGAACGTCCGCCTGATCTATCAAGGCTTTCAATGCCTGCATGTCGCCTTCCTGGCGCAGATTCAATACGACGGAGCGTTTGTTGCGGCCGTAGGTTTTCCAGAAGAGCGACTTCCCGTCTTCGCGCCAGTCGCGCAGCGGATCGCCGCCGGGCGGTTCGACCTTGATCACATCGGCGCCAAAGTCGCCTAGCTGCAAAGACAGCATGTTGCCGGCGACGAGGCGCGACAAGTCGATCACGCGATATCCGGACAGCGGTCCCTTGGCGTGGGGGTTGAATTTTACGGGAGGGGTGGTAGGTGTCTGTTGATTCATGCTCAGGCTGCCTGTGGTACGGAGTCGGCGGCAAAAAGGGTGGCTGCTTCGGGAGGGATGCGTACGTATGCCTGCTTGCTCGACATCTCTTTGCTGGTCTGGATGCGGTAGTGTCCGCCCGGGCCGCTGACTTCATATTGATAGACCGAGCCAAGGTAAGCGCCGCTGTTCAGGCTGACCTGAACGATGTTTTCGCCCGGTTCGCCGACGACTTCGACGCGTTCGGGCCGGACCGCGATCACGACATCGCCGGATAGCTCGCCTTTGCCGGCGCCGGCGCGCAGCACGCTGCCATTGCTCAGCTGGACGGTGGCCCAGGGCCCATTGCGTTCGATCAGCTTGCCTTTGAGGAAATTGGAGGAGCCGATAAAGTCGGCGACAAAGGCGTCGGTCGGGGTTTCGTAGATCTCTTTGGGCGTGCCCAATTGGCGGATGCGCCCCTCCGACATGACGGCGATCCGGTCGGATACGGCCAGCGCTTCGGCCTGATCGTGGGTGACATACACGGTGGTGACTTGCAGCCGTTCCTGCAGCTCGCGCAGCCAGACCCGGGCGCGCTCCCTGAGTTTGGCGTCCAGATTGGACAGGGGTTCGTCCAACAGCAGCAGGCCGGGCCGGTAAACCAGCGCCCGCGCCAGCGCCACCCGCTGCTGCTGCCCACCCGAAAGTTCAAAAGGATAGCGGTTGATGTAGTCGGACATCTCGACCAGCCCCAGCGCTTCCTTGATGCGTGTATCGCGTTCGGACTTGTTGACCTTGCGCAGTTTCAATGGGAACGCCAGATTTTCGCCCACCGACATATGGGGCCAAAGGGCGTAGCTCTGGAACACCAGGCCGATATTGCGGTGCTCCGGCTCGACTGAAATGCCTTTGCCGCCGTCGAACAGGACGGTATCGCCGATCCGGATGACGCCCGATGTGGCCTGGTTCAAGCCCGCGACGGAGAACAGCGTGGTGGACTTTCCGCAGCCCGATGGGCCCAGCAAGGTCAGGAATTCGCCCGACGGCACGGATAGGGAAATATTGTCGACGGCGGTGACATCGCCGTACGCGATGGTCAGTTGTTCAAGTATCAGATCAGCCATAGATTTTGACCCCCAAGAGGCGGCGAGCGGTAAATACAAAGAGGGCGGTGATGATGACCTGGATGGCGGCCAGCGCCGAGACCGGCCCATTGTCGCCTTGGGCGTACAAGGCCAGCATGGTGGTGCCGATGATTTCCGAGCCGGATTGATACAGGAAAACCGCGGTGACGTACTCTTTGAAGAAATGGATGAACAGCAGGGCGAAGGTGGAAAATAGCGCGGGCCGCAGCAGAGGCAGCACGATGTGGCGCATGGTGGTCCACCAGCCGGCGCCTGAAATGCGGGCGGCCCGGTCCAGTTCGGCTCCGATCTGCGATAGCGCCGGCGCGACGGTGCCGAAGCCGATGGGGATGTAGCGCAGGACGAAGGCGGCGACGAGAATCCAGATCGTGCCGCGCAGTATGTCCAGGCCGGGAATCCAGACGACGGCGTAGAAGAAGCCCAGACCGGCGATGATGCCGGGCAGCGAGCGCGGGAACAAGGCGATGTATTCCAGCAAACGGCTGTAGCGGAAATCCGAGCGCCGCGCCACGAAGGCGATCATGACGACCACCGCGGTGCCTATCACGCCCCCGATCAGGGAAATGACTACGGAGTTCCAGATGGAGCGCACATAACTGGTCTGGCTGAAGATCAGCTCGAAATTATGCGTGGTGAGCAGTTCCCAGAAAGGCACCAGCGGCGTCAGGAATGTGACGCTGGCCCGCATGAGTATGCCCGCAAACACCACGATGACGGTAAAGAACAGATAGGCGAAGACCAGAGCGAAGGCGGGCCAGCGCCATTTGCCCAGATCGACAGTGGACGGGCGGGACGCCTTGCCGCGCACGGTCACGAAACGGTCGCTGTTGCGCATCAGGCGGCCCTGCAGCCATACCAGGAACCCGACGACCAGCAGCAGCATCAGCGCGGCGGCGCCCACTATGCCATAGTCGGACTGTACGGCGGCATTGATGCCTTGGTCATAGAGGAAGGTGGTGACCGTATGCAGCCCGACGGGGCCGCCGAACACCAGCGGGATGGCGAGCATCTCCACGCCGATCACGAAGTTGAGCACCGCCGAATAGATCAGTGCGGGCCGCATCATGGGGACGGTTACGCTCAACAGCGCGCGCATGGGGCTGGCGCCCGCGGACCGCGCGGCCGCCTCGAGCTGCGCATCGGCCTTGGTGACTGCGCCTATGCACATCAGATAGGTCAGCGGAGCCTGGCTCAGGCCGGCCACCAGGCCCATGCCTGTCAGGCTGTAAAGATTCCACGGCGCCGTGCCTGTCCACGCCTGCATGCCCAGCGTGATATAGCCCGAGGGCCCATACATGGTGAACCAGCCGAAGGCGGTCACCAGATTGCTGACGAACAGCGGCCAGATCAGCAATTCGCCCATCCAGCTGCGGCCCGGCAAGTTGCTGCGGCCGATCACGACCGCCATGACCGCACCGAAAACCTGGGCGATCAACATGGTCAGCACGGAGAAATACAAGGTGTTCAGGGCGATCGTGCCCATGCCCGCTTCAGTGAACAGGCGTACGAAATTGGTGGTGGTCAGCGCGGCTTCATCGACATATAAAGGCTGGTCGAGAAAGGCCTGCATCACGATCGGCGCCAGCGGCCCGATGACCATGACGGCGGTCAATATGGCCACGGTCCAGAATATGAAGGGGGAGCGGCTGGCCTTGGGCCGTACAGGCAAGGCTGCTTCTTGCAGCGCCCCGGATGACACTTGCGTCATGGCGTTTTATCGCTGTGAAGCCGCGGGCGCATGGCTGTGCGCCCGCGGCAGGTGTTGACAGGCCGGGCTTACTTGCCGGACATGGCGGCAGTCCATTTCTCAAATGGGAATGATTGCCGCACCCGATAGCCGTGCTGCACCTTGATCGAACGTGGCCAGAGTACGTGCATGCTGAGCTGCATTGGCAACATGCATGCAGTCGGCAAAATCGGCGCCAACCTGATTGCGCCATAGCTTGAGGGCTTCTTCCAGCACGGCAGGCTCTTGCATAAGGAATTCGTGTGTCTCCAGGATCGCATTGAAGGCCTGCTGTATCTCCGGCGGCAAAAGCTTGTAGCGGCTGCGCAGCACCCACTCCGTCTCGAGTAGCACACCCGACGAAATCAAGACTGGTGCGCCGTCTTCCGCAGCAGCCTGCACGATCCGAACTGCTGCCGTGCACTGTGTTTCATCGTCGCGAGTCAGGAGTCGGACGAGCGCGTTTGTGTCTATGGCGATGCTCATGAGATGGAGTCATCGGTCGGCAGGTCAACAGTCATCTCCTCGAGCGGCACAGGCGCTCTGCCAGGCTTATGCAGCAGCCCGGCCAAGTCGGTCACATGCCGCAGTTTGGGCCGCACAACCAGGGTTCCATCGCTGAGCAGGGAGAAGGTAATCTTGTCGCCGGGCTTCAGGCCCATTCGCTGCCGTATCTCCTTGGGCACTGTCACCTGCCCCTTTGATGTCAGGGTGGTTGCATCGTTCATAGCTACCTCTTGGATGAAAGTATTTCGTTATGGGTTGTCGTAATACTTTGACGTTATAGGATCAATCTGGCAGACCCGTTGCACGGGTGGCTCGAGACCAAGATCTCGAAAGACATACTTTGGGGCTGAATCATCGGCAAGGTGCCGCGGGCAAGCGGTGCCCGCTACCTGTGGCGCCTGGAGAGCTGCCTCGGCTTGGAGCGTAACAGCCTACTGAGCTCTCCTTGATGAAACGCAGTTGTGCTCGAGGTGGAACCCCCCGCCCAAGACGCTGCAACGCTGGCGTTCGGAGAAAACCGGCCCGCCCGCATGGCGCATTGGCAGAACCATCCGCTACCTCGTGGTGGAGATTGAGACCTTCGAGCGCAAGGCGAAGGTGACGTGGAAATCCAGCGCCGGACGCGCCTTGTCCGAATCTTCACCCACGACGCGCGAAGACGCCATCGAGCAGATGTTGCAGCAGCGCGGACATAGTCGCCAATGTGCCTCAGCCGTCCGTCAGTTCGTAGCCGGTGCTGCGCCCGCCGCCGGGCGATTTCTTCAGCATGCCCAGATACAGCAACTGCGTGACGTCGCGCAGCGCGGTGTCGGGCGAGCACTTGGCGATGGCCGCCCACTTGCTGCTGGTGAGCTTGCCCTCGAAACCGTCGAGCAGGCAGTTGAGCAGCTTCACCTGCCGTTCGTTCAACGGCGTGCCTGCCCAGCGTTGCCAGAAACGCGCCTTGACCAGCACCGCATCCAGTGTGGTCTGCGCGCTGGTGAAGGCGCGCCCGAGCGTGCCGAGGAACCACGACAGCCAGCCGGTGACGTCCAGCGTGCCCTTCTGCGTGCGTTCGAGCACATCGTAATACTCCTTGCGCTCGCGCTGGATTTGCGCCGACAGGCTGTAAAAGCGTTGCGGACTGCCGTCGGCGCGGGCCAGGAACAGATCACCCACTGCGCGGGCAATGCGCCCGTTGCCGTCGTCGAACGGGTGCAGCGTGACGAACCAGAGGTGCGCCAACCCAGCTTTGATGAGCATCGGCTCGCTGGTTTCTTCGT
>Ga0182735_1001582_pt1 | contig 14965 bp, 9 predicted proteins | sample eDN5th30CKraftMG_FD_128524 | JGI IMG/M metagenome (GOLD analysis project Ga0182735, IMG submission 128524) | Enriched Miracle-Growth compost microbial communities from Emeryville, California, USA - eDNA 5th pass 30_C Kraft MG (version 2) (version 2) ... | reverse complement strand
GTCAATCTCGAACAGCTCGCCCAGCAGCTGGATTTCGCCCGCGCCGACGATTTATACGTGGCGGTCGCCAAAGAAGAATTCAGCCTCCGGCAGATCGATTACCTGCTTGTGGGCGGGAAGCCGCGCGCGGAAGCCGCCGAGCCGGGCGGCGCCGGCCTCGAGGCCCGCATCCATGGCAGCGGTGTGGCCAGTGTCGCCACGACCGGCAAGAGCGGCGTGCTGGTGGTGGGCGTCGATTCCCTGCTTACCCAGTTGGCGCGCTGCTGCCGCCCGGCGCCGCCCGACGACATCGTCGGCTTCGTGACGCGCGGTCGGGGAGTGTCCATACACAGGCGCGATTGCGCTTCATACGCCCAGTTGGCGGCGCGCCAGCCCGAGCGGCTCATCGATGTGGACTGGGGAGATACGGGCGAAACCCTGTATCCCGTGGATATCAGCATACGCGCCCAGGAACGCGCCAATCTGCTGCGCGATCTGTCCGAGACATTCGCCAAGCTGCGCTTGAATGTGGTCAGCGTGAACACGCACAGCCGCCGTTCGCTGGCCCACATGGTATTCACCGTGGAGGTCAGGAACGGGGAGCAGATCAGCCGGGCGCTGGCTGCTTTGAACGAGGTGCCCGGCGTCTCCGCCAGCCGGCTGTGAAGGCCGGCCGCGCAGATGGGCCGGGCCTCGCGCCCGGGCAGTGGGTTAAAATGCGCCCTTAGCTGCGAACGCGCCGCCCCCGGGGCCGTTTGCGATAGTCTTGCATAACCAGAGAGTAATGCCTTGAAATCCTATGCTCTGCCCGATACGAAAGGGCATTTCGGCCAGTTCGGCGGTTCCTTCATTGCGGAAACGCTGGTGCATGCCCTGGACGAGCTGCGCGCCGCTTACGACAAATACCGCTCGGATCCCGGCTTTCTGGAAGAATACGCCTACGAGCTGCGCCATTTCGTCGGCCGCCCCAGTCCGGTCTACCATGCGCGGCGCTGGTCCGAGCAATTGGGCGGCGCACAGATCTGGTTCAAGCGCGAAGATCTCAATCACACCGGCGCGCACAAAATCAACAATTGCATCGGCCAGATTCTGCTTGCGCGCCGCATGGGCAAGCCGCGCATCATCGCCGAGACCGGCGCTGGCCAGCATGGGGTGGCGACCGCCACCGTGGCGGCCCGCTACGGCCTGGAGTGCGTGGTCTACATGGGCAGCGAAGATGTGCGCCGCCAGGCGTCCAACGTCTATCGCATGAAGCTGCTGGGCGCGACGGTGGTGCCGGTCGATTCGGGGTCGCGCACGCTCAAGGACGCCCTGAACGAAGCCATGCGCGACTGGGTCACCAATGTGGAGAACACCTTCTATATCATCGGCACCGTGGCGGGGCCCCATCCCTATCCCATGATGGTGCGCGATTTCCAGGCCGTCATCGGCGAGGAATGCCTGGAGCAGATGCCCGCCGACGCCGGCCGGCAGCCGGACTACATCGTTGCTTCGGTGGGCGGAGGGTCGAACGCCATGGGCATCTTCTATCCCTACATCGACAGCGATGTCCAACTGATCGGCGTGGAAGCGGCCGGCGAAGGCTTGGGCACCGGCCGCCATGCCGCTTCCTTGAACGCCGGCAAGGTCGGCGTGCTGCACGGCAACCGCACCTATATCATGCAGGATGAAAACGGCCAGATCATGGAAACGCATTCCATTTCGGCCGGCCTGGATTACCCCGGCGTAGGGCCCGAACATGCCTGGCTGAAGGATGCCGGCCGGGCCCGGTACGTGTGCATAGACGACCACGAGGCGCTGGCCGCCTTCCACGACTGCTGCCGCACCGAAGGCATCATGCCGGCGCTGGAATCGGCGCATGCCATTGCGTACGCCGTGAAGCTGGCGCCCACGCTGCCCAAGGACAAGATCATACTCGTGAACTTGTCGGGGCGCGGCGACAAAGACATGCATACGGTCGCCGATTTCAGCGGCATCAGCCTCTAGGCCCTAAGGACAGAGTCACACACAATGAATACTTCGAACCAGCGGCTGGCTGCCGCGTTTGCCGGGATTGCGGGCCGCACGGCGCTCATTCCGTATATCGCCGCGGGGGACCCATCGCCGGCCGCCACGCCGCGGCTCATGCATGCGCTGGTGAAGGCCGGCGCCGATGTCATCGAACTGGGCGTGCCGTTTTCCGATCCCATGGCCGATGGCCCGGTCATACAGCGCGCCGCCGAACGAGCGATCGCGGGCGGGACGGGGCTGCGGCAGGTGCTGGGCATGGTGGCCGAGTTCCGGCGCGACGACGATACGACGCCCGTGGTGCTGATGGGCTACGCCAACCCCATCGAATGCATGGGGCAGGACTCTTTTATCGAACAGGCGAAGCAGGCCGGCGTGGACGGCGTGCTGGTGGTGGATTACCCGCCCGAGGAAATCGAGGGCTTTGCCGCCCGCCTCGGCGATGCCGGCATCGACCCCATCTTTCTGCTGGCGCCCACGTCCACCGAGGAGCGCATCAAAAAAATCGCGGATATCGCGCGCGGCTATGTCTATTATGTTTCCCTCAAAGGGGTGACCGGCGCGGCCCATATCGATACCGCCGATGTCGCCGAGCGCCTGGCGAGGATACGCCGCCACGTAAAACTGCCGGTGGGCGTGGGCTTCGGCATACGCGACGCGGACAGCGCGCGGCGGCTCTCCGCTTGCGCGGACGCGGTCGTCATCGGCAGCAAGCTGATCGAAACCATGGAAGCCGAAGTGGCGGCGGCGCGCGCGCAAGGCCAGGATCAGCAGGGGGCCGACAGCCGCGCGATCGTCGCGGCGGCGGACTGGCTGGGCGGCATCCGGCAAGCCCTGTCAGCCGGCGGATAAGCGGCCGTGCATGCCTGGCGCGGGCTTGCGGCCTTCTGCGCAGCCTGGCGGTAAAAGAATAAACGCCCGGTTCGGGACCGGGCCCTGATCAGGAAAAACCATGAGTTGGATCGAAAAAATTCTGCCCCCCCGCATCAATCGCAGCAACGATGGCGCGAGGCGCGTGCCCGAGGGCATATGGGTCAAGTGCCCGGCCTGCGAGTCGGTGCTTTACAAAGAGGACCTGAAGGCCACATTGAACGTCTGCCCGAAATGCAGCCACCATATGCGCATAGGCGCGCGCGCGCGCATCGATGCTTTGCTGGATCCGGACGGGCGCGTTGAAATCGGCGAGAACACGCGCCCCATGGATCCCTTGAAGTTCAAGGACAGCCGCAAGTACCCCGAACGCGTGGCCGAGGCCACCAAGCAGACCGGCGAAAGCGAAGCCATGGTCGTCATGAGCGGCAGCATCCTGCAGGTGCCGGTGGTGCTGGCCTGCTTCGAGTTCGAGTTCATGGGCGGGTCGATGGGCTCGGTGGTGGGCGAGCGCTTCGTCCGGGGCGTGCAGGAAGCCATCAAGAACCGCACGCCCTTTATTTGTGTCGCCGCGTCGGGCGGGGCGCGCATGCAGGAAAGCCTGCTGTCCCTGATGCAGATGGCCAAGACCAATGCCATGCTGACGCAGCTGTCCGCGGCGGGCCTGCCTTTCATCAGCATCCTGACCGATCCCACCATGGGCGGGGTGTCCGCCAGCTTCGCGTTCATGGGCGACGTGGTGATCGCCGAGCCCAAGGCCTTGATCGGTTTTGCGGGGCCGCGCGTGATCGAGCAGACCGTGCGCGAGAAATTGCCGGAAGGCTTCCAGCGGGCCGAATTCCTGCGCGAGAAGGGCGCCATAGACATGGTGGTGGACCGGCGCGAGATGCGCAACGAGCTGGCCCATTTGCTGGCCCTGCTCATGCGCCAGCCCGCGGATGTCGTCGCCAAGGCCTGAGTTCGGTTCTTTGCGTCGGCAGGCCCCGGTCCAGCTCGGGCGCTAGAAGCGCCAGTTCACGCTCAAGCGGCCGCTGTGCTCATAGGCGCGGCGGCCGAATTCACCCCCATAGGACAAGGCTACGCCGGCGTTGCGGCTCAGGCTTGCATTCAGCTCCAGGTCGACGACGGCGGCGTCGCGGCTGATGGGAACACCCGCGATCCGGAAACTGCCGCCTTCGTTGAAGGCCAGCTGATTCCGGGTGTCCAGGTCGCCCCAGGCGCGGCGCCATGCCACGCTCGCGCTGAGCTGGGCGGGAACGGTCCCCATGTCGAAAGCCACGCGTGTCCGCAAGCCCAATGTGCCGCTGCCCAGGCTGCTGCGCGAGCCATAGCCGCGCAGGGCGGCGGAGCCGCCGCTCTCCTGGAAGCCCGGCATATGCAGGCGGATCGCGGACAGCCCCAGGAAGGGTTCTATCGTGTAAGGCCCGGCCGATAGCGCATAGCCCAGCTCGCCCATCGCCTGCCAGCTATCGGCCGTATAGGCGGCGGTCAACTGCTGGGTCTGGCCGGCCAGGCTCACGCGCCGGCTGGTGTCCACTTTATGCCGGGTGTAGCCCGCGCCCAGCAAGGCGTTCAGCTTGCCCGGCCCCACACTGAAGCTGCGGCCGCCATAGAGGATAGCGCTCAGATCATCGGACTTTGCGCGGGAACCGCGATCGTCCACGGTGTTGCGGCTGTGCAGATAGCCCAGCGCCAGCCCCAGGCGCCAGTCGTCCGACGAGCCGCGGCCCAAGGGGTAGTCGCCCCCCAGGAAGATGCCGCTGCTGTTCTGGATGGCCGTGGCGGCATTGCCGTCGCCCCGCAGGACACGGCGGCTGCCCAGCGCCTCGGCCCATAGAGGCCGCGCGCCCGATTGCGGCAGCGCCGACTGGGGAAGGTTGCCACCGGCGGATGCGAGGGCCGCGCCCGGCAGCAGGCCGGCGTGCAGATTGCGCCGCAGATGCTGCAGCGGCAGAGCGGCAAGGCGCTGGCTGTTGGCGTACAGGAAGGACGAGGCGCTGGCGTGCACCTCCCCCGAAAGGGCGTCGAACGCGGCCGGCGCCTCGCCCTTGCCCAGATTGGCCACCGCCTGATACAGCGGGCTGGTGGGCGGCACGCTGTCCAGCGCCGCCGCCACGTTGCGCTGATTGGCTGTCTGCGCGGTATCGGCGAACATGACGCGATTGCGGGTCAGATCCAGGAACACCTTGTATCGTTCGAGGTCATAGGCCAGGGCCGCATCCAGGAAGGCATACTGGGATTCGACTCCGTCGAAGCGGCCGTCCAGCCCGTCTTCGGCCTGCAGGATGGTGTAGCGCCGGGTGCCGACGGCATAGGCGGAATCCGTGCCTGCCAGATGCCGGACCTTGCCCGCCAGCAGGGCGCGGCCCTTCACATAGACGGAGCCCACCGCGCCCGTGCTCGGACTGCTGCGTATATCGAGGTAGGAGCCGGGTTCGAAGGCCAGGCCGCAGCAGACCGTCAGTTGTCCGTACGGATCGCCGGGAGCCAGTGCGCCGCCTGCCGCGACGAAGGTAGGCGGCAGGATGCCGGTGCCGCCCAGCGTCGCGCCGTTGCCGACCACCGCGCCGGAGCCGTAGATAGCGCCATTGACGGTGAGGCGGCCCTCGGCGACCGCGGTGCCGCCGAGATAGGCGCTTGTGCCCGTCAGCGTCAGCGTGCCCGCCCCGGCTTTGATCATGCCGCCCGTGCCCTGGATGCTGCCGTGGTAGGCGGTGTCGTCGCCGCGATTGAATATAAGCAGACTGTCGTTGTAGATGTCGCCCGCAATATTTCCCCGCGTGCCTCCGTCGCCGATGACCAGTGTGCCGCCCTGTATGACGGTGTCGCCGGTATAGGTGTTGTCGCCCGTCAGTATCGTGGTGCCCGCCCAATGAAAGACATTGCCGGTCCCGGTGATGGGCGTGGAAAATTCATAGCTCGCGCTGTCGTGATTGAAGTTCAGCGCGCCCCCGGTTTGCAGCAGCACGGAGGGGGCGTGCAAATGCCCCGGGGCGAGGGGCGGCGTGGGGCAGGCGCCGTCGCAGACCTGCCCGCCTATGTCCAGGAAGCCCCCGGCGCCGACTTCCACGGGGGCCATGGACGTCAAGGAGCCACCTTCGTTCAGCACCAGTGAGCCGGTGCCCTGGCCGCCGCCTATGGTCAGGCTGCCCGTCCTGACCGATCCTTGGTTGAGGACGGCCAATGTCCCCAAGCCGTCTTTGCCCAGGATCAGGCCGCCGGCGTTGATCCACTCCGATCCGGCGCCTTCCACGGTGGCCGAGCCGTCCGAACCCAGCGTCGCTCCCACCATGGCCGATCCGCTGGTGTGGCGGCCGCCGCCGTCTATGATCAGGGCGCCATCTGCGGAATCTCCGACGATCACGGGGCCCTGATTGGACCATAGGGCCGCCGGGCCGCTGATGTTAACTACGGCCATGGTCGCGGAAGGATCCGTGCCTATGCGCAGCGAGCCGCTGCGCACCGAGGCGCCGGGTTCGAGCATCAGGGCGCCATCCTTGATTTCGACATTGTTGAAGCTGGACCCATCCTGCAGAACGCAAGTGTCGCCGTCGTCCACGACATAGTCGCCTGCGGTTGCGGGACATGCCTGTGCGTGCGCCGCGCCCGCTTGCAGCAGCGAAGACAGCAATATGCCGGAAAAGGCCAGGACGCGCATGGATGCGGGGGGTGGGTGAGGCATGGGTGGAGTATCTCCTCTTGGGTTTAGCGTTGGGTTCAGGTATCGGTGCTTATGGGAAGCGGTGGCCGGATAACGCAGGCATTGCCGGCGTTGTGGCCTTGCGGTTGTGGGTGCCGCATTACGTTATTACTTAAGAAACAATTAGTAATATCAGATCTATAAAAAATGATCAATAGCGCCGTCCCGATGAGGCGGGAATGATCACAAGGGAAGTGGTGCAAGCCCGACGCATGCCGGGCCTGCCGTGCAGCGATGCATTGCGCAGGAGCGCGCGGCCGCGGCGCTCGCCGCGGCCTGGATGCATCTTAGTGGGTTTCCACCTGCTGCAAGGGCTCTTCTTTTATTTGAGGCGCAGGTTTGCGCGCCCGGCCGAGCCGCACAGGGGGCGGTTCGGCGATGGGCGCCGCGTCGGGCCGGGTCTCGATGAGCTGTATGCCCGCGGCGGCCAGGGCCTGATCCAGCGTCGTGCCTGCCGCCCCGTTCTTCAGCGGAGCCGGCGCATCGCCGCGTTCAAGCACCGCCTGGGCCGACGGCTTGGCCTCGGGCTGCGCCTGTTCGGCCTCGGCGGTTTCCGCTTGCGCGGCGGGGCTGGCCTGCGCTTCGGTTCCCGGCTGCGCTCGATCGACGCCGGCCGGCGTACTTATGGTCGGCGCCTCGGCGGCTGGTGTTCCAGCGGCCTGCGCGGCCGTTTCCGTTTCCGGCTGTGGCTCGGCATGAGCGATTCCAGCTCGCTCCGCGGGTTCGCCGGGAGCACCCGCCACGGGGCTGCTAGCCACGGGTCCGCCCGCCGCCTCTTCCAGCAGGGCGGGTTCTTGGGCTGCGTCCGCTTGCGAGGCGGGCTGTTGCGGGATGGCCGCAGCAGCCGTGGCGGCGCTGGCTTCAGCATGATCGCCGGCGAGGGCCGTGGTTTCCTCAGGCATGAGCTGGTCGGCTTCTGCGGGCTCCATGGCCGCTTGTTCGGCGGCAGCCGCTGAAGAATCCAGGGGCTCGTCGCCGGCCCGAGCCGAAGAGGCCAGGGCTTCGGAGGCTGCGCCATCCGCGGTGGATTCCCGGTTTCCGGCTTCGGCGGCCGTGGAGCCCATGCCCGTCGCCATGGCGGGCAGGACGGCGGGGTTGAAGGCGGGGGTGTCATGGGTGACGAAGGGTTGGCTGTCGTCGCTTTCTTCGCCTTCGGCGGCGGTGGCGCCGTTTTCAGTCGCCGTATCGGCGCCGCGGCGGCCGCGGCGGCTGCGGCGGCGGCGACGCTTGCGCTCGGTATCGAGGTCGCCGTCCGCTGTTGCGGCGGCTTCTGCACCGCGATCCGTCTCCGCCGTGGCCTGTTCGTCCGCCGACACCTGATCGACGTGCGTCTCCGCCGCGGCAGCGGCCGCCTCCGGAGCGGCAACCGTGTCTGACGCGGCCGTATCCGCCACGGCCGCGGCCGCCGCGCCGGTGGTCGCCGCGGCCGCCACGGAAGCGGGGACGCCCGCCGCAGGAACGCCTGCCGCGGGAACGCCCGCCGCGGAAACCGTCGCTGCCGTATCCAGCTCGACCGCGTCGTTCTGGGCTTCGTCGCGTCGGCCGCGGCCCCTGCCGCGTCGGCCGCGGCCGCCGCGGGCGTTGGCGCCGCTATCCGCGTCTTCATGGGCGACGGCAGCCGCTACGCCGCCCGCCGGGGCGCCGGCCGCCGGAGCGCCGGCCGCAGCAGTAGCGCCGCGCTGCGTTCCGGCCGCCGGCGCTCCCGCTACGGGCGCTCCGGCGACGTTCTGGCCCGCCGCAGCGCGCCGCGGACGGCTCGCCGCAGCCGGCTTCTCTTCAGTCCTTGCTTCCACTCCTTCCGCCTGCCTTTCGGCGCGGCGGTGGCGATTGCGTTCGCCATGGCCGCGTTCGCGGCGTTCGTTGTGCCGCGTGCCGGAACGGCCACGCCCGGCCGCCGCTTTCTTGGCCTCGGCTTCAGGGGCGGCGGGCGTTTCGGCGGGAGCGCTGGACCCGGTCAGCCAATTCATCAGGCGCTGGAACAGGCCGGCGCTTTGCGGGGCGGCCTTGACGGGCGCCGCAGGGGCCGGCGCAGACACGGGGGCGGGCTGCGAAGGAGTGATGCCCTTGACCAGCGCTTCGGGCCTGGCCTTGGCTTCCTGGGCCTTGTTGGGCGACCAGGTGACCGGCGCCTCGGGCTGGCTGACCAGTTCGAAGCTGGACTTGGTGTCTTCCAGGCGCGGATCGTCGTGGCGCAGTCGTTCGATGTGGTGATGCGGGGTTTCCAGATTCTTGTTGGGAATCAGGACCAGGTTCACCTTCAGGCGCGACTCGAGCTTGGCGATGTCATTGCGCTTTTCGTTGAGCAGGAAGGTGGCCACGTCCACGGGGACTTGCGCATGCAAGGAAGCCGTGCCTTCCTTCATGGCTTCCTCTTGCAGCAGGCGCAGCACATGCAGGGCGCTGGATTCGGCATCGCGCACGACGCCAGTGCCGTTGCAGCGCGGGCAGGTGATGTGCGAGCCTTCGTTCAGGGCGGGGCGCAGGCGCTGGCGTGAAAGCTCCATCAGGCCGAAGCGGGATATCTTGCCCATCTGGACGCGGGCGCGGTCGAAATGCAGGGCGTCGCGCAGGCGCTGTTCGACGGCGCGCTGGTTCTTGCCTTCCTCCATGTCGATGAAGTCGATGACGATCAGGCCGCCCAAGTCGCGCAGGCGCAGTTGGCGGGCCACTTCGTCGGCCGCTTCCAGATTGGTGCGCATGGCGGTTTCTTCGATATCGGCCCCGCGCGTCGAACGCGCCGAATTGACGTCGATGGCGACCAGCGCTTCGGTATGATCGATGACGACGGAGCCGCCCGAGGGCAGCTGCACGGTGCGCGAATACGCTGTTTCGATCTGGTGTTCGATCTGGAAGCGCGAGAACAAGGGGATGTCGTCGCGATACATTTTGACGCGCTGGACATTGTCGGGCATGACCACGCTCATGAAGGCGGTGGCCTGCTCGTAGATGTCGTCGGTGTCGATGAGGATTTCGCCGATCTCGGGCGAGTAGTAGTCGCGGATGGCGCGGATGACCAGGCTGGACTCGAGATAGATCAGTATGGGCGCCGCATTTTCGCGCGCGGCGGCATCGATGGCATTCCAGAGCTGCAGCAGGTAGGAAAGGTCCCACTGCAATTCCTCGACGCTGCGGCCTATGCCGGCGGTGCGGGCGATGATGCTCATCCCCGGAGGGATGTCGAGCTGGTCCATGGTTTCGCGCAATTCCTGGCGATCCTCGCCCTCGACGCGGCGCGATACGCCGCCGCCCCGGGGGTTGTTGGGCATCAGCACCAGATAGCGCCCCGCCAGCGAAATGAAGGTGGTCAGGGCCGCGCCCTTGTTGCCGCGTTCTTCCTTTTCGACCTGAATGATCAGTTCCTGGCCTTCGGCCAGAGCGTCCTGGATACGCGCAGTGCGTACATCCACGCCTTCCTTGAAATAGCTGCGGGCGATTTCCTTGAAGGGCAGGAAACCGTGGCGTTCTTCGCCGTAGCTGACGAAGCAGGCTTCCAGCCCGGGTTCGATGCGGGTGATGACGCCTTTGTAGATATTGCCTTTGCGCTGTTCGCGTCCGGCGGTTTCAATGTCTAAGTCAATGAGTTTTTGACCATCGACAATGGCAACGCGTAATTCTTCTTGATGCGTTGCATTGAACAACATCCGTTTCATGAGGTGATTCTCCGTAGTCATGGCGCACCGTTAATCGGCGCACGACCGCGGGTCACTGGGTGTGTGGCGCTAAATCTGCATGGGGGAGCGGCCGACGAGATGGAGCCGCGCCTGCCCTGGTGTCAGGATGGCACGGCGGGCCTGTGGGCCCACAGTTCAGTCAGCAGGAAGGTCAGATTCACTATAAGTGTGGTTGACAAAAATTTGCTGGGAACGACAGACGCGCATTTGAATTCGCGCCTGGGTGCATTAAACGTAGACAAGCTCTGCAAGATTTCGCGTCGCACGCGGTTGGCAGGGGACTGGCGCTAGCGGGCTGTTCGCCACACCACTTGCGCGCGTCCGGCTGCCCCGGCAACCTGGTGACCCAGAGGCTGAAAACCAGGCGGTACAGTACAATATGGCCTTGGTCGCCCAACGGAGACGCACCCTTGCATCTCTACGTCCGGCGTTTTTTCAGCCTCTATAGGCTGACGCGATTATATGCCGCTTTTCCCTATGCGCAAAACAGTTATTGCTCCAAGCCCGGTTCCGAGCGTGCGTTTGGTCGAAATCGGCGCCGAGCAGGCCGGGCAGAGGCTGGATAATTTCCTTCTGCGGCTGTGCAAGGGCGTACCCAAAAGCCATCTTTACAAAGCGATACGCAACGGGGAAGTCAGGGTCAACAGGGGGCGCATAGGCGCCGACTACCGCCTGGAGCATGGCGATACCGTGCGCGTCCCGCCTTTGCGGCTGCCTGCGCCCGGGCAGTCCCGGGCGGCGCCGCCGGCGACCTTTCCCATCGTGTTCGAAGACGACGCGCTGATGGTCATCGACAAGCCGGCCGGCGTCGCGGTGCACGGCGGCAGCGGCGTGTCCTTCGGGGTGATCGAGCAATTGCGCGCCGCCCGGCCCGATGCCCCTTCTCTCGAACTCGCCCACCGGCTGGACCGTGAAACCTCCGGCCTGCTCATCATCGCCAAGCGGCGCAAGGCCCTGACGGCGCTGCACGACATGATGCGCGAAGGCGGCGGCCGCAAGCATTACCAGGCCCTGGTGGTGGGCGATTGGGTGAACGACAGGCAGCATATACGCAAGCCGCTGCTCAAATGGCTGACGGCGTCGGGGGAACGGCGCGTGAAAGTGGATCCGCAAGGCAAGCCGGCGCACACCATCGTCACCTTGCAAAAACGCTATGGCCGCTATAGCCTTGTCGGCGCCGAGCTGCGCACCGGGCGCACCCATCAGATCCGGGTGCATCTGGCTTCCAGCGGCCATCCCATCGTGGGCGACGAAAAATACGGGTCCGACGAAGTGCGTGCGCATTTTCGCCGCCTGGGCTTCGATCGCATGTTTCTGCACGCCGCCCGGCTGGAATTTCCCCACCCGATCACCGGCGAACCGCTGGCGTTCCAGGCCGAACTGCCCACGGCCTGCCTGCAAGTCCTGGCCTGTCTGGAGCACGATACGTGAAGCGTTATGCCGCCGTGGTATTCGATTGGGACGGTACAGTCATGGATTCCACGCATTCCATCGTGGCGGCCATCCAGGGCGCCTGCGGCGACGTCGGCCTGCCGATACCGCCGGATCACGATGCGCGCTGGGTGATAGGCTTGTCCCTGGAAAGCGCCTTGTATCGATGCGTGCCGACGCTGACGGCCGACCAATACCCCTTGTTCATAGAACGCTATCGCCATCACTTCCTGGCCAGGGATGCCGGCATCAAGCTGTTCGACGGCATCACCGACTTGCTGGCCAGCCTGAAAGCCCGCCAGGTCGCCCTGGGCGTCGCAACCGGCAAGAGCCGCAAGGGTCTGGACAGGGTGTTGCAGAACATGCAGTTGCATGCGCATTTTCATGTCACCCGCTGCGCCGACGAGTCCTGCAGCAAACCGCATCCGGCCATGCTGCTCGAAATCATGGAAGAGCTGAGCCTGGACCCCGAACAGGTGCTGATGGTGGGCGATACCACGCACGATGTGCAAATGGCCGCGGCCGCGGGGGTCGACAGCATGGCCGTCACTTACGGCGCGCATGACAAAGACACGCTGCTGCGGGCCGAACCCACCGTCATGGTGGGCAGCGTCCCGGAAATGCAGTCCTGGCTGCTGGATCGGGTCTGAGGGCGGGCTGCCGGGCCGAGGCCATGCAAGGCGGCAAGCGGAAGCCCGCGTCCCGCCCAGTGTCTCATGGCCGGCGTCCGCGGCTGGAACTTTCGGCCCTCATTGCAAGTCTCATTGTCTTGTCTGGCTCTCATATGCTTGAATTCGGCGTCTCACCGTTTGTTGCTCTGCGCATGATTTGTTGCCTGCGCATCCTTGCGATGTGAATTGTTCCGCGGCCCGGGCCTGGCTCCGGCCGGCGCGTCCATCCGAGTAAAGTATCAGCGCCAGCAAGCCCGGATACTCTAAAGGAGCGGACGCCATGCCCAAAACCAATTTGCCGCCTATTCCCCCGTCGCAAATCACGCCTGAGGCAGTATGGCAGTCGCGCCGCGACTGGCTCAGGCGGGCGGGCCTGGGCGCCGCGGCCCTGGGCGGAGCCGGATGGCTGTCGGCATTGCCCGCCACAGCGCGGGCGGCGCTGCCCGAATTGCCGGCCAAGCCCAATCCGGCATACTGGCTGGAAAGCAAGCCCACGTCCGAAAAAGACGTGACTTCGTACAATAATTTTTACGAGTTCGGCACACGCAAGACGGATCCCATGGATTACGCTGGGAAAATGCAGACCCGGCCCTGGGTCGTCGAGGTCGAAGGCGAGGCCGCCAGGCCGCGCAGCTTCGATATCGACGATCTGCTGAAGCTGGCGCCCATGGAAGAGCGCATTTATCGCTTGCGCTGCGTCGAGGCCTGGTCCATGGTGATTCCCTGGCTGGGATATTCGCTGTCGCACTTGCTCGAGCAGGTCGAACCCACCGGCAAGGCCAAGTATGTGGAATTCATTTCCGCCGTCCAGCCGGGCAATATGCCCAGCCTGGAAGACCGCATCCTGGACTGGCCCTATATAGAAGCCTTGCGCATCGACGAAGCCATGCATCCCTTGGCCATGCTGGTTTTTGGGGTGTACGGCAAGCTGCTGCCCAACCAGAACGGCGCTCCGCTGCGCCTGGCCGTCCCCTGGAAATACGGTTTCAAGTCCGCGAAATCCCTGGTGAAGATAAGGCTGGTGGAAAAGATGCCCGCCAGCAGCTGGATGAAAGCCGCGCCTTCCGAATATGGCTTTTACGCCAATGTGAACCCGGATGTGCCGCATCCGCGCTGGAGCCAGGCGACCGAGCGCCGCATCGGCGACGGCTTTTTCGCGCCCCGGGTCAAGACGCAGATGTTCAACGGCTATGGCGAGCAAGTGGCGACCCTGTATCAAGGCATGGACCTGAGGGCGAATTATTGATGGCCCCGCAAAGCCCGGGTCCTGAAGCTCGCGATCGGGGATGCCGATGATGCTTGAAGAGAATAGTCCGCGAACGGACGGCGCCTGGACGGCGAAGCAGGTGGGGCGGACCAAGCCGCTGGTTTTTCTGCTCTGCCTCTACCCGCTGGCCCGATGGTTCTGGCTGGGCTATACCGGCGGGCTGGGCGCCAACCCGCCCGAGTTCCTGATCCGCTCATCCGGTATTTGGGCTCTGGCGGCCTTGCTGCTCACGCTGTCCATCACCCCGCTGCGCCGCGCGCTGCGCCAGCCCGCCTTGCTGCGCTTGCGGCGCATGCTGGGGCTGTTCGCCTTTTTCTATACCTGTCTGCATCTGCTGGGCTGGGCTTTCTGGGAAAGAGGCTGGTCGCTGGCTTCGATGTGGGAAGACATCGTGCAGCGCACCTTCATTGCCGTGGGCATGCTGGCTTTCGTCCCCATGCTGGCCCTGGCCTTGACTTCGACCCATGGCTGGATACGCCGCCTGGGCCGCCGCTGGCAAAGCCTGCACCGCAGTATTTACGCCATTGCCGTGTTGTCGGTCTGGCATTTCTGGCTGGTGCGCGCGGGCAAGAATGATTTCAACGAGCCTTACCTCTATGGCGCGGCGCTGGCGGTCCTGTTGCTGGCGCGGGTAGCGGCGCTATTCCCGGGGCGGCGCGGCGGCGCCCGACGCAGCGGCGCCCATACGCCTTGACGGATCGAAAGCCGCCGGCGCGACCCGCGCAGCCGCCATCTCCGCAATCCCCGTCAAGCGGAGTTTGAAGGGACTTCAAGGGGCGATTCTATAAACCTGAACTTGCGCGTTGGCGCATGGTCAGGGCAGGGCTTTCAGGATGGCCAGGGTTTCAGCGTCGGGGTTGCCGTCGTAGGACCGCGGACGGTAATGCATCTGGAAGGCGGCCAGGACGTTGCGCGTGGCCTTGTCCAGCATGCCTGTTTCGGGCACGGCGTAGCCCACGCGGCGCAATTCCTTCTGCACCCAGACCATATCGGGCAGTCCCTGTGCGGCGAACTCCGCCAGAAAGCGCCGCGCGAGGTTTTCATCGTACCAGCGGCCTATGCCTTGCTCGGCGAGCGCTTTCCAGGGAAACAGCGGGCCTGGGTCCGTCTTGCGCTGGGGCGCGATGTCGCTATGGCCCACGACATTGAAGGGCTTGATCTGATGCCGCGCGATGATGTCTTTGAGCAATATGGCCAGCACCTGGATCTGCCTGGGCGGGTAGGGCGCCCAGCCGTCCCCGCGCCGGCCCGGGTTGACGATTTCTATGCCTATGGATGCGCTGTTCAGGTTGCTGCTGTTGTACCAGGCGCTGACGCCCGCATGCCAGGCGCGGCGGTTTTCGTCCACCAGTTGGTAGACGCGCGGCGC
>Ga0182735_1001581_pt1 | contig 15000 bp, 15 predicted proteins | sample eDN5th30CKraftMG_FD_128524 | JGI IMG/M metagenome (GOLD analysis project Ga0182735, IMG submission 128524) | Enriched Miracle-Growth compost microbial communities from Emeryville, California, USA - eDNA 5th pass 30_C Kraft MG (version 2) (version 2) ... | reverse complement strand
CGATCTTCAAGTCTTCCGGCAGGATGTTGCTGCCCAGATAGCCGTCGGGAAGATTGCTGCGGAAATACTGGAAGGCGTCCTCCTTCCATTGGTCGGCGGCAATGGTTCCGGGCGTAGGCGTGAGATTGGCCAGGTTGCGCCCGGCCGACAGCGTGGCGCCGTCCAGGGCGTTCTGCATCCGGCCCTGGACGACGTTGTAGCGGACCAGGTCCATGGCGCCGAACGAGGCGCCCAGCACCACGACGGAGCTGATCAGGAACATGGCGGTAACGGAGCCGCGTTCGTCGCGCAGCATGCACGAGGGCCTGCGCGGTGTGGCGTGAAGGGCCGGCGGAGTGTGCTGTACCATGATCGTCTCCCGGTGGCGGATGGTCAGAGCAGGGTGCGCAGGTCATTGAAGCGCGGCCTGAAGAAGAAGCGGCTGTACATATTCGTCGTGCCTGCCAGCGCGGTCCAGAAATGCGAACTGATGGCGAAAGGCTCGTGGTCGTAGAAGGTCTCCGCGATGACCAGGGTGTCGCCCGTCCTGGCGGGCGGAAACACGGTGGTGTCTCCGAGCCTGGATATGGGATCGGGCAGGCTGGATGTGGAACCTTTGAAGGTGACGCGCCATTCGGGCTGGGCCTTCCAGGCGACGTCGCCGTTTTCGTCGGGCTCGGTCGCCGCATAGGTGCTGATGATCATCCCGCCGCGCGCGGAATAATCCAGCGGCTGGAACAGGTCTTGCGCCATGGTCCCATAGACGCAGATATCGTCGGACTTGTCGCACTGGCCGCCATTGAGCAGTTCTCGCTGCATGGCGACACCGTTGGCGACCGTGAAGGCGATGCGATCCAACAACGCCGCGGCCCGGAAGTACTGGTAGACCTCGAGGCAGGCGAACACCATGAATATCGCCACGGGAAGGATGAGGGCGGCCTCGATGGCGGCGGCGCCGCGCTGGAGCCGGCGTGACCGGCACCGGCGAAGAAGGGCGGGCATGCTCATGGTTCGTTCTGTATGATGACGGTACGCTGGAAGCGCAGCAGCTGTATGCCCAGCCACGCCATGATGCCGGAGAATCCCGGGCGGTCGAAGCCCAGCCGGTAGATGACGATGTCTCCGCGGCTGCCGGCGTCGCATACGGGCACGTAGTCGGGGTCGTCGACATCGGGCAGGCTGTTGTTGCCGCCCGGGCTGTAGAGCTTGACGTCGATGCGCAGGCGCGATGTGTCCGCCACCCAGCTTCCCATCCGCTCTTCGAATATGCCGCGCACGGCTTGTTCGCAAGTCTGCCCGGCGGGCACGCCGAGCTGGCCGATGCGGGCGATGCGCGTGGCGGCCGCTTCCAGGCTGGAGTCGGCCCACATGACGATGCCCATCTCCAAAGAAAAGAACAGCACCAGTATGGCGATGGGGGCGACCAGCGCGAATTCCAGCGCGCTGGCGCCGCGCGTGCTCCTGAATGGACCGCCGGAACGCCGCCCGCCGGAACGCCGGCCGCCGAGCCGCAAGCCGCCCGTATCCAGGCCGCGCGGCCGTGTCATGGGTGATGTATGCCTGAACATGATGTAGGCCTTTGCACGCGCTCATTCGGCGGATTCGCCGCCCGCCATGCGCCGCCGTACCTCGCGGTAGAAGACGAGATTGTCCTGGACGTTGGCGCGCGGCATGTCGCCGATGAGTATGCTCTCGGCCGCATCGTCGCGCCCCATCATGGCGTAAGCCAGGGCCAGGTTCTGCCGGCCCTGGGGCAGGGCGGCGGGCACCCCCATCACGTCCAGCAGTACGTTCACGCCTTCGCGCGGCTTGCCGCTGAGCGACAGGGACAGCCCCAGATTGCTGCGCAGGGCCGGATCGTCGGGATGGCTGGCCAGCCCGCGCCGGTAGGTGGCTTGCGCCGTATCGTGGCGGCCGGACAAGTCATAGGCCACGCCCATGCCGGCTAGCGCCAGCGGATGGTCGGGCCGCTGTTCCAGGATGGCCTGGTAGCGCTCGATGGCTTGCGCGAACCGCCGGCTGCGTATGTCCATGCGCGCCAGGCCCAACTGGGCGTCCAGCAGGCCGGGGCTGCGTTCCAGCGCCGTCTCATAGGCGCGGCGGGCTTGCGTCATGTCGCCCGCCAGATACATGGCGTCCCCCAGGCCCAGCCAGCCTCCGATGATCTCGGGACGGGCGGCGGTGATGCGGGTGTACAGGGATACGGCGACATCCAGGTCGCCGCTGGCCAGGGCGCTGGCGGCGATGCGCAGCTCTCCCGCCTGCATGGCGTTTTCATCCAGGGCGGAGGTCAACGGTTGGACCTTCTGTTCCCTCATGGGGGCGCAGGCGGCAAGGAACAGGCAGCAGGCCAGGCAGATTACGATTCTCATGGAATACCCCTTTGTGGTTATTTTCCGAATACTTCCATCAAATGCAGTACCGAGGGCCCGGCCGCGACGATCAGCACGGTGGGCAGTATGAAAAGCATCATGGGCAAGGTGATTTTGGTGGCCAGCTTGGCGGCGGCCTCTTCGGTGCGCATCAGGCGCGCCGTGCGTTCGCTGCGGGACAGCACGCGCAGCGCCTGGCCTATCGGGGTGCCGAACTGGCGGGACTGCACCAATGTGGACACCAGGCTGCGGATCGAAGGCAGGCCGATGCGGTCGGCCAATTGATGCAGCACTTCGGCGGTGTCGCCGCTCAGCTGCAACTGGCCGGATGTCAGTGCGATCTCGTCCGATAGCTCGGGGGCGAGGAAGGTCAGTTCATGCGCGACGCGGTTCAGGGCAGCGTTCAGCCCCAGCCCGGCGTTGGTGCAGACCACCAGCAGGTCCAGCGCATCGGGAAAATTGCGTTCAATGGCTCTTTGACGCCGCGTCACCAGCTTGTCCAGCACCAGGCGCGGCAGGAGCAGGCCGATGTAGCCCGCCAGAATGAGGCTGCCGGCCTTCAAGGCCATATGCCCCTGGAATGAAGGCCAGACGAATGCCATCACGACTGCGACCAGCAGCAATGCGGCGCCCGCGCCGATACCCATGAGCACCGGCAAGGCATTGACTTGGCGGTAGCCGGCGGAAATCAGCTTGCGGTTCATCTCCTTGCGCTGGGCCGCGTCGAATAGCGGAAGCCGCGACCCCAGCGCCTGGAGCAGCCTGCCCAGGCGCTGGAACGGACCGCCCGCCGCCCTGGAGACGCCGGCATCGCTGCCGCTCATTTTGCCGGCGCCCTGGCCGGGATTGGACAGGCGCCGCGCGACACGCGAGCGCACGCCATCCCGTCCGTGCAGATACAGGGCGGTTCCCAGGACGGCCAGCACGGCGGTGGCCAGGCTCAGTCCATCCAATGAAGTCAGTTGCATTTCAAGTCTCCAGTTTGGCGATCTTGCGTATGGCCAGCGAGCCGACGATCAGCATGGCGGCGGCCGCCATCAGCATGAGGTTGCCGGTCGGCGTGTCGAACAGTACCGACACATAGGCCTCGTTGACGAAGGACATGGTGACCAGGATGAAGATGGGGATGACGGAAATGAGCGCGCCGGCCAGTCGCCCTTCCGCCGTCAGAGCGCGGGTTTTCAGGCGCAGGTCGCGGCGCGAGCGCACCACGCTCGCCAGGTTCGACAGCGTATCGCTGAGCGAACCGCCGGTTTCGCGCTGCAGCAGCAGGCAGACCGCCAGAAAGGAGAAGTCAGGCAATTGAATGCGCGCCTCGGCTTCTTCCAGCACCGTGGACATATCGTTGCCCAGGAACAGGCTGTCGCCTATGCGGCGGAACTCGGGGCCGGCGGGCGCATCGAATTCTTCGCCGACGCTGCGTATGGACTGGGTGACCGGCACCCCGGCCTGGCTGGCGCGTATGATCATGTCCAGGATATCGGGCAACTGCTCCAGAAAGGCCAGGCGGAATTTTTCATTCAGGCGGCGGTAGATGGCCACGGCGGCCGCCGCGGGCACAGCCGCAGTCAGCAGCGCCTTGGCCCACCACGGCAAGGGCAGATACAGCCAGCACAGGATCGCGGTCCCGGCCAGCGCCGCCAGCGTCGCCGCCGCCATCATATAAATGCCGCGCCGCCCGCTGACGATCTCGATACGGCTGATATAGCGTCCCAGCGATCCCATGGATTGCCGGCGCTGGCGGCGCCGCGCTTCGCGCTCGGCGCGGCCCAGATCCTCGACCGCTTGCTGTGCGCCGGGGTCGCGTATGGTTTGCGCCGCGCTCCTCAGCCTCGCCTTGATCCTGCCCGCCGGACGCCGGCGCAGCGCCTTGTGCAGGGCCATGGCGGCGAGGCCCAGGAGCACGATGCCGAGAAACGCCATGACGGCCACGAAATCGGCGGTGCTCATACGCGTGTCGCCTCGGCAAGCTGCGCTTCAAAGCCATAATAGCGCGCACGATCGGAGAAAGCCGGGCGCAGGCCGGTGGCGTCGAAAGAGCCATGGACTTCCACGCCATAAGAGGCCGGATCGAAATTGAAGCGGAACAGGTCCTGGGTGATGATCACATCGCCCTCCATGCCGAGGATTTCGACCACGCTGGTGACGCGGCGCGCCCCATCGCGCATGCGCTCCACCTGCACGATCAGATGCACCGCGCTGGCGATCTGGCGCCTGATGGAATACAGGGGCAGATTGCCGTTGGCCATCATGACCATGCTTTCCAGCCGGACGGCGGCATCGCGCGGCGTATTGGCGTGCAGGGTGGTCATGGAGCCGTCGTGGCCGGTATTCATGGCCTGCAGCACGTCGAAGGCTTCGGCGCCGCGGGTCTCGCCCAGGATGATGCGGTCGGGCCGCATGCGCAGCGCGTTGCGCACCAGATCGCCCTGCGACACCGCGTTGAGCCCTTCCACATTGGGAGGGCGAGTCTCCATGCGCACGACATGCGGCTGCTGCAATTGCAATTCGGCGGCGTCTTCGATGGTGACGATGCGCTCCGTGGCGTCGATATAGCGCGACAGCGCATTGAGCAGCGTAGTCTTCCCGGAACCGGTGCCTCCCGAGATGATGATGTTCAACCTGCAAGCCGCGGCGATCTGCAGTGTGCGCGACATGGCGGGCGACATGCTGCCTTGCGCGGCCAGGCGCGGCAGGGTCAGGTCGCGGCGCGAGAATTTCCGTATCGACATGGCCGCGCCGTCCAGGGCCAAGGGCGGCAGCACCACGTTGACGCGGCTGCCGTCGGCCAGACGGGCGTCCACCATGGGGCTGCTTTCATCCACGCGCCGGCCCACCGAGGCGGCGATGCGCTGGGCGACATTGGTCAAGTGGGCGTTGTCGCGGAATTTCAGCGGCGTCAGTTCCAGCCGGCCGCGCCGTTCGACATAGACTTGGTCCGGTCCGTTCACCATGATGTCGCTGACGGTCTCGTCCTGCAGCAGGGGTTCGATGGGGCCGACGCCGAACATGTCGTTCAGGATCTCCGCCGTCATCTGAGCCTGCTCCTGTTGCGTGATGGGCAGGCGGTCCCGCAGCGCCAGCTCGGCGATCAGGCGTTCGATTTCCATCCTGACCTGGTCGCGGCTGCGGGTCAGCGCGGCGGAGACATTCAAGGTGGCGAAGACGAACTGGCGCGCCGCCGCATAATGTTCGGATCGGATCAGGGTCTTGAGTTGTTCCTCGTTGGCCGCGGGGCGGCCGATGCGCTCGGAAGCCGGCGCCGGCAAGCCCACGCCGCTATCGGGCAAGGCGCCGAGCTCGGGCGCGGGCGGCGGTTCGAGCCGGCCGGGCTCGGCGTTGGCGGCCGGCCGGGGCATGGAGGGCGTTTCGTTTTTGCGGCCGAACATCATGCGCTCCTTCTGAACCAGCCGGCCACATTGAAGCCGCCGGCCGGCTGCGGCTGGGCTTCGCCTGACAGGATGCGGCCCAGCTTGGCGATGGCTTTGGCCAGGTCGCTTGCGGGCGCCAAAGGCTCGCCCAGGTCCTCGGCCAGAGCGGGCCAACGGCTGTCGTAGGGGATATCCAGCGCGATGGGGTGCGACACCGCCGCGGCGAATTCCTTGGCATCGACACGCCCTCGCGTTGCTGGCCTGATTGCGTTGGCCACCACATAAAGCGCGGGTGCGCGCGGGCGCGATTCCACGTGCTGGATCAGGCGGCTGAGTGCCCTGGCGGAATGTACCGAACGGTCCGTCACCAGGCAGGCGATGTCGGCTTGAGAAAACGCTTCGTCCGCCATGACGCTGCCGGGATCGTGCAAATCGGCGACCACGTAATGGAAATGCCGGGACAGGATATCCAGCAGCGCGCCGATGCGTCCGTTCGCATCGCTCAGCATGTCGCCATAGCTGTGATTGGCTGCCAGGGCGAACAGGCGGCCGTCCTTGCTGGTAAGCGTGCGGTCGAGAAAGGCCGAGTCGATGCGGTCTATGTTGTCCAGGACTTCGGGCAAGGCCTGATTGGCCGCCATGCCCAGCAGGGTGGACCCGGCGCCGCCGTGGATGTCCAGGTCGATATAGGCGACCCGGCGCAAGCCTTTGCCTTCCGTGAGGAACCTCGCCAAATGGGCGGCGATGGAAGTGGCCCCGACGCCGCCGCGGGTGCCGGCCACGGCGATCACCTTGCCGCTGCGCAGCCTGCGCACGGATCCGTCGTCCGCGGCGCTGAGCCAATGGCGCAGGGCGTCCGCCGTCAGCGGCTTGACCAGATAATCCTGCACGCCGGCCTGCAGCAGCGTGCGGTAAAGCGCGACATCGTTCTGGTCGCCCAGCACATAGACTTGCACCGAAGGATCGCAGGCTTCCGCCAGCTTGCTCAGGGCCGCCAAGGGAAAGGCCACGCCGGATACGTCCACGACCAGCCGTTCCGGCGCTTTCTCGGCGCGGCTGAGGTGTTCGATGGCCGCGTCCACGCCGCCGCGCGCCACATGGGCCTTGGGAATCCCCAGGTTGCTGACGAACTGGCGCAATTCCTGCACGCTGGCGTCGTCGGCGATGAAGGCGGCGAAGGCCGCCTGGCGTGGATCTTCTTTCTGCTTGCTGGCAAAGGGGTTGACCGGATTCATGATGATGGCCTCTGGCTGTGCGCCGGCTTGTTATTTGTTGACGCCGGCGTCGGTGGACATGGTCTGGCGCAGCGGCGTCACCTTGTTTTCGCGGTAGCGCGCGGCGGCTCCGGCCGCCGTATCGGCGGATTGGCCGCGGTAAGTGCGCGGCGCGAGCAAGTCCTCCGGCCTGGCAAGTTGGCCGGCCAGGTTGCCATAGGTGGCGCAGCCGAAAGCCACGGACATGCGCAAGTCGTCGGCCTTGTTGTATTGCGAAGGCTGCAGCAGGCGATCGCAGTCCGGCGCGACGGCTTCGTAGCCCGGCCCCGCCTGCTTCAGCGTGATGACGCTGGCGTCGGGCAACGAGGAAAAATCCTTGCGCGGGAAGGCGCAGGCGCCCAGCGCCAGGCTCGCGGCCAGCGCCATGGCTGCGGCCGCTGTGCGCGGGGCGCCGCAGCGGAGGCGGCGGATGGCCGCTGCGCGATGGCCAGAGCGGACATGGCGGGCGAGGGCTGCGATCCGATGCAAAGGGCGGGAAGTATCGGCGTTATATGAGTGCGTCATGGTCTGATCCTGGCTGGAATGCGAAATCAATACACGAAGCCGGCGGTTCCGGTCAGGCGCGGCACATCGCCCTTGAGCGGGTCCAGCCCTATCTTGTCGTGCAGGATGTATTCGATGTCGGTGTTGGGGCGCAGGCTTTCCAGCGGCGAGGACATCTGCGAATTGTCAGTGGGCTTGACGAGATAGGGCGTGACGATGACCACGAGTTCGCTTTTGTTGTTCTGGTAGTCGGACGATGAAAACAGCTTGCCCAGGATGGGGATCTTGCCCAGCCCGGGTATTTGGGACACGACATCGCGGATGTTGTTTTGCAGCAGGCCGCCGATGGCGAAGCTTTGGCCGCTGGCCATTTCCACCGTGGTTTCCACGCGGCGCACCGACAGGCCGGGGATGACCAGGTTTTCCATGACGATGCTGCTGTTGGGGTCGATTTCGCTGATTTCGGGCTTGACCTTGATGCTGATCCGGTCATCGGCCAGTACGGTGGGCGTGAAATCCAGCGCGACGCCGAAAGGCTTGAATTCGACCGTCATGCTGTCCTTGTCCTGCTTGACGGGAATGGGAAACTCGCCGCCCGCCAGAAAACTGGCGGTTTCGCCGGACACCGCCGTGAGGTTGGGTTCGGCCAGCACGCTGATCATGCCTTCCTGGTCCAGCACGTCTATCATGGCCTGTATGGAGCGGCCTTCCTTGGCATAGCCGCCAAGAAAGGAATACCCGCCTTCCCTGGCCGCGCCGTACACGCCCGTCGACGCGAAGTTCATCTTGTCGCTGCCGCCGACGAAACTGCCTAGTATGTTCTGGAAGGCCCGGCCGCTGATCACGCCGGCGAAGAAGTTGCCGGGCGATGTGATGGCGGACCAGTTGATGCCCAGCTTCTGCGTTACGGCGCGCGATACTTCCGTGACCCGCACGCGCAGATAGACCTGGGTGGGGCTGCTGACGGCGATGCGGTTGATGAGTTCTTCTTTCTCGCCCAGGTAGGATTTGATCGTGCGCGTGATGGCGTCTATGTCTTCGCCCGAGGGCACGGTGCCGCCTATCATCAGCGACCCGGGGGCGGATTCCAGCGTCAGGCGCAGGCTGGGAAAGCGCTGGCGCAGCACCTCGGTCAGTTCCGGGATATTGTGCCGCACGACGACGCGCTGCTGCGCCAGAGTCTGCCCGCCTTCGCTCAACACGTATAGAGTGGTCTGGCCGCTGCGCTTGCCCATGACCAGCACGGCTCCTTCGGAAGGCACTTGCACGTCGGCGATTTCAGGGTCGGCCACGAAGACTGTCTTGGCCGTGCCTTGGAAGCGGATGAGGCGACCTTCGCCTATGGATAGAGGCTGAGGGCCGCTGGGGGCGGCGTGTCCGGTGGCGACCATGCCGGCCGCCAGCACCGCGGCCAAGGTGGAGCGGCGCAAACACGCTTTCCATTTCGGGAGGCTTGCAATCATGTGTAGTCCTTTTGTCTGGGATGCGGCGGGCCTGGCTGGCGCCTGTTGGGCAAATCAGTGTTGAGCGGGAACGCCGCCCAGCGCATGCTGGTCGCGTTTGGAACCACGCATGATGGTGACTTCGCGCGGCAAGACCTGGCGCGGTTCTTCGCGGGCAGCGGGCGGTTCCTCGTTCCAGCCTATGGCGCGCGATACATCGCCCGCCCAGACCGGCGCCGATTTGCTTGCGCTGCTGTCCCAGGCCACCACGGATTCCGTATGATCGTCTTTGGTCGCGCTGCGATCGGCGACGGCGAAGCTGCGCAAAGCCATGGACAAGGTTCCCAGCCGCGCCGCCACCGTAACGGCTTCCGCCGCGCGCGGCGTGACCTCTATCGTCACCGTGCGCGCGGCTTGAGGGTTCTTGCGCACTTCGATGCCTTCGGGCTGATGCTGGAAAACGGAGCCGACCGCGATGACTCGCACGTTTTCGACGACGGTTTCGCTGACGACCGAGCGGGCGCGTTCGCTGTCCAGGTCGTCGCGATTGCGCGCCGCCTGCACCAGTATCATGTCGACGTAATCGCCTGGCTGTATCAGGCCGGCATTGCCCGATACATTGTCCACCGGTACGGATACCGCGCGGGCGCCGGGTTTCAGCACGGCCGCCAGAAAGCCCGGCGCATCCGGCCGGATGATGTCCCGATTGGTGATGACGGCGCCGGCCAGTACGGATTTGCGTATCAGCACGCCGGCCATGTTGTCGGCCGCGGCCGAGTTCTTGACGAGCGCGCCTTCGGGAACCTTGGATTTATCGTAGGGCTTCCAGTCCAGGTCTTCCGCCCGCAGCAGCAGCCCGGTGGGCAAATCGTTGGCCGCCACCCTGACTTGCACAGAGGTCTCCGCGGGGTTCTTCGGCCCGGACATGTTGGCGAACAGTACGCGCGCGGCCAGCGCCAGCACGGCGGCGCCCAAAACCATCAAGGCGAATTTAAGAGTCGTGGACATGTTGTCTTCCTCCCCAGTCGTGGCGCGCTGCCGCTACGTTTCGTTTGTTGTTCGTTGGCTTGTTGCTTATTGCTTGCTGCTTGTTGTTTGACGCCCTTTGTTTGCTGCTTATTGCTTTGCTGCTTTGCTGCTCGCTGCTTATTGCGTGCTGCTTGCCGTTGGCCGCTTGTTGCGTGGCGGCCTGTCTACAGGCTGGCCGACAGCAGGTTGTGCAGCCCGGCCAGCGCCAGCCCGACCCCGTAAGGCACGCCGCGCGCAGCCGTGAGCATCCTCAAGACCCTGATGCTTCTCCAACTTGGCCTGGCGTGGCCCGACCGTGCGTGGCCGGGCCTGACCTGGCCGGGCCGAGCGCGCGGCAGGCGCTGGATCGCCCAGCCCAGCAGCCCGAGCAGCAGGCCGCAGAACGAGGCGATCAGCACCGCCATGCCCGCGCCGGAGGGGCCGGCCCAGAGCATGAGCGCCGTCCACAGCTTGACGTCTCCGCCGCCCATGGCCCTCAGGATGAAGAGGACCACCAGCAGCCCCATCGCAGCCATGGCAGTGATGACATGCCCGCCCAGTTGCTGCCATCCCATGCCGCTCGCCCATGCATAAAGCAGGAAGAGCGCTGCATAGATGCCGACCCAGGTATTGGGCAAGCGGCGGGAGGACAGGTCCTGGTACGCCAAGAGCAGCAGCATCCACGCGGCGCCCAGCAAAACCGGAGCGGCGAGTATGGAGGGCGTGATGGCGGACATCATGCTGGGCGCGGGCATGGGGGGCGCGACAGGCTGCGATCAGCTTACGGCGTCCGTAACCGCTTGGCCCAGCGTGGCGAAGGCGGCGGACAAGGTGTCTCCGAATGCTGTAAGCCCGGCGCCCACGACCACCACGATCATGCCGGCCAGAATGGCGTATTCCAGCGCGCTGACGCCGCGCTCATCGCGAAGAAGGGATTGAATGAAAGTACGCATTGGTTTCTCCAAAAATGCACGACTATGATTGATGAACTAATACGCCGCGGGGATCAATCCGGAGCGTTTCGTCTCCCCGTCGTTGTGTCGGGTAAATTCATCTTACATGCCCTAACCACATGTAATAGCGGGCGCGCGCAGAAATAGAGAATTCGTATCTTTTGTCTGATTTCCTTCAGAATCGCGGATGTCGATCTAGCACTTATGGCCTAGTCCGTTGGGGCATGCCACCGGGATGATTAGGCCGAAATCCTTAATACGGCGGGAGATTTCAGCACACCGCCATGTTGTCGGGAACGCTGCTTGCTAGCACGTCCGCTTCGCTGAACTGGGCGATGGCGCGGATGTTCAGCTTGTGCAGGATATTGCGCTTATGCGCACTGATGGTTTTTTCACTGAGGTACAGCTTTTCAGCGATTTCCTTGTTGCGCAAACCCTGGCGCAACAGCAGGAGCACGGCAAGTTCTTTTTCCGACAGCGCTTGTATGCGCCCGGACAGTTCGCCTTCGGCATGCTGCCTGGGTATGCATTGCATGCCCCCCATGACCGTGCGGATGGCCGCGGCGATCGTGGCTTCGTCGCTCAATTGGCCCAGGTAGCCGGCCAGCCCCAGTTTCAGGGCCAGCGAGGCGAACAGCTTGGGATTCTTGCCGCCAAAGAAGACTATGGGGAGGTCCGGCACGCGCTTGCGCAGCTGCTGCACGAAATGTATGGGATTCATTTCAGGCATGTCGGGATCGACGATGACCAGTTCCAATTCGGTGCTGATGTGCGAGATGGCTTCTTGTAATGTCTGGGCTTCAAGCAGTTGGGCCGAAATATCCGCTTGCCGGAGAATGGTCCGCAGCCCCAGCCGCACTACCGGCAAATGGCTGGCCACTAATACAGAACTCATACAGACTCCCCAAAATTGTCGATTGCCGGATACGGCAAAACGTATAAAACGGAGTTGCTACATTCTGGTAGATCTAAGAGTTATTATTTCTATTTGTATACGAGTCTATATCAGTTTATACGCAATATGACAAATATTGACGGGTTTGAGACCCATTTGCCAAAGCGATGATTTAGCTCCGTCGCAGATGATCAACAATATGCATCGAGCGTAGAAATCATAACCTTTCCATGCGGGCGGATCATGCTGGAGACCGGATCCCGCAGGCACGCGGCTGTGTGGTCCCGCGAGGGCGGCGCCGATGGAACCAGAAGGCTGCCTCACCACTGGCCGCAACTACAGCGGCGCCTAGACATGTTTCATGACTGCGTCGAAGTGCGCTTACAGCACTTCGACCGTGAGACGTCGCCCGCACCAGGCCGATGGGCGGGGCGCCGCCTCGTGCGCCTACTTCACGTCGGGCCTGGGGTCGGGCACGAAGCCGTCGTGGTTGGGCATTTTCAGATGGGCGAGGCTGTTGGCATCGATGTCGGCGTTTTCCTGGACGAGGCCGTTCATGAAGAGGATATAAGCCGTTACCGCGTAGACTTCGTCATTGCTGAGGCTTTGCGGGGCGGTGATGGGCATGGTCCGGCGGATGTAGTCGAACAGGGTGGGCGCGTACGGCCAGTAGCTGCCTACGGTTTTTATGGGTTTGGCGCTGGCCAGTGTGCCCTGGCCGCCGGCCAGCCGGTCGCCGATGCCGCCTTCGCCCTTGGCTCCATGACAAGACAGGCACTGGGCGTTGTAAATGTCGCGCCCCGCCATGACGGTGCCGCTGCCGGGCGGAAGGCCGCTGCCATCGGCGAACACATTGATGTCCCATGACTTGATCTGAGCTTCGGTGGCGGGGGTGCCGAAGCCGTACTTTTCGGCGGCCGCGCCGGGCGCCGCAAGGAATAGCGCGGCCAGGGCCAGGCCCGCCGCCGCGGCGCGCGCCGGGGTGAAACGGACGGCGGCGGCGCCGACGGAACTGCAATGAACGGGAACGCAGCGAAGGTGATCGCGATTAGCGGAACCGCAATCGACGGCACTGCCATGGCTGGGACTGCAACAGCCCGGAGCGTAAGGGGCGGCTGCGGGAATGGCTTGGTTTCTACAGGCGCGCATTGGTCACCTCCCCGGTTTCGGCGATGCGCCAGGCGGTCATGGCGTTGTTGTGGTAGGTGCCGTTGACGCCGCGGACCGCGGTGAGTTCTTCCAGCGTGGGCTGCACATAGCCGGTTTCGTCGGTCGCCCGGCTGAGAATCACGGCGGGCCGGCCGTCCCAGCGCCAGGGCAGCCTGAAGCGCGTCAGCGCTTTGGTCAGCACGGGCTCTTGCAGGCTGGCTTGCTGCCAGGTCTTGCCGTCGTCCACGGATACGTCGACACGGGTGATCTTGCCTTTGCCGCTCCAGGCGATGCCGCTGATTTCGCAGAAACCCTTGCCGGGCATTTTCTGCCCGCCCGACGGCGCGGTGATGATGGACTTGGCTTCCATGACATAAGTGAATTCGCGCGCCTTGCCGTCCGGCTGCAGGTCGGTATATTTGGACGTTTCCTCGCGCGAATGCACCGGGCGATCGGTGACTTGCAGGCGGTGCACCCACTTGATGTTCATGTTGCCTTCGTAGCCGGGCAGCAGCACACGCAAGGGGTAGCCTTGTTCGGGGCGCAGGCGTTCGCCGTTCTGGCTATAAACCAGCATGGCGTCGTCCAGGCATTTTTCCAGCGGTATGCTGCGCGTCATGCCGGCGCCGTCCGCGCCTTCGGCGATGACCCATTTCGCGCCGGCCTGCAGGCCGGCCTCGTCCAGGATGGTCTTGAGCATGACGCCCGTCCACTCCGCGCAGCTGACCAGGCCGTTGGCTTCGGCGGCGGTCTTCCCGTAGACCGTGTACCCCGGATTGCCGGAGCATTCAAGGAAATAGATCTGCGAGTGCGAGGGATAGCGGCGTATTTCCTCCATGGTGAAGAGCAGGGGCGTATCCACTAGGCCATGGACCATCAGCTTGTGCTGAGCGGGATCGATCGAGGGTATGCCATTGTGGTGGCGTTCGTAGAACAGGCCGTTGGGGGTGATGATGCCGTCCAGTTCCTGCAGGGGCGAGCGTGTGGACGACGAGTAGTACTGCTTATCGGTGGGGCGCAGGTGGCGCACGACCTTTTTTTCGAATTCGGATGGATGGCCATAGAGCGAACTGCCGGTCAGCGCGCCCGGCTGTTTCATGGATTCGGGCACGGGCAGCGACCCCGCGCCGGCGTCGGCCGCCATGGCGGCGCGCCCGGCCAGGCCCGCGGCCGCCACGCCCGTCAGGGCTTCCGCGCCTTTGCGCAGGAAGCCGCGCCTGGCTTCGCGCTTGCGGGCATGGGCCGGGTTCTCATCTTTCAATATGCGGCCGTCCGGTGGAATAAAGCCGCCAAGAGCCGAATATGTGTCTGGCGGGATCTGCTTATGCGGCATTTAATACCTCCTTAGTGTCGTGGTATTTCCCGCCGGCGGCGAAGATGCTTGCTGCGCATAGACCGTTGGGCGGGGAGCGCCTATATACGTATATCATGATGTTGCCCAGCTACCTTATGCCGGTAATTTGTATCTGTCAACGATATAAATGGCGGGTTTCCCGGCGCGATGGCGCCCCCCGGCCCGCGCCGCGCCATGGTGTTTGTGTATCGCACTCATTTACCTTCCGGCTGGCATGCCGGAATTTTCTCGGAGTATTCAATGAAGACCATTCGCTATTTTTTGTCGCCGCGGTCGCCCTGGACTTATCTGGGGCACGAGCGGCTGCTTGCCCTTGCCGCGAAGCACGGGGCCGAGATTCTGCCGCGGCCCATGGCGTTGGGGGAGCGCGTTTTTCCCGTATCGGGCGGGCTGCCGCTGAACCAGCGCGCGCCGCAGCGCCAGGCATACCGTTTGGTCGAGTTGAAGCGCTGGTCGGAATATCTGGGTGTGCCGCTGAACATCCATCCCAGGTTCTTCCCCGTCGACGATCAGCCCGCGGCGAGGATGATAGTGGCCGCCATGGCCGCCGATGGCGCTCCGGCGGCCGGCGTCCCGGCGACCGGCGTCCCGGCGACCGGCGTTCCGGCGGCATTGAAGCTTGCGGGCGCGTTGATGCGCGCCGTATGGGCTGAGGAATTGAATATCGGCGATCCGGCCACGCTGCGGCGCATTGCCGATGATGCCGGCCTGGACGGCGAT
>Ga0182735_1001580_pt1 | contig 15001 bp, 18 predicted proteins | sample eDN5th30CKraftMG_FD_128524 | JGI IMG/M metagenome (GOLD analysis project Ga0182735, IMG submission 128524) | Enriched Miracle-Growth compost microbial communities from Emeryville, California, USA - eDNA 5th pass 30_C Kraft MG (version 2) (version 2) ... | reverse complement strand
GCCAGCGCCCGCGTGTGCTCGCGCGACAGCGCGGCGGGGCGGCCGAAGTCGTAGCGTGCAGGCTCGAGCAGCGCGGTGTCCGCGGAGGTCGCGCTGTCATCGATGTGCACGAACGCCACTATCGGTCGGACTCGTGGCGGCGTAAGGAGGTGTCAGCGGTGGGCGGCGGCGGCATCCATTCTCTTGAGCTGCTTGCGGACCTTCTCGTCGGCCTGGGAGAGCACGACGATGTCGACGCGGCGGTTCATCGCGAGGGCTTTCGCGCTCGTCCCCTTGGCGATGGGGCGTGACGACCCGTACCCCACCGACTGGATGCGCTTGGCCGGCACCTCCGCCTCCTGCGCGAGGTAGCGGAGCACCCCCGTGGCCCGCGCGGTCGAGAGCTCCCAGTTGTCGCGGAACGGAGCCGACGGCCGGCGGTAGTCGGCGTGGCCTTCGACCGAGATGGGGCGCCCGTCCTCGGCGAGCACGCCTCCTGTCGCGTCGAGCACGGAACGCGCCTTCGCGCTCAGCCGCGTGCTGTTGGGTTCGAAGAAGGTCTCGGCGCTGATGAGTCCGATCGTGAGCCCCCGCTCGTCGATCGTGAACGTAGCCGCATCGCCGAGCCCTTCCTTCGCGAGCGCCTTCCGGAGGCGCTCACGCAGGGCCGCGAGGCTGTCGTACTCCTCCTCGGCGGCGTTGGGCGTGAGCTCGGTGAAGTTCTCGCCCTCCTCGTCGACGAGCTCATCGGGCACGATGACGCCCTCCGAGACGTCGACCGTCTCGGTCTCCTCCGACCCGAAGCCCGTCGCGAGCGAAGCCCGCAGCGCCTCGAACTTCTCCTGGTCGACCGTCGACATGGCGAACATCACGATGAACATGCACATCAGCACCGTGATCATGTCGAGGTACGACGCCATCCACCGCTCATCGGGGCCGTGGTCGGAGTGCGTCGGGATGCGACGCCTGCGGGGGACGCTCATGCCGGCTCTTCCGCCGGGGCCTTCTCGGCCTTCTTGCCCTTGTCCTTGCCCTTGCCGCCGGCGTCGGGCGCCATGGCGCGCAGGCGCTCTTCGACGAGATGATGCGGGCTGCCGGCCTGCACGGCGAGCATGCCCTCGGTGAGCAGCGTCATGCGGTCGACCTCGATCTCCGCGAGACGCTGCAGGCGGGTGCCGATCGGGAGCCAGATGAAGTTCGCCGAGAGCAGACCCCACAGCGTCGCGACGAAGGCCGCCGCGATGAGAGGGCCCAGCGTGTCGGGCTGGTCCAGCTTCTCCAGCACGTGCGTCAGTGAGACGACCGTGCCGACGATGCCCACGGTGGGGGCGTAGCCGCCGAGGGTCGAGTAGAAGCGGGCGGCAGTGCGGCGCGTGGCAGCCGTCGTCGCGACCTGGTCCTCCATGAGCACCCGCAGGTCTTCCGCGTCGGTGCCGTCGGCGATGTTCTGCAGCGCCTGCTTGAGGAAGGGGTCGGTCTCGTCGGACACGGCATCCTCGAGCGCCAGCAGACCTTCGGCGCGCGCCTTCTCGGCGTACCCGACGACCTTCTGGATCAGCTCCTCCGACGAGCCCTTGAGGCCGCGCGCCGCGCGCGGGATCGCCCGCACGGCTTCCTTCGCGTCGCGGACGGTGCCGCCGGCGAGGCCGATCGCGATCGTCGCGCCGAAGACGAGGATCATGGGCGCCGGCAGCAGCAGCGCCTCGACGTGGGCGCCTTCGAGCGTGATCATCACGTACAGCCCGGCGAAGGCGAGCAGCATTCCGATGACGAGCATCAGTCCGTCCCTCCCGTGTTCGCGGCGACGGATGACGTGTCCGGCTCGGCGTCGATGACGGGAGTGGAGACGAGAGCCGTCGACAGCACGCGGGCCCGGAACGCGACGATCGCGTCGATGACGGCATCCAGCGGCTCGGCGACGACGAACGTCGCACCGTCGACCATGATGAGAGTCGTGTCGGGCGTCACCTGGATGCGCTCGATCAGGTCGGGGTTCACGGCGAACCGGCTGCGGTTCAAGCGCGTGAGAACGATCACGATCTCCCCTTCCCTGGTCGATGTGCTCGGCACCGCATCCTGCGGAGCCCGTGAGCCTGCGACATCCTGTCTTCGGCTCACTTCGTCACTGTCGGCCGCCGCGATCCGTTCGTTAGGCGCCAGTGAGGCAGAGATCGAGAGCACCGCCGCGTCAGCGGGCGGCAAGGCCTTCCAGGGCGACGTCGAAAGCGTTGCGGGCGGCGTCGGCGTCCAGTGACGACGGCTCGAGGAGCAGGCGCACGTAGATCGGGGCGTAGAGGCGCTCGGCGATCTCGTCGGGATGCCGGTCGCCGCGGAGCGCGCCCTCGACGACGGCGCGCCGGATGAGGGCGTTCACGACTTCGCGTCGCGGGCGCCAGTATGCGCGCTTGAACTCGTCGAGCGCCGCGGGGTCGTACTGGCATTCGGCGATCAGCTGCGCCATGAGCCGGCCCTCGTGCCCTCGGTAGGTGTCGGCGAGGACCGCCACGTGCTCGCGGAGGGCGTCGACGGCGGGCAGATCGTCGCGCAGGGGCGTGGCGAGGATGCCGTGCTCCAGGAACGCGTCGATGACGACGGCGGCCTTGCTCGGCCACCACCGGTAGATCGTCGTCTTGCCGACGCCCGCCTCACGCGCGATGCGCTCGATCGACAGCTGCTGGACCGTCACGGCATCCGGTTCGCGCTCGTCGAGCAGCCGCATCGTCGCCCGGAGGATCGCCTGGCGGCTCTGCTCGCTGCGGGTCGCCATCACGCCCGTCCTCTCGCGGCGGCGCACACGACCTCGGCGTACTCGCCGAGCAGGGCGGCATCGTCGACTGCGCCGGGGTCGACGACGTCGGTCACCGCCGCGCCCTGGATGAGCCGCTTGACCGGCACCTCCAGCTTCTTGCCCGTGCGCGTGTGAGGGATCGCGCGCATCGGGATCAGGTCGTCGGGCAGGTAGCGAACCGACAGATGCTCGCGGATCGCCGCGGTCACGGCATCCTTCGCCTCCTGCTCGCCGACGCCCGCCGCGAGCTTCACGAACAGCGGCATGTAGTAGTCCTCCGCGCCGAGCTCGGCGCCCACGACGAGGGCTTCCTCGATCTGGGGAAGCGCCTCCACCACGGCGTAGATGTCGGCGGAGCCCAGACGGATGCCGTTGCGATTGAGGGTCGAGTCGGACCGGCCGAGGATCTGTATGCCGCGGTCGGAGATCTGCATGAAGTCGCCGTGCCGCCAGACGCCGGGGAACGTCTCGAAGTAGCTGGAGCGGTAGCGGCTGCCGTCGGCGTCGCGCCAGAAGAACAGGGGCATCGACGGCATGGGTGCGGTGACCACGAGCTCCCCCTGATCGCCGGTCGGGTGCCCGGCGTCGTCCCACGACTCCACCCTGACGCCGAGCGCCGGCGCCTGGATGTACCCCACCCGCACGGGCTCGGTGGGCACGCCGCCGACGAAGCAGCCCGCGATGTCGGTGCCGCCGCTCATCGACGCGAGCCACACATCGCCGACGGCTCGGTACACCCACCGGAACCCGGCGGCCGACAGGGGCGACCCCGTCACCTGGATCTCGCGCAGCGCCGAAAGGTCGTGGTCGCGCGACGGCATGAGATCGGACTTCGCGCACGCGTGCAGGAATCCCGCGCCGACGCTCAGCACCGTCGCCTTCGTCGCTGCCGCCACCTCCCACACATGATCCGCCGACGGGTGCGTGGGATTGCCGTCGAGCAGCACCGACACTGCACCGACCCCGATCGCGCTGGCGAGCGAGTTCCACACGACCCAGCTCGTCGACGCGACCGAGAGGTAGCGGTCGCCCTGGCCCATGTCGCCCCCGAACGCGAGCATCTTGAGGATCTCGAGCAGAGCGCCGCCGTGGCCGTGGACGATGCCTTTCGGCACGCCCGTGGTGCCCGACGAGAACAGCACCCAGAGCGGATGGCTGAAGTCGACGTCGACGTACTCGGGCTCCATGGCGTCCGCAGTGGCGAGGATGTCCTCCCACCGCACGGACGGCGTCGCGATGTCGGGCGGGGCGACGGAAGGGGAGTGGGCGGTCACCCACACGACCTCCTCGACGCTCGGAAGCTGTCCGAGCACCTGCGCGATCTCGGCCGTGCGGTCGCGGTCACACCCGCTGAGGCGGCAGCCGGGCGCAGCGATCAGCACCTTCGGCTCGAGCTGGCCGAACCGCGACGTGATGGCGCCGGGGCCGAACTCCGGGGAGCACCCCGACCAGACCGCGCCGACCGACGCCGTCGCGAGCAGGCCGACGACCGCCGCCGGGACGTTCGGTAGCACCGCCGCGACACGGTCACCGGGCTGAACGCCGCACTCGCGCAGGTGCGCCGCGAGCGCCGCGACCTGCCCGCGGAGAGCGTCGAACGAGATCTCCTCGATCGCGCCGTCTTCGGCGACGCCGAGGATCGCGGTGCCCTCGCGGTCCTCGAGCAGGTGCCGCGCGTAGTTGAGGGTCCGTCCAGGGAACCAGCGGGTGTCGGGCATGGGCGCACCGTCGTGGACGGGGCCGGGATCGCCGCCGAGGCGGACGCCCATGAACTCGACGAACGTCGGCCAGAATTCTTCGGGGCGGTCGACGCTCCAGCGCCACAGCGCGGCATATCCCTCGGAGAGCTCCGCCCCTCGGGCGCGCGCGAACGCGGCGAACTGCTCGATGCGGGCGGGGGAGCGGTCGGAATCCGGCTGCCAGATGATGTCGCCCTCGGCGGCGTCTGCATTGACGATCACGGAAGCATCATACGATACGGACCGTATCGAATGTCGCGGCCGTCAGGCGAAGCGCATCCATGTGCCGCTGTCGGGGCCAGCGATCAGCTCGCTCGCGATCCTCCTGTTCCTCTGGACGTGGAATCAGTTCCTGCTGGCCGTCGTGCTCGTGAGCGATCCCAAGCAGCGGACGATGGCCGGTGCGCTCGGCGCGTTCCAGGGGCAGTGGGGAACCGACATCCCGCTCCTGTGCGCAGGCTCGCTGCTCATCCTCACGCCGACGCTCATCGTCTTCCTCGTGTTCCAGCGCCAGTTCGTGTCGGCGCTGCTCCAGGGGTCGCTGAAGGGCTGAGCCGCCGGCCGCTTCGCCGCGCACACCGAAACAGGAGACCGCGCCGGGTGCGGGCGGATGCCGTGGCATCCTGCCTGTTCCAGCGCGATCTCCTGTTCTCGGGGGGTGCCGGCGCGGGGGACGCCGGTCTTCGGGGGACGTCGACGCGGGGGAGCGTCGACGGGGGATGAGTCGTTATCGCTTGAGGTTCGTCAGCTCCTGCAGCACCTCGTCGCTCGTCGTGATGATGCGGGCGTTCGCCTGGAACCCGCGCTGGGCCACGATGAGGTTCGTGAACTCCTGCGAGAGGTCGACGTTCGACATCTCGAGGGCACCGCTGACGAGGTCGCCGAGCCCGTCGGAGCCGGCGGCGCCGACGCGGGGAGCGCCCGAGTTGGCGCCGACGCGGTACTGCGACGAACCGGCCTTCTCAAGGCCCTCCGGGTTGTCGAAGGATGCCAGGGCCACCTGCGCGAGCACTTCGGCGGCGCCGTTGCTGAAGGTTCCGACGAGGCTGCCGTCGGCGGTGAGCGCGTAGGAGACGAGGGCGCCCGAGGCGCGGCCGTCCTGGCTGCTGATGGCGACGGTGCGGAGGTTCGCGTAGCCGCTGAGCGCCGACATGTCGACGGTCACGCCGCCCGACACGAGAGCGGCGGGGCCGGTGAGCACGCCGTCGACGAAGGCGAGGCTGGTGGTGGCGGTGCCGTCGGTGACGTCCCAGCCTCCGGCGGTGCGAGTGAACGTGAGGGTGAGCTGGCTCGAGTTCCCCTCCGCGTCATAGACGGCGATGTCGCGCACGATGACCTCGCCGGCGGCGGCGTCGGCCGGCAGGTTGCCGGTGACGGCCGCGTTCTGCGTCGCGACGGCCGGGGAGGTCGCGCCGATCGGCAGCGAGACGGTGCCGAGGGGAGCGCCGGTGGAGACGACGCCGTTCTGCGCCGTCCAGCCCTGCACGAGTGCGCCGTCGGCGGTGACGAGGCGGCCCGACGGGTCGAACGAGAATCCGCCGTTGCGGGTGTAGAGGGTCTCGGCGCCGTTGCGCACGACGAAGAAGCCGTCGCCGGCGATCATGAGGTCGGTGGGGACGCCGGTGCTCTGCGCCGAGCCCTGCGCGAAGTTGGTGCGGATCGCCGACACCTGGGTGCCGAGGCCGACCTGCGCGGCGTTCGTGCCGCCGGCGCCGTCCTGGCCGGCGCGCGAGTTCTGCACGATCTGGGAGAGCGTGTCCTGGAACTGCACCGATCCGGCCTTGAAGCCGACCGTGTTGACGTTGGCGATGTTGTTGCCGGTGACGTCGAGCATCGTCTGGTGGGAGCGGAGGCCGGAGATCCCGGCGTAGAGCGAGCGGAGCATGTCAGTAGCCCTTCTGGGTGGGGGTCAGGAAGCGGTGGTGATGCCCGACACGGCGTCGAGCGGGACGGTGGTGTCGCCGATGGTGACGAGAGGCACGCTGCTCTCGAACGAGACCTTCGTGACGAGGCCTGTCTGCGTCACGCCGTCGGCGTCGACGTACGTGGCCTGCGTGCCGACGAGTGCGGCGGCGGTCTGCCGCATGCTGAGGGCGAAGCTCTCGGTGAACGTGTCGGCGAGGGCGGTGAGCTGCTCCATCATGGCGAGCTGCGTGGTCTGCGCCATCATCTCGTTCGTGTCGAGGGGAGAGCTCGGGTCCTGGTTCTTCATCTGGGCGACCAGCAGCTGCAGGAACACCTCGGCGTCGAGCGTCTGCTTCGGGGCGCTGGTCGTGGCGGCCGCGGTGGCCGCGGCGGTCTGCGCGGCGGCGGTGACGGATTCGATGGGCATGGCTACCTCGGGGTCAGGCGAACAGGTCGATGCCGGTGCTCGACGATGCGAGCGCGGCGGGGACGGGGGCGGTGGGGGCGGATGCCGCGAGGGCGGCGGTGTCGCGGTCGCCACGATGGGCAGAGGAGGCGCGGTCGGATGTGTCCTGGCCGGACGCCGACTGACCCGACGACTGGCCGGATGCCGACTGGCCGGCGCTCCAGCCGGCGCCCGAGCCCGTGGCCGACGAGTCGCCGCGGGGAGCATCGGGCGACGCGACGGCGACGGTGGAGTTCGGGGCGAGCACGGCGAGGTCGCGGCGCAGGTCGATGAGCAGCGCCCGCAGCGCGTCGCGCCCGGCGGCGGAGCCCGATGTCAGCTCGATCGAGATCGTGCCGCCGGCGATGTGCGCCTTCACGGTCACGGGACCGAGGTCGTCGGGGGAGACGCGCAGCGTCATCGTGTGCTCGCCGTCGGCCTTGCCGACCAGTGAGAGGACGGGCGTCGTGATCTGCTGCGCGAGCGGCGTTCGGGTCGCCGCGGCAGGTGCGGCGACGTCGGGCACAGCGTCGGGCAGGGCGGTCGCCGAGCCGGAGCCCGTCGTGCCCGCCAGGGCCGCGAGCGCGGTCGCGACGTCGCCGGTCGCGGATGCCGCACGCGTCGCCCCGCTGGCGGCCCCGACCGTCGAGTTCAGGCCGGTCGTGTTCACGGCCTGGGCGGCGACGGAGTCGGTCGCCACCGCGCGTGAGAGCGCCTGCGCGACGGCGAGGGAGAGCGGCGAGTCGGCCGGCGCGGCGGTGGCGGCCGACGGCGCGTCGGCGCCCGCTGCGGAGGCGAAGGCGCCCGCGATGGTGCGGGCGAGCTGGGCTGTGGCATCCGCTGACCCGGCCGGGGGCGTCGACGCCAGGAGGGATGCGGTGGCCCTGCGGTCGCTCGAGGCGGCGACGAGCGCGGAGGAGAACGACGCGGGGGCGGCCGTCGTCTCGGCCGCGGGGACGATGCGGCGGATGGTGCCCAGGTCGCCGTCCTTGAGCCAGTTGCTGCGCAGCTCGACGACCTCGCCCGGCTTGGGCGCGTGGATGACCATGCCGTCGCCCGCGTAGATGACGATGTGCCCCTCGTCCTTCGTGACGAGGAGGTCGCCCGGCTGCGCGTCGGCGAGGGACGGGACCTCGACGCCGACGTCGGCCTGGTCCTTCACGACGCGCGGCACCTCGATGCCGAGGTCAGCGAACACGCGCTGCACGAGCCCCGAGCAGTCCATGCCGGAGCGGTCCTCGCCGCCGAAGACATACGGCACGCCGAGGTAGCTCTTCGCCTGCGCGACGACGTCGTCGCCGGTGACCTCGCCGTCGGCCGTCAGCGCGTGCCTGCCGACGTCGCGCACGGCGTCGGCGAAGGCGCTGGCGGTCGTGGCTGGGGCCGCGGCGCGGCCGAGCACCGACGCGGCGGCATCCGAGCCGGTCGTGCCGGAGGCGGCCGGCTCGGCGGAGAGCGAGCGGATGCGCTGCTGGATCTCGTCGATGCGACCGAGTGCCGTGACGAGGCTCATGAGTGCTCCCTTCTCAGCGGACGGAGGGCGATCTCGTCGAGCGCGGCCTGCTCCTGCTGGAGTGTGCGGGCCTGCTCGCGTCGGTGGTGGGCATCGGCGAGGCGGCTCAGGCCGTGCTCGTCGATGCGGGCGCTGGCGTGCTCGGCGCGGGCGGCCTCGAGGGCGGCGGCCTGCGCGTCGGTGAGCGAGCGCAGGTCGGCCAGGAGGCTCCGCGCGGCCACGCGACTGGCGGCCAGCGCCTCGAGCGTGCGGACGTCTTGAGGCGCCTCGGCATCCGTCGTCAGCGACGCACGCACCTGCCGGTCGCGCGCCTCGGTACGCGCCTTCTCGATCGAGGCGCGCGTGAGGCGCTCGGCGGCGGCACGCTCCTGGACGCCGCGCACGCGCAGCAGTCCGGCGAGGGGGAAGGCACGGCTCATGACAGATCTCCGAACGTCGAGACGAGTTCGCCGAGGCGGCGCCACGACTGCTCCGGCGTCGACTTCTCGTCGAGCGCCTGGGTGAGGAAGCCGGTGATGTCGCGCTCGTGCGCGATCGCGGCGTCGACCCGGCGATCGGCGCCCTCGCGGTAGGCGCCGATGCCGATGAGGTCGCGGGCCTCCTGCCGCGCGGCGAGCACGGTGCGCAGCGCCGACGACAGCGCCCGCTGCTCGCGCGTCGCGATCTTGCTCTCGAGGCGCGACACCGAGCCGAGCACGTCGATCGCCGGGTGGTGGCCCGTCACGGCGAGTGAGCGGTCGAGCACCAGGTGGCCGTCGAGGATCGAGCGCACGGTGTCGGCGACCGGCTCGTTGTGATCGTCGCCTTCGACCAGCACCGTGTACACGCCCGTGATCGAGCCGTCGCGGTCGGTGCCGGCCCGCTCGAGCAGCCCGGCGAGGATCGGGAACGTCGACGGCGGATAGCCCCGCGTCGCGGGCGGCTCGCCCGCCGCGAGACCGATCTCGCGCTGGGCCATCGCGACGCGCGTGAGCGAGTCCATCATGAGCATGACGTGGCCGCCGGCATCCCGGAACGCCTCCGCGATGCGCGTCGCCGTCGTCGCCGCCCGCAGGCGCGCGAGTGCCGGCTGATCGGAGGTCGAGACGATCACGACCGACCGTGCGAGCCCCTCAGGCCCCAGGTCGTCTTCAATGAACTCCCGCACCTCACGGCCGCGCTCGCCGACGAGGGCGATGACGTTCGCGTCGGCGCTGGAGCCGCGGGCGATCATCGACAGCAGCGACGACTTGCCCACGCCCGACCCGGCGAACAGCCCCATGCGCTGGCCGCGCCCGATCGGAGTGAGCGTGTCGATCACGCGCACGCCCGACGCGAGCTGCTCCGTGATGCGAGCGCGGTCCATCACCGACGGCGGCTCGTGGTCGAGCGTCACGCGCGGAGCGACGACGGGGCCCTTGTCGTCGATCGGTCGGCCGAGACCGTCGAGGATGCGGCCCAGCACGGCGGGACCGGTGGGAACGCGCACCCGCCCCGACATCGAGAGGGCGCGCTCGCCGACCCGCAGCCCGTCGGTCGGCGCCAGCGGCATGCAGCGCAGCACACCGCGCTCAGCGGCGACCACCTCGGCGGGCACGCCGTCGCCGATCGTCACGAGGTCGCCGACGGCCCCCTCCAGGCCGCGCACTTCGACTCCGAGGCCGAGCACGCGCGAGACCGTGCCCGACCGCTCTGGCCGGGCCGCCTCCAGCACCGCGCTCCACCCGCTCATGAGGCCTCCTGCAGCGCGGCCCGCGCGCGGGCGACCGCGTCCCTGACGCGCAGGTCGACGCGTCCGTCGCCGACGTGCACGACGGCGTCGCCGGGCGACAGGGATGCCGAGGTCTCCACGGCCACGCCCTCGGGGCGCTCGCCCAGGCGGTCGAGGGTCGCGACGTCGTCGGGGCTGAGGATGACGACCGCGCCCGGTGCGCCGTCGGCGACGTTCTGCGCGCGTTGAAGGGCGGTGCGGGCGGCGCGCACCGGGTCGGACAGCTCGCGGTCGAGGATCGCCTCGGCGAGCTCCACCGCCAGCTCCCAGATGCGCTCCTCGGCCAGCTCCGCGAGAGCGGCCGTGCGCGAGGCGAGGGAGGCTGCGGCCTCCTCGACCGCGGCGCGCGTCGCGGCCATCGCCGCGGCATCCGCGGCCTGTGCGGCGAGGCGCTCCGCCGCGGCCCGCTCGGCCTCGCGACGTGCGTGGGCGGCGGCCTCCCGCATCCCTTCCGCATATCCGAGCGCGTGCCCCTGACGGCGTGCGCGCTCGCGCTCCCTGTCGTCGGCAGGGCCAGGCAGGCGCGGGATCTCACGGCGGACGAACGCGTCAGTTGACATACTCGTCCTCGTCTCCACGGCGCACCCGGATGTCGCCCGACGCCTCGAGGGTGCGGATGGTGCGGACGATCTCGGAGCGGGCCTCTTCGACCTGCGACACGCGCACCGAGCCGAGCAGGCGCGACTCCTCCTCGAGCACCTCCCGGTTGCGCTCGGTCATGTTCCGGCGGATCACGGCGGCGACCTCGTCCGAGGCGCCCTTGAGGGCCAGGGCGAGCACGCGGATCTCGATGCCGCGCAGCACGCGCTGGGCGTCACGGTCGTCGAGCACGACGATGTCGGCGAAGGTGAACATGCGCGAGCGGATGTCCTCGGCGAGCGCGCTGTCGCGCGCCTCGAGGTTCGACAGCAGGGCCTTCTCGACCGTGGCGTCGGACCGGTTGATGATGTCGACGAGGGGCTGGACGCCGCCCAGCGTCTCCCGAGAGTCTCGCGTCGCGAACGCCCCCGAACGGGCTCGGAGCGAGCTTGCGACGATGGCGACGGCATCCTGTGACGCGGTTCCCATCGTGGCGATCGCGTGCGCCACGTCGGTGCGCGCGGGGTCGGACAGCTCGGCGAGCACGGCGGCCGCCCGTTCGACGGGGAGGTGCGCGAGCACGAGCGCGATCGTCTGCGGCAGCTCGCCCTCGACGACGCTCGCGATCTGGGCGGGCTCGATCGTGGTGAGGAAGTCGAACGACGAGCCGGTCATCGCCGACGACACCTTCGTCAAGACGCCCGCTGCGCGCTCGGCGCCGAACGTCGCCTCGAGGAGCCCCGTCGCGACGTCGCGCCCGCCGCGCGCCGGCGGGAGGTGGCCCTTGAGCAGGCGGTGGTAGTCGGTGAGGGCCGTATTCGTCGTGTCGGCGTCGAGGTCGCGCAGGCGGATGATCTCGGCGGCGACCACCTCGGCCTCCTCCTCGGCGAGATGCTTCATGACCTCGACGGCCAGAGCGCGGTCGAGGTTCATCATGACGACGGCCGCCTTCTGCGGTCCGGTGAGGGTCGCGCTCATGCGTCCTGCCGATCACGGACGAGCTCGCGCAGCAGCTCCGCCGCCCGCGCCGGGTCGCGGCGGGCGAAGTCGCTGATCTCCGCGCGGCGGCGGTCGAGCGTCATCTGGCTGAGCTCCGGCTCGGGGTCGGGCTCGAGGACGGCGGTGGCGAGCGTCTCCGCCGGCGTGGTCTCGATCTGCGGCGACGGCACGCCGAGCGCGATCGCCTCGAACTCGTCGATCGGGTCGGCGACGGGCGTCAGCTCGAGCACGTCGCCGCCCTCACCGGCAGCAGCGCGCCGACGTCGGCGCACGATCATGCCGGCGACGAAGGCGAAGATCCCGACGAACGCCGCGATGCCGGCGACGATCGCGATGCGCATCGTCTCCGCGGCGCGCTCGGCGGCCTCAGCCTCGCGGGCCTCCTCGAGAGCGGCCTGTGCGTCGCCGGCGGCGCCGGCGCTGAACGGCACGAGCTCGACGGTCACGGCATCCCCGCGCTCGGCGTCGATTCCGGCTGCGGTCGTGACGAGCGCCGTGAGCTGGGCGACGCTGAGGCCCTCGGTGGCTCCCGCGTCGACGGCCACGGCGACGGTCTGCCGCGTGACAGCGCCCGCGGGCGTCGTCACGCTCTCGGTGGTCCTGTTGATGGCGTTGGTGCGCGACTCCTGCGACGACTCGTACATGCCGCCGTCGCCGCCCACCTCGACGTCGGCGCCGAGCACACCGCCGCGGCTCCTCCCGTCGCCGGTGTAGGTCTCGGTCGAGGTCTCCTCGGTGATGGCGCGCTCGCCCTCGACGGGCTCATACGTCTCCGCGACCCGCTCGCTCGTCGCGTTCTCCATGACGGCGGACACCGTCACGGTCGAGTTGCCCTTGCCGACGACGGTGTCGAGCATCTGCTGCACGTTCGCCGCCAGCCGCATCTCGTACGCGCTCGCCTGCTGGTCTGTCGTGCGCGTCGTGTCGCCACCGATCGCCGACAGGGTGCGGCCGGTGCTGTCGATGACGGCGACGTTCTCGGGCTTCATCCCGCTGACGGCGGCGGACGTGAGATGCACGATCGCCTCCACCTGCTCGGACGGGAGGGTCGTGTTGCGCTTCGTCTCGATGAAGACGGACGCCGTCGGGTCGACGGTCTCCGACACGAACACGCTCTCCTCGGGGATCGCGAGCTGCACCGAGGCGGTGCGAACGTTCTCGATCGAGCTGATCGTGCGGGCCAGCTCGCCTTCGATGGCGCGCTTATAGGTCACCGACTGCTGGAACTCGGAGCTCGTGACGCCCATCGCGTCGAAGAGGGAGTAGCCTCCGGTGGCGCCGCTGGGGATTCCCGCCGCCGCGGCCGCCAGACGCTGCTCATAGACGTCGCCCTCGGGGACGAGCACGGTCTGCCCGCCGTCGGTGAGCTCGTAAGGCACGGATGCCGCACGCAGCTGCTCGACGACCGCGCTGGCGTCCTCGGCGCTCAGGCCGGAGAACAGCGGCGACATCGCGGGGCGCGACAGCCAGCTGCTCAGCGCGAACACGCCCATCGCGAGCACGGCGATTCCGATGATCGCGATCGTGCGCTGCGCGAGCGTGAACGACGCCACCGTCGAGCGGAGGCGACCGAGCAGAGACGTGACGGCGTTGGGCATCAGGCCTGCATCCGCATGATCTCATTGAAGGCGTCGACGCCCTTGTTGCGCACGGCGGCGACGAGCTCGAGCGTCACCGAGGCGCGCGTGGCGGCGATCATCGCCGAGTGGATGTCGTCGAGGTCGCCGGTGACGGCTGCCACCGCGAGACGGTTCGACTCGGACTGCAGCGCGCGCACGTCGTCGACGGCGCCCGTGATGCTCTCGGCGAACCCGGCGCCCGCGTCGCTCGACTGTGCGGCGGGGGAGGCGAGCGAGGGCAGCGGTGACAGCGCTCCCGCCGATCCCAGGGACTCGAGGCCCGACAGCGGAGGCATCAGCGCTTCCCGATCTGCAGAGCGGCTTCGTACGTCGTCTTCGCACGGTCGACGACGGCCGCGTTGGCCTCGTAGCCGCGCTGGGCGAGGATCAGGTAGCCCATCTGCTCACCGAGGTCGATGTCGGGGTAGCGGACGTAGCCCTCCTCGTTGGCGAGCGGGTTGTCCGGCTCGTAGATGAGGCGGCCATCGGCGCTGCCGAAGACGACTTCGGGCTCCTCGACGCCGCCGGCGTCAGCGGCCTCGACCGCGACGTATCGCTGGCGGAATGCCGCGTCGTCGCCCGGCACGGCCGTGTTCATGTTGGAGAGGTTGTCGCTGACGGCGTCGAGCCAGACGCGGTGGGCGGTCAGGCCGGAGCCGGCGATGGCGATGGCGTCGAAGGTCATGAGGTCCTCAATGCGGTCTGCACCGACGTGAAGGCGCCGCCCACGGCCTGCGACGCGAACTGGTAGCGCAGGACGGTGTCGATGTTGGCGAGCGTCTCGGTGTCGAGGTTGACGTTGTTGCCGTTGAGGCGCGTGGCCTCGGTGGACTCGGTGACGGAAGCCGTGACGTGGCCGTCGCGGCGTGCGACCGATGCGGCCAGGGCGTCTTCGAACGACACGACCTTCGCGCGATAGCCGTTCGTGTTGACGTTGGCGATGTTGTCGGCGATCGCGCGCTGACGCTGGGACAGCCCGTTCAGGGCGCTGGTCAGCGCGGCAGTGGTCACGGATTCGAGCACGAAAACTGCTTTCGTCTTCGGATGGGTGGCCGATCCGTGGCCGGGGGGCGAGCGATCCCTGCTCTTCACCCTCTATCGGTCGCCGTCGCCGATGCGTTAGCAGAAGGGGCGCCGACGGGCGTGGCGCGCGGCTCAGCCGGCGCGGTCGAGGTACGCGGCCGTGTCGTCGCGGCGGCCCGGGATGAGGCGTGCCGCGTCAGACTGCGCGCGCACCATCGCGAGCTCGTCGCGCATGGCCGACAGCTCGCTGCGCAGCTGCGCCGTGCGCAGCAGCTGCCGGGCGGCGATGCTGCGTGCGCGCTCGACGAGGTGCGCCGGGAGGGGGCCCAGGCCGGGGTCGGGCGTCCATGCGGTGGGCGTCGGCGATTCGAGGTCGCGCTCGAAGAGATCCAGCTGCGCGGCCCAGGCCTCCGCCGTCACGCGCTGACCGCCATCGCCTCTGCGGCCTGGTGCCAGGCGTCGCGCAGCGGAGCGATGATGTCGCGGCACTCGCGCGTGCGCTCGGGGTCGCGTCCGATGTTCGCGCCGATCAGCGTGCGGGTGAGGTAGCCGTAGAGGGCGCGCAGCTGGCCGCTGCCCTCCCACTCCGACGTGAGCGAGCCGTTGAGCTCGGCGATGATCCGCTGCGCGTGCTGGAGCTCCTCATTGGCCGTCTGCCAGTC
>Ga0182735_1001579_pt1 | contig 15008 bp, 14 predicted proteins | sample eDN5th30CKraftMG_FD_128524 | JGI IMG/M metagenome (GOLD analysis project Ga0182735, IMG submission 128524) | Enriched Miracle-Growth compost microbial communities from Emeryville, California, USA - eDNA 5th pass 30_C Kraft MG (version 2) (version 2) ... | reverse complement strand
TGGCGGGCGCCATCTGCTTCGTGGCCGGTTTCCTGTTCGGGCTGCCGGCGCTGCGGCTGGAGGGGCACTATCTCGCGCTCTCGACCTTTGCGCTCGCGGTGGCGACGCCGCAGCTCCTGAAATTCCACGCGCTCGAAAGCTGGACCGGCGGCGTGCAGGGGACGTTCGTGCCGGGCTTCGAGGCGCCGTTCGGGTTGCCGCTTGCCTGGGACCAGTGGCTCTACCTGTTCTCGCTTGCCATCGCCGCGGTGCTGTTCCTGATCGCCTGGAACCTGCTGCGCGGCGCAACAGGGATCGCGATCACGGCCATCCGCGACCATCCGATCGCGGCCGTGAGCATGGGGATCGATCTGCCGCGCTACAAGACGATCACCTTCGGCGTCAGCGCCATGTTCACCGGCATCGCCGGCGCGCTCGGCGCGCTGGTGGCGCAGTTCGTCTCGCCGGACAGTTTCTCGATCTTCCTGTCGCTGAGCCTCTTGGTCGGCGCCGTCGTCGGCGGTGTGGCCTCGATCGTCGGCGCGATCTTCGGTGCGCTGTTCATCGAGTTCGTGCCGAACTTCGCCGATCAGATTTCCAAGGCCGCGACCTGGGCGGTGTACGGCTCGTTCATGATCGCTTTCATGTACCTGATGCCGAACGGCATCGCCGGGTTCCTGAAAGCGATGACGGCAAGGTTCCGCCGGCGCTGAGGGCGCGACCGTCCGCAAGGGCGGCCGCTTCGCCGTATCCTGCCGCGTGGAGAACAAGTGGCGCGTCGGTTAAGCCCGACGACGGAACTGGTTGGTGTCGAACGGGGATTGTTTATTCCGCACCGCTCTATTTCCCCAATCCGCGTCGTGCCTGAGCGATCGCTTCGCGGATCGTTTCGGCGTCGCCCACATGGTTGGCGAGCAGCAGGATCAGCCGCGCGTCCAGCCGGCGCGCCTCTTCCTCGCTCAGCCCGCGATGCGCCTCGACCAGCGCGGCGTAGATGTCGTCCCCAGCAGTCCCGAGATTCCAGTCGGTCGTGAGCCTGCTCATGGCTGTCCCTATCCACGCCTGCCGCAAGCGCGCGCGAGCGCGGCGGAAATCCGCCCGGGCGTCGGCCTGGCGAAACGCGCGGCGACGTGCTGGTCCGGGCGGATCAGGTAGGCCGCGCCTTCGACGGCGCCGTAGCGTTGCGCCGCCAGTCCTCCGGTATCGATGAGCGTGGCGGCGCCCGCGACCGGCGCCTGTGCGATGACGATCTGCCGCAGATCCTGCCGCGGCATCGCCGCGCCGAACGTGAGCAGCACGAAATCGGTGCCGAGCCGGTCGAGCAGCCAACCGGATCGTCCCGCCTCGTCGCGCACCGGCGCGTCGGCGCAGGCGTCGCCCGGCGCCGTCGCGCCGGCGAGTTCCGGATCGTCGTCCGATTGCAGCGCGAAGCCTGCGAGCGAGCAGGGCAGCGAGAGCCGTCCGGAGTTGACCAGGCGCCGTGCGAACGGGTGATCGCCCACGAGCGAGAGCACCTCGTCGCGCAGCGCCTGCTCGAACGCCGTCTTCGGCGTCATGAAGTTCGTCGAGCGGCTGGAATTGAGGATGTTCTCGTCGGCGCCGTGTACGCGTTCCTCGTTGTAGGTTTCGAGCAGCGCCGGCGGCGCCTTGCCGGCGAGCACGGCAGCGAGCTTCCAGGCGAGATTGTCGGCATCCTGAATGCCGCCGTTGCCGCCGCGCGCGCCGAACGGCGAGACGACATGCGCGCTGTCGCCCGCGAAGATGATGCGATCATGCACGAAACGGTCGATGCGGCCGCACTGGAAGCGGTAGAGCGAGGTCCAGTCGATCTCGAACGGGCGGTCGCCGACCACGGCCTTGATGCGCGGGATGACGTTTTCGGGCTTCTTCTCATGCTCGGGATCGGCGTCCGCGGGAAGCTGCAGGTCGATGCGGTAGATGTCGTCTGGCTGCTTGTGCAGGAGCGCCGACTGGCCGTTGTGGAACGACGGATCGAACCAGAACCAGCGCTCGGAGGGAAAGTCCGCCTTCATCTCGATGTCCGTGATGAGGAACTGCTCCTCGAAGATGCGGCTGTGAAACGCGACGTTCATCATGCGGCGGATCGGGCTGTTGGCGCCGTCGCAGGCGATGAGGTAATCGGCCTCCACCCTGTAGCGGCCGTCGGGCGTTTCCACCTCGGCGCGCACGCCGGCGGCATCCTGCGCGACGGCGACCACCTTGTTCCGGAAGCGCAGGTCGATCAGCCTGGGGAATTCGCGGGCCCGCTCGACGAGATATTGCTCGACGTAATATTGCTGCAGGTTGATGAAGGCCGGATTCTTGTGGCCGGCCTCTGGCAGCAGATCGAAGGAATAGACCTCGCGGTCGCGGTGATAGAGCCGGCCGACCTTCCAGGTCACGCCCTTCGCCACCATGCGCTCACCGACGCCAAGCCGATCGAAGATTTCCAGCGTGCGCTTCGACCAGCAGATCGCCCGCGAGCCGACCGAGACGACATTGTTGTCGTCGAGCACCACGCAGGGCGTATCGTGCAGCGCGAGGTCGATGGCGAGCGCGAGGCCTACGGGCCCGGCGCCTACGATGGCGACGGGATGTCGCCTGCCTTTCCCGTCCGACAGCTCGGGGGGCGGAACGTAATCGAACGGCTGGTACTGGTAGCGCGCCATGACGTTCTCTCACCTCTCGTTACGGCCGGGCTTGTTCCGGCCATCCCGATCAGGCTGGCATTGTGCCTCCGGGGGCGGATCGCCGGGACGAGCCCGGCGACGCCAGCGAAGCGCGGTGTGTGCCCCGCGCTCTCCCCAATTTACTCCTGCAGTTCCGCCCACATCGCCTGGTCGCGTTCGGCGGTCCAGATGCGCGGCGTATCGAGCCCGAGCGCCTCGTCGTAGGCGCGTGCCACGTTGAACGGCAGGCAATGTTCGTAGATGGCGTAGCTTGAGAACTTTCCGTCGCATTCGGCACGGCACGCCGCCATCGCCTCCTTGAGCGAGCCGCCGCCCTGCGCGATGCGCGCGACCGGCCGGTAGGTGCTGTCGAGGAAGTCGCGCGTGAGTTCCAGCGCTTCCGTCACCTGCGCGGTACCGACGAGGGCGTCGCCGCGTCCCGGCGCGATCGCGACCGGCCGATAGCGCGCGATGGCATCGAGCGTCGCCGGCCAGTCGCCGAAGTGACAGTCCCCGCAATAGCAGGCCGATTTGTATTCGACGATGTCGCCGGTGAACATCACGCCGGCATCGGGAACCCACGCCACGATGTCGCCCGCCGTGTGCGCGCGGCCGAGGAACATCAGATCGACCCGGCGCCTGCCCATGTAGACGGTCATCCTGCGCTCGAACGTCATGGTCGGCCAGGTCAGGCCGGGGATCGATTCCGGATTCTTGAACAGGCGCGGGAAGCGGCGGAATTCGGACTCCCAGTCCTCGGCGCCGCGCTCGTGGATCATGCTGCGGCATGTCTCCGATGCGAGAATGTGGTCCGGCCGGAAGGCCGAGGCGCCGAGCACGCGGACGGCATGGTAATGGCTGAGCACGACATAGCGGATCGGCTTGTCGGTGACGGTGCGGATGCGCTCGATCACCCGCTCGGCCATGCGCGGCGTCGCTTGCGCGTCGACGATCATGACGCTGTCGTCGCCGACGATGATGCCGGTGTTGGGATCGCCCTCGGCGGTGAAGGCGTAAAGGTCCTTGCCGACCTCGGTGAACGAGACCTGCTTGTCCGCCATGTCGCCGGTGGATGCGAACGCCCTGGCCATGTGTTTCCTTTCACCCGTGCAATCTAGTCTTTCATGGCCGGGCTTGTCCCGGCCATCCGATCAAAGGCGCTTTTGCTCCCCGAGCCGGGATCGCCGGGACACAGGCGCGCGAGGCGACGCCGTCCTCGGACGACGTTGTGCGGCGATGGCCGTAAACGGGGCTCGTCTTCAATCGGCCGGTTCAGCTGGCCGGCAAGCGTCCGAACCATTGGATAGAGCGCCGACCGCCATCGCCAGGGCGAAATGAAGCGGGGATTGAAGGCCTTCGGGCTCAACCCCAGACTTCCTTCGCGATCTCGACCACGCTGCGAAGCTTCGCCCATTGCTCGTCCGGCGTCAGCGTATTGCCTTCCTCCGTCGAGGCAAAGCCGCATTGAGGGGACAGGCAGAGCTGTTCGAGCGGAGTAAATTTCGCCGCTTCCTCGATCCGGCGCTTCACGGCGTCGCGGTCTTCGAGCGCTCCGGACTTCGAGGTGATCAGCCCGAGCACCACGGTCTTGCGCCCCTTCGGGAGCGCGCGCAGCACTTCGAAGCCGCCGGCGCGCGCGGTATCCCATTCGAGGAAGTAGCCGTCGACGGCGAGATCATTGAACAGCTTGTCGGCGATGATCTGGTAGCCGCCGGAAGCGACGAAGGTCGAGCGGAAGTTGCCGCGGCACAGATGGGTCGTCACCACCATGTCCTTCGGGCGGCCCTTGATGGCGGTGTTGAACACTTCGCGGTAGGTGTCGAACAGCCGGTCGGGATCGTCGCCGCGGTCGCGCAGCATCTTGCGCTGCTGGTCGTCGCAGAAATAGGCGAAGGCGACATCGTCGATCTGGAGATAGCGGCAGCCGGCGTCGTAGAAGCCTTGCACCGCCTTGGCATAAGCCTGCGCGAGATCGGCATAATAGTTGTCGAGGTCCGGATAGACCTTCTCGCTCACCACGCTGCGGCCGCCGCGATAGTTGAGCATGCTGGCGGAAGGGATCGTCGCCTTCGGGGTTCTCGTGGTGTTGGCCTTGAGGAACTTGAAGTGATCGATATGCGGATGGCTGGCGGAGAAGCCGAGCTTGCCGATGACGCGCACCATCCACGGCCTGATCGTCGCGCCCTTGAACGACTGGCTCGGGGCAAGCCCACCCTCCCGGTGCTGTGGCGTCATCCAGTAGCCTTCGCAGCCATCGAGGTTCTGGAGGAAATCGAAATGCCAGTAGGCGCGGCGGAATTCGCCATCGGTGATCGCTTCGAGGCCGATCTCCTCCTGCTTGCGGATCGCCTTGCGGATCTCTTCGTCCTCGATCCCGCGCAGCGCTTCCGCGGTCAGCTTGCCGGCCTCGTGCTGGGCACGCGCCGCTTTCAGCGGATCCGGACGCAAGAGGCTGCCGACATGGTCGGCACGAAACGGCGGCGTGGCTCTGTGCATGTGATTCCTCCCGGGCGGCGAGTTACGCTCGCCTGCTCGATCTTGTTCTGTTCGGGCATGTTAGATCGCGCGCGGCGGCGAAGCCAATCCTGCCCGCAGGGGACGACCAGGAAGTAGCGGTGGGGAGGGCGCGGTGGATGAAAACCGCTCGTACCGATGCGTGCGCATTCCATGTCCGCGCAGCTCTATTGAGAGGGCTGCGTCGGTCTGATACGAATCCGGTCAAATAAAAATTCGTCCCGAAAGGCCTGAAGGGTCACAAGGATTTGGGACGGCTGGGAGGATTGCGATGGAATCACATGCGCTGCCGACCGCTCCTGCATTGGCGCAGCCCCGTCCGACACAACTTACGGCAAGGATTCCGAGCTAGCGTCACAAGCCGGCGCGCGGGGACGGCGTGCCGCAACGGATGCCGAAAACGGCACCGGCAACGTGAAGGACGGGAGGGAGCGGAATGGCCGAATCGGAAGCCGAAGCCAGTGCCGACGTCATTACCGAAAAGGCGCTCGGCGTCGTCGCGGGTCATTCCAAGAGCCCGATGGACAAGTTCATCGACGGCATCGAGCTCATTGCCGCGTTCTTCGTCGGCATCGTCGCCGCCGACATCTTCATATCGGTCCTGCTGCGCTATTTCTTCTCGACCTCGATCCCCGACGCCTATGACTTCGGACGGCTGCTGCTCGGCATCCTGATCTTCTGGGGCATCGCCGCGACCAGCTATCGCGGCACCCACATCACCGTCGATCTGCTGTGGGCCAACGTCGGACCGCGCTACAAGCGCATGATCGATGTGTTCGCGACGCTCGTGCTGCTGTTTGTCGTCGTCGTGCACACCTACACGCTGTTCGACAAGGTGCTGACGACCTATTACGACAACGTGCAGACGTTCGACCTGCGGCTGCCGAACTGGCCGTTCTTCGCCGTGGCATGGGCCGGCGATATCTCGGCCGTGCTGCTCATCGCCATCCGTACCTACCGGCTCGTCTTCCATCCCGAAGACATCGACCGCGACCAGATCGAGGTGAAGTAAGCCCAATGAGTACGGACGCGATCGCTATCATTGGATTCTCCTCCCTGTTCGTCATGATGCTGCTGCGCGTGCCGGTCGGCATGGCGATGGGGCTCGTCGGCGTCGTCGGTTTCGGATGGATCGTCGGCATGCCGCAATCGCTCAAGATGGTCGGCCTGACCACCATGCGCACCGTGACCGACTACACGTTCGGGGTCATCCCGATGTTCCTGCTGATGGGCGCCTTCGTCACCACGTCCGGCATGAGTCGCGAACTGTTCCGCGCGGCGAACACCTGGATGGGCCATCTGCGCGGCGGCCTCGGCTTCGCGACGATCCTGTCATGCGGCGGATTCGCGGCGGTTTCCGGCTCCTCGGTGGCGACGGCGGCGACGTTCTCGACGGTCGCCTATCCGGAGATGCGCCGCTACGGCTATCCGCAATCCTTCGCCTGCGGCGTGATCGCGGCCGGCGGCTCGCTCGGCGCCATGCTGCCGCCGTCCACCGTGCTCGCGGTCTACGGCATCCTGACGGAGCAGGACATCGGCAAGCTGTTTCTCGCCGGCGTCGGTCCCGGCCTGCTCGCCATCACGATGTATCTCTGCACGATCGTGCTGATCGGTCTCATCCGGCCGGGCTTCCTGCCAGCGGGGCCGCGCGCTTCCTGGCGCGAGCGATTCGCCGCGCTGGCGGAAGTCTGGGCGCCGCTCTTGCTGTTCGTGTTCGCCATCGGCGGCCTCTACGGCGGCCTGTTCACGCCGACGGAAGCCGGCGGCATGGGCGCCGGCGGCGCCTTCCTGATCGGCGTCGCGCGGCGGCGGCTTTCGCGCGCCGACATCCGCTCCTCGCTGCTGCAGGCGACGCGGACCGCTGCCGCGGTGTTCACCGTGCTGATCGGCGCGCTGCTGTTCGGCTATTTCCTGACCGTCACCCAGACGCCGCAGAAGGTGACGATGTTCCTGACCGACCTCGGGCTCGGACGTTACGGCGTGCTGGCGCTCATCCTGCTGATGTACCTCGTGCTCGGCTGCCTGATGGATTCGCTCGCGATGGTGATCCTCACGGTGCCGATCATGTTCCCGGTCATCGTCCATCTCGGCTTCGATCCGATCTGGTTCGGGGTCATCATCGTCATGACCGTGGAACTCGGTCTGATCCATCCGCCCGTCGGCATGATCGTGTTCGTCATCAAGAGCGTCGTCCACGACGTGGACTTTTCGACGATCTTCAAGGGCGTGCTGCCCTTCATCCTCACCGACATCCTTCGCCTGATCATCCTCATCGCGTTTCCGATCATCGCGCTCTATCTGCCGGGCCACATGAAATAACTGCAAGCAACGTAACGGTACGTCGTCTCAAACCAGGGAGTCTGCCATGTTCAGGTTTGTAGTGGTTGCTTCTACCGCCCTCGCGCTTTCGCTGGCTTCCGCGTCCGCGGCCTTCGCCGTCAGCAAGAAGCAGATGGAAGCCAACAAGAAAACGGTCGCCGCCTTCTACGATGCGGTGCTCAACAAGAAGGACTACGACCTCGCCGTGAAATACGTCGGCAAGGCCGGCTACAAGCAGCACAACCCGACCGCCAAGGACGGCGTCGAGGGCATGCAGGGCTTCATCAATTTCCTGAAGGACAAGTTTCCGAACAACCGCAGCGAGATCAAGCAGATCTTCGCCGACGGAAACTATGTGATCGTGCACGTCCATGCGGTGCGCGAGCCGGGCACGCGCGGCAACGCGATCATCGATATCTTCCGCCTCGACGACAAGGGCAAGGTGGTCGAGCACTGGGACGCCGTGCAGCCGATCCCGGAGACGGCGCAGAACAACAACACGATGTTCTGAAGCGCTATTCGCGTTCTCGCGCAACGCCGGTCGTCAGGAAGCAGGTGAAATCCTCTCCCCTCGCGGGAGAGGCGCCGGTGGGTTCGGCCGCCTGGCAGGCGGTGGCGCCTTTGCCCTATCGCGCAAGTGGATATGCTGCGCGGGCGGCTATGCCGCGATGATCACGTCGGCGATGAACAGCGGTTCGCGCAGCGGCTGGTCGCCGAAAACCGAGCCTTCCTCGAACCAGCTTCGTGGCGCCGGCTGGCCCCAAAGCGTCTGGCGGCGCGGATCGCGCACCGACCAGCGCAGCGGCTCGTGGTCCGGGTCCATCGTCTGGTAGTCCGACGCGTAGAACTCGGTGCGATGGCCGTCCGGATCGCGGACGTAGAGGAAGAAGGCGTTGGAAATGCCGTGGCGCCCGGGGCCGCGCTCCATGTTGCGGAGATAGCCGGTCGAAGCCATCACGTCGCACAGGTGGATGATGTTGATCGGCGAGGGTACCCAGTAGGCGAGGTGATGCAGGCGCGGCCCGCGGCCGTTGGTGAACGCGAGGTCGTGGACGTTGCCCTTGCGATGCATCCAGGCCGCGACGATGCGGCCGTCCTTGCCGTCTTCTTCCGTGTATTCGGTCATGCGGAAGCCGAGCAGGGCGTAGAAATCGACCGCATCCTGGATTTCCGGCACGAAGACGTTGAAGTGATCGAGCCGCTGGGCGTGGACGCCTTTGTAATGGTCGTAGAGCTGGAGCAGCCGCTCGCGGCGCTCCATCTTGAAGTAGAACTCGAGCGGTATGCCGAACGGATCGATGACCTGCAGCGTGCGGCCCTGGAACGGCGTCTCGACGAAGTCGTGACGCAGTCCCTCGGCCTTGAAGAAGTGCGCGGCCCGGTCGAGGTCTTCTTCGCTGGCGACCTTGAAGCCGAGGCGCTCGCAGGCCGGCAGCGGCGCGCGCTGCAGCACCAGCGAGTGGTGCTGGCGCTCCTCGACGGCGCGCAGATAGGCGGCCTCGTCGGTGCGCTCCTGGAGGTAGAGCCCGAGCGTTTCCTCGTAGAAGGCGATGCTGCGGTCGAGATCGGTGACGCCGAGCGTCACGTGGCTCGCGCGCACGACGTTGAACGGCGGGTCGAAGACGTGGTTCGGCAGCGGCATGGCGCGTTTCCGGCGGCTTCTGGTTCCCGGCAGCATCCGGGCGCCGGAAGCGAAATGCAAGTCCCCTGAACATATGGCGGGCCGCCGCGCCCTCTATGGACGTGGCGCTTCCCCGGGGCGAGGCGAGGGCAGGGCTGCCAAGCTAGGCTCTACCGGGGTCCGCACGGACGGCACGGGCGGGCAGGAATCGCGCCGCCCGCGCCGTGCTTGACGCTATCGCCCCTTGAACACCGGCTTGCGCTTTTCCAGGAACGCGCGCTGCGCTTCCCGGGCGTCCTCGGAATGCGACAGTTCGACCGTCACCGACTGTTCGTAACGGTAGGCGTCGCGCACCGGCATTTCCTCGATCGTGTTGAGCGTGCGCTTGATATGGCGCACCGCGAAGGGGCTCTTGGCGGCGATGTCGCGGGCGAGCTCCAGGGCAGTATCCATCAGCTTGTCGCGGGGCACGCAGGCCTCGATCGCGCCGAGGCGGTAGAATTCGGCCGCGGGCACGCGACGGCCGGTCAGGTACATCGCGCGGGCTTTCGAGCGGCCCAGATGCTCCATCAGGAAGCCGGCGCCGCCAGCCAAGCCGATATTGATCTCGGGCGTGGCGAAATAGGCGTTTTCGGAGGCGATGACGATGTCGCAGGAGAACGCCAGCGCGAAGCCGGCGCCGAGCGCCGGGCCATTGACGGCTGCGATGACGGGCTTGGCGCAGTCGCGCGCGGCATAGAAGTATTCGCGGACGGTGCGGTTGTTGCGCGTGTAGTCGCCCGGCTGCTGTACCATGTCGACGCGCTCCTTGATGTCGGCGCCGGCGGAGAACATGTCGCCGGCGCCGGTGAGCACGACGACGCGGACGTCGTCGCGGTCGCCGAGCGCATCGAAAAGCGCGATGAACTCCTCGCGGCTTCCGCGGTTCTGCGCGTTCACGGGAGGGCGGTCGAACACCACCTGCGCGATTCCGTCCGCGACGTCGAGACGGTGGTGTTCAAGCTTCATTCTCAGCCCCATGGTGCGGGCCCGCTCATTCCGCCTTGATGTTGGCGGCCTTGATCAGGTCGGCCATCCGCTTCTGGTCGTCCGACAGGTAGGCCGCGAACTCTTTCGGCCCAAGATAGCGCGCTTCGACGCCTTGCGTGGCGAGCTTGCTCTTGACGGCGTCCGATTCCACCGACGCCTTGAAGGCGGCGGCGAGCTTGTCGATCACCGGTTGCGGCGTGCCGGCTGGCGCGGAGATACCGTACCAGGTGGTGACGTTGAAGCCCTTCAGCCCCTGCTCGTCGAGGGTCGGCACATCCGGAAGCTGCGAGGCGCGCTGCAGCGCGGCGACGCCGAGGGCGCGCAGCGCCCCGCTCCGGATGTGCTCGAGCAGCGGCGGTGCGTTGAGGAATCCCATGTCGATCTGCCCGCCGAGCAGGTCGACCGTGGCGGGCGCCGCGCCCCGATAGGGGACGTGGGTGAGCTTGGTCCCGGTCATCTGCTGGAACAGTTCGCCCGCGAGATGCGGCTGGCTGCCGTTGCCGACGGAGCCGAAGCTCAGGCCGCCCGGCTTCGACTTGGCGAGCGCGATCAGCTCCTGGAGCGATTTCGCCGGCAGGTCCTTGCGCACCACCAGGACGTTGTTGACGATGGCGATCATGCAGATGAAGGAAAAATCCTTCATGCCGTCGTAGTTCACCTTGGCGAGCAGGGGCGTCACATAATGCGACGACGCATTGGCGAGCAGCAGCGTGTAGCCGTCCTTCGGCGCGCCCGCGACATAGGAGGCCGCGATGGCGGTGGCCCCGCCGGCCTTGTTGAGCAGGACGATCGGCTGCCCGAGCGCCGTCGCGATCGGATCGATGATGGTGCGGGAGAGCGCGTCGGCCGGTCCGCCGGCGGCGTAGGGATTGACCAGGGTGATCGGCCCCGACGGGTAGTTCTGCGCCGCCGCGGGACCGGTGAGAAACCCCGCCGCCGCGAGCGCGGCCAATGCCAAACGACCGGCTGTCCAGATCGTCATCGATACCCTCCCGTTGGCGCCGTTTCCGTCAGCGCCGCTCCTTGCGTCTTCCGCGGCCGGTGCTTCCGTCCCCGGCTGCCTTGCGCGGAGCGTAGCCCCTGCGATCTGAAAATCATAGTATGGTTGGATCGCCCATCGCGGTCCGCGTAGCTCCAGCCGGAAACGTCCCATGAAATTGCATTGGTCGCCGCGCTCGCCGTTTGTCCGCAAGGTCATGATCGCCGCCCATGAAATGGGCCTTGCCGGCCGCCTCGACAAAGTGCGCTCCGTCGCGGCGATGGCGACGCCCCATGCAGAGCTGATGAAGGACAACCCGCTGTCGAAAATCCCGACCCTGGTGCTCGACGACGGCACGCCGCTGTTCGACTCGCGGGTGATCTGCGAATATCTCGACGGGCAGCACAGCGGCCACAAGCTGTTCCCGGCGTCCGGGCCGGAGCGGTTCGTCGCGCTGCGGCGGCAGGCGCTGGGCGACGGGATACTCGACTTCCTGATTCTCTGGCGCAGCGAACGCGAGCGCGAACATAAATCGGAAGTCTTCATCGCAAGCTGGGCCAGGCGGCTGGAAGCCTCCCTCGCGGTGCTCGAGCGGGAAGCCGAGGCGCTCGGCGCTTCGCCGTTCTCGATCGGCCATATCGGCATCGGCTGCGCGCTCGGCTATCTCGATTTCCGCTTCGCCATGCATCCCTGGCGGCCGGACCATCCGAAGCTCGCGGCCTGGCATGCGACCTTCAATGCACGGCCTTCGGTGAAGGCCAGCGAAGTCGTGGACGATTCGTAATCGCGGCCTGATCCGAAATCCAGCGCCACCCATCGCCAACGCCGCTCCCGGAGCCCGAAATTGTCCCGCATCCCCCTGCCGTCGCCCGAGGAAATGTCGCCGGAGCAAAGGCGCGTGTACGACGCGATCGTCACCGGCCCGCGCGGCCGGCTGGTCGGCCCGCTGCGCGCCGCGCTGCATCGCCCCGAACTGGCGGACAAGTGGCAGCAGTTCGGCGAATTGCTGCGCTACCGGACGGCGCTGCCGCCGAACCTGTCTGAGCTGGCGATCCTCGTCACGGCACGCCACACGCGCTCGAACCTCGAATGGCATGTCCACGAACAGATGGCGCTCAAGGCCGGCCTGCCGCCCGCCATCATCGCGGATATATTCGCGCAGCGCCGCCCGAGCGCCGCGGACGACGACATGCTGGCGATCTACGACTATGCGTTCGAGCTGAACCAGAAAGATACGGTCGGCGATGACGCGCACCGGTGCGTCACCGAGCGCTTCGGTGTGGTCGCGGTTGTGGAACTGACCGCGCTGGTCGGCTACTACACGATGGTGGCGATGACGCTCAACGCCCATCAGATTCCGCTGCCCGAGGGCGCGACACCGGTTTTCACGTGATGGAAGTCTGACATGCCGCTCGATCCCGATGCCCAGGCTTTGCTCGATGCCGCGATCAAGGCCGGGAGGCCCGCCGTCGAAACGCTCACGCCGGTTCAAGCGCGTCAGCAGATCCGCGAGATCCGCGCGGCCTTGAAGCAGCCGCAGCCCGCCGTCGCCGAGGCGCGCGACCTTTCCATTCCCGGACCGCACGGACCGATCCCGGCACGGCTCTATCGCGCGCAAGCGCCGAAGGCGGGCGCGGCGCAGCCGGCGCTCGTCTATTTCCACGGCGGCGGCTGGGTGTTCGGCGACATCGAAACCCACGACAATCTCTGCCGCAGCCTCGCCAACGTCGGCGACTGCGCCGTGATCTCCGTCGATTATCGTCTGGCGCCCGAGCACAAGTTTCCGGCGGCGGTGGACGACAGCTGGGCGGCGGTGAAGTGGACGGCGGAAAATGCGGCGGCGCTTTCCCTCGATCGCGGCCGCATCGCCGTCGGCGGCGACAGCGCCGGCGGAAACCTGGCGGCGGTGGCTTCCCTGATGGCGCGCGAGAACGGTCCGCGCCTGACCTGCCAGATCCTGCTCTATCCGACCGTCGATCTTTCGCTCGGCCACGATTCGCTCAGGCGGGCCGGCACCGGCTACAACCTGACCGCTTCGGCGATGCAGTGGTTCCGCGACCTGTATCTCAACGATGCGGCGGAAATCGAGGATTGGCGCGCCTCGCCGCTGCGCGCGAAAGATCTCGCAGGACTGCCGCCGGCCTTCGTCGCGACGGCGGGCTGCGATCCGCTGTGCGACGAGGGCGAGGCATATGCACAGCGCCTGCAGGACCACGGCGTGCCGGTGGTCCACCGGCATTTCCCCGGCCAGATGCACGGCTTTGCGATGATGTCCGGCTTTCTCGGCGCGGCCGACCGGGTGCTCGCCGACATCGGCACGGAGCTGCGGCGCGTCTGGGGCTGAACGGCCGGCTCAAGGCGCGCGCGGCGCGATCAGACCTCGGCCCATTGCCGCAGCAGGTTGTGATAGATCGAGGTCAACTGGACGATCGAAGGATGGTCCGGGTGGTCCTGGTTCAGCCGGATGATCGACATGTCGAGATCGAACAGCAACGCCCGCTGCGCGTCGTCGCGGATCATGCTCTGCGTCCAGAAGAACGAGGCGATGCGCGAGCCGCGGGTGATCGGCGTGACGTGGTGCAGGCTGGTGCCGGGATAGACGATCATGTCGCCCGCCGGCAGCTTGACGGAATGGTTGCCGTAGGTGTCCTCGACGATCAGCTCGCCGCCGTCGTAATCCTCCGGATCGGAGATGAACAGCGTGGAGGAAATGTCGGTACGGATGCGCACGCCGGTGAAGTGCTCGCGGATCGCGTTATCGACGTGCGAGCCGAACACCATGCCGGCGTCGTAGCGGTTGAACAGCGGCGGAATGACCTGCTTGGGCAGCGCTGCCGAGAAAAACAGCGGATTATGCATGAGGGCCTGCAGGACCATGTTGCCGAGCTCGCGCGCTTCCTCGGAGTTCTCCGGAAGCTGAAGGTTCTTCTTCACCTTGCCCGACTGGTGGCCCGCGGTGACATTGCCGTCGACCCAGGCCGCCTTCGTCATCACTTCCTTGCAGCGCGCGACCTGCTCCGATGTCAGCACGTTGGGGATGTGAATCATCATTGTCGTTCGTCCTGCGGATTGGTCTGGGTACGATCTCGAAAAGTGCGCGGCGGCTTTCGGAGAAGATCATGCCCTACAGAAAAATAAGCGGCGAGTCTCACGCGACGCTATCGGATCGGAGCTCACCCTAAAGAAATTCCGGCCCGGCTGGGAAGCCGGGCCGGAATAGCCGTCTTGGGACGGGCTGTCCTCCGCGGCGGAGCCGGGAGGACGGGGAATGCAGGGTGCGGCCTACCAGGAGTAGCGGTAGGTCAGCGCCACGGTCCGCCCGGGCGCCGGAACCGCCCAGTTGCTGTACGCCGTCGCGTAATACAGCTTGTCCGTCAGGTTGTAGATATTGAGCTGCAGGGTGGACTTCGGCGTGACCTTGTAGGCCATCATCGCGTCGAACCGCCAGTATTCCGGCACGACCGCCGTGTTGGTCACGTCGCCGTAGCTCTGCGAAGCGTAGAATGCGCCGCCGCCGATCTGCCACCTGTCGGTCAGATCGTAGGTGTTCCAGAGCGAGAAGCTGTGATCCGGCGTATTCAGCGGCGCCTTGTTGAGCTGCGCCGCGATGCTTGTCTGGTCGGTCCGCGCATGGACGTAGGTGTAGGACGCGATCATTTGCCATTTGTCGGTGACCTTGCCGACGATGCTGGCATCGACACCGGGTGCGCTGACGCTGCCGAGGAGGCTCGTGACGCTCGTTACCGGGTCGGTGACGCGCATGTTGGTCTTCTCGGTATTGAAGACCGATGCCGCCAGGCTGAGACGCCCGTTCAGCACGTCTGCCTTGACGCCGACTTCGGTGGTCTCGTTCTTCTCCGGCTCGAGGGCGAACTGGCTGATGGCGCTCGCCGCGTTG
>Ga0182735_1001578_pt1 | contig 15023 bp, 9 predicted proteins | sample eDN5th30CKraftMG_FD_128524 | JGI IMG/M metagenome (GOLD analysis project Ga0182735, IMG submission 128524) | Enriched Miracle-Growth compost microbial communities from Emeryville, California, USA - eDNA 5th pass 30_C Kraft MG (version 2) (version 2) ... | reverse complement strand
GTGTGCTTGAGCGTTCTCTGGTGTGTGGCTTTAATCCGTACCGATGCTTGCTGACAATGAATACACGCCAGGCGCCTGGCCGGCCGGGCCCACACATGAATCTCTCGACCTCGCTCGACCCGTTCAATCACGACATCGGATTCCTAAGATAAAATCGACTGGGGACATCGGCATTCCTTCCATTAAGCTCGTTCTTCGCAAAAACAAGTTTAATGAATGCTGATCGTCCCCCTTTTATGATGAAGAGCCGATCGGCTTCCGTGATGATCCACAACTTGTTCTTGCCATCGGGCAGTGCGTACGAGGAAAAAATTCGGCTGCCGTAAACCAGAGCGCCTTGATTTGCTTGTTTGTCTTCGGCGTCCAGATCGCCCCAGTCGCCGTTCATGTGACGGAACAGATAGCCAAGAGCGGAAACCTCAAGATGGCGTAGTAGCTCAAGGGCGCCAGGTGTGGCAACAATATTGCCTGTTCGGAAGAGCCTGGGTTTACGATGCGTTTCTTCGGGCCAAGCGGCGGCCTTACTGTGGTCAGCAGTCATGGTGATGGTCCTTTCAATGGGGGGGAGTTGTTGGCGGCAGGCGAAACGATGCTGCCGCGCATGCACACACCCGTCCCTTCGCGATGGGCGAATCAAGGAAAGAATCGGGAAAGCCACGTAGCCTTAGCCGTGCGTGACAAAGCCACGGCAAAAGCCGATATCACGTTAAACGGGGAATGTCGCCAAAGTGTTGGCGTAGGCAGGGAAGGGGCAGAAAAGCGCCAGCATGACGCTTTTCAGGGTGAATGCGCTTTCAGTATACGAAATGAAACAAAATGTGTCAACTGGCGTTTTTGCGTCCTGAGTCGGCATTTCAAGCCGACTCAAGGAAGGCACGCCGCTGACCCTCAATTCAGATCGGGCAGTAGCGTAAATTCACACCAGCGCCCCGAATAGTTTTTTCAGGTAGTAGCTTGCGCCGTCTTCCATGAACAGCACATTGCGGTTCTCGAGATCAGCCTTTTTCGCTGGGTCGCCCACGTTGAGCAGATCAGCGAACTTAGTCGGTGACAGGATGAAGGCATTCAACTCCAAGGGTGGTTCGCCGGGTTTGGCTTGGCCTGCCAATGTGGCTTCCAGCGTCTTCACTTCCTTGTAAAGGCGAAGCTTGGGGTGCGACAGATCAAGATGAAGCATCCCCTTAGGATCGACGAAGGTGAGCCACTGCTTGCCACTGGCATCATCTACCAGCCATAGCAGAAAGTCAGGGTAGAAGTTACCAGCCAGCGCAAAACCCAAGCCCTTCTCTTCACGATCGGCGTTGCGCATCAGGTAGAGGCTGCGCTGACCGATGACTTCCTTGCCCTCCGGCGAGTTGTAGAACGCCTCCAAATCACGGACAAACTCCCATTCACTCGGCGCATCGAAGGCTACCGGCCGCAGTTTCAGCGGGACAGCGTCCTTGTTTTCCAGCGACAGCAACGGGTAGTACAGATGCCGATCGAAGCTGATTGCCACCATGTGCGGTGCGCTCCATTGGCTGGCCTCGCCGATTTTTCCCTCTGCTACCAGTTTCTTGAGGACTTCCAGCTTTTTCTGGTACTCCAGGCCATCGTCGCTGTTCTCGATCTCGAATTGGTACAGCTTGAGCATGGACCCGTGATCTTCATCGATGTGAGTGATGTCGTAGAACTGGCCTTCGTAGCCCTTTTTCAGCGCGTTATAAAAGCGGTCGGTATAGTCGGTCAGCAGCCGCAGCAGAATGTCCTCCTGCTTGCGGATGTCGGCAAACGTCGTGACGGCCAGTTCTGTCGCTGGGATGAATAACGTGTACCAGTTTTGCTCGCCCGCGCAGAAATCAATCAGCTTCTGCCGTTCCAGACGCAAGTTGCTCCAGCTGCGTTGCAGTTTATAGGCTTGCAAGGCCAGATAGATCCGATCCCAGTCGAACGCAGAGAACAGCGCCTGATTCAGCTTGCCTTTGTTACGCGCCTCCGTTGGGAGTATTGGGCCAGCGTTCTTACTGGATAGCGCCTCGACGCGCGGGTACAGGTCGAGCACTACATGAGGCGGCTTGATCTTGTCCCGGAACGGTTCCGGGATCTCGTACAGCCATGGGAAGTGGGTACGCTTGAACCCTAGCTTCTGGTTGTCCTTGTATCCGTCTTTCAGCGTCAGTGTCTTGAGCTGGCCTGCAGGCAAGTTAGCGCGAGTCGGGAAGTCCAGTTCCAGTATTTCGTCGCTGGGGGTGATGCCCTCTTCACGCAAATAGTCCTTGAATGCCGCCATGTAGCTGGCGCGCACGCCAAAGATGTTCAGTGTCTCCAGCCTTTCCAGATGTACACCTTTGGGCCTCTCATGGGGCAAGGTGCGTTTGAGCGAGAAGCCCTTGCCCTTCAAACGCACGCCACGCCCGAACAGCTGGATGATTTGCGAGCCTTCCCCCTGGCCCATATTAAGCAGGCCCATGGTGGAGACGCGCCAACTGCTCCATCCCTCGGTGAACTTGCGCGAACCGATCAGCACATTCAGCCGTGTGTCCTTGTTGTTCAGCGTACCGAACAGTGCGCCACCAAAGTCGTCACGTTCGCTATCGAACGCCTGCGCATTCTCCGCCATGTTGTACAGGCCGGTATCGTCGCCGATATTGATCAGACCGAAAGGCTCAGCGTCGCCCACGCGCAGCGCCAGCTCGCCTTTGCTGCTCTTGATGTTGACCAACTTCAGGCGCTGTCGAGAAGAGGCATTGAATACGCGCAGCAGAATGTCGGCGTACAGCTCATCTTCACGGCCGACGAAGCCCATCAAGGCTGTGAAGCGTCCGCCAAAGATATTGTTGCCCTTGGCGTCCAGAATCTGCGCGCGGTCGGAAATCAGGTCGCCTAGCCAGCTTTTAATCTGCACATCGCTGCTCAGGAAGCTCGCGAGAAAATTTACCACCTCCAAAATGTCTGAATCTTCGCCCGAGACCGTGTTGCCCACGAATACCCATAGCGGCTTTTCGACGTTGAAGTCCGTCAGCTTGTCACGATGGGTGCTCCACAGCCAAAGCTGCTGATAGAAGGACAGTAGGCACGCGGTGAAGTACTTGCGGGCATTGTCTGCCTGCTCGTAAGCCTCGCCGTTCATGTTGAGGATTAGGGAGTCCTTTCCGTAACCATCTTCATAGAAGAACTTGTACGAGTAGTCGAACAGGATGCATTTGGCGTAAATTTCGCGAGTTGCGGTGACTCGCGCGCGGCGTTTCTCTTCTGCCGTCAGAGCAAGAGCGGGGTCTGTTTTGGCCTTGGCCAAGTTGAAACGCTGGCCATGATAGGTCATCTTCCACTTGGATTTAAGATTTTCTTCCTCGGCTTTCTCTATGATTAGACCCTTGGCAACGGCTTGCCCGAAGGTGGCTGAATATTCGAAGGCAAAGCCCCCTCGTACTAGTGCGTCGCGACGTGCCATCCAGGCGCCTGCGGCCGTGCCGGTGCCACGGTGTCCTTCATCAACCAACACCAGGTTGTTGCCTTCAAAAGCATCTACGGCTACCGTTTTGTCGCCCATCTCGTCACCGAGCTTGTTGATGTCGATGATCTCGATGGTGCCGCGCGGCGGCGTTTGTGCCTTATTGAAGAACTGAGTGAAGCTAAAGCCCGATAGATGCAGTTCTTCCAGGTGTTGACGTGATAGGCCCTCGTTGGGCGTGAGCAGAATGATCTTGTCGGGGTAGTGATTACCGTGCCCGGCCTGGAAGTAGTGCAAATACTGCTTAATGTTCACATGGAGCAGCAGCGTCTTGCCGCTGCCAGTGGCATTCCAGAAAGCGATTTTGTTCAGATCGTTGGCATCGAAATCGCGGAATGGCTCTGCACCAGCCTCGTTACGGTAGCGTGCCATTTCCTCGTTCAGGCCGTCGAGCAGCTGCTGGCGACGGTTAAAATACCAATCCAGATACAGTTCGGTGAACAGCAGTGAAAGGTACTGGAAGTACTTCATCTGCAACTCGTGGCCTTCACGTATGTTGCGCTGGGCAGTGATGGCCTGCCAGTGCGCGACCACATTTAGATCGTAGCGGCGTAAGTCAGTAGCGGGGATCAGGTTGGGGTCGAACAGGCCACGACTCAGCTCATGAAAGAATTTTGTCTGACCGTCCTCATCGATTCCCTCAAAGCGGTCATCGCCCAATCGTTGCTTCAAACCACCCAAATTCTCAACATTAAAAAATCGCAGCATCCAGCGATTGAGCACCAGCTCCTGGTGGAAACTACGCTTCTTCGCGGCCGTCTTCTTTGCCGCTTTAGTTCTCGTCGCCACTGCCGGCCTCCTGCTCATTCATGCCCATTGCCAGGCGGATGACTTCAGCTTCGCGTGCCAGTTCGGTACGCAGCTCTTCTTCACTGGGCAATACCAGCTTATAGCGACTGGCAAACAGCTGCTCACTGCCGTGTAGCACCGAATAACGTGCCACGGACTGATCTTTGTCTTCGCACAACAGAATGCCCACGGTAGGGTTATCTCCCTCACCACGTTTCAGGTCGTCGTACATGCGCACGTACATATCCATCTGACCAATATCCTGATGCGTTAATTCGGCGGTCTTCAGGTCAATCAGCACAAAGCACTTGAGCAGGTAGTTGTAGAACACCAGGTCGATGTAGAAGTCCTTGCTTTCAGTGCTGATACGCTGCTGACGCGCCACGAAGGCGAAACCTTTTCCCAGTTCCAGCAAGAAGCTTTGCAACTTGTCCATCAAGCCCTGTTCCAGGCTCGACTCCAGAAGCTTTCCGGCACCGGGCAGGCCAAGAAACTCCAGCATTATCGGGTCGCGGACAAAAGCGCGCGGTGTCGCTTCAAGTTTGGCAAGATTCTGCTTGGCCTCGTCGGCCACAGCGACCTTGTCCTGGCTGAGCAGAAGGCGCTCGTAGAACAGAGTGCCGATCTGTCGCTCCAGCGCGCGTGAGCTCCAGTTTTGGGCTGCTGCTTCCGTCATGTACCAGATGCGAGCCTCTTCGCTTTGCACCCGGCTGAGTAGGCGGTAGTGCGTCCAGCTCAATTCGGAACGCACTGCGTTCCAATTTGGGAAGCTCTGGAAGAAAGACCGCATGTGGCGAAGGTTGCGTTCGTCGAAGCCCTTGCCGAATTCATCTGTCAGCTGCTGGGCCAGCAAGGATACAAGCCTCTTGCCGTATGCAGCTCGCGATTGGCCATCTTGTTCGAACTCCACGATATGGCGGCCCACTTGCCAACATGTTTGGACCTGAATGACGTCCACAGCACGTAGCGCGCGGCTACGCGCTTCGCTGATTAATCGGCGCAATTCGCTGAGTAAAGGCGACAGCTCGGGTGGAGCTGACCGGGAGGCTGCTAACGGTTTTTCAGGCGCCATCACACGTCCTCCACGGAAAACATGCGTTCCAGAAACTCTGGTTCGATCTGGCGCAGCTTAAGCACGCGAGTGGCACCGCCTTCCTCTGCTGTCTGCGTCAGTACAGAAGGAATATTGTGGTCGCCGTTGATATAGACCACGTCGTACTCATTGTCTGAGGGGTTTATGGCCAACTTGTCACAAAGCTGGCTGATGCCTTCGTAATCTAGCACATCGCAGTCGCGCCACAGCACTAAGCAGTCCTCTCCACTGGGCAGGATGCCGGTGACGGTGACGAAGCCACGGTCCGGTTGCGCGTCGATGTGTTTGACGCGTAGGCCGATCAGATAGTTGAAGGTTTCGACCAGATCGACCTTACGCGTCTCAAAAGCACCAGCCGAATCTACAGCCACATTGAGGGTGTAATCGAAGGGTTTCTTAAAATCCTCCACCGACAGCAGCGAGCCACGGCTTTCCACGTCCAGCATGTAGTGCAGCAGGTAATCGTCTTTGGCACGCTGCGGCAAGGTGCTCAGCAGATCGCCTTGAGCGTCAGTGCGGCGCAGTTGCAGGTTGTTCAGGGTGTCTTCGTAACTTTCGAGCTTCAGGACTTTGAGGCAGTGGGAGATGCCAGTTTCGGGAGCAGTGGGTTTTCCATCTATCCACTCGGAGGAATAGACGATTTTCTTCACCCTCGGCACTAGGATGTTGTCGAAATGGTCTCCTTGCTCCACCAGGAGATAACGTCTGCCGCCTCCATCCTCACGATTCATCGCAATTACCCCGTGTGCGGTCGTGCCGGTTCCGGCGTAGTAATCAACGATCATCTCGTCGTCCTTTGTCCCCAGCCTAGCCACGATCTTCATCAGTCCGAGTGGCTTGGGGAAACTAAAATCGGAAAACCCGAGTGCACCTAATTCGACTGTCCCTTTTTCATTGATGACATCAGTATCAAAAAGAATCGATTTCGGCGCCTTTACAGACTTTCGTGCTTTTTCGAATACGCGCCACTCTCCATTCCGCGTCTTCCTCGCTATAAGGTTCTTATCGTTTATGGAGCCCGATGCCTGCCCAGTTTCTGATTGAACTTTTGGAACGCCCCACCGCCAACACGAATCTACGCCTTCGCTGTTCCTTGGAAGTATGCCTTCCGAATATTCCTCTGTGGCGTTCGTGGAAACGCATGAAAACCCACGTTCGGAATATTGCTTTGGCGAGGCATATAGCGGAAAAAACAGGTTGGGGCGATTGAATCTTCCGAATTTCGGATTACGATTCCGAAGCTCCCAAAGTTCATAAGGCCCATGTTCGTCGTGCTCCACTCCATCAATGTCGCGCGGTAATCCGTTCAGAACGGTCTCGGAATCGCAGTCATACGCAAAAAGGTATTCGTGAGTCTTGGCAATCGACTTGTAGGTCTGCCCTCGCTTGTTCGATTGGACGATCATTTGCGATTCAAGACTGTCCGAACCAAAAAAATCGTCCAGAATCAATTTAAGTCTTGCGGATTCATTGTCGTCGCAGCTGGCGAAGAAGCAGGCGCCTCGCCCGAGCAGAGGGGCGGCGGCTCGCAATGTAGAGCTGATGAGCGACATCCAAGAAGAATGGCGGTATTGGTCGTGGTAAAGAAAGCCGTCGTTTCCCGTGTTGTATGGCGGGTCGATGTAAATGCACTTCGCCTCGGCTGCGTACCTGCTCTGCAACAACAACAAGCCCTGAAAGTTTTCGCTCTTGATCACGACTCCCGAATGGTTGGCGTCAATGTTTTCAATACTCGCCAATAAACGATACTTGAACTCTTCCTTAAATAAGCTCGTATCCAGCATCCGATACAGCCCAGCCTTTAATTCCATCGCCGTTCTGGGCAAATGTCCATCCCAAACACCAAGCTGTTTCCACTGAGCCCATTGCCGGTCATTGGCCACAATCTCCGGATATAACTCCTCCGGCACCCGGTCCAGCGTCATGCAGTAATGACTGGACACCACGAACTTCTTCTTAAGCCACAGTTTCTTCTGGAAATCCTCCAGTTGGGCGAGGAAGGTAATCAGCTCGTGCGCGATGGTGCGCAGGCACTGGATCATGCGCAGGTTCTTTTCGATGTCCGCGAACGCGACCGCATTTTGCAGATCATCCAGATGCATCACTTCTGTCTTGATGTAGAGGTCCAGCTCGCGCCGCAGGAAGCCGCCCAAGTCCTTGTGGATGAAGTAATCCGCCGTGTTCTTGGTGGTGTAGTCGCTTAGGTGCTTTTCCAGCAGAGTGCGCTGCGGATTTTTTTCAGTGGGCGCGCGATTGCTTAAAGCCAACCAGCGTGCCTTGACAGCATCGTCCGCGAGTACCGCATCCACCGCCTTGGTAACAAGTGCTTCCTGCTTGGTGCCTTTTGGCTGTGCCGTGTATTCAAAGCGAACAATCAATTCCTTCGAGCCATCGGCTTGCTCTACCTCTTCTACCGGCAGAATGTCTTCTTCGTGCTCATCGCCGTTTTCGTCCACACGGGTGACGGTTTTCGCTGCTACCAAGGCGAAGCGGCGTTCTTTGTCGTTATCCTTGCGGTTGTCTTTGGCAGTGTCGGCGGCCACCAGACGGAAATGCACGGTACGGCCAGGCTTGCCGTTTTCGTCGGGCAGCCTGAAGCTGTAGTTGCTGAAGTTTTCCCCACTCTTGGTGTAGTACTGGTCCTTGTTGGCCCAATGCAGCATCACTTCTTCACCCGCGTAAGGGATGGCGTAGGTATCACCCTTGTAGCGGCGCTGGCTGATGAAGTCACCGTCCTGGTAGTAGCGGCTGAAGAAGGTGAGGAGGTGTGAGAACACGGCATTTTCGTGTTCGCTGGCTCCGGTGGTGTACTGCATGAGCTTCTGCCGCAGTTCAAGCACTTTTGGCACCGAATCGGGATTGATGCCGTCGGCCTGGTACTGTTCTTCCTTTTCCTTGAGTTCGCGTGCTACCTGTTCTCGCTGGGCATCGCTCCCGCTGGTAAGGGCGGTCTCCACCTTTGCTGGCAGTCGATTTTCCAGATAGTCGTTAATCTCATCGGCGCGGGCATTGAGTATGCGGTAGATGCCGAAGTCGAGTTCCGGGCGGTCGATCTGGAAAATCTCGCGCAGTTTGGCAACGAGTTCCTGGAATTTCGGGTTGTGCTTGTTCGTCATGGCTTGCTTAATCTCGGGATACTTAAATTCGGTTAGATCACCTGCCAGCGCACGCTGAACAGGGTTTCTTGGCTTGTTTTTTCTTCCAACCGTTGTTGGAGCGACTCAATCAGTTCGTCGCGCTTGGCGATGATCTCGTCTTCGACAGCAAAGATTTCCTGTCGCAAGCGGCGCTGCTTGCGTTCCAGTTCTGACAGTTCGCGCTGGATGCCGTCCTGCTCTTGCAGAGTTGCGGCTTTGCGTGCGTCGCGCTTCAGTTGCGCGATGCGGGCTTTGGTGTTTTTCAGTGCTTCTTCGGCGGCCAGCAGCTTGTCGTCGGCCCAGCGTTCCAGCTTGTCGCGTTCCTCATTGAACAGGCGCTGGTTGGCTTCCAAAACCTGAGCAATGGTGGCGGCCACCGCCCGCTGATTGTTGGCCAAAAGGTCTTTGGGCACGGCCGCTCCTATCGGGGTCGGTTTGCCTGCCGCCGGGATGCCCATCAGCTTTTCGCACGTTTCCTGGTCCAGTACTTGGCCATCGTCGGTAATGCCCGAGAACAGCAGGGCCTCTGTTGTCTCGAAGGCGGTCACTTCCAGCCGGGCTAAGGTGAGCCAGCCAGATTTTCCGCGTAGATTTTCGATAACGGACACGCGTGCGCCGTGTTTGCCGTAATCCAGCCTCAGGGCAGCGGTAGGCGTAGCCGCGTTCAGGCTGGCATTGATGCTCCATTCCCCCAACGGATGGCTAAGCCGGTAGGCGTGTGCCAGCATGTCTGGTTGTGCCGCACCTCGGATGAGCTGGTAGCGCCCTGGTGCGGTCCCGTCTGGTGGGCGGCTGAGCGAAAAGGCGTAGGACTGTTCATCAAAGCGCGCACGTTCGCTCAAAGCGTAGCGCGTGACACCCCAGAACCAGCGACCCAGCTTGTCGAGCCGGGCTTCTGCTTCATCCAGACGGAGCTTAAGGCGGTCGTGGACGTCCTCATCAAAATTTTCTAACAGCTGGCTTTGGGTATCTTTGATCCGGTCGGCAATGACTTCTTCCAGCTCTGCTTGCAATGCGTTAAACGCTTCTTCGATCTGTTCCGGCTGACGGCAGGTGTCGTAGATCTGCAGGATGCGTTTCTCGAAGTCCAAGCTGCCTTCGATGCGGCCCAGCACTTCATCACTGGCGCCGAACACACCAGAGAACAGGTTGAATTTTTCGGTGAGCAGCTCCAGCACACGCTGGTCGGCCTGGTTACGTGTATTGAGGAAGTTGATGACCACCACATCGAAACGCTGGCCATATCGATGGCAGCGACCAATGCGCTGCTCGACGCGCTGGGGGTTCCACGGTAGGTCGTAGTTGATGATGAGCGCACAGAACTGGAGGTTGACCCCCTCAGAGGCAGCCTCAGTGGCTATCATGATTTCAGCGCCTGTGCCGTCGTTCTTACGGAAGTGATCGATCAGCGCAGTGCGGCGATCCACCTGGGGAGACCCCGTGACGCGATCCGTGCCTTTGAACTCCTCCAGCCAGCGTTGGTAGATGGTGGTGGACTCTTCGTGGTTGTTGGTGCCCGAGAACAATACCAGCTTGCCGCCGTAACCGTTGGCGCTGAGGAAGCGGTGCAGGTATTCCTGCGTGCGTTTGGATTCTGTAAAGATAATCGCCTTACGCGGTGCGCGCAGTTCAGCCATCTTATCGAAACCTATTGTGAGCGCCTTGAGCAGCGCCTGTGCCTTGGTATCGGTCTGTAGGGACTGAGCTGCGCTGATGAAGGCAGTCAGCTCTTCAATCTCGGCGGAGATGGCGGCCCGAGCGAAGTCAGGATTGGAGTTGCCGCCTTCGATTGTCGAGTTGGGGTTCGCGTCAAGGCTGTCTTCGGCCTCGCTGGCTTCATCTTCCAGATAGTCCTGCTCGAGGTCATCTTCGGCAATTAGCTGTTCGATGAGCTGGCTACCATCGCTTTCTGTGTTGCCGCTCGTCAGCAAGCCTTGCAGTCTTTCCCGGATGGTGACCAGTGTCGCTGCGACGGCGTGCGAGCTGGATGCCAACAGTTTGCGCAGGATCAGAGCAGTGAGGTGGCGCTGCCGCTTTGGAAGCGCATAGGAGTCGTCTTTTTGCAGGAAGTCCGAGATACGTTCGTAAAGCGCCTGTTCGTCGTCTGTGGGATTAAAAGGCTGTGTCAGCGCCTTGCGTTCGGTGTACTTGATGTATTCCAGCACATCGCGCCGCAAGGTACGCTTGGCGAAGCTGGCAAGGCGCTCGCGCAGCTCGTCCAAACCTGTGCCGCTGTTCACGAACTGCTTGCGGAAACCAGTTTCGTCACCGAACAGATGCTCGTCGATTAACGTGGACAAGCCGTACAGCTCCATTAGCGAGTTCTGAAGCGGTGTCGCGGTGAGTAGAAGCTTCTTGCGCCCGGCAAGCGCACGTTTGAGTGCCTGCCCAGTGCGATTACTCGTCCTATGCGCGTTTCGCAGCTTGTGTGCTTCGTCGATGACGACCACATCCCAGGGAATAGCTCGCAGCTCTGCCTCTAGCTTGGCGGCGAACTGGTAGGACATAATGACGACAGCCTTTCCGGCCAGGCTCTGCAAAGTGCTCAGCATGTCACCTGCCGACTGTTTGCGCAGGGCAACAGCATCCACCACATTGGTAGGCACAGCGAATTTGTCCTGTAGCTCCTGTGCCCATTGCTTGCGCAGGCTGGCCGGACAAATGACCAGCAGTTGCCGTCGGCGTTCCGCCCAGTGCTGACAGATGACCAGCGCGGCCTCGATAGTCTTGCCAAGACCCACTTCGTCTGCCAGCAGCACGCCCTCCTGTAAGGGGTTGCGTAGGGCGAAGAGGGCCGCTTCGATCTGGTGCGGGTTCAGATCAACACTGGCATCGAACAGGGATTGAGAGAGGCGATCTACCCCGTCAGCGGTATGACGTCGGGTCAGCTCGTGCGCGTAGTATTTCGCATGGTAAGCAGAGATCATGCTTCAACCTCTTGCGGATCTTGCCCCGGCAGGGTGTAGCCAGGCGCTAATACGGCGTTCTTCACGCCATACAGCGTTAGGGGATCTTTCAGCCATAGCCGGTACTCACCCCCCCGCAGACGGTGGTCGGGTGAGCAGTCCACACTCCATTTGCGCAGGGTATACCCGGCTGTGGCTGCTCTGAGTTGTAGCTGCAAGGTGCCGTTGATCATGCCGTAGTCCATGCATGTAATTTCTGGCCTGGGCTGATCGGGATGCGGTACGAGTTCGAGCTCTACAACGCGCGTCCACTGAATATCGTGCTCAGGATGCTCATGCTCCTGTGGCGGCGACTCCGGTATCGGCTGGGCGGTTTCTATGCGTGTGATGACGAAGTCGCGGAATTCTGCCGTCTTGCGGTCGTATGCGCGAACATGCCAGCGTAAGCCGGTGTCAAGGAGCGCGAAAGGGACTATTTCCCGTTCGCTTCGGCCATTCTGGATGGAGTGGTACGTGATCTTCAGCGGACATTTCTGGCTGATAGCGCGGGTGACTTGAGCCAGTGTGTCCAGGTTGGGCTGGCTTAGACGCTGGGGTAGAGAGCATGACAGGCCGCTGCCTACACCGATAGGTGCGTTATCCCCGAACCCTTCTGATAGCCAGGTGAGGACACGCGCAGGGGAAAAATTGAACGCTGGCGTGAAGGTGCTCGTTACCGTATAGACCTTAGAGCTGCGGTCATACTGCATGTTGGCAGGAGCGATGTCTTGGTAAAGCTTAAGGTCTCGGGAGGCCGCCGCCGATTGCACCCCATATCGCGCGGCCAAGTCCCGCCGACGCACGCTACCGAAGAACCACAGGCGGAGTTCTATATAAGCGAGCCGGTCGCGTTGGGCGTAACCCAGTGCGTTCACATTAACTGTTGTCATTGATGTGGCGTCGGTGGGAGTGTAAAAACCATGATTGATGGTGGGTTGGATGCGGCCATTGCGATTATTACGTATTGATACTTTGTAAGATACCATAGTCGCATCAAAAAGAGTCGTATTTTGACCTGCTTTAGTGTAGCTTACCCGGAAGTGAGGGCGACTTCCGGGGGGCTATCCCATGAGTCAGGGGTTATTTCCGCGCGTATTTGCGGTGTGACATGCGATCTGGCGTTGTGCAAGCTTCTTAATTTCGGCTTTCAGCTGAGGCAGCCGTTCGTTTATTGTGCTTCTTACAAAGCAATGGTCCGCGAGATGAGCGGGAGGCACGTAGGCTCCGCGCCATATCAGGTGTTTCGCGAGCAGTGCCGTCGATTTGTGGCTCTTACGCCAGGGCACTGACATATCGATCTTCAGCTTCTTCTCGATTGACCGTTTTATCTTTGATGCATACTGTTTGGTCCTCTCCGCAAAGCGTTCATGGTTCCTGTAATCGTTGCCGTCGAGGTGCCAGGTCGCAACCTCGCGTTCAGCTTGGGAAAGTTTCGTCATGTGTGAGGGCTGAGGACGGCGCAAGCGCAGATTCCTTTCCAGTCCCAATTTGCGCCGTATGATCAACCAGATAAGTAAAGGTCACAGATCGCAGTTCCGCACGCTTCAGCAAAATCTTCTTCACCAGGCGAGGGTCGCAGCCAAGTTTAAGCAGGTTGTAATGAAGCAAATCGCGGCTGGCTACCAGGGAAAGATAAACGAGGTTGTCCATCAGTGCGTTGTTGCCCACCATGCAGGAAGGGGTGTTGATACTGACCTCGTATCCGCTAAGTTGTGCGGGTTGATTTGGGTAGTATTTGAACTCGGGGCGGATTTTGAACTGGCCTCCGGTCAATGGCGAAACGCCGTCCAGTACTTTTCCCCGTCCAGAAAAAACCTCTCCGAAGTGGTTTACAGTTTGATGCCTGATGCCTGGCCACACATGATTTGGCACAGCGTCCGTATTGATGTGTTCAACAGGGAAGAAGATGATATGGGAGTCACACATGTCGTATTGCCTATCTATTCGTATTCGACAGGTGAGAAGCATTAAGGGAATTGCTTGGTTATGAATAGTTGATCGCTGACACTATTACTACAGTACGGTGATTTTTCAACCGTCACGGATTGCGCTGATCAGTACGATTAAGCCGTCCAATATGCCACTTCAATGCGTTCTCACTGCGTTCCGAGCGTTTTTTTGAAATTCATAACTTTTCGAGTTATGCCGCTCATATTCGGTTGACTATTTCCAGTGATGTGCGCAGTGAACTGCGCTTCCTGAGCGTTATGCCGTGCTCCCGGTGCCGCTCAGCGTGCGCCGCAGCTCGCCAACGTTCCATGCCGTGATGCGGCCACCGAATTTTTTCGGCTCCGGAATTTCGCGGGCTTTAACGCGCCGCCACACCGTCGCACTCGAACACCCAAACAAACCTTTCACGACTGGCAGGCGGACGTGCGCTGCGTTCGGCAGTGAGTCGAATTGCGTCAGGGTGAGATCGGTTGAGGCAACGGCCTTGGTCCGACGAGGGCGCGGAGTCGCAACGTGCTCCTGTGTCACGTCCGCGGTGTCGGCGGGATGGGTGGTCGAGATTTGGGTGTCCATGAACGCAATGGCTGCAATAGATCCAAGCGGGGTCAAATTGCGACATGGATAATGGATAGTGCGATCAGCCATTTGCGGCACGGTCGGGGTTGGGCGGCTCCTCCCGTGCTGCGGCCAGGCCTACGGCGAATGCCGGCTCTGCCTCACAATCGCGTAAGTTGCCATTTCCGTGCTTCGTAAGGCAGCAGCCTGGGCTACCGCGCAGAGCTCGCCGAGAAAGCGTCGCTCAGGAACTTGGCCATGGCTTCTTCGACTGTCGTGCTGCCATAGGCATCATGATGGGCGGGGGCATGCGCTGGATAGAAATGGGTCGCGCCGGGAACTTCGACGGATTCGCAGTGCAGCCCCAGCTCGCGCAAGCGCTTGACCATGTGGGGATGGCGGCTGCGCACGTACTCCAGATCGTGCTCTGCGTTTATGAGGAGCAGGGGAGGAAATGAACGGCCGGAGGCGGTGTGCCGTTCCAGATCGTCCGCATGCATATAGCCGGACAAGGCCATGACCGCGGCCACCGGCTCGCGCTCTCCGAGCGCCACGTTCAGCGCTGTTCTTGCTCCGGCGGAAAATCCGCCTATCGCAATCTTGCCGGGGTCCACATGCCATGCGTCCGCATGCGCTTTGACGTACCGGACCGCCAGCGCCATGTCGTCGCTAGCGGCTTCGACGCCTCGCCAAAGCAGGTCATCGCTTGCCTTGGGCAGGTTCATGATCTTGCGCACCTCGTCCACGCGGGAGCGCGGGATGTTGGCGGGTTCGGAAACCACCGGGGTATTCCCGGGCCGAGGGTCTTCCGGAACCAGGCGGTAGTCGATCGAGCATGCCACATAGCCTCGGCGAGCGAACTCATGGCAATACCAGGCGATGGAATTGTTCCGGTCGGGAGGGTTGCCGAAAGTGTCGTCTTCTTTCGTGCCTCGATGGAAAGCCCCGCCGAAGGCAAGCACCAAGGCCGGCAAGCGCCTTGCGCCGTCCCCGATGACGGGCTGGTATAGATCGAGCTTCAGATCGCGGGACGCGATGCCTTCTTGAGATCCGACGGCGCCGCT
>Ga0182735_1001577_pt1 | contig 15024 bp, 13 predicted proteins | sample eDN5th30CKraftMG_FD_128524 | JGI IMG/M metagenome (GOLD analysis project Ga0182735, IMG submission 128524) | Enriched Miracle-Growth compost microbial communities from Emeryville, California, USA - eDNA 5th pass 30_C Kraft MG (version 2) (version 2) ... | reverse complement strand
CTCGACCTCATGGGCTGCTCGAAGGTGCGGCTGGAGAGCGTGCAGCGCGCCATGGCGCGGCGCATGACCGAGGCCTATCGCAAGCTTGGCTGCGAACAGAGCTGGACCTGCGCACCCTACCAGGCCGGCCACCGCCCGGCGCAGGGCAGCGACGTCGCCTGGGGCGAATCCAACGCGGTGGTGTTCTGCAACTCGGTGCTCGGCGCACGCACCAACCGCTATGGCGATTTCCTCGACATCGCCTGCGCGATTGCCGGCCGCGCGCCCGACTACGGCCTGCACCGGCCGGAAAATCGGCGCGCCACCCTCGTCTTCGACGTTTCCGCCCTGCCCGCCTCGTTCCTCGCCAGCGAGACCGCCTGGCCGATCCTCGGCAGCCTGTACGGCCGGGAGGTGGGCAATGCGATCGGCGTAGTCACCGGCGTGGCCGACCACCCCGGCGAAGACGCGCTGAAGGCGTTCGGCGCGGCGGCGGCTTCGTCCGGCGCAGTCGGCCTGTTCCATATCGCCGGTGTCACGCCGGAAGCCCCGGATGCCGCCACCGCCCTTGCCGGCGCCGCGCCCGCCGCCACCATCCGCGTGACGGCGCAGATGGCGTCGGCGGCACGCACCGCCCTTTCCACGGCGGTGAAGACCGATGCCATCGACGCGGTGGCCATCGGCAGCCCGCATCTGTCGCTGGCGGAATTCGACGCGCTGGAGCGGCTGATCGGCGGGAGGCGCCTCAGCGTACCCTTCTACGCCTGCACCGGCCGCCACGTGCTGGCCGCACTGGAGCAGGACGGCCGGCGTGCGGCGCTGGAGAAAAGCGGCGTTACCATCGTCGCCGACACCTGCGTGGTGGTGACGCCGATCCTGCCCACGCTCGCCGGTGGCGTCTTGATGACGAACTCGGGCAAGTTCGCCCACTATGCGCCGGGAAACACCGGCTACTCGGTTCTCTACGGCTCGCTCGGCGACTGCGTGGAAAGCGCCGTCCTCGGCCAGCCGGTGTTTTCGGAGATCGCCGCATGAGCATGCAGGCGGAAATCCTCGTTCCCGGCGAAGGCGGCAAAGGCGAGGCGCTGGTGCTCGACGCGCCGATCAGCTTCTGGGGCGGCGTCGACGCCGCCAGCGGGCGCATCGCCGATGTCCGCCACCCTCAATGCGGGCAAGGCATCGCCGGCCGCGTTCTGTTCCTGCCGGGAACCATCGGCTCGTCATCGGCCTCGGCCGTGCTGCTCGAACTGGTCCATAACGGCCATGCGCCGGCGGCGCTGGTGCTGCACGAGCCGGATGCCATCCTGCTGCTCGGGCTGATCGTTGCGCGGGAGATGGGCTGGCAGACGCCGGTCGCGCTGCGCCTTGGGCGCGAGAGCTTTGGCGCCTTTCTGGGTAAAACCGTGCAGGTGGACGCCAGCGGCGGGCTTGCTGCGACGTGAACTAGATCCGCATCGGCAGCACGCGGTCGGGCGGACGGTGGCCGTCGAAGAAGGCGCGGATGTTGATGATGACCTTCTCGCCCATGTCGATGCGGCCTTCGATGGTGGCCGAACTCATATGCGGCAGCAGCACCATCTTGCCCTGCGTCGCCAGCCTGAGCAGCCTTGTATTCATCGCCGGCTCGTTCTCGTAGACGTCGAGGCCGGCCCCGGCGACCTTTCCGTCCTGGATCAGCCTGACCAGCGCGTCCTCGTCGATGATGTCGCCCCGTGCGGTGTTGACGATGTAGGCCGTGGGTTGCAGCAGCGCCAGCCGCCTGGCCGACAGAAGGTGGAAGGTGGCGGGCGTCGAAGGGCAGTTGACGGAGATGATGTCCATGCGGGCCAGCATCTGGTCGAGGCTTTCCCAATAGGTCGCCTCCAGCGCGTCCTCGATCGCCGCGGGCACGCGGTTGCGATTATGGTAGTGGATGGAAAGGCCGAAGGCCTTGGCCCGCTTGGCCACCGCCGTGCCGATGCGGCCCATGCCGACGATGCCGAGCCGCTTGCCCCAAATGCGCCGGCCGAGCATCCAGGTCGGCGACCAGCCCGACCATTTCTTCTCGCCGGTCAGCACGTTGGCGCCCTCGGCCAGCCGGCGCGGCACCGCCAGGAGCAGCGCCATGGTCATGTCGGCCGTGTCCTCGGTGAGCACGTTGGGGGTGTTGGTGACGACGATGCCCTTCTTCGCCGCCGCCGCGACGTCGATCCGGTCGATGCCGTTGCCGAAATTGGCGATCAGCTTGAGGTTCTCTCCCGCCTGCTCGATCAGCGCCGCATCGATGGTGTCGGTGATGGTCGGCACCAGCACGTCCGCCTCGCGCACGGCGGCCACCAGTTCGGGCTGCGTCATCGGCCGGTCCTCGACATTCAACCGGGCGTCGAACAGCTCTCGCATGCGCGTTTCGACCGGATCGGGCAGCTTGCGCGTAATGACGACGAGGGGCTTCTTCCTGCCGGCCATTTTGTCCTCGATCCGGTTCGTGTTGAGACCTCTTTAACCAAGACAGGCGAAACTGAATGTCCGTCCTGGCATGCGATTATCCTGTAACAAGCGGTGCCACGGAAGACAAAGAAAAAGGCGCTTCCTGTCGCCGCCCCTCTTGGAGCAAGGAACGAACGTGTCTGGTTTTGCGCCGCTTCGCATGGTTCTCGGCACGGCCTTTCTTGGTGCAATGCTGTTCGCCCCCTCCCCCGTCGACGCGCAGGGTGCGGCAAGCTCGGCACAGACCACGACCGTCCGGCTCGGACCGAGCGGGCTGCCGCTGCCGCGCTTCGTCAGCCTCAAATCCGGCCGGGTCAATTCGCGCATCGGGCCCGGCGTCAACTATTCCGTCGACTGGATGTACACCAAGGCCGGCCTGCCGATGGAGATCGTCCAGGAATACGATACCTGGCGGCGTGTGCGCGACGCCGAGGGTGCCGAGGGGTGGATCAACCAGTCGCTGCTTTCGGGCAAGCGCACGGCCATCGTCGCGCCCTGGCAGCGCGGCAAGGGCGCGACGGTCAACCTGCTCGACGATCCGTCGCAGGATGCGGGCGTCGTCGCCATCCTCGAACCCGGCGTCATGGGCACGATCAAGTCCTGCAACGGGCAATGGTGCGAAATGACCTTCGACGGCCACAAGGGCTGGATCAACCAGTCGTCGCTATGGGGCGCCTATCCGGGCGAAAAGGTCAAGGACTGAGGCGCCCTCGCCTGCCACGAGGCGACAAGGCCTAGTCCGCGCGCTTCGGCCGCAGCCTGACGACGATATCGACATTGGCGATTTCCATGCCCTCCGGCGGCGGCGGCAGGTTGGTGACCGAGACCGGCCCGCCGTCGATGTCGAAGATCCTGTTCTCGCCTTCGATATAGAAATGATGGTGGTCGGAAGTGTTGGTGTCGAAATAGGTTTTCGCCCCTTCGACCGCGAGAATGCGCAGCATCCCAGCCTCGGTGAACTGGTGCAGGGTGTTGTAGACGGTGGCAAGCGACACCGGCACGCCGGCGGCCAGCGCCTCCTCGTGCAGCTCCTCGGCAGCGAGATGGCGGTCGCCCTTGGCAAACAGCAATTCGGCCAGCGCGACACGCTGCCGCGTCGGCCTCAGGCCGGCATCACGCACCCGCTTGTCCACAGCACCCTTGTCCTTCAGCCAAACCAATCCCATTTTTCCCGGAAGCTGGCCCCTTGCTATCGACATGGCGAACCTGTTGAATCGCAACGTCGAATATGCGCGCTCACGCTTCACCATATATTCGTTCGCGGCTATACGATCAATAGCGCGCATTGACCCGGCCGGAGCGGCAGGCTAATCGCAAATGGCGGTTTTCGGCCGGAATCGGAAATCGTGGTGACGGCGCACGTCGCCCAACCAGAGTGGAGACGGCATTCAATGGCGGGTAAATCCAGTTACGGCTACGAGGAATTGCTCGCCTGCGCGCGCGGCGAGCTGTTCGGGCCGGGCAACGCCCAGCTGCCGGCCCCGCCGATGCTGATGTTCGACCGCATCACCGAGATCAGCGAAACCGGCGGCGAATTCGACAAGGGGTTTGTCCGCGCCGAATTCGACATCAAGCCCGATCTCTGGTTCTTCCCCTGCCACTTCATCGGCAACCCGATCATGCCCGGCTGCCTCGGCCTCGACGCCATGTGGCAGTTGACCGGCTTCTTCCTCGGCTGGCTCGGCGAGCCCGGCAAGGGGATGGCCCTTTCCACCGGCGAGGTGAAGTTCAAGGGCATGGTCACGCCTTCGGTCAAGAAGGTCGAGTACGGCATCGATTTCAAGCGCGTCATGCGCGGGCGCCTGGTGCTCGGCATCGCCGATGGTTGGCTCAAGGCCGACGGCGAGCCTATCTACAAGGCAACCGACCTCAAGGTCGGCCTGTCGAAACAGGAAGCCACCGCCTGACCGGCGCAGGAACCTTGGAAGGAAATCGCCCATGAGACGGGTCGTAGTCACTGGCCTCGGCATCGTATCGTCGATCGGCAACGATGCCGGCGAAGTGCAAGCTTCGCTGCGCGATGCGAAATCCGGCATCACCTTCTCCGACTCCTTTGCCGAGCACGGCTTCCGTTGCCAGGTCTGGGGTTCGCCGAAGCTCGACGCCGCGGCGCTCGCCGAGATGGTCGACCGCCGGGCTTCCCGCTTCCTGTCGCAGGGCGGCATGTGGAACCACGTCGCCATGAAGCAGGCGATCGCCGACAGTGGGCTGGAGGAAACCGACGTTTCCGGCAACGAGCGCACCGGCATCATCATGGGTTCGGGCGGGCCGTCCACGCGCACCATCGTGGAAGCCGCCGAGATCACGCTGAAGAACAACTCGCCCAAGCGCATCGGCCCGTTTGCAGTACCCAAGGCGATGTCGTCCACCGCTTCCGCCACGCTGGCCACCTGGTTCAAGATCCACGGCGTCAACTACTCGATCTCGTCGGCCTGCTCGACCTCGGCGCACTGCATCGGCAACGCGGCCGAGATGATCCAGTGGGGCAAGCAGGACGTCATGTTCGCAGGCGGCCACGAAGACCTCGACTGGACCATGTCCGACCTGTTCGACGCGATGGGCGCAATGTCGTCCAAGTTCAACGACCGGGCGTCGTCTGCCTCGCGCGCCTATGACGTGGACCGCGACGGCTTCGTCATCGCCGGCGGCGCCGGCGTGCTGGTGCTGGAGGAACTGGAGCACGCCAAGGCGCGCGGCGCCAAGATCTATTGCGAACTGGTCGGCTACGGCGCCACCTCGGACGGCTACGACATGGTCGCCCCCTCGGGCGAAGGCGCGATCCGCTGCATGAAGCAGGCGCTTTCCACGGTGAAGTCGCCCGTCGACTACATAAACACGCACGGCACCTCGACGCCGGTCGGCGATTCCAAGGAAATGGGCGCCATCCGCGAGGTGTTCGGCGACAAGATGCCCTACATCACCTCGACCAAGTCGCTCACCGGCCACTCGCTGGGCGCGGCCGGCGTGCAGGAATCGATCTATTCGATCCTGATGATGCAGGGCAAGTTCATCGGCGAAAGCGCGCATATCGAAAACCTCGATCCCGAGTTCGAAGGCATGCCCATCGTGCGCAAGCGCATGGACGACGCCACCATCGACACCGTCCTGTCGAACTCGTTCGGCTTCGGCGGCACCAACGCCACGCTCGTTTTTCAGCGTTATTCCGCATAAGGGGTGCCGGCGATGGAGGGATTGATGAAGGGCAAGCGAGGGCTTGTCATGGGGGTCGCCAACGATCATTCGATCGCCTGGGGCATCGCCAAGAAACTTGCCGAGCAAGGTGCGGATCTCGCCTTCAGCTACCAGGGCGAAGCCTTCGGCCGCCGGGTCAAGCCGCTGGCCGAGCAGGTCGGCGCCAAGCTGGTGGTGTCCTGCGACGTCGAGGACAGCGCCTCGGTCGCCGCGACCTTCAAGGCGCTGGAGGACGCCTGGGGCGGCCTCGACTTCGTCGTCCACGCCATCGGATTCTCCGACAAGAACGAGTTGAAGGGGCTTTACGCCGACACCAGCCGCGAGAACTTCATCCGCACCATGGTGATCTCCTGCTATTCCTTCACCGAGGTCGCCCGCCACGCGGCGGCGCTGATGAAGGACGGCGGCTCGATGGTGACGCTGACCTATGCCGGGTCGGTGCGCGTCATGCCCAATTACAACGTCATGGGGGTCGCCAAGGCGGGACTGGAGGCCAGCGTGCGCTACCTCGCCAACGACTACGGCCCGCGCGGCATCCGCGTCAACGGCATCTCGGCCGGCCCCGTGCGCACCCTTGCCGGCGCCGGCATCTCGGATGCCCGCCACATGTTCGGCTACCAGCAGCGCAACTCGCCTCTGCGGCGCAACATCACGCTGGACGAGGTCGGCAACTCGGCGCTTTACCTGTTATCCGACCTTTCCTCGGGCGTGACCGGCGAAATCCACTACGTCGATTCCGGCTACCACATCGTTTCCATGCCGACGCTGGAAGCGCTGAAGGAAATGGACAACGGCCGCGACTGAACGCGGCCGTGCCTGCGGCGTCACCGACGCGCCGAAAACACCTTGAACAGGCCATCGGCCGCGATCTCGGCGTGACGCGCGAACACCGCCGCCAGTACCTTCTCGTAGGGCAGCTTGCGGTTGGCCACCATCAGGAGTCGGCCGCCGGGCTTGAGCGCTGCTGCCGCGGCGCGGATCATGCCGACCCCGATTTCCGGCTCCGCCGCGCGGCTCTTGTGGAACGGCGGGTTCATCACGATCGTATCGTAGCGGCGCGCCACCTTCTCCGTGAGCAGGTCCTGCCAGTAAAAGGCCTTTGGCGGGCTCGCCGCTTCCAGGTTGACCTTCGCCGCCTCCAGCGCCTCGAAATCCGCCTCGTAGAGGTCGAGCTCTATAACGCCGGGGCAGCGCAGGGCGATCTCGGCCGACAGATAGCCCCAGCCGGCGCAAAAGTCGGCGACGGTGCCGGACAGGTCCGCCGGCAGGTTCGCCGCCAACAGCCGTGAGCCGGCATCGATACGGTCGAACGAAAACATGCCGGGCGCAGTGCGGAAGCGGTCTTCCACCAGCAAGGACGGATTGGCGGCCCGCAGTTCGACCGAAGCGGCCTCGTCGGCCGGGCGGCGGAACCAGAAGGCCAGCCCATGGTATTTCGGCAGCGAGCCATCGAGGCCGACGATCCCCTCCAGCCGCTTGCGCAGGCTGGCGATGCCGTCATCCTTGCTGCCGGCGACGAGGATCAGCCCGCCCGGGCTCGTCCGCTCAAGGGCGGCGGCGATGAAAAGTTCGTTGCGGCCGCGATGGCGACCGGCGAGCACGAGCGCGGCGGCATAACCGGTGCCTTCGGCGCTCGGGGTGACGGAGGCCAGCCGCATGCCCCCCAGCGACCGAAAGTCCGGCCGGAATCCCTGCACGGCGCATAGGTCAGCGCCCCATCCCTCCGGCAGGCGGAAACCCGGCTCGGCGCCAAGAAACAGCACCCGCTCGCCCTTGTCCGGCGCGGCGAGGACTCCCGCCTCGAACGGGTGAAACAGGGTTTTCAGCGCATCACCGGACATGAATCGCTTGCCGCTCCATTCGCATTCCGGTCAGGCACAGCGGGACAATGCCCAATCCGCCATGACCGCAACTCCAAATGCAAGGAGCGCGGCGTTGCCGCCGCGCTCCCCTTTTCTGATTCTGACCAAAAAACGCCTATCAGGCAGCGTCTTCTTCGCCTTCCGGCTTCTTTTCCTTGACGATTTCCTTGCCGGTGGCCTGGTCGACGACCTTCATCGACAGGCGAACCTTGCCACGCTCGTCGAAGCCCATCAGCTTGACCCAGACCTTGTCGCCTTCCTTGACCACGTCGGAGGTCTTGGCCACGCGCTCGTTGGCGAGCTGCGAGATGTGGACCAGGCCATCCTTGGGGCCGAAGAAGTTCACGAAGGCGCCGAAGTCGGCGGTCTTGACGACCGTGCCTTCATAGATTTCGCCCACTTCCGGCTCGGCGACGATGGTGTGGATCCACTTCTTCGCCGCCTCGATCTCCTTGGCGTTGGACGAAGCGATCTTGACCGTGCCGTCATCCTCGATGTTGATCTTGGCGCCGGTCTTTTCCACGATCTCGCGGATGACCTTGCCGCCGGAGCCGATGACGTCGCGGATCTTGTCGGTCGGGATATGCATGACCTCGATGCGCGGCGCGAACTCGCCGAGCTCGGCGCGGGCGCCGGTGAGCGCCTTGCCCATCTCGCCGAGGATATGCAGGCGGCCGTCCTTGGCCTGGCCGAGCGCGATCTTCATGATCTCCTCGGTGATGCCGTCGATCTTGATGTCCATCTGCAGCGAGGTGATGCCGCCTTCGGTGCCGGCGACCTTGAAGTCCATGTCGCCGAGATGGTCCTCGTCGCCGAGGATGTCGGACAGCACGGCGAAACGCTCGCCTTCCTTGATCAGGCCCATGGCGATGCCTGCGACCGGCTTGGCCAGCGGAACGCCCGCATCCATCAGCGCCAGCGAGGTGCCGCAGACGGTCGCCATCGAGGACGAACCGTTGGACTCGGTGATCTCCGACACCACGCGCAGCGTGTAGGGGAACTGGTCGGCCGAAGGCAGCATCGGGCGAACGGCGCGCCAGGCGAGCTTGCCATGACCGATTTCGCGGCGACCCGGCGAACCCATGCGGCCGGTCTCGCCGACCGAGTAGGGCGGGAAGTTGTAATGGAGCAGGAAGCGCTCCTTGTACATGCCGGTCAGGCTGTCGACATACTGCTCGTCCTCGCCGGTGCCGAGGGTAGCCACGACCAGCGCCTGCGTCTCGCCGCGGGTGAACAGCGCCGAGCCGTGCGTACGCGGCAGGACGCCCACTTCCGAAACGATGTTACGGACGGTCTTCAGGTCGCGGCCGTCGATGCGCGAGCCGGTGTCGAGGATGTTCCAGCGCACGATCTTGGCCTGGAGTTCCTTGAACACGGCGGCGATCTGCTCGGACGAGTACCTGGCTTCCTCGCCTTCGGCCGGCGCGAACGCCGCCTTGACCTTGGCCTTGACCGCATCGACAGCGGCATAGCGGTGCTGCTTGTCGGTGATCTTGTAGGCGTCGCGCAGTTCGCCCTCGACGATCTTCAGCATCTCGGCTTCGAGCTCGGAATAGTCCGGCGCGGTGAAGTCGCGGGGGTCCTTGGCGGCTACTTCGGCGAGCTTGATGATCGCGTCGATGACCGGCTGGAAGCCCTTGTGGCCGAACATGACGGCGCCGAGCATGACGTCCTCGTCGAGCTCCTGGGCTTCCGACTCGACCATCAGCACGGCGTCGGCGGTGCCGGCGACGACGAGGTCGAGCTTGGATTCTTCCATCTCGTCGATGTGCGGGTTCAGCACATATTCGCCGTTGATGTAGCCGACGCGCGCGCCGCCGATCGGGCCCATGAAGGGCACGCCCGACAGCGTCAGCGCCGCCGAGGTGGCGACGATCGACAGGATGTCCGGATCGTTCTCGAGGTCATGCTGGACGACGGTGACGACGATCTGCGTGTCGTTCTTGTAGCCGTCGGCGAAGAGTGGGCGGATCGGGCGGTCGATGAGGCGCGAAACCAGTGTTTCCTTCTCGCTCGGACGGCCTTCGCGCTTGAAGTAGCCGCCCGGGATCTTGCCGGCGGAATAGGTCTTTTCCTGGTAGTTGACGGTCAGCGGGAAGAAATCGAGGCCGGGCTTCGGCTCCTTCATCGAGACGACGGTGGCCAGGACCACGGTCTCGCCATAGGTGGCCAGCACCGCGCCATCGGCCTGGCGGGCGATCTTGCCCGTCTCGAGGATGAGCGGGCGCCCGCCCCATTCGATTTCCACTTTGTGGTGATTGAACATTGCTTGTCCTTCATATGCGGAAAGGGCCGCGCCGTATCTTCGGTGCGGACATCCCCTTCCTGGCTTCCTTGCGGACCAGCCACGGGCAAGACAACGGGAAGCTTGGTTTTACGCGGCACGACGGCGCCGCCAAGCGTCCTGCAATCCTGCCCCATGACCGTCCATGGGCGGCTCCAGCGGCGTCCTTCGCACGACCGGGGCCAAAGCGAACCAGCCATTCCCGGCCGGCCCGAATGCGTGACCGGCGGACCTTTCAGCCCGCCGGTCGATCCATCAACGACGCAGACCGAGCTTCTCGATCAACGCCTGATAACGCGCGCTGTCCTTGCGATTGAGGTAATCGAGCAGGCTGCGGCGCTGGGAAACGAGAGCCAGAAGACCACGGCGGGAATGGTTGTCCTTCTTGTGGTCCTTGAAATGCTCCGTCAGGTTCTTGATGCGCTCGGAAAGGATCGCCACCTGGACTTCCGGAGAACCGGTGTCGCCCTTGGCGGTCGCGAACTCGCTCATCAATTCCTGTTTACGTTCAGCAGTAATCGACATCGGATTTTTCCTTATCTGTTCGAGGAAACGAGGCGCCCATAGCCGGGATGTCGTCCAGCAAGGGTCGATGAAACATCGCGACGTGGCGCAATGTTGCGGCGCATATAGGGTAATTTTGCCGGAAAAGCCAGCGTCATTTGCAGAACCGGCCCTACAGCCACTTCTTCCACTTGAAGAAGCCGACAAGTCCCAGTGCAATGACGGCCATGAACAGAAGCGCCAGAGGATAGCCGTAATAGCCGCGCAGTTCCGGCATGTTCCACGGCGAGGTGTCGGGATCGAAATTCATGCCCCACACGCCGACGAGAAAGGTCAGCGGCATGAAGATCACCGAGACGATGGTCAGGTAGCTGATGATGTCGTTGGTGCGCGCCTGCGACAGCGACAAATGCATCTCCATCAGGCCGGTGACGGTATCGCGCTGGGTTTCCACCAACTCGATCAGCCGCATGGCATGGTCGAGCGTATCGTTGAGGAATATCTTGGTATCGGCCGTGACACAGGGCGTCTCGCTGCGGATCAGGGCGGCGAGCGCGTCGCGCACCGGCCACAACACGCCCTTGAGGCCGTGGCTGGTGCGCCGCAATTCGTGAAGCTGCCGCATCTGCCCCTGCTGCGGCGCGTTCAGCATCTGGTCCTCGATGCCGTCGACGGCATCGCTCGCCGCCTCCACCGGCGGGAAATAGCTGTCGACGATGGCGTCGATCAGCGCATAGGCGAGATAGTCGGCGCCGCGCGTGCGCAGCCGGTTCGGCATCGGGCCATCGATGCGCTTGCGCACCGGATCGAACGGATCGCCCGCCCGCTCCTGGAAGGTGACCACGTATTTCTTGCCGAAGAATATCGAGACCTGCTCGTAGCGATGACTGGCGATGTCGTCGATCATCGACAGCACGACATAGGCGTTGTCGTCGAAGAAATCGACCTTGGGACGCTGGCCGGTATTGACCACGTCCTCCAGCGCCAGCGGGTGCAGCTTGAAGATACGTCCGATCTCGCCGATCAGGTCGACGCTGCCGAGTCCGGTGCAATCGAGCCACAGCAGCGGCCATTTATCGTAATGGGCAGCGACGTCGGCGATGCCGGCCCTGTCGATCGTCTTGCATTTTTCCGGCGAGATCAGCGTCAGCCGAAGCTCGGTGCGGCCGGCGCCCGGCTCGGCGATCAGCGTCCCCGGCGATGCCCCGACCGGCGTGCGCCGCCTCTTCACCCTCGACCGCTTCATGAGCCAACAGCCCCCGCCATGCTTGCCAATGGGAGGCCGCGTGCCGCCTGTGTCAAGGGATCAGCCGCCAAAAACGCGCTTGGGCTTGAACATGCCCTGTTCGATGGCGCCGATCGCGACCAGCCGGCCGCGTGCCGTGGCGCAGGCTTCCTCAGCCTCCACCGGTGCGTCGCGGCCACGGATGACGACAGAATTTCCCAGCCGGATGCGCGAGGCGGTATCGTCGCTCACCGACACCTGCGGCAGGCAATCGAGCGCGACGACGGTATCGACGAGCAGCGCGTCGATGTCCTCGAAGCGGTCCGGGAGGCGGATTTCTTCCTGCGGCGCCTGCGCGTCCGAAGACGGTTTACCGAGCCCCGCTTCGCCGAAGCGGGCAGTTTCCAATTCGGCGATGGTGACGAAATCGTCGGCCGTGAACGGATCGACCTCCATGCGGCGCAGGTCGGCGACATGGCCGAAGCAGCCGAGATCGCGCCCCATGTCGCGCGCCAGCGAGCGGACATAGGTGCCCTTGCCGCATTCGATCTCGAACAGCGTCCGCTCGGGCGAATGCTCGACGATCTCCAGCCGGCCGATCTCCACCTCGCGTGCCGGTATGTCGACCACGGCTCCGCCACGAGCAAGGTCGTAGGCGCGTTCGCCGGCGATCTTGATGGCCGAGAACTGCGGCGGCGTCTGCATGATGATGCCCGTATAGGCCGGTAGAAGCGCCTCGACCTCGGCGCGCGCCGGGCGCTTGTCCGAGTTCTTCGTCGCCTGCCCTTCCAGGTCGTCGGTCGAGCGCTCCTCGCCCCAGGCGACGGTGAAACGGTAGATCTTGGCGCCGTCCTGCACATAGGGCACGGTCTTGGTCGCTTCGCCGAGCGCGATCGGCAGCATGCCCGACGCCAGCGGGTCGAGCGTGCCGGCATGACCGGCCTTCTCGGCGTTAAACAGCCACTTCACCTTAGCGACCGCCTCGGTCGAGCCCATGCCGACCGGCTTGTCCAGCACCACCCAGCCGGAAACCGGCCTGCCCTTCTTCTTGCCGCGTCGCGCCATCAGAACAGCCCCTCACCCTTACCCTCTCCCCGTGAAAAACGGGGAGAGGGAGGCGTGGACGTCGCATGTGTCTTCTCCCCGTTTACGGGGAGAGGATGCCGGCAGGCAGGTGAGGGGCAAATGCCAGCCATCATTCTTCGTCCTTCTTATCCAGATCGCGCGCCACTTCCGGCGACTTCAGCAGATCGTTGATTTTCGCAAAATTGTCGAAGCTCGTATCCAGCCGAAACCGGAATTCGGGCATGTATTTCATCTGCCGCAGCGCCGACGACACACGGCCGCGCACGAACTTCGCGTGCTTGTTCAGCGCGGCCACGACCGCATCGTCATCGGCCGCGCCCAACGGAGACACGAAAACCGTGGCGATCTTGAGGTCGGGCGACATGCGCACCTCAGAAACCGAGAGGACGGTCTGCTCGATCAGCGGGTCGAGGATTTCGCCGCGCTGCAACGTCTCGGACAGGGCATGGCGCACCTGCTCGCCGACGCGCAGCATGCGCTGGGATGGGCCTTTGGCGGAATGGGGCATGTCTAACGGTCCTGAGGTCGCGCGTCGCGGGATAGGACCGCGCGCGGGCTGAAAGAGGGAAGGCAGCCGTCAGGCCGCCTCCCCCGGATCACACGTCGTGCCGAACGACTTAGAGCGTTCGCGACACCATCTCGACGCGGAAGCACTCGATAACATCGCCGACGCGCATGTCCTCGTAGTTCTGGAAGGCCATGCCGCATTCCTGGCCCGCCGGTACTTCCGATACCTCGTCCTTGAACCGCTTCAGGGTCTTCAGCGTGCCTTCGTGGATCACCACGTTGTCGCGGATCAGGCGCACGCCCGCCCCACGTTCGACCCGGCCTTCGGTGACACGACAGCCGGCGATCTTGCCGACCTTGGTGATGTCGAAGATCTCGAGGATCTCGGCATTGCCGATGAAGGTCTCGCGGCGTTCCGGCGAAAGCATGCCCGACAGGGCCGCCTTCACGTCGTCCACCAGGCTATAGATGACCGAGTAGTAGCGGATCTCGATGCCGGCCGAAGCCGCAGCCTGCCTGGCATGCGCGTTGGCGCGGACGTTGAAGCCGATGATGGCGGCTCCGGACGTCTCGGCCAGCGACACGTCTGTTTCCGTGATCGCGCCGGCGCCGGAATGGACGATGCGCACCCGCACCTCGTCGGTGCCCAGGCTTTCGAGCGCGGCGTCGATCGCCTCGATCGAGCCCTGCACGTCGCCCTTGATGACCAGCGGGAATTCCTTCACGCCCGTCGCCTGCAGCTGCGACATCATCTGCTCCAGCGAACCGCGCTGGCCGGCATGCTTGGCGGCCGCCTTGTCGCGCGCCAGGCGCTGGCGGTACTCGGTGATCTCGCGGGCGCGGGCCTCGTTGTTGACCACGGCGAAATGGTCACCGGCATGCGGCGTGCCCTGGAGGCCGAGGATTTCCACCGGCATGGCCGGCGGCGCTTCCTGCACATGGGTGCCGTGGTCGTCGACCAGCGCACGCACACGGCCCCATTCGTTGCCGGCCACCAGGATGTCGCCCGGCATCAGCGTGCCGGTCTGCACCAGCACGGTGGCGACGGGGCCACGGCCCTTGTCGAGCTGCGCCTCGATGACCACGCCTTCGGCGGTACGGTCGGGGTTCGCCTTGAGGTCGAGGATTTCGGCCTGCAGCAGGATCGCCTCGAGCAGCTTGTCGATATTGGTGCCCTTCTTGGCGGACACCTCGACGTCCAGCACCTCGCCGCCCATCGATTCCACGAACACCTCGTGGCGCAGCAGTTCGGAGCGCACCTTCTGCGGATCGGCCTCGTGCTTGTCGATCTTGTTGATCGCCACGATGATCGGCACACCAGCCGCCTTGGCATGGTTGATGGATTCGACTGTCTGCGGCATCACGCTGTCGTCGGCCGCCACTACCAGCACGGCGATGTCGGTCGCCTGCGCGCCGCGGGCGCGCATGGCGGTGAACGCAGCGTGGCCGGGCGTGTCGATGAAGGTGATCTTCTGGCCGTTCCTCTCGACCTGGTAGGCACCGATATGCTGGGTGATGCCGCCGGCCTCGCCGGATTGCACGTTCGCGTGGCGGATAGCGTCGAGCAGCGAGGTCTTGCCGTGGTCGACATGGCCCATGATCGTCACCACCGGCGGGCGATTGACCAGGTCTTCCTCGTTGTCGGCGATGTTGAACAGGCCTTCCTCGATGTCGGCCTCGGCCACGCGCTTGACGGTATGGCCGAATTCGGTGGCGACCAGTTCGGCCGTGTCGGCGTCGATCACGTCGCCGGGCTTCATCATCTGGCCCTGCTTCATGAAGAACTTGACCACGTCCACCGCACGCTCGGACATGCGCTGCGCCAGTTCCTGGATGGTGATGGTCTCAGGAATGGTGACCTCGCGCATGACCTTCTCGCGCGGCTCGTTGTACATGGCGCGCTTGAACTTCTCCTGGCG
>Ga0182735_1001576_pt1 | contig 15027 bp, 15 predicted proteins | sample eDN5th30CKraftMG_FD_128524 | JGI IMG/M metagenome (GOLD analysis project Ga0182735, IMG submission 128524) | Enriched Miracle-Growth compost microbial communities from Emeryville, California, USA - eDNA 5th pass 30_C Kraft MG (version 2) (version 2) ... | reverse complement strand
TGTCAACGCCGGTTGAAATCTGACCCACTTTCGTCGGAATCGTCGGAGTAAATCTGACCCACCCCGGCATCCCGAAATTTAGTTTTTTACCTTGATGTTCCCAGCCTTTCGTTTGTCTTTAAGCCGGTAGCTTTCGCCGGCAATTTGCACGATATGGGCGTGGTGCAGCAACCGATCAAGCAAGGCGGCTGTGAGGGTTTGGTCTTCCACAAAGCATGACGACCATTGGCTAAAGGGCAGATTGCTGGTGACGATGATGCTGGTTCGCTCATAGCGCTGAGCCACCACGTTGAAGAAGAGGTTTGCCTCCTCCCGCCCAAAGGGCAAATAGCCGATTTCATCAATGACCAACAGTCGCGGCCCTATGATGGCGCGATTGAAGTACTGCTGGAGCCGATCTTGTTTATGCGCCGTGGCCAGTTGCATCATCAGGTCGGCGGCAGTCAAGAAGCGGGTTTTAATGCCCGCCATCACAGCTCGGTAGGCCAAGGCCTGCGCCAGGTGGCTCTTGCCCACCCCGCTCGGGCCCAGGAACACGACGTTCTCGGCACGTTCGATGAAGGTCAAGGCTGCCAGTTCTTGAATCTGACCACGAGGAGCGCCACTTGCGAAGGCGAAGTCATAGTCTTCGATGGTCTTGACCGAAGGCAGCGTGGCGATCTTCATTAATGCAGCACGTTGACGCTCGATACGGGCGTCGTTCTCCATACCCAGGAGACGCTCCAAGAAGTCGCTATGGCTGGCGTCCTCGCGGGCGCACTGCTGAGCAATGGCGGGCCATTCACTACTGATCCGGTCTAGCTTCAGGACATCACATAGCTGCTCGATACGATTGTGTTGGAGGTTCACGTACGCACCTCCAGCAACTCGTTATAGACAGACAGCGGGTGCTGGAAGCTCTCCAACGGTAGAGGCCGGTGTGAAGCTGCCGGCACAAGGATGCCCTGGTGCTGCTGGGGCAGCGGCAGTAACGTCAATCGTTCCTCTTGCAGTCTCTCGGCGGGCCGCTCCCGGGTCGTGCCGTGCAACCGTTGGTCGGCCACCTCAGTCAACCATCGACCAATGTGAGCGTTCGCTGCCGTTGCATCGAACCGCAGCCCAGCCTGCTTGAGCGTAGCGGCCAGCGGTACGCAGAAGCTGCCCTTCAAATAACCGTTGAAGCGTTCGACCTTGCCCTTGGTCTTGGCCCGATAGGGCTGGCAAACACGCGGGGTAAAACCGAACTCCTGGGCGACTGCCAGCAGTCCGCTGTGCCAACGGTGGTGACCGTCGCCGTATGCATCGCGCTCGATGATGATGGCACCAGCGTTATCAAACAGCACGTGCTGAGGCACACCGCCGAAGTAAATGAAGGCCTGCCGCAGACATCCGAACCACGTATCAGCGCGCTCATCGGTGGTGAACCGTACCCAGCTGGATCGGCTGTACCCCAGTGTGGCGACAAAAGCCAACAAAGGATCGCGACCACGCCGGATATGCGTGAAATCGGCCTGCATCTGCTTGCCTGGTGGCGTCTCAAATCGCACGACCGGCTCCGGCTCCCGATGCTTGTAGCCGTTCAAAAATTCCTTGAGCTGGGTCACACCGCCCGGATAACCGAGTTCCTGAATCTCTCGCAGCAACACTGCTGCCGGAATCCAGTGCGGGCGAGCCGCTTCGATCCGTCCACGCAAATAGTCCTTGAATGGATCCAGCTTCGTTGCCCGCGCCTCGCGGGGCCTGTACTGCTGGGCTTCAGCCTCACGCAAATATCGCCTGATGGTGTTGCGTGAGCAGCCAAGCTGCTTGGCCATCTCTCTAATGCTGACGCCTCGACGCGCCATTACCTTGATCTCCACTGCTTGCTCCTGAGTCAACATTGTCGGTGGCCAAAAAGCCACCATCATTGCCCAGGTGGGTCAGATTTACTCCGACGGGGTGGGTCAGTATTACATCGGCGCTAACAGCTTTGATCCTGAGGCCAATGCGGCAAGTCTCGTGAACGCACGTCCAGCGCAAAGATCTTGCCGCCCCGCACCTTGGCCGGCCCATCTATGCGATACGCAGCCAGGCCTGAATGCGCGTCCCACGGCACGGGAACAACAAGTTTCTGTTCAAACAGGGCCGCGTAGGCGCTGCTGCCGAACGGCGCGATGTAGGCCGTGATGCCGGCGATGCTGCTTGCCTTCAGAAAGCGGCGGCGAGACGGAAGGTGTATGGCCATGAAGTCTTCCCGGTGTCGATATGCACGCGACAACGCAATGCTTGTCGGCGCATTCATCAGCAAGGGGCAGGCCCGCCGGTACTGACGAAAAGCTTAAACCCTGCGGCTGCCCGAAAACACTTGCTCCTCGCCCCGGGGCGGCAGCAAGCCTGTGTCGCAACAAACCCTTGTGTAGCAGTAAGGATTCTGTGTAGCAGTAAGGCTTTTGTGAAGCTGTAAGGCTCTTGTGTGGCAGTAAGGCCTTTGCGTAGCAGAAGACCTTTATGTAGCGGAAGGCCCTTGTAACGTCAGGGCAGGCAAAAATTGCTGACGTGCATGCACGCGATACACGGCTGTCTTTCAGCCGAGTATCAACCTATGGCTCACGTCAACACACGGTTCAACCGGCGAAACCGCCGCCGTCAAGGTAAGCCTGTTCTTCAGGCGTCGTCTCGCGTGCCAGGCAGACGTTACGGTGAGGAAAGCGCCCGAAGCGCTGGATAATCTCAAGATGCTCGATGCCCCAGGCCAGTGATTCGGCCGCGTGCTCGCGATACATCTTCAGCGAGAATTCCTGGTGTTCCAGGTGTTCGGAATGGGTAAAGGGCAGGAAGGCAAAGACACGCAAGGGGGCATCTAGCTTCATGATGAAACCCGCATCGAACAGCCTTTGCGCATAAAGCCTTGCCAGGGGATCGGTGGCGAACATATGCGCCGTGCCGCGAAACGCATTGCGCGGAAGTTGGTCCAGCAATATCACCAGCGCCAGGGCCGACTCGGGCTCAGCGCACCAGTCTTCCAGTTCGCCACGTGCCGCCGTGAAATGCAGCGCACCAAAACGCCTGAAGAACTCTTTGTCGAAATCCTCGTCCTTCGCAAACCACCTGGGCGGCCCCGCCTGGCGCCAGAACTCGACGACTTCCTGCGCTTGCGGAAAGCGGGTAGTGGCGTGGGCTGCACTCATGAGGGCTCCTGTAGGAAGTAAGCAGACATCGCCAGCATAGCAGCGTGTTCGTGCCCTTGCACCCTAAAAAAAGAAAAGGGCCTGCAAGCATATGCTTGCAGGCCCTTGCTACGCGTGCTTCCGGAAAGAAGCATCCGGGCCGCTGGCCCGGATGCTTTCGCCCTTAGAAGCGGGCGCGCAGGTACAGCTGGCCGCTGTGGTCGGTGTTGTCGCTGCCGTACTGGCCGCTGTAGCCCAGACCCATGGCCGTATTGCGACCCACGGACATTTCCACGCCCAGGTCGAACACCGCAGCGTTCTTGGAAATGGGCGCACCGGCCACATTGAACGCTGCACCACCGCCCTGCACGAACGATACGCGACGACCCGGGTCGACATCACCCGAGGCATGGCGCCAGCCCAGGCCGGCAAACAGGTGCGCCGGGTTCGAACCCACGTTCAACGCCGTCTTGCCGCGCAGGCCCAGCGTGAAGGTCGTCACGTCGTCCTTCTGGCTGTCGGCGCTCAGCGCTGCCGCACCGCCCTCTTCGGTAAAGCCGCGTGCCTTCTGGCTGAGCCAGGCCAGGCCCACGTAGGGCTCGACCACACTGCGCTCACCCACCGGCATGGCATAGCCCAGTTCGGTGAACAGTTGCGTGGTGTGTGCGTGGTAATCAGCTTTCAGCGTCTGGTTGCCGCCCACGTTCACCTGGCGACGCGTGTCGATGTCGTGGTGGCTGTAGGCCGCACCGGCCAGGAAGTTCAGCTTGCCGTTGCCTTGTTCCCAGCTGTTGCCGCCGTACACGGCTGCGGTGAAGGTACCCACGTCAGAACGCGAGTTGCGATCGTCAACCTTGACGCGACCATCGGTGTAGCCCAGGGCACCGCCTACGCGCCAGCCCGAACCTACGCCCACGTCACCGCCGATAAACACACCGGCCGTGTTGGTCTTGACCTTGGCGGCGTTGCCGTCGCTATCGAGCGTGTTCCAGTTGCCCACCACTTGTGCCCACAGCGGGTAAGCCGCCGAGGTAGGCAGGGAGCCTGCCACCGCACCACCGGCCTGGGCCGTGGGTGCGCCAGGCAACATACCTGCGCCCAGGTTGCCGCGCATGCGTGCGGACAGCGTACGCGAGACCAGGCTGCTGTTTTGCAGCAGCGCGGCTTGCGTGCTGCCGTGCAGTTCACCTGAAAGCTGGTTCAGCGCGTCTTTGCGAGCATCAGGCTGCATCAGCAGCGTAGCGTCAGCCGAGGCATTCTGGCCAGCCACCGACAGCACGCCGTCGAGCGTGGCGTTCTGGTTGGCCGACAGGCCGGTGCGGTCAACCGCTTCGTTGTTCACCGACAGGCTGACCTTGACGTCTTTGGCACCGTACTTGACCGGGTCAAGCTTGACCAGCGTGCCCTCAAAGGTTTCGCCCAGGCCTGCGCTGTCGAACGTATTCACCACGTTACCGGCTTCGGTGCGGATAATAGTGTAATCGTGGTCAAGGCGATAGCCCTCGTACTGGTCGACCCTCAGTGCTGCACCCTCAAGGTTGGCGTCGCCGTTGCGCACCACCAGCAAGTCGGCCTGGCCGTTGGCATCAACTTCGAACTCGAACACCGAGCCGGCGACCGTACCCAGCGTATTGGTGGTGATCGTACCGATGGAGTTGCCGGGCGCCACGAAGGCTGCAACGCTATTCAGTTCGCCGCCAATGTTCAGGTTGCCGCCCGTTGTCGAACCGCCTGTCGCCTCGACGTCGCCGGCTATTTCGATCGGATTATCGACACTGCCGCCGTCGATCCTGGAAAGCCCTTGCCGCGTTTCAGCGTCGAACGCCAAAAGCTGGGCCTGGAACTTGGCCATATCCTCGAGCAACTGCTGCCTCTGCTGCTCCATGCGCTCGCGCCAATCCCTCAACCATGCATCCAAGTCAAGGGTCGGGAGCGAAAAGTTGTGCAAGCCCAGCGATCCGAGAGAAGTCAAGCCGATTGGGCTGAAGCTGAAGCGGCTGCCATCGCCCAGCACCGGGCCGCCGATGGTGGTGTTGCCGTTGAAGGCAAAGCTGCTGCCCACGCCGTTCAGCGCAGCGCCGCCCTGCTGTTCCGTGCCCTGGCCCTGGATGTGAACGTCATTGTTGAAGGTGGTAGACGAATTCGGCATGCCGAACACGCCGCCCACAATGTTGGTGGGCGCACCCGAGAAAGTAAGGGTGGAGCCCAGCGTGGAGGACACGCTGCCGCCGATGTTGGACACGTTCTGGAACGACACGTTGGCGCCGTCGGGCGTGGTTACGCTACCAGCCTGGTCGCCGGTAATCGTTTCACCCGATTGAGCCACCTTGGTCTTGTTGTCCATCATCACGCCAACCCATGACGAGGTGCCATCCACCTTGATATGGGTATGTTCGGACGAACCGAGCTTGCCGTCGGCGCCATAGTTCTCGACGTTGCCGATGGCGGTGGTGCCGTTTATCAGGTTGACGGTGATCTCACCGTTCTCGCCGCCTACGCCCCGTGTAACCTGCACGAACTGGCTGTTGTTCAGCGTAAAGTCGGAGCCCTTAAGCTCGACCGTCTGCTCGAATTGGCCATCCACCCCGGCAGGGCCTTCGTCCGTTCCAAAGTACGAGCGGATGGAGGGACCGTTCGCATAAACCGGCACCCCATCAAGGTCGATGTCAGCGTCGTTGACCAGTTGAAGGCCAGCGCTGTTTTCGCCGGTGGCGTTAATGGAACCGCCTTTCATGGCAATGGCGCTGTCGCCGTTGTAGACCGCCAGGCCGGCTGCGTTTTCGCCCAAGACATTGATATGAACGTTATTCAGTTCAACACCCGAAGAGAATGAACTGAACGTCGTGGCACCGTCTTCAGCGTCTACCGTCGCTGCGGCGCCATGCGCCCCAACGCCTGATGTGGTGATGGTAGTGTTGGCAAGCTTGATCAGGCCGCCATTGAACGCCACCGCGCCGACGGCTTCTAAGCCGCTGGTAGTAATGGAACCGCGTGTGAAGTCGACCGTGCTGCCGTTTTGCCACGCCGCACCGTCGTAATGAGAGCCGTAGGCCGTGACGCCATGAGCTTCATCGCCTGCGGTATTTACGACTACGTCAGTCGCCGTAATCGACGATTTCGAATAGGGGTCGTTACCTTCGGCACCATCGTTTTCAGCTCGCAGGCCTTCGGCGAATTCACCCTTGGTGGTGACGGTAGTGTTGGTAACGGAGGCCGTGCTCTTGTTCTTGGCTAGTACGCCGTAGTTGCCGACGTCGACAGTGACGCCACCAATCGTATTTTCCGCACTCGTCTCGCCGTTTGTCGTAATGGAACTATTATTGATGTCGAGTTTGCCACCTTTGTAAGCGAAGGCGCCAAAGCCCCACTCGCCTTCAGTCGTAATCTGCGTTCCGTCTTCTGTGGAGATTTCACCCCCATTCTGGGCCGACAGGCCATAGGACTCTCGCCCTACTGTGCTGATCGTTCCGCCTGACACATGGATTTGCGGAGGCCCCGATGCGTCGCCATCGATGGCATGTACCGCGTGTGAGTTATCGCCCTTGGTCGTTATGGTGGTGCCGAAGGTGTCAACATGGGCATCGCTCAGCGCCAGAATTCCACGCGTAAAAGCGCCACCTTCCGTTTCGATGCTCCCCCCATTAACAGTGACATTAGCGCCGGTCTCGGCCCGTATACCCGCCACGAGACTACCGTTGCCTCCGCCCGCTTTCTTGGCACGAACTGTGGTGTCAGTCAGTTCTACTGTAGCGCCATTGACATGTACGCCGTGCCCACTTTTTGACTCCAGCGTTGCGTCCGTTGTTTCGAGAAGGCTGCCATATAGAACTCGGGCGGCAGTCCCTTCTGCCAATACGGTGCCATTCGCATACGTAATGGTTCCAGCACTGCCAGGATGAGCGCCATCGGTGTCTCCTGCCATCAGGCCGATCGCACCCTCGCCATTGGCGATGACGGACGTCGCCGACAAATGGGCCTCGCCCCGCGCGTCCTTGAGCGTGCCATCATCGTCGTGACCGGTATAGGCACGCACGCCAGCAGCCATTTTGCCGGTTACCTCGATGCTGGAACCATTGTTGAGATTCACAATACCTCCGCCGCCAGCTTCAGCACCAAAGGTGTAGTTTTCGCCGGCCTTCGCCGTGATCGTCACGCCACTTCCCGTGACCGTGCCACGCTCTTCGGCTTGAATACCATTGCTGTACTTGCCTTCGGTATCGATAGTGCCGCCGTCAATTTCAACATGGCTACCGACACCGAACGCTTGGACGCCGTGGTTCCCGAAATGCGAACTGTCGCCAGTAGTAATTTCGGCTTTGACCTGCACACCATGCAGCGTTACCTGGGCACCGCCAGTGGCGCCCACAGCCCTATTCTTACGACCAGTCGCTTCGACGGAACCGCCGTGTAGGATAACGTTTGCAGCCTCCCCGCTACCCTTCACAACCCAGGTATTGCTGTTGCTAGTATCCTCCGCAGCAAAAGGAAGACCTGTCTCTTCGCATGTAGCCTCGCAATCCAGCGTCCCTGGCGCCGCACCCGCCACCCCATAAACCCCCATCAACGCCGCTGTCAGTGTGGTGACCCTGAGCAGCGAAACCTGCTTGTTCCAACTCTTCATCAAATACTCCTGTCCTGCTATCGGTAAATGTGAAAACAGTGAAAGAAATAGGCGTGAGAAACCCACCCTTCCCGCAAAAACTCCTTGTATCGGCGCGTAACATTTAACCATGAAAGATGAATAAAGAAACACATTCACGAGGATTTAAACCTAGGGTATACCCGCAATTTTTAGCGTAAAGCTAATTCCCTTGAAGATTAATTAAGTTCAATCAACGGCTTAGCTCCCATCCTAAGGTGCTTTGAAGCGTTTTATGGAAAATAGGTCAGCCGGAAAGCCACGGTTTGCGGTAACAAAAACGATTGTGTTTGTTACTAGAAATTTGCCTTAATACAACATTTCCCTTCACCTTATGGCCAGCAACAGCGGATGTAATGGCACTCACAGAAACCACAGGCGCAAAAAAGCCTGGGCGCCTGAACTACTCACCGTTCAGGCGCCCAAGCTGGAAAACGAAGACGCTACGAGTCGCTTATAGGCTTTGCTACCTAGCGGCCCGCCTGCTTGGCGGTCAGCCCGCGCGCTACGCCCACGTTCTCTTTCGAAAAGTCGGAAAGGCGGGTACGCACTTCATCTTCAGAGACGCCGGTGGTTTCGTGCGCGACCTTGCTCAGGCCCAGAATAAGCTTGGCCTTGGCTTCTTCGCTGCGCCCTTCGATCATGTCGATGTCGAACAAAATGGCGGCCACGTCGAACCGGCCGCCGCAAAAATAGTGCCCTTGCGGCAGTTCATACAACTGGATGCGCACCGAGGGCAAGGTGGTGGCCAGCGATTCGATGATGGTTTCGCTGGTGCGCTGCAATAGCTGCTTTTTTTGCTCTGCTGAAAGCGGCTGGGTGGCGGTGATGTTTACGAATGGCATGAAGCACCTACGTGGATATTGAACAGAATCTGGTTCGAGGCAAAGGGGCCTAGCCCGAAAGGCGGCTGGTCCAGTCTTCGACGGTCATGGACGACAGCCGCCGGGCGGCCAGTTCGCGCATGCGGGGGGCCAGTTCGGGCAACTCGGCCAGCGCCGCCAGCACGTCTCCCTCAAGACGGTCATGATACAGCGCACGCAGCACGCGGGCCACGGTCCAGTCGGGTTGCGGGCGGCCGATGCGTCGCAGGGGGTCGTCGGGCTGAACCCAGCCCGGCTGCAGCACCCGGTAATACCAGCCGGTACGGCCGCTGGTCTGCACGCGCAAGGCCATGTCGGGCACGTTGAAGCGATGGTTCAACTTCCAGCACGGTTGCCGGGGCTGCGACACCTGGATAACGGTATCGCCCAGCTCGAAGATATCGCCGATGGATACGCTCTCTTCGGTCAGACCCAGGGTGGAAAGGTTTTCACCGAACCCACCCTCTTGCAGGTTTTGCGCCGACATGTCGGCGAGCTCTTCTTCCCAGGCCGGGTAATGGTCGGCCGCGTAGTGATGCACGGCTTTCTCGGGCCCGCCGTGGTGCACGGTGTCGCCTTGCTGGTCTTTGCGGAAACGATGTTCTTCAAGATACTGCGCGCGCAAAACCGGCTGCTTGTCGATGGCGGTGGGCTGGTTGCGGGGCCCTTCGACTGCCGAGCCTATGCGCAGCGACAACAATGACCAGGAGGGATTCATGATTATTTATAGTAAAGGCCGTACGAAGACGACGCATAGTAAAAGAAAATCAAGAAAAAAGAAGCATTTTGCGCCTAGAACGCCGCCTTCATCGAAGGCGCCTGCAGATTTGGTACGCTTAGGGGCTGTTGCATTGCGCCGCGTCGCGGCCGCCTACTCCATAGAAAGAACCCACCATGACCTACTTATACCTCAAGCATCTTCACGTTACTGCGGCCGCCCTAAGCATTGTTTTTTTTATCATACGCGCCTGTTGGTCGGTAAGCGGTTCGGCCAAGCTGCAGTCTCGCTTTGTACGCATCGCACCGCATATTATAGATACGGTGCTGCTGCTGGCTGGCGTGTACATGGCCAGTGTACTGGGCTGGCACCAACCCTGGATCGCTGCCAAGATCGTGGGCCTGGTGTTGTACATACTGGTGGGCACCATAGCCATCAAGCGCGGCAAGACCCCAGCCGGCCGGGCTGTAGCCGCCATTGTGGCCGTTGTTATCTTCCTGTATATCGTGGGCGTGGCCATGACCAAGCAGCCCATGTCTTGGCTGGCCTAGCGGCCCTTACTCGTGACTGCGGGTAAAGAACACCGTAGCGGGAAAACACCTGCGTTAACCGCTATCCGGGTCTTTTTGCCCACGCCGGAAACGGCGGCCTTCTTTTCTACCCCGCCTTCCTGAAAGTGAGGTTGATGCGGCAAGAGCCAAGCAAGGCATGCTCGGCCGACTTCAAAGGCAATATGCCATGGAAGCGCATGCGGTCCTCGCCGCCCCATACCACGACGTCGCCGTGAAACAGCGGCACGCGTTGCGCCTTGTCGCTGCGACGAAAGCCACCAAACAAAAATAGGGCAGGAATGCCCAGCGAGACCGAGACGATAGGCGCGCTGCGGTCTTTTTCGTTTGAATCCTGGTGCAGGCCCATTCTTGAACCAGGCGCATAGCGGTTGACCAAGCAGGCATCGGGCTCGAACGGCCCCAGGCCCGCCAGGTCTGCGGCGTGCCGCGCCAAGCGGCGGAATGCCTCGGGCATAACTGGCCAAGGCCTGCCGGTAGCGGGGTCGACCGGTGCATAGCGATAGCCGCGCCGGTCACTGACCCAACCCAGTTCACCGCAACTTGTCAGCGCAACCGACATGACATGCCCGCCCGGCGTTTCCATGTTCCGAAACGGAGACTCGCGCTCTAGAGCGTGCAAGGCAGGCGTAAGGTCTTCGACCCAAGGCAGGGCCAGGCCGCGCAGCACTGCGGCATGCCGGCCCAATGCCTCGGTGCCTTCAAGAGCCGGCGTGTCGAAAAGTTCAAGATTCATACCCCTATGCGTCGCCCCAGACCTCTTGGGCCGTTTCAATAACCAGGCGCAGCTTGTTGCGTTGGTCTTCGAAGGCAATTTCATTGCCATGCACCGTGCTTGAAAACCCGCACTGCGGCGATAGCGCAAGCTGCTCCAGCGGCACATACTTGGCGGCCTCGTCGATGCGGCGCTTCAGGTCATCTTTTGATTCCATGGTGCCGAACTTGGTCGTGACCAGCCCCAGCACCACCAGCTTGCCCTTGGGCAAGTAGCGCAATGGGCGGAAGTCGCCGCTGCGCTCATCGTCATATTCAAGAAAATAAGTGTCGACGTGCATTTCGGAAAGCAGCGCCTCGGCCACCGGCTCGTAGTTGCCCGAAGCCGCATGGGTGCTTTTGAAGTTGCCCCGGCACAGATGTATGCCTAATGTCATGCCTTCGGGCCGTTGTGCCACCACGCGATTGATGAAGCCCGCATAGCGATGCGGCAACTCGTTGGGATCGTCGCCCCGGTTGCGGGCCGCTTCGCGCATGTTCTCGTCGCACAGATAAGCCAGGTTGGTGTCGTCCATCTGCACATAGGTGCAACCTGCCGCCGCCAGCGAACGCAGTTCGTCGCCATAAGCATCGGCCACGTCCTGGTAGAACGCCGGATCAAGCTCGGGGTAGTGTTCTTTGCTGATGCCGCCGCGCCCGCCGCGAAAGTGCAGCATGGTGGGCGAAGGAATGCATACCTTGGGCGTGTGGCCCTTTGAAACCTGCGACTTCAGGTATTCAAAGTCGGCCTTTTGAATGTCCTTTACATGCCGCACCTTGTCGACCACGCGAATGGTGGGTGGCGCCAGTTCCATGGTGCCATCGGGCTTCTGGAAGGCAAACGGCTCGTCGCTTTGCACGCCGCCGATCTGCTTGAGGAAATCAACGTGAAAGAACGTACGGCGAAACTCGCCGTCGGTAATGGTTTTAAGGCCCACGTCTTCCTGGAACTTGACGATTTCGGCAATGGCCTTGTCTTCGACTTCGCGCAGTTGGTCTGCGTTGATCTGTCCCTTGCTGAACTGCTCACGTGCATCCAGCAGATATTTCGGGCGCAGATAGCTGCCGACCTGGTCGGCACGATATATTTGTGGTGTGGTCATGGCGGTAGTGGCTAGAAGGTGGAAAAGGCCGGCGCCTGCCCGGGCACGCGCCGGAGGATGCAATTCATTCTAATGTACAACCCATCCGAAGCGAAGCACTGCCGCCAGGGCGGTGCGAGGGCTTGCCGCCCCGTTAGGGGTAACGCACAGGTTTGCCCGGGATATCGGGCATGGGTATGAACTCGGTTTCGCCGGGCACCTTGCCAAAACGCTGTGCTTTCCAGTCGGCCTTCGCCTGCTCGATCAGGTCGGCGGAACTGGATACGAAATTCCAGCTAAGGTAGCGCGGCTCATCCATGGGTTCGCCGCCCAGCAGCATCAGCCGTGCCGGCGCCGTGCCTGAGGCTTGCAGGGTAAGCGCCTTGCCGGGTTTCAGAACAAGCAGCTGGCCCGCTTCAAAGACGCCGTCATTGCCCAGGTCAAGCGCCCCTTGCACAACATAGATGGCCTGCTCGGCATACTCGGCCGGCATGCCGATGCGCGCGCCCGGCTGCAGCAGCATGTCGACCTGGAATAGCGGTGACAGCGTGGACACCGGCGAACGCAGGCCATAGAACGAGCCCGCAATAACACGCGCCCGCACGCCCTGGTCTTCTTCAACCGGCAACTGCGCCTTGCCGGTGTGCAGGAATTCGGGTTCCATTTCTTCGTGTGAACGCGGCAAGGCAACCCAGCATTGCAGGCCAAACAAGGCCGACTCGTGCTCGCGTGCGTCGGGCGGGGTACGCTCGGAATGGACGATGCCCCGGCCTGATGTCATCCAATTGACGTCGCCGGGTTGAATAGTTTGCACGCACCCGATGCTGTCGCGATGCAGCATCTCGCCTTCGTACAAATAGGTCACGGTCGACAAGCCAATATGCGGATGCGGGCGCACGTCCAAGCCCCGCCCCGGCGACAGCACGTGGGGCCCCATCTGGTCGAGGAACACAAACGGCCCCACCATACGGCGCTGACGCGAAGGCAAGGCCCGTCGTACCTCGAAGTTGTCGCCCAGATCGTGCGTGCGCGGCACCACCACGACATCGAGGGCTGAATCGCTGCTTTGGGAATCTGACATTGGTGCGCCTCCGTGCTTTAACCCGACCGGAAGAATTGCCGTCGGACGCGTCGTGCAATGGCGTGCGCGGGTCACCAGGCAGCAGGAATGCCGCAGCACTGCCCCATGATAGCGCTATCGCGCTGCCTGCCGCGCTTCGCCGCTATTCATCGTTGTCGTCAAGATGAAACGCGTGCAGCACCCGGTGCAGCAACGGCGCCATCACCACGCCCAACACCGCCACGAACACGACGCTAATGTAAGCGCTGTACGCGGCAAGAAAGGTCTTGCCAAATACGGTTTCGGGAATCATGGTGGGGCCGATTCCGCTGGCGATCATGGACACGTTCAGCAAGGCATCGTGCCAATGCACCCCTTCCTCGATCCAGACATAGCCCGCCATGCCGAAAACAAGGGACACGGCAATAAAACCCATTGCAACAAGCAGATGGCCAAAAAGGCGTAGCGCAAAACGACCCCGGCTTATAAGCTGGTCGTCACGGGATTCGTACATTCATCCACCCCAACGATCAGTATGACGCCGCCATACTAACGCAAAGCCCCTATTGGCCGAGAATATCCGCGCCCCGATGCCCCTCTGGCACACCCTGTACGAGCAGCACATTGCCCTCTGTATTTGCGGTACGTAACGGGCGGATCGCTGCATAGGCTTCCGAGTTATACCAGCCTTGGGCGTCTTCCATCGATGGAAACTCAATCACGACAAGATCGCCCGACCACGAGCCCTCTAGCGGCAGGTACGGACCGCCATGAACGATGTACTTGCCGGAAAATGGAGCCAGCGTCTCATCGATGCGACGCAGATACTCGGCTACCTCGTCACCAAATCTTGTCTCGCGGATTACCGCTACAGCGTAGGCAGGCATTGAGTCCCCTCAGTAATGGCCGCCGATGTAGCGGCTTACCGGCATCGTAACAAGAAAAAAGCCCCTAGAGAAAAACTCTAAGAGTTTGATTCTTTTACTAAATTCTGGCTCCCCGAACAGGGTTCGAACCTGTGACCTACGGATTAATCGCAGTGACTAGGCCCCGGTGGTAACCCGAATCCTGACCCCAGAGACTAACCCTAGCGGTGGCGCTTTCCGGGATTTTTCTTGTGGTTGGTATGCGCGCCACGCTCCTTGCTCACACGTTGGCCACCGCCTTGTCTGGGAAGGGTCACGCCCTCGGGGGCGTCGGGACGCGGAGTGCGCTTGCGGTCGGCTTCAGTAACGATTTTGTTGCCCATGGAAATCTCCCTAGCTTGGTAAAGCTTGCCATTGTCACACATTCGCTCGGTTTATTCTTGGCGGCACGAAACAGACGGAGGATAGGCCCGTCTGAGTGTCGGTAGGGCCATCAAGTATCCGCCTGGCCAGGGATGTGTCCCTGGCACCAAGAAAAAAGCCCCTAGAGCAAAAACTCTAAGGGCTTGATTTTTTTACTAAATTCTGGCTCCCCGAACAGGGTTCGAACCTGTGACCTGCGGATTAACAGTCCGTCGCTCTACCGACTGAGCTATCGGGGATCAAAGAAGAAAAACTATAGCATAATTTTTTCTTACTATGCAAGTTTTGCCTGGGTTAACCGCAACTGACCCGCTCAATTTTCCCGTTATCGTCCACCAGCACATTCAGGCGGTCGGGTCGGTAGTCCATGGTGGCCGGGGTATTGGGGTGAAGTACGCGGTTGAACTCGGGCAACGTGGAACGATCAAGGTCAGCCTCTGGGGTTCCAACCAGGTGCTGGCGGCTCTGGGCGCCGCATTCGTCGTCGGATGCCGACGAGGTTGCGGTGGTGGGGCTTTGGCATGCGGCTAGCAAAAGCACGGAAGCGGCAATGGCGATTGTTTTCATGGTCACTCCTTGGGTTGGCTGCTTCATTATGCAAGCAAACCCGATATAAGCGTGTATCCATTTATAGCGCCGTTCGGGCACGTTTCTTGCTGTGCCAAAGCTGGCGGCCGGACGAGTGCCTGGCTGCCCTAACCCGTTGCTTTATCTTTTAAGGCCCCCTGTAATCGGGGGCTTTTTTTGCCTTTGAAAGGCCGCTGCAGACTCAGTGCGCCCCCGCTGCAGCGTCACTCGCCTTGCCTATCTTGGGCTTGGTCACCCATATCAGCGCGATCATCACCAGGAACAGCACGCCCGAGGCATAGAAAATATCGGTCGCCGAAAGCGTGAAGGCCTGCTTGTTGATCAACTGGTCTATCAGGGCC
>Ga0182735_1001575_pt1 | contig 15028 bp, 18 predicted proteins | sample eDN5th30CKraftMG_FD_128524 | JGI IMG/M metagenome (GOLD analysis project Ga0182735, IMG submission 128524) | Enriched Miracle-Growth compost microbial communities from Emeryville, California, USA - eDNA 5th pass 30_C Kraft MG (version 2) (version 2) ... | reverse complement strand
TGCCCTACGAGCTGCTGGAGAAGGTCAGCAACCGCATCATCAACGAGATCGAAGGCATCTCCCGCGTCACCTACGACGTGTCGAGCAAGCCGCCGGCGACCATCGAGTGGGAGTGAAATCAGGTCCTTCGGGGACTATCGGTACCTATCGATAAGATGCTGTAACGTGTTGATTTAGAAGAAAATACGTTACAACATCTATCGGTGGCTATCGCCGGGCAGCGGAACAGACTGGCGGTAAGGGTGACGGTAGGAACTGGAGGTCGGATTAAGACCCTCCCGTTTACTATCGAGACCAAACCGGTCTTTGACGGTAAATCTCTCCTTGGGAAAGCTTGCGCCATGCGGCTTTCCCGGCATCAGCAGGTCTCCTGACCCTTGACGGTAAAAGCCGTCATGAACAGGAGGAAAAACCTCGATGCTTACCGACACCGCACTGCGCAATCTCAAGCCCAAAGCCAAGCCCTACAAGGCTTCCGATCGTGATGGGATGTACGTGACGGTATCGCCCGGCGGTACCGTCACCTTTCGCTATGATTACCGTCTCAATGGACGCCGGGAAACGCTGACTATCGGGCGGTATGGCCCAGCAGGTATTTCGCTAGCCATGGCTCGCGAAAAGCTGTTGGATGCCAAGCGCATGGTTGCCCAAGGCATATCTCCATCCCTGGAAAAGCAGCGAGCCAAGCGACGTCTGACAGCTGCCAAGTCGTTTGGCGACATGCTGAAGAGCTGGCTGGCCGATGCGCGTATGGCCGACAGCACTCGGTCCATGCGCAAGAGCATCATCGACCGCGACATCCTGCCGGTCTTCGAGAACCGGCTCCTGACCGAAATCACCCCTGACGATCTACGCGCGCTCTGTGCCAAGGTGAAGGGCCGTGGTGCGCCGGCCACGGCCATCCACATTCGCGACATCGTGAAGCAAGTCTTTGCGTTCGCGATCCTGCATGGCGAGAAGGTCGAGAATCCGGCCGACGATGTGAAGGCTGCGTCGATCGCTACCTTCGTGCCGAAGGATCGAGCGCTGACCCCGACCGAGATTCGCCTGGCTTTTCACCAGTTGGAGTCCATTGCCGCATACCCCACTATCCGGCTGGCCTTGCGGCTGGTGCTGTTGACCCTGGTACGCAAGAGCGAACTGATCGAGGCGACCTGGAATGAGGTGGATTTTGAGAACGCCACCTGGACGATCTCCAAGCAACGGATGAAGGGGCGCAACCCTCACGTGGTCTACCTGTCGCGCCAAGCCTTGGACATCTTTATCGCGCTGCACACCTGTGCTGCTGGTTCGAGATTCGTACTTCCCTCGCGCTACGACATCCACCGCGGCATGTCGCACGCCACCTTGAACCGGATCACCCAACTTATTGCATCGCGTGCCAAGGAAGCAGGGTTGCCGTTGGAGCCGTTTACGGTTCACGACCTGCGCAGGACGGGCTCCACGCTACTCAACGAAGTGGGCTTCAATGGCGACTGGATCGAGAAGTGTTTGGCGCATGAGGATGGGCGCTCCTCGCGCTCGGTCTACAACAAGGCCGAGTACGCCGAGCAGCGCCGCCACATGCTGCAGGAGTGGGCGGACATGGTCGATGCTTGGATCGACGGTCGGACTCATGTGCCGAAGCTGTTGCCGGACAATGTGGCTGTGCCGGTGTTGAGTGCCGCCGTTTAAAGGAAGGACAAGGTTGTCAGTTGACAACCTTGTGAGTCATGCGAATACTGGAGATCACCAATGACCCGTCCCTCGCACCCGAAGAAAGAGGTCGAAGAAGCGCTTAGACATGCCGAAGGGCAGGGCTGGCGCGTAGAAGTTGGCGGCAGTCACGCCTGGGGACGGATCTACTGTCCCTACAACGACGAGGAATGTCGTTGCGGCGAGTTCTGCATCACCAGTGTATGGAGCACGCCGAAGAGCCCAGGCAACCACGCACGCGCCCTGCGGCGCGTCGTGGACAACTGCACCACGCACCGTGAGCAGCAGGATCCTGCCGACGGTGCAGAGGAATAGGACTATGGAATACACCTTCACGCTGAAATACCAACTTGCTGACGATGACCGTGACCCGGATGCACTTGTCGAACGCCTTGGCGAAGCTGGCTGCGACGATGCCCTGGTTGGCATCGGCCAGCCCGGGCGGCTGGCGTTGGAGTTCATCCGCGAGGCAGAGAGTGCAGATGCGGCTGTGCGCAGTGCACTGGCTGATGTTCGCCGTGCAGTGCCCTCGGCCAGGCTGATCGAGGTTTCCCCGGATCTGGTCGGGCTGACCGAGGTGGCCGAGATGATCGGAGTGTCGCGGCAGAACATGCGCAAGTTGATGCTGGCACATCCAGGGAGTTTTCCGGCACCGGTACATGAGGGTAGTGCATCAATATGGCATTTGGCGGACGTTCTGACGTGGTTGCAGACTAAGGGCAGCTATTCGCTTACCAAGAGCGTGTTGGATGTGGCTCAGGTGGCCTTACAGGTCAACGTTGCGAAAGAGGGGCGACGGTTACCGAGCTTGGCTTTCAAAGAGTTGGAAGCTTTGGTTGGGTGACAACCTTGGACGAGTCGCAGCTTCGGTTGGAAGCAGCCGTTAAAGGTTGCTGAGAATATGCCTTGAAATCAGTTTTGCTCCGGTGATTCTCCAGAGACTTTTTAGAAGATTACGATGACCAACGAAGAGATTGTTAAGCGTTTGAGAGAGCTCGAAGGCAGAGTTGATCGGATTGAGGTTCGGCTTGACGCTGTTGAGCAGCATGTAGTTTCGACTCTCGACCAGTTCGGAGATTACAAAAATCGGACTGTCGAAGAGCTTGTTCTCATGAAGGGGCAGATTGACGGGCTTGTGCAATCTGTCGAGTCCTTGATTCTATCGGCAGAGAATACCGCTGCTATGGAACGAGCGAAGAGCTTGCGCCGCAGGCTTCTCAATAATCAAACAAGAATTGAAAAGAATTTGAAGGAAAAGAAAAAAGATGGCTGACCTGAGAGATCTTCAGCGGCGCGCAGCCGACCTTGAAAGAGAGTCGTTCAATAACTTGTTCGCGCTGCTTGTTGAGTGCTCTCAAATCCTGAAAGACATTGCCCCCGCGCGTCGACGGCCGTGGTTGTTGAATGTCGTTCAAGAGCTCTACAAAAGTCAAAATGGGCTCTGTTCAATCTGTAATGAACCGCTGTCTCTTGGTGAGATGGATGTGGATCATAAGGTTCCTTTCAGCTATGGCGGTGGTAATGAAAGGAATAACATCCAGCTTGCACACAGCTCGTGTAATCGCAGCAAGCAGGCGCAGGTCGATCCGCATGATCTACTCCGTTATTTGGAAGACCGCTACATGAATTTGTAGGCTTGGTCTCATCCTTCATTCGAAGTTGCCCGAGTAGGGCGCGTTTTTCGTAAGTGGACATCTGGCTTGGAGATGTTTTCACGAGGAGCTTTTTTGCGCACCTCAATCCACGCCTCCACCTCGGCCAGATCCCACACAACGCAGCGCGGGGTCAGATTGAAGCGACGCGGAAACTCGCCTCTGCGTTCCATTTCGTAGATTGTTGTTTCGGCTAAAGGGACGATCTGCCTCAGGTCTTGGCGGCGAATCGTTCGGCGAAATGGCAGGACACTGTGTTTCGGAAACTGAGGCAGATCATCGTAGGTGTCCGCGCCTGGCAGGGGAAGGGATACAGGCTGCGGGTGCTCCTCAGCGCTGCTGTCTCGGCTGGTTTGACGTGGCGGGTTATTCTCCATGTGGCACTCCGTAATCGTTTGGCGATACAAGAACTTCCTACTGCAGGAAACAATGGTGGCTTTCATTGGCTATCGCGAAAACTCACAGGAGCGTAGATGAGCGTATTAAGGACTAGGTTGCCACGGAAAGGGGGAAGGACATGGCGACAGTGACGGTTTCTCCGATACATTTTGAGGATTACAGTGGTATTCAGTTTGAGCGCCTTGTCTTTGCGTACCACGTGCGCGCAGGCTGGCGCGACTTGGCCTGGCGCGGTCAATCGGGAGGCGACCAGGGCCGGGATATTTCCGGTGTCGAGCCTTTTGATGACTGGCCGGCACGCAAGACCATCATTCAGTGTGCCAATCGGGACACGCTGACGCTGGCTAAGGCCAAGGCCGACATGACCAAGGCGGTCAATGCTACAGGCGGGAGGCCGGATGCCTTCAAGTTCATCTCTCGAGGCACTGTCTCGGACACCAGCAGGGTGCGGATTGAGCAAGCTGCGGCCGCCCTGGGGGTTGTCCATGTAACGATATGGTCAGGTGTAGAGTTCGAGGAAAACCTACGGCTTCGTGCTGAGTACCTGCTACACCGATTTGTCCATGGCATTGAGTTTCCTGATGCTGAGGCAGAGATCCGCAGGTTCGTGGATGACTTTCCCGACCTCTCGGATGCCGAGGTACTGCAACTCATGGCGGCCGTATTCGATAGGCCTGCCTTTTACACGCCTTTCCATCAGGAAAGCTCTTTGCCTGCTTTTCAGCAGGCAATCGAGGACACTATTGGTGCCCTCAACACCGGCATATGGCGGACGCGTGAAGGTGACGAGATCAGGCGCATCCCCTCGATCCATCACCTTCGAGATCAACGCATCCGCGCAGTTCTGGAAAAGGTGGTTCGTCAGGTCGATGAGCTGCGTCGCATCTTTGTGGCTCGTCTCAAGGAAGGGGAGATCCAGCACTGTGGATGCGGTAATCCGGATTGCCCCACGTACATACTCACGCATCGCGTTGCGTCCGAACTGGACGAAGCCAGGCGGAAAATCCTGACGACATTTCGGTCAGTGCATACGTCCTTTGGTGTGGGCCTCCGGTAGGCAATGGAGCGAACGGAGTCGAGAGGTTTGTTGTACCAGGAAACCCAAGGGTATTTATTAAGCATGCGAGTGTGGTTATGACACTGTCTTCCGATCAAATTCAGTATCTCCACAGCCATTCACCAGGTGAGGCTGTGGTGCACGCGTTATCCGAGTTGCTGGTCAATGACCATGACTTGCTCAGTATCGATGCTAACGAACGTTCCATCACCTTTCGCTTCGCAATGTATCTCCAGCTACGTGTCCCTGACTGGACCGTAGACTGTGAGTACAACCGGGATGGCATAGAACCGAAGAGGCTCGGACATTTGGAGCTTTACCCAGACAGTGAGGACGACGAAGCGAAGACGGTTTTTCCAGATGTGATCGTGCATCGGCGAGGTGCAAGACAGAACCATCTGGTCTTGGAGTTTAAGAAATCAACAAGCCGAGTTGACAGGCAGATCGACCTTCGGAAACTGCGCGGCTATAAGCAGCAGCTTGGTTACGAGCACGCACTGTTTGTGGAGGTTGGCACTGAGGGGCGAGCGACCATCACCGCGCTCGAATGGGCTTGAAGGGCGGCAGAGAGGGAATTTATGACACGCATTCAACCGTTCAGCTCACAGCACCTTGAAGCCGCCTGCCGCGTCCTCGCCGATACCGAGCGCGGCTTGAGCGGCACGCAGATCGAGCGGTTGCTACAGGAGATCGAGGTCGCCGACACGTCGCCCGGCATGACCAAGTGGAAGCGGTTGTTCAACGCGCTGGCTGGTGCGCAGAACAAGCATCAGCTCGGCAACCATCTCATTATGTTCATCAATCGCGCGATGAACCCGGTGAACTACGCCCGCGACCTTGCGGCGTTTGCATGGCGGCGCGACGAACTCAACGTCGTTCTGGCTTTCTCCGGTTTCTACGTGCGCGAAGATGGTAAGGTCGGACACGCCGATAAGGCCACAACCCTCAATGCTGCGCGCGCCCGCGCGGGACGGCTCAAAGCCGCGCTGGAAAGCCGCGTCGTGCATGCGGAAGTGCTGAAGTATTGCCGCGCCGAGCTTCTGGACGAAAACTATTTCCATGCCGTCTTCGAGGCAACGAAAGGTGTAGCGGAGCGGGTTCGCCTGCTGTCAGGTCTGAACGGCGATGGCGCTGACCTAGTGAGCAAGGCATTCGCAGGTCAGCAGCCCGCTCTGGCCTTGGGACCACTCACCACAGAGTCCGAGAAGAGCGAGCAGAAAGGCTTTGCCAACTTGCTGATCGGCCTGTTCGGTGCCGTGCGCAATCCGCTGGCTCATGCACCCAAGACAAATTGGCCCATGTCCGAACAGGACGCCCTGGACATTCTGACATTGGTATCACTGATTCACCGCAAGTTGGATGGCACCATGAAAGTAGCTGCCATATCGACATAAGGGAAATGGTAGAGGCTAGCCAAGAGACGTGATCATGCAATGCTAGAGCTCAGACGCTCCAACGAAACTGATTTCCAGGCTTTCCCAAGCAAGGCCGCAATGCTCGCTCCACCTGATTGTCGTATGGTTGATACGACAATCAGGTGAGGGCTCTCAGTTGTTCATAGTTCCGAAAACATCACCCTATCAACACCCCAGTAGTCGAGCAGGCAAAATAGCGTACTGCGAAGCTCGATGCTCGCGGTACTATGAGAGTTGAAATCTCTAGCCATAGCAAGCTGTTCGAACTCCCTAGCGACGCTAAACAATGTCCGAGTGACATCATTCTTCGAGAAAAAATCGCCCAGTATCGAGGTGTTTAATTGAGCCAATTGCTTCTCAACGCTTGTTCTCACCTGCCGAGAAATTGCTGGCCCATCATTCGCATGCTCCTCGACCAAAGCCATTGCGACGTTTAGTACCTTCTTCAAGCCAGAGCTGCCTCTAGATCCATAAGTAAATCCATCTTTGATTAGTTCGCTGCGTTCGGATTGCTCATGGAACGAAAGCTCTTTCATGGAGTAGTCAATCGCAATGGCAATGAATGAACATACTAAGTAAAGACACCTGAGAGCTGTTTCGCGCTGGGTTCCTTTGGTGATGGACTGTTCGGCAAAGAACCTGCCTTGCCCAAGCCATTCATTGCAACTATCAAATGAAAGCGATTTGGCCAGTAGGCTCTTGGATAGAACTATCCGTCCACGCCAGTCACCGTCCAGCTTGCTCAAAGTGTAGTCATTTATCCGAGCAAAGAATTCTTCGTCAGAAAGTCTCGTCGCATTTGGATCTTCCGACTTTGCAAGTTTGCCTAGGAAGCTACCATCAAGAACGAGCACGCCAAGTTCTCTGCCAAAATCCTTTACCTCTTGACGCTTTTCTGTTGTTGCCACAATCGCGTTTGTTGCTTTCGTGGCAATGCGCAGTCCCTGCACCCAGAAGATACGCTCTATCGCTTGGGGAGTTTTCTTGTTCTTGGCATCAACCAAGGCGACTTCGCGCGATACTGAGGATGTTCGGCTGTAAAGCCACAGATCGATGTCGGTGACATCGAAACCCTCATACACAAACGGAACGCCACGAGCCACGTAGTAGCCAGCTTTAAGGAAATAGCTACGCAACAACTCTTCCATCTTTGGCCCTTTGGGCAAGGCTTGTTGTTGGCCCTTGCTCATAGTCCACCCCCTGTTCGGAGGATGGATAGCATGTCGTTCGTTGCTTTCGGGCTCATCTTGGTTTGTGTCCTTCGAACCTTCTCGCGATTGTGCTCAGGGCCGTTGAATGTGGTTACGGCAGCCGTTGGTAAGGCATTCAAAGAATGCTCGCTGACATCCCCTTGTCGTATTGCTTGAAGAGCCAATTCACCAACCTCTGTTTTTAGGAGGCGAAGCATCGGGCCAGATCGCCCCTTCTTTGATCCGTGTGTTACTTCAACCACACCTTTCAACTCAAGCAGCTTGTAATCTTCAGCAATCGCGCGTACTGGGCCAACGCTTTCTCCGCGAACCAATGCACCTAGTAGGGCGTCAACCATTTGGATCTGCCCACGCTCATAGTAGCTTTTGGTCATGCCATAAGTTACAGAGCTAACAAAGGCTTTCGCGAGGTCGAAGGCATCATCGATCATCGAGTTGCTGTACTTGGAGAACGCCGACGGCAAGGTCAGGAATCCAACATCTTCGGTAGAATTGCTAACCACACTGATGTCGAACAAGCCGATCGCCGTCACTTTTTGGAAGAGCGCGTCACCCAGGAACTGCTTTGCGTGGTCTGTGCTGACGCACGCTCGCTTCCTCAGTGTTTCGGTGAGCTCATTGAGCTTTACTTGCTCTGCTGGGTTCAGAGAGTCCAGAACTGCTTTGATCTTTTGAGTGGTATCGCGGCGAAACAGGTTTCCGTTGAACAACAGCGTTTGGTTACCGTCAAGTCTCTCCGTATCGACGAAACCAATTTGCTCTGCATCTGAGAACAACTGGCCTAGGTCCGCAGTCGCCAGCTTGTATGTGTCAGCTAAATTAGCTGCGATATCGTTGGCGAGCACGGGGGCAATGGAGGCATGCTCGGCAAGCTCGATTGAAGCAACTTCATTGGCCGTCGGCGCTAGAGAGTCAAAGAGGTCAGAAGTGTGTTGCAACGCAGTAGAGGTGGTCACACCAAGTACGGCAACTCCTCCCGGTGACTTGTCGATCAGAGATTGTTGCTGCAGCACTTCGATTAGCTTGGGAAGCTCAAATGTTGCATTTATATTGGCTGCCTTCGCCAGGACCGCCAGTCTGTCATTGTTGACTGTGATTTCCTTGTTGGCAGAGATGGCAGATAAGAGTATTCCAGCCTTGCCTGCTAAGTAGGTTTTTTCATAGCCTGATTGATTAGTGACACCTTGCAGCTTATTAGTGTGGTGGATCAACCAAGATCCTTTGGTCTTCTTATCCATTGTATTTCCCTTAAGGTCCACAGCGGGCCGACACGCCCAGAGTTGAACAGCCACAATCTGCTCTTTAGCCAAACCTTATGCCAAACAAACCGCCGTCTTCGGTGGCGTCGGTCAAACGCGTGGGCAGGACGTAGTCATTGAGGTCGAATCCATCAATGGTCTCCTTGAAGGCATCGTCTTCATTCATCGTCACGATGTACTGAAAGCCAAGCTCATGCGCAATCTCAGCGCCAAGGCGCAATGCGCTGATGACCTGGCGTCCGTCAACACCGTCGAACAGGTGGCTGTCGTGTATCAAGAATCCAGGCCCAATTTTTCGGCTGGCGCAAAGACGCATCAGCATCATGTCGAAGCAGAAGATCTGCATGTTCTTGATGCCCTTGCTGCGCTGCCCCTGCATCGGAAACTTGAAGACTGGTCCATTCGAGGTTTCATCGATTGTCATGCTCCCTGCCGACTCATACAGGCGTTGAGAGGTTTCCTCGAAGGCGACGATAGCTTCCGCCAGCCGGTCTTTCTGCTCAGTGAAGTCACGGCGTAAGCGGATCGTGAGGCGGTTGCGTTCGATCTCCAGCTCGTTCTTGGTGCCTTCGAGCTGCTCTGCTGCTTCGAAGCGTTGCCGCAGGGATTCCACTTCGGACTCTAGCCGTCCCAGCTCGCCTTGCAGCTTGATGAACTGCTCGAGCGCACCATGGCTCCTGAGAATGCCCAGGATCTCGCCGCGCCTCTGGTCGAACTGCGCCTTCTTACTATCACGCAGCTCGATACGCAGCTTGGCAGCTTCGAGTTCGCTGGACAGATAGTCCCTGCGATTGCGCACCACAGAGTCATGAAAACTCTTCACATCCTCATAGCGGCGCTTGACCAAGTCAGGTAGCACGATGCCTGCTTCTTGATAAACCGCCTGGAGATCCTCGTGGTCAGGAGGGACCTCAGAGGCGAGGGCGCTTTCCAGATCACGGATAGCCGAGAAGTCGATGGTATTGGCGTTAGCAAGCTCGTTGAGTTGGCGGGTCAAGCTGGCGCTTTCGACTTCCAGTTCCCGGTACTCAGGCAAGACCTGAAACGTCTCAATTTCCGCGTGAAGCTTCTTGAGACGAGCCTCCTGAATGGTCAGTTCTGTGCGCAGGTCGGCGGCCTTGCCGATAATTGAGCCGAATGCACCGTTCCCGGCTGCCTTCTTCAGCTCTTCAAGAGTCTTTTCCCGATCCCGTACAGCCTGCCAATCCCGGGCAATCTGCCAGTCCAGTCCGAGCAGGAACATCAGCGCCATCTGCAAGTCGCCGGTACCCTGCATCGCGGCCTGCTTCTCCGGCGTCATGAAGGCACCACTCGCCTGTCGGCGCACAAAGTAGGCAAACAGCGATCGGAACGAAGGTGGCTTACTGCCTGCGGCTTCAAGGCTGCTCAGGCCAAACATTTGTTCGCCAAGGAACGTACACCACTCGGTGGCCGAGAACTTAACCTTTGCGGCTGGTTGGACAGTCACGAAAACTTTGGCTTTGGAGCCACCACTGCGTTCGACGACAGTGCGTTCTGACTTCAAGTCGAAGTCCATGCCGAAGGTGTGCTCCGCCAATTCCGGGGTTCGAAAAATCGAGTCCGGGCCCGCGTCGGCACCAAGCAGAAAATGCACTAGCTCCACGAAACTCGTTTTACCAGCGCGATTGCGTGTTTGTTTTGTGGTCGCTCCCTCGGTTTTTTGAGCGAGCAGCACATTTAGACCTGGTTTCAGATCTCCAAGATTCTTAAAGGTCGGCAGAGTGCTGAAGATGTTGTGAATCAAGCTGTTCTCCGTGTCACAAGGCCGCTTTCGAGCTCAATGGTTCCAAGGGCGTACAGAAGATCGAGGGAAAGCAAGAACCAGTCGTACGTGATTCGCCGAGGCATGGCAGTCACGCCCGCCTCATGCCGATTGAGCTCCTCCCAAAGTGCGGAGACAGTCTTTGGCCGTGTGAGAAACGTCAAAATGTGCCCGCCGACGGTCAACAACGCGCGATCCTGCGGAAGATGCTTGGATGGAAGGATCATGCTGTCCCCACCGTTTGAGCGTCCTCGAAAATTTCGCACTTGTCGAAAAGGTATGCCATGACTGCCAGCACTGCAGCCTTATGTGTGGGAGTGGTGTTCGCTGAACCGCCAGCCCACGCTTCAAGGCGACCGAAAATTTCGTCAGGATGCAGGAGAGGAGCGCTATCCCGTAGGGCGATGTATTCGCGCTTGAACGTCTGTGCAATTTGTTCGCCGTAGGTAGGGTTCTTCCAGTTATTGAAGAACTGCGCAACGAGCGGTGACTTTTGCATACCGATCTTCAGGAAGTCGGCTACAGCTTGAGACAGAAGGTTTGCTTCGATCTTCCCACGTGATACGTCTTGTACTTCGCTGGTCGTGGGCACTGGAGTGACTCTGATGTGGGTGAGCACTGCCATCAGGTCGCTGTAGCCCAGGTTGACATTCGCTTCCATCGTCAGTGAGGGCCCAAACCACGACTGAAGATCCTGCAAGCTCAACTGACGAAACTTCGCCAGCATTTCTTCGTATCCACAGTGACCGATTCTGATCTGTGGGTTGTCTTGCCCGAGCTTCGCTAGGGTTTCGATGATGTGAGGGCCTAAACGGCCATCGGGTGCGTTGTGCACGAAGGTCCACTCATCGAAATACTGCTCCCAGTGCTCCTTCGCTCCCTCGAAGTCTTCGTTGATTTTCTTGATGGCTTCTGCAGCACTCAACTCGTTGGGGGCGTAGCTCTGGTACAGAATTCTCGCCGATGGCAGATATCCATCGTTCTTGCGGTCACCAACTTTTCCCCAAGGCCGGCAAGCCATGAAGTCGTTAGGATGGGCTTTTGCCATTAGCTTCTCAAACAGACGTTGAAACCCGTCCCCCTTGGTTTCCAAAAAGGCAATGCGGAAGTCTTTTTCATAATTGAGCTGCTGTATGCGATCCATGCGTTTAGGCCCGTGGAGTATTTTTCTAGATTTTCTTCAGGCTAGTCTTCAAGGCTTTTTGATTTCGGATTGAGGCTGTGCTCGATTGATATCAAAGGGGAGAGCCTTGTCCGCCGCGATGCGAACAAGCAGCATCCGAATCGCATCCGAAACAGACAGTCCCATACCAGCCAGTACATGGCTAGCTTCATCCTTGATGTGCCCGTCGATCCGGGCACGCACGACATCACTGTTGGCCATTGAGTGTCTCGTAGAGTTCTGTAGCTACATTGTGCTCCATCTGGGCTTCGGTGTCATTTTCTGACTGAAAACGATTGGACATCCCGGCGTTCCGCCGGTGGGCTCGCGGGCTGTACCCCGCGCCTCGTGCCGAGTCACGGCCATCCGGCTTTGATCCCTGACGTCTCCGGCCCATGAGGGCCTGCGCGCTCCGCTTGCCGATCCGTGGCGTGGGTGGAGTGGGGCGGTCTTGCTGTTCCCTTCACCGTATCACGGCGTTCTCGCCGTCAAGGGCTGCGCGTGCCTTGCACGCTGGCGTCCTGGCGGCCGTCGTTGACCCCTGACAGCTGCGCTGCGCCGTGCTGGCGCCGGTTCCGGGCAATTCCGCCCGAGCAACCGGAGCACGACCATGTCGCAACTTTCCTTTTCCTCGTTCGATGCCATGCTGCTGGTGCGTGACGCGCAGGGGCGCTACCTGCCGGCGTCTGTGGATCAGATCCTGAACATGGCGCGTCAGGTGATCGACCAGAAATACCAGCGTGGAGCGTTGTTCACGTCACCGGAGCTGGTCAAGGACTACCTGCGCACCAAACTGGCTGGTTTCGAGCACGAAGTGTTCGCGGCGCTATTCCTCGACAGCCAGCATCGGCTGCTCGAGTACGTGGAGTTGTTCCGTGGCACCATCGATGCGGCGGCGGTGTATCCGCGCGAAGTGGTGAAAGAGGCGCTGCGGCTCAACGCGGCAGCGGTGATCTTCTCGCACAACCATCCGAGCGGAAACCCAGAGCCAAGCCAGGCGGACAAGGTGCTGACCCAGCGCCTCAAGGAGGCCCTGGCGTTGGTGGACGTGCGCACGCTGGACCATATCATCGTGGGCGGCGAGGCCACTACGTCATTCGCGGAACAGGGGCTGCTCTGACTGCAAGGGGCTTCGGCCCCTTTTTTGCTGCGTCACAACCTGCCGACACTACATCACTTGTCGCTATTACGTTCGCGCTGGCGCAGTCGCTTCACGTAGGCGCTGTCTTTCAGTTCATCAGGGCTCAGATCCAATGCGCAGTTCACCAGCGAGGCCAGCGTGGCATCGCTGAACCGGAGGCCTTCGGGTAGCGGGCCACCGTTCTGCTCGCTGTTCTCCTCAATGGCGGCGAAGAGTGCCTTGAAGAAGTCCGCAGGTGAGTGGCGTGTGGCTGCGGTTGCGGCTCGAGTTAGCGGATCTGTGGCCTCCACTTCAGCGCCGTTTGCATCGCTGGCCACCGCTCGAACGAACTGTTCCAAGGTGGGCCAGTACTTCCATTCGAACTGGTTGCGAACGGTGTTCAGGCGCTCCTTCACATAGGCGTTAAATAGGTAGTGATCCTTCGCTCCATCCTCAATTACGTTACAGACATGGTAGTGAGTGTCACTGCTGAAACCCGATGTATTGTGCAGGTTGGAGCGGTGCTCCAGCAGTTGGGCCAGTTCTTCGGCTTTCTGTGCAATCTGCTGGTTGGTGTCGACAAGTTCGTCCCGTAGAGCACGAGCCCTGGCGATCTTATCTGGGGCCCAGAATGCTGCAGTACTGAGCAAGAGGCTCAGGAATGCCGGGAGTGCCCGAGGATGCAGGTGCAGTTTGTCGTGCAGCTCACCGTAGGCTTCATTCAGTTCGAGGCGTCGCGCGAGCAGGCGATCGATGATGGCGTTTTCGCTGGGCAGGATATTGCGCTCGACGTTGTAGGTCTTATCGTCGATCAGGATGTTCTCGCAGATTTGCTGTGGGGATGGGGGCGGTGCGGTACGCATAGGTCTTCTCTGAGTAGTGAGATGCTTTGCAGCGTAATGAGCCGAGTGGCGCTTGTCGGTACCCCAGAGCCCATTGTTCGACCTGCTCTCAGGTACCTCTGTTTTTTGGGCATCCCGGCTAATGGCCGGGCGCGCTGTCGTGCTGTGCATCAAGCCTCGCTGCGCGAGTCTCGCCCCCTTGGGCTTCCATCGTTCCCTCGCTGTGCTCGGCTGATGCCTTCGGCCCGGCTGCTCCGGGCCTGCGCGCTGCGCTTGCGTGGGGCCGTCGCCCATGTTGCGGCCATTGCCTGTCGATCCGCCTTTCCCTGACTTCATCACCTTGTCGCGACTGTAGCCCGCGGCCTTGAGCCATCAAGGCGCGCCGGGCCGTGTCCTCGGCTGCGCCTGCGGGCCGCACCCTCCCGGCGCTTGCCTCCTTGACGGCTCCCGTCCGCACGCTCCTGACCGTCGCGGGCGATGAACTCAGGAAAGACGGTGGCAACGAGGCCGGCCCAGGTCTCCGCGCCGACCCCACCGGAAGAGCCGAAAGCGGGCTCCGAATCTAGGAATCCGGTGGTGGTTTTCGACAGCCAATCCTTGTCAGGAGAACGACCATGCAACTTGCTTCCCGCTTCTCGTACCGCTCCCCGGTGCTGCGCTCCGAGGCTCCTTTGTCGGACGAGCAGATTCGCGCCGTGGCCCCGTCCATCTTCGCCGAGGCCCCGCACGAAAGCCGCTCAGAGCGCTACAGCTACATCCCGACCGCGACCGTGCTGCAAGAGCTGCGCGGTGAAGGTTTCGAGCCCTTCATGGTGTGCCAGACCCGCGTGCGCCGGGACGACCGGCGTGACTTCACCAAGCACATGATCCGCCTGCGCCATGCCAGTCAGATAGACGCCCGGGGCGAGGCTAATGAAATCATCCTGCTGAACTCGCACGACGGCACCAGCAGCTACCAGATGCTCGCTGGCATGTTTCGCTTCGTCTGTCAGAACGGCCTGGTCTGTGGTGACACCGTGGCAGACGTGCGCGTGCATCACAAAGGCAATATCGCCGAGCAGGTGATCGAGGGCGCCTACGAGGTGCTGCACGGTTTCGAGCAGGCGCAGGCGTCCCGCGAGGCCATGCGCGCCGTCACCCTGGACGGCGGCGAGGCCGAAGTCTTCGCCCGTGCCGCGCTCGCCCTCAAGTACGACGACCCCGACAAGCCGGCGCCGATCACCGAGTCGCAGGTGCTGGCCGCGCGTCGCCTCGACGACAACCGCGCCGACCTGTGGAGCGTGTTCAACCGCACCCAGGAAAACCTCATTCGCGGCGGCCTGCTCGGTCGCGGCGGCAACGGGCGCCGCCAGCGCACCCGCCCTGTGCAGGGCATCGACCAGGACCTGCGCCTGAACCGTGCCCTGTGGCTGCTGGCCGATGGCCTGCGCCAG
>Ga0182735_1001573_pt1 | contig 15039 bp, 26 predicted proteins | sample eDN5th30CKraftMG_FD_128524 | JGI IMG/M metagenome (GOLD analysis project Ga0182735, IMG submission 128524) | Enriched Miracle-Growth compost microbial communities from Emeryville, California, USA - eDNA 5th pass 30_C Kraft MG (version 2) (version 2) ... | reverse complement strand
GGCTTCGAGATCGGCCGAAAATCTGCACCGATGACGTTGTCGAGCGTGCGCGTTACCGCCGCCGACGCCCAACCGTCGTTGCGCACCAGATCGCGCACGCGCGAAACGATGCGATCGCGGTACGGGTTGAGTTCGCCATCCGGCGACCAAAGCACCGGGTTCCAGTCCCGCATGTGCTGACTGGACATGTCCGCCGCATCGAATGCGCTAGTGCTGCCGTACCCGCTATAGCTGCCGTTCAGCGCGAGCGCACGGCTCTTGCGCTCCGGCAGCGGCTTCCCGTCCGGACCAAGTAGCTGTACGTTCGATTCCATGCGTTATCGCCGTGTGAAGGTAATTCGGTTCGCTCTGCGGGGCGACGAGACGATGCCGAGCTGCGCCTGCATCAACTGAATTGCCGCAGCCAATTCCGCGAGATTTGCGCGCGTGTACGTGACCGAGCGCGTACCGTCGCCCTGCGTGTACGAGTAAGACTCGCCCTGCGCGCCCGTCGACAACTGGATGTAGATCTGCTGCGCGTTGGCGAGTGACTGCCGCAGCGCTGTCTGATCCATGCCGGCGAGCAGGCTGCGGCTCGGGTCGAAGCATCGCAAAGTGGTTCTCCTATGCTTCAGCCGGCGAGCCGCCGGATCCGAGAGCGTTTCTCAGGCTGTGCCTGTTTGATGATCGGGCCGTCTGGGCGTATAGGCCGCGCCGCGCTCACCACATCGAGCTCGACCTCCTGCCGCGTCTCCGGAGCAGGCGGCAGAAGATCGGACGGATCCGCCTGCACCGCTTCGACGCGCCGGTTCAACTTCAGGCCCATGTGCATCAGGCCGCACAGCGCGGCATAGCCGTACACCCGAATGTCGAGCGCTTCGTTCGCGCGGCCAGGCGGCAACTCCCACACCCGAAACTTCTGCCCGTTGGTGAACTTCGTCACCGAGCGCTCGGAGATGAGCTGCGCGAAATAGTTGATGTCGCGGTCCGTCGGGAAGTGCATATAGCCGGCTGGGTACGTCAGCACGCCGTCGTTGTCTTCGGGATCGCGCCGCAGCCGCTCGCGAATCACGTCCTTCGCCGCATTCACGCCGATGATCACCGGCCGGAACGTCGATTTCGTTCGCGACGAAGGCCGCTTCGTCGGCCAAACAGGTGACCGCGCGCCGCCGCGCGCCGACTCGCCCTTGATCGCCCAGATGCGGCGCCCGAGCCGCGCCTTCGCGAACTCGTACACCTTCTGCGTGTGGTGACCGCCGGAGTCGATACAGGCGGCGGATACTGCGAAACCGCGACCGTCCGCGCGCCGCCAGACCCTCTTCAGGTACTCGTCGACGCGTTTCCAAAGCTCCGCGCTCTCGGGGTCGCCCTCGATGACCGCGTGATCTATCGACCAGCTTTCCTCGTTGTGCCCCCAGCCGATCGTTTCGAGCTCGACGCGATCGTCTTGGACGTCGCCGCCGACTGTGATCAGACCGACGCCGTCGGGCACTTCCGCATCCCAGACTTCCGTGCGAGCCGCCAGCCGCGTCTCGCTCAGCGCGCGATCGCCGCGATCCTCGTAAGGCTCGCCGAGCACGAGGTTGATGAACGTCTGCCGCGCGAGCGGGTCGTCCTTCACGCGGAGCCATTCGGCAACGAGGTTCGACCAGCACGCGTTCGGAAAGAGGCTGTATCCGGCCCAGATATGGAAACCTGCATGCCCCTTGAATGGCTTCGTCGCGCGCCATTCGCCGTTCGTCACCATGTCAGCCTTGTCGGCCTCGTGGATGATGCAGCCGTTGTGCCGGCAGACGTAGTAGACGCTTTCGGGAATGCCGTTGCCGTGCTCGTCCTTGTCCCACTTCATGCCGTACGGCGTTTCGGGACTGCCCCACTCGAGCACCTGGTGCTCGCCGCAGTGCGGGCAGGCCACGAAGAAGTAGCGCTGATCGCTTTCGTTGAAGCTCTTCTCGATACGGCTATAGCCCTTCACCGTCGGCGTCGAGCCGAGGACGATCTTACGATTCCAGAAGGTTTCGGACCGCTTCGTGCCGAGGGCGATCTGATCGCCTTCGTTGCCCGCGCCGTCGACCGGATAGGCATCGACCTCGTCGAACATTACGACGCGTGACGTGATCCGCCGGAAGCCTGCCGGACTGTTCGCGCCGACGAGTGTCAGGCTCGAACCATTGCGAAACGTCTTCGCGAGGATCGTCTGATCGCTGTTCTTCGCCTTCTGATCGCCCGCGATCGCCGCGAGCACCGGCGTGTCGCGCAGCATCGGCGCGATTTCGGTCTTCGAATAGCTCTCCGCATCCTCGACGCGCGGCTGCACGACGAGAATCGGCGAAGGATCCTGGTGGATGAAGAAGCCGACCGCGTGATCCATCAGCTTCGTGTAGCCGACGCGAGCCGACTTCATGACGCTGATCTTCTCGACGCTGGGGTCGGTTACTGCATCCAGCATGCCCCTCTGATAACCGAACGCCCGAAAGCGGCCGGTCTGCGCACTCGTCTCACGCGAAAGCACGGCATAGCGCTCGGCCCATTCGCTCAACGTCAGCTTCGGCGGTGGCGTCAGGTTCTGGCGAAGCGCCGCCGCTAGGCCCGCGCGCAACGCTGCATAGCCGCGCGCGTATCGCCGTGTGCTATTTAGGGTTGCCTGCTCCATCGCGAGTGAGTTCTTCGAGTGCTTCTGTGATGACCTCCTGCAACATGTCCTGCAACTCGGCAGGCGTCTTGCATCGATGGAGACGCGGAGCCTGTTCCGCGGGAATTGACAGCAGGCGGGTTCGGACCTTGGCGTATTCGGTGCCGACCGCCTTCGCCACTTCGGCCACGTCGATCACCAGACCGGAATCCCGGTCGTATTCGAGCTGCGCCTTCAGCCCGAGATAGTTCTCTTTGAAACAGCGCGCTTCGTCGAAATCGAGCAGCTGCACGTTGCCCGACAAGATGCGGTCTGCGGCGTCCGCCGCGCTCTCGCGCTCGCCAAGCGTTACCTCGCTGGCCGCCTGGGTAACGGTTTTCGGTTTGTTACCCGCCGACGCTTGGGTAACAGGCGGGGTAACAGCCGGCGTGCCGTCGCGCCGGTACTTTTTCAGCAGCGCATTCGACGCGTCGACATCGACTTCATCGCCCGCAAACACAAGCCAGCCGCGCTCCTTCCACTTCGTGACCGTCTTTCGACTGACGCCGTGGAGAGTTGCAAACTCGCTCTGATTCATCGCAGCTGGTGTTACCCAAATTTCGAATTTTTGTGGCTAGAGAAAGATCGCGCGCGCGCAGTGCCCGCGAAGTAGAAGGGCGGTGGAGGACCCGCTTGTAAACCATACCTGCCACCCCTCCCAAATCACCCCACACCGCCCTCTTGATGCGCCCTTTTTACAACCATCCCGCGCGCAGCGCGCGTCAGTACTCGCCGTTCCTGAGCATCACGATGCCGGGCACAGCAGAGTTGATCGCGTCGTCTTCACTGATGTGCGCATCACCGGGCAACCCGACAGCCTGAAGCGCCACATTGAGCAGATGCTCAGCGGCAGACGCGCATTCAGCGACGATGACTGCTGCGACACCCACCGGATAGAAGCCGGTGAAGTTTGTGCACTTGTAGATCCTCATCGTCGATCACCGTGCCGTCGCGAGCGCCTTTGCAAACGCCGCAGCAAACTCGGCGCGATATGTGGATGCGACCACCTCACGGCCGCGCTTGCCAAAGTCGAGATGCTGCTTGACCGGCTGGGCGTCGCCGAAGCGGACCAGCAGTCTCAGATGACTCGTCTTGTTCGCGCCACGCAGCGCGACGCCGCGCTTGCCGCTGCGCTTGATCGCCTTGACGTCTGTCGGACGCTGCCACACGCCACCGATCGATTCGCCGCTCGCCGTCTTGATCGAGCCAACGAAGATGTCGGGCCGACCTTCGAGACGCTTCAGTGCCGTGCGGCTGAAGTTGCCGTACTGGTTGAGCAGCGCCATATCCTTCGGATTCAGCCACGTCTTGCCCGAGCCAATGAGCTTGTGCGTGCCGCCGAACTCGTACGGCGCGAGATACGCGGCGGCGATGTCCTTCACGAACACAAGCGCCTCTTGCGTGTTCTTGCGCGCGGCTTTCACGCCGATGGAATTGACCGTGAATGGCGTCGGACGATCGAACACTTGAGGGAGGGCCGCTTTCTCGGCGGCCTGAACGCGTTTTGCGACCGCCGTCAGCGCCTGTGCAGACGCGAACGGCAGTTGCTTGCGTTCGAAATCGTTGAGCCTCCGCGTCAGCGCGTCGAGATCCGACTGAACGCTGATGCGGATTGGGCTCTGCATTACTCGCCGTCCTTGATGGTCGGATGATTCGCGAGGTCCGCCAGACGCTGGATCAGGCGCTGATACTCATGCACAGCGGCGTTGCCGACCATGCGCACCAACGCTTCAATCTCGCCGATGATGGTCAGCGGATGCTCATCCGAGCCAGAGCCAGTCTGGGAAGCAGAAAGCGCCGCATCGGACTCCCCCGCTTCAGCACTGCCAGCCTCCGCATCAGCGGCGCCACCAACGTCCAAAGGGACGGCGTCCGACGAGACGCTTGCCGACGCTTGCGTATCAAGGTTCGGTGCGGCCGGCGTCGGATTGAGGTCGGCCGCGCCCGCACCGCCCGGGTCAGCCTGCGCGTCAGAAATCACCGCGGGCGAAACGTCGACTGATTGCGAGTCGGAGGTCGCAGCCGTATCTGCCGCTTTTCCCTCGTCACCCGCCGCCGTGGATTCGCCGCTGAATGCTGCGGGCGAGGTCGAGAATGTGTCGACGGGCTTTCCCACTTCAGCGCTCGACGTATCGGCTGTATTTGAGTCCAGCTGCTCGGACGAGGTCGAAGATGCGCTGTCCTTCGGCGCATCGGCAGAGGTCGACGCCTCCGACGAGGAAGCGACTGGGGCGATGTCCGACGCCGTTGCACCAGTCGCACTTGCGTTTCCCACGTCAGCGTCCGTATCCGAGCCGGTCGCAGACACAGCCGGGTCCTGAGCAGCCTGGGCATCGCCATCCGTCTGGGCTGGCGATGAGGTTTGCTCCCCCACGTTGGCGCTCGGGTCAACGCCCGCTCCGTTTGCGATCAGATCGGGAATCTCATCGCGCGTGATTTCACGGATCGGTGCGACAGCCGCCTCTTCGTTATCGAAGATGACGTTGGTGTCGGGATTGAACTTCAGCATAGCAACCTCCGAAAAGAAAACGCCCCGGCAAAAGCCGAGGCGTCAAATCAGGGCAGTTGCCCCGCCGAGGAGACACGCATAAACGTGTTCGAGAAAGCAAAAAGCCCGCTCAGTGGCGGGCTTTCTCTACCGACGACTTCGCCTCCCAGTCGGGAAGCGAAAGCTCACGCGCGAGGCGGATTCGGTAATCTGGCGCGATTATAGGACGGTTGCCGCTGGTTTACAACCGTTCTTTTGCAAGTTCTTCATGAACGATTGGGCATGGATCCTCGAGATGTGCTGCCGCAGCGAATTTTCTGCTTCAGCCAGCACGATTTCGAATTGCCGCCCGCGCAATACGGCCTTGTGCTGCTTCCGCATGCGGGTCTGCACCTGCTCCGGTGACATCCTCCAGACGTAGGTGTACTTCAGTACCCACTTGTGCACGTGGTTCGGCATCGTCGACCAAGCCGCCTCAACGAGCCAGCCATCCTTTTCGACGGGCGTCACGCCGGAGGGCGCTTCTTTCGCGTCGCGCAATGCGACATAGAGTTGCGCCCACTGCGCGCAAACTCCCGATTGGAACTTGGGCATGCGCACCGTCATGCCCCAATTGTCGAACCGCGCCTCGTTCGTCTCGAACTTCATTCAACCTCCGCCTCGTATTTATTGCATCGGCGCATCTCGACCCAATCGAGTGACGCTTTCTGATTTCCTCTTCTGCACACGTACTTCCGAACTCCACCCCAGCGAGACAGCACGAGTTGGACGCAGCCCAAGCATGTGCCCTCTTGCTTGCGCTCAAGGACTATTGCCGGGTCCATGAACTCGAACCGCCTCACATCGCCACCATGAAGCTGATGCCCCAGTTCATGAGCCACGCGACGAAGCTGTCTCGCAGCCCAGCGTTGCGCGGGAACGGGAACTCGACTTCAAGCGCGTCGCCGTCGCTCTCGATCTGGCCGGCGAACGGGCAACCGTCGAAGGCGATGATCTTGGCACCCGTCACTCCGTCGATGTGCTGCCTGCTCGTATCGATCAAGCTCTGCGGGACGTCTGCGTATTGAACGTATGCATGCGCGCTCACTGGTGCACCTCCGTGCGCGAATACGCGGCGATTGCGAGAACCGACAGAGCGATCCACACGAAAACGAAAACGATGCCGGCGACGTCAGCGTTCGGCGTTGCGAAAGAGGTGGCAGAGATCATCGCGTCACCTTTTGCGGCTCGATCGGAGCAGTCCAGATCTTGCGCTTGATGCCGAGCGCCACCCAGAGTGCATCGAAGTTGTCCGGAATCGTCGTGTTCATGCTCAATCTCCCACTTCCATCTCGTCTAATCCGCTCTCGAGGAACGGGGCCAAAGTCTTTTTGTTGTCGTCGATGAATGCTCTGGTGCGATACACACCCGCCCTCACCCACGCGTCGTCGAGGACCGGAATTCCGCTCCGGCGATCCTCGGGAATCCATGCATCAACCCAAACAAACGGCCGGGTCGTGTGCTGCACCGTTGGGCGCGCCAGCCTGTACACCCGCGTCTCCAACGCCGCCGTGAGTTGAAACGGCTCCACGGCATAGCGCTTCCCGTTGCGGCCGCGCGGCGTGCGCCATCGCGTATCCGTTGGTATTCGAATCAAGCACCGCACCTTCTTCCTCCTTCAAACCCATCTTTCGAGCGCGCACCGGCTCCCACCGCGCGAGGGCATCGTCGAATGCCGCACATTTCTGCTCCCACGGAGCGCCGCTGCGATCGAGCCATTCGTGACAGGCCGCACAGCCCGGCACCGTGAACCAATGCTTCGCCTTCAGCGCGCCGCCCTTCCCGTGCTTCGATTGATTCGAATGACAGTCGACGACGGTCGGATCTGCCCATTCCGTCCACTGGCATTTCACGTTCAGGTAGCAGGGCTCTCCGCGGCACGCCGCCAAATACTTCGATCCCTCGGCGACCGTCGGCTTCTTCACACGTGCCTTCAGCTTCGTGCGGCGCATTGAGGTCGCGCGGTCCGCGGTGCTCTTGAACGGCGAGCGCTTCATCGGCGTCTTGCTGACGAGAGGCTTGCTGCGCTTCACTGCGCCTCCGCAATCTGTTCGCTCGCACCGCTTTCGATCTCATCGAGGATCTCGACAATGGCTTCCTGTGCGATCACAGGGATTTCGCCTGCCAGTCCGACGATGTGACGCGCCTGCATGACCCGCAGGCCCAACCCACGCGCGAGCGTGTGTTCCACCGTCGCGCCGCTCGATTGCTCCCAGCCAGGCAGCAGTGCGATGCCGTCGCAGTCGACCAGTTGCTTGATGTCTGCGCGCATGCAGGCGAGCCATCCGGCCGTCGGATCAACGTTGATCTCGGCCGGATTAACGATCTCGAATCCCAGCGCGCGGAGACGCCCTGCCTCGGCATGAAAAGCGGGGAAATTCAGTTCGGGATAGCCCGTCATCGGGCCAGCGATATAAAGCTTCATGCGGACGTCCTTCCGAAGAGTGCATTCGCGAGCTCGTCATGAGGAAGCTTGCCGCGGCGGATGCGTTGATTGAGGTTGTATTGCTTCTTCTTGAACGCGTATTCGATGGGGTCGACGTTCTCGCGGAATTTTCGCGATCGCTCCGCGAGGGTCATGTGCGCGGGTCGCGTGGCGTTCGAGCCACCGCCTAGCCGGAAATACGCCTCGTGATTGCCATTGCTCGCCGTAGCCCTGAACCGAGAGACGGAGAGTTCCTTCGTCCGCACTGCGCGCATGACCATCTTTCGCGTCTGGCACACGCTCGCGCCGATCGCCACCGCAATCTGCTTGATGGTCCGAATCTCTCCATCCTTGAGCAGCGCCTTTGTCTTTTCGAGGATTGCCGGCACCGGCGGGCACTTCAGGCCAAGCCCCATAGCGGCCGCGTGCTTCATTGCGGTGTTCGCGTTCCGACCGGGCAATCGCTCCACCTGAACCTTCAGCAGCCCGGGCTCCGCCCAGATCTCGCGAAGCACCGCTTCCTCTTCCGGCGACCATCTCTTAGCCATTAGCTTTCTCCCACCGCCCTATGCGGCTTCCTTGTCAATCTCTGAAACGACCACTTCGACGCGCGGATCGTCGCCGTATGCCTTGCTCAGGTTTATTTCGACGACTTGCGCGTCGTCCGCGTAGACCACGTCATTCATTGCGTCCTTGATGGCCTTCAGGACGTTGTCGGCGTCAGGCTTCTTCGTCGCGCATATCTTGCCGGTGCGCGCCTTCTGCTTACGCACCTTCGACCAGCTCGCCGGGATCGGCACGACGATCGACACCAGAAGACGCACGGGACGCGCGAACGGCCTGCCAGCGGCCATTGCCACGATCGCCGCGGCTTTCACGTGGCGCTCGTAGACCGCAGTTTTCTTCGGAGTCCGCATGCGCACGCCGGTTGCCGTCCTGGAAGCTCGGGGGCGACCCTTGGCAACGGGATCTCCAGCGACCGTGAACTTAACCGTGCGCGGCATTGGCACGGGCGCGAGGGATCTGACCGGCGCCGAGCAAGACATGATTTCGTCGACCTCGCTGTTCGGCATGGTGCCGTTCATCTCGGCAAGCTTTTTCTGCGCCCATCCGCGAATGCCTCGATCTTCGTGAACTGTCGCCGTGCCGACCTTCGTCGTTCCTTCTGGGTAATGGAGGGCTGCGGTGCGCTTGGTCACGCTGCCTCCGTGTTGCCGTTCTTGTCGCGCGGGATGTCGTTGAAGTAGGCGTAGAGCTGCTCATACCGCTCTTCGCTCTCGCGGCCGACCGTGCGCAGCATGTCTTCCATCCATTCGCCCGGGCCCGCCGCCTTGAACACGCGCACCTTGAAATGCATGAATGTCTCGCCGTCCTTCTTCGCAACGCTGAGCTGCGCGGCGCGCGCCTCGATGCCGCTCGACGTCTTCCACCAGTCCGCAGCGATCGCTTGCGAGCCACTAGCCGCCTGAGCGATGCCATCGGTCTTCACCGTGAATAAACCAGTCCATCCGCGCAACACTGCTTCCTCGACCGTGACTTCCGGCGTCTGGCCGGCACTGGCAAGCTTCAGCAGCTTCTTGATCGACACGCGCGCGGCGCCGCGCGTCCAAGGCGCGTCTTTATGCTTCGCCTCGCGGTGCTCACACCACATTTCCCAGACGTCGGCAGGAATGCCTTCAGGAAGGGCAAGTTGGCGAAGCTCGTCATGCAACGCAACTCGCGACGAACGTCGCGCCAATTGCTGATCTACGTTCTTCTCTTGCTCTACTAAAGCAATCTTGGTGTCGAAATTTGGAGGGGCTTCAGGTGAAATTTCACCCCCTTCGACGTGGGATTTGGAGGGGCTTGAAGTTGGATTTGTAGCCCCTTGAATATTGGAGGGGCTTGAATTTTCATCCCCCTTAGCGCGACGCGTTTTTGAGTGGCTTGATTTTTCACCCCTCTTCGCGATGTATTCTTCAAGCGTCGGCGGACTCAGCGAAATTGTTTTGCCATTGCGCGGATCGACGCTCTGCACGATCGTCGCGCCAGCGGGAGCAAGCATCTGGTAGATGATGATGCTCTGCGTGCGGCCCAGACGCTTATCCGTTTCCAGCAGGTAGCCGAGCTCGATCAGCTTGCTCCGCGCGCGGCGGATCGTCTGGATGTTCAACTCCGTGTCCAGTTCGAGCTCGTCGTTGGTAACCCACGTCGAATAGTCTTCGGCGGCCCAGTTCGCGTAGGTCTTCAGCAGCGTCTTGGCCGACGAATCGCCGACCCGCTGACGCTTGGCCCATTGGTGTGCGTATCCGCTCACGCTGCTGCCCCCACCACGCGCGACGAAACTAGCGCATGAAGATCGGCGAAGCGCTCCACATACCAATGCGGCTGCGTCTCGCGCGGGCTGTTCGGGTTGGTGATGTTCTTGCCGTACAGCAGGCCTGCTTCCGTGATTGCCCAGAAGCGCTTCGTTCCATTCACGGCGCGCGCAGAGGTGCTACGGCGCGTGCGCTCGGCTTGCATTTCCGCGTCGGCCAGAAGACGGTTATATGTGCGCGCCGAGATCGAGATGCCGTGCGCGATCAGAAGATCGGTGAGCGGCTTCGTCTCCATCGAACTGCCAGACGTCGAGTCTGACGCCGCATCAACGACGTACGCCGGGAGGAACGTCGGCTCGATGCCGTGATTCTTCGCGATGTGAGCAAGCATAGCGACTTGGCTCGACGGCGACGGCTTCAGCAGGCGCGTGAAGCACTCAGCGATCGCGAGCTCGCCAGCGAGTTTCGATTGCGACAAAGCCGGCTGACCGACGCGAGCCTCCAGTTCGGTCCAGCGATCGATGATTCGGGCGCGCATCTGGATGTTGTAGCCAGAAACGAGGATCAACGTCTCGCGCTTTGGAAGCTCGAAGATTTCGACTTCACGAACCGATCCATTGGGGCCTGCAATTTTTGCTACTGCTGAAAAGTCAGCAGCAGCTTTCCCGAGCTCGGCCAGCATCTTGCGGATGTCAGCGAGTACATTGCGGTGCTCTTTGCCGGTCAGCTCTGCGATCTCGCGGCTAGACATCGTGGGACCACTGATCTTGGCAATGTCGTTCATGGATGACCTCACAGGTCGTTGTCGTGTCCGCACGGCAGAGAGCCGTCGGTGCGTTGCTTAGCGCCGCAGCCAATGCAGATCTTCGGCGTGGCTTTCGTCGAGGGAGAGTGGTCGGGGGTCATCGGGCCGATGAAAAACCGGCCGGTGTGAAGAAGATCCGCGCCGCCGAGCGACGGCTGAAGATCGCGCGCGCTCATGCCTTCACCTTCGAAGCCTTGGCCGCCCGCGAGCAGTCGGCATTGAAGGTTGCGAATTCGCGCGAAAGACCGACGCGGACGGCAGCGAGTTCGCCGGGAAAGCGCTCGCCGCGCGCCGCAACCGCACACATGGCGTCGCGGATCTGCTTCTGCTGCGCAGCCGGCAGTTCCGGCGGCAGCTCCGGCGCAAAGAGAACCGGATTCGAGTTGTTTTGCATGGGATCTCCCGCCGGCATGCCGGTCAGTAGTACTAAATCGGAACAAAAGAAGCCTGGCGCCCAAGCTGCTTGTGTATCGACTCATCCATGCAGATGTCGGCCTCGTAGCCGACGAACTCCGTCAGTTGTCTGACGTTTTATTCCCCGCGCCGCCCAATGTGGGCCACTTCAAACGCGGCTACTTCCGGGTGCAGCGGTCCGTATGCAGAGCGCAGGACGTGATACCCGAGGTATTTCTGAGTTGAAACGCCCAGACTCGCCGCCAAAGCAGCCAACTCCCCAGCTTCAGGAATCGGAAGTTCAACGAGAAGGCCGGTTTTTGCTTCATTCATGCGCTTACTGCGCTCCCAACTTGGGGCGACGCGACACTGACGCCCAACAGATTCGCCGGCAAAGTACCAACCGTGCCAAACAGAAAAAGCTTGGCGATGCGGGCAAGCGCAGCGGAATCGCTGTCAATGCCATAGAGAGCTTTGAATGCTTGCATTCCCTCGTAGACGGGGTCTTCGAGGCGGGTCTTTACTTCGTTGCGAAATTCAGCGCGACGAGACATTGCTTCCTCCATAAAAGAAAAACGGTTGATGAACACAAAAGACAACGAACGCGCGAGAGACCTACTTTGCGAGTCGCTGACGGGGCCTACCAAGAAAGATGTGAGGGAATTCGAGCTTGACGGCAGCCGGGATCCCTCTCTCCTTCCAGTTGTGGACGCGTTGAACTCCACCGCGCTGGTCGAAACCCAGCCGACGGGCGAGCTTGGAAGCCCCACCGAGTTCCTCGATGAGCAGTCGGTCAGCAGTGATGTCGTTTTTCCGGTCCATGCGTTATTAAACACCACGTTTAATCAAAATGCAAACACTATGTTGAACAACAAAGTGTTTAATTTTGAGAACATCCGGGGTATGCATGAAACCACCGCCCGCCTCTACGAGGCAGCCCGGCTGTTGCGCGGGCTCACCACGCCTACCGAGATCGCACGCCTTCTAAATGTCGCGCCCCAGAACGTAAACAACTGGGAGCGTCGCGGCATGTCGAAAGCGGCGATGCTCGACGCCCAGGAAAAGCTTGGGTGCAGCGCTGTTTGGCTTATGACCGGCGAAGGCACGATGCTCGGCTCCGCACCGGTTTCTTCGTCGAATGATTCGTCGAAAAGAGACCGATCACGCCCCGAGATCGAAAAATCTGATCGAAGCGAGTCTGATATTGTTATTTCTTCAGACGACTTGGCGTCAGCGAGGTCGCCACGTAGACTGAGAGCAGCGCTTTTCGATAAGGGCTTAACTACCGCAGAAATTGCATCTGTTGCGGGTGTTAGTGAATCCGTCGCCGGCCAATGGCTGGACGGAGAAGGCCCAGACATCACACTGGCGCAAGGTGCCGCGCTGCAAACAGCCTACGGCGTGAACGTTGTTTGGCTTACGAAAGGGAAAGGCGAGCCGGGCGTCGCTGTTCGATATGCCGATGAGTATGAGCCTATCCCCATTACGAACTGGAGAGCTGTCCCCGTGGTAGGTCATGCGCAACTTGGGGATAACGGGTACTGGGCCGACCTCGAATATCCCGTCGGAGCCGGTGACGGCTACGTCGACTTCCCTTCCAGGGATCCGAACGCATACGCCTTGAAGTGCGTCGGCGACTCAATGCGTCCCAGAATCAAAGACGGCGAATTCGTCGTTATCGAGCCCAACCAAGCTATCGAGGCGGGTGACGAGGTGCTCGTCAAGTCGAAGGCTGGGCAGGTCATGGTCAAGGAATTTTTGTACCGTCGGGCCGGCAGGGTTCATCTCCGCTCAGCCAACGATGCGCACAAGCCAATCAGCTTTTCGAGCGACGAAATCGAGAAGATGCATTTTGTTCGCGCGATCTGCCGCCCGTCTTCGTGGAGGCCGGATTGAAGCTCACCCTACTTGTGGCCACGGTCGGGCTGGCGCTGGCGAGTAGCACTGCTGCGGCCGCTAGCGCGGCGGTCGCGCGGCTGCCTGGTGGGATGACGCTAGAGATCGTTGAGCACGCGGTCAGCTGCAAAGGGGCGCCCGTCGCAATCCTCCTAGACAAGCAAGGTCTCAAGAAAGACATGACTTGCGCCGTCGAGATCACTTCCGATGGCGTGCGCACCACATTTGCCGGATATGGCAAGCCAGTTTTCTGGCACAAATCTCAGTTCTCTACGGTCGACACCGCGACGCTCGACTGACCCGTCGTCCTCCCCATGCCTCCAAGCCCGCTCCTGCGGGCTTTTTGCCTTTCGGCCCACTTCGCCTCCGCTACGCACTCGCGCAAACTTTATTAAACAAAATGTTTGACACTCGTTTAAACGTGATGTTTAATACCTCCATGCGCTGAACGAAGCGCTCCGGCGATAAACCGGGAGCCCTGATCTCAGGGCACTGGGAAGTGATCAGTGTCTTGTACTCAGGGCTTCCTGTCCGGCAAGTGGACAGGAGATAGCAAATGAGCTGGCTGGCAAGCGATCTACTCGAGCTGAAGCGCCTTGCACAAGGTGGCGCCGGCGCGCTCATCGAACATCTCCTGCGCGAATACGCACTCAACATCATCGCACCCGGCGTCGCTGACGTCCGGGCCGGCGGATAAGGACAGGAAGATGGAACGCGTTCTGGAAGACAACGCCCTGCTCCGCGACATCACGCGGCTGCAGGACGTCGAAAGGATCTACAAGGCGATCGGCGTTGCCGGTCTTTACGGTGTCGCGATCGGCGCAGTGTGGTTCCTGTGCGTCGCATTCCGCGCTGGGGTGTTGGCGTGAAGCTCTGGCAGATTTGGGGAATCACGTTTCTTGTCGCGGCGGCTTATCTGGCGATCTGTGCGGAGATCGACTACCGCGCCGCTCGCATTGAACGCTGCACAGTCGTCCACTGCGCCTGAAACGATCCCGAAAAGGCTCACCATGAACATTTATCAGGTAGTAGTCCTTATCTGGATCGTGACGATGGTTGCCGCAATGGCATTCGTTCGCGGTGCCGATGCTCGGGAAAAACGGCGATTGGAAGAAATCCATCGCAGCAAGAAAAACATTCGCTGGCCGGCGCCCGACTAATCAGTCGAAACAGACCAGCCGAAGAATTCACAAACCGCAGCGCGACGGATTCGCGCAAATCACGAGGAGCAACACCATGGTTCGCAAGGCAATTCTGGCAGTCGCAGTTCTCGCAGCATTCGTCGGCCACGCACAAGCAGCCGATTCGTTCAATGTCGGCGCGGGCTTCAGCTCGTCGGTCACTCTTTCGGGCGGCTCGATGGCTTCGTCCGGTTCGAACGGCCAAGGCTACAGCACGCAGACGTCGAACAGCGCTGGCTTCGGCTACGCGGCAGGCGGCACGGCGATCGGCGTCGGTGCAGCAGGATCGTATGCATACAACGGCCTCGGCGCGATTGGCGCGGGCGGTTCGTTCTCGGGTGCGATCGGCGGCAGCAACACGACGTCGACGTCGAGCGGCTACACGTCTGGCGATGGCTACGGCGCGACGAAGGGCGGCGCCGGTGTCGATTACTCGGCCGGCGGCTACAGCGGCCTGAGCGGTTCGTACGCGTACTAAGCCCAGAAACGAAGAGGCCCCGGGTGCTAGGAACACCCGAGGCCTGACTCCACACGAGGAAGGAGCCACCATGAAAACAAGTTTCACGGCCATCGCAATCGTAGCACTTCTCGGAGCAGGTCATGCGCAAGCGCAGAGCACTTCGACGGCTGAACAGACGAGCACTTCGCAATCGGTCGCGCAAGGGTCCATTGAGTTCTCGCAGACGCCAGAGCACACGACGTCCACAGTTCGCAACGTCAGTGCGCCGGTCCTTGGCGCGTATGCATCCAGTTTTTCGCAATTCAATTGCGGTCAGACGACGCAGGGCGGCTTTGCGGTCGCGGGCTTCAGCGGCGTGATCGGCACCAGCAAAGACCAGAAGAGCTGCGTGCTCGAGGTCGCCGC
>Ga0182735_1001572_pt1 | contig 15051 bp, 12 predicted proteins | sample eDN5th30CKraftMG_FD_128524 | JGI IMG/M metagenome (GOLD analysis project Ga0182735, IMG submission 128524) | Enriched Miracle-Growth compost microbial communities from Emeryville, California, USA - eDNA 5th pass 30_C Kraft MG (version 2) (version 2) ... | reverse complement strand
TGCAGGGCGGCTGGTACGTCGCGCCGGATACGAGCGGCGCGAACAATTTCCGCGCTTTCGCGCGCCGCTATCAGGCCAAGTACGGCCAGGAGCCGTCGCGCACGGCGACGCTGGCCTACGATTCGGTCGCGCTCGTCGCGGCGCTGGTCAAGACGCAGGGACCGCAGGGCCTCAACGACCAGACGCTGGAAAATCCCTCGGGCTTCGCCGGAATCGACGGCGTGTTCCGCTTCCGGCCGGAAGGCACCAATCAGCGCAATCTCGCGGTGATGCGCGTCACGCCGCGCGGCGGACAGGTGATCTCGCCGGCGCCGAAGTCGTTCGGGAACTGAGGGACCTGCAAGGCCGCCGGCGCAATCCGTCGGGACGACTGCATTCCTGACCGGCTTCGCTTCGTCCGCCGTGGCGGGGAAAGCTTACGCCGCGAGATCCGCCACCACCGCGTCGAGGATCGGAAAGCCGCTGCGCGTGACCCGCAGGCGGCCGGCGGGCGTCGTCTCCACGAAGCCCTCGCGCGCCAGCGCGGCGATCCGCGCTGCCTCGAGCGCATGGCCCGACAGTTTCGCGAAGCGCGCCGGATCGATGCCCTCGGCGAGGCGCAGCCCCATCAGCAGGAATTCGTCGGCCATCTCTTCGCGGTTGAGCGCGTCATCGGTAACGAGGCCATGGCCGGAAGCCTCGACGCGCATCAGCCAGCTCTCCGGGCGCCGCTCGGTCGCGGTTGCGCGCCGCGTGCCCTCGACGACGATGCGGCCGTGCGCGCCCGGGCCGATGCCCGCATACTCGTGATAGCGCCAGTACACCAGGTTGTGCCGGCTTTCCGCTCCGGGACGCGCGTGATTGGAGATTTCATAGGCCGGCAGGCCGTGCGCGGCGCAGACTTCCTGCGTCACGTCGTAGAGAATGCGCGCGTGTTCCGCGTCCGGCACCTTAAGCTTACCGGCGGCGTGCAGCCCGGCGAAGGGCGTGCCTTCCTCGATGGTGAGCTGATAGAGCGATAGGTGCTCGGCGGCTTCCGAGATCGCGCGGGCGAGCTCGGCGCGCCATTCCGCCTCGGTCTGTCCGGGCCGCGCATAGATCAGGTCGAACGAGTAGCGCTCGAAAGCCTTGCGCGCGATGGCGACGGCGTCGAGCGCCTCCTGCGCGGTGTGCATCCGCCCCAGCGTCTTGAGCTGTCCGTCATCGAGCGCCTGCACGCCGAGCGAAACACGGTTGACGCCCGCGACGCGATAGCCGCTGAAGCGCGTCGCCTCCACGCTGGTGGGATTGGCTTCCAGCGTGATCTCGGGATCGCGCGCCATGCGCCAGTGCCTGGCGATGGCGTTCAGGATCGCGCCGACGGTGGCGGGCTGCATCAGCGAAGGCGTGCCGCCGCCGAAGAAGACCGTCGAGACCTCGCGCGGGCCGATGCGGGCCGCGGTCGTCGCGATTTCCGTCTCGAAGGCTTTCAGGAAGCGCGTCTCGTCGATGGACTGATGCCGGACGTGGCTGTTGAAGTCGCAGTAAGGGCACTTCGACAGGCAGAACGGCCAGTGGACGTAGACGCCGAAAGCTTCCTGGCTCGCCTCAGGTACCAAGGCAGGCCTCCGCGAGCTTCGTGAAGGCGCGGGCGCGATGGGACAAGCCTCGGCCGCGCGGCGGCAGGCCGTGCTTCTCCTCGCTCGGCATCTCGCCGAAGGTGCGCGCATGTCCGTCGGGCAGGAAGAAAGGATCGTAGCCGAATCCCTTGTCCCCTCGCGGCGGCCAGACGATGGTGCCGTCGACGCGCGCCTCGAATTCTTCCAGATGGCCGTCGGGCCAGGCAACGCACAGCGCCGAGACGAAATGCGCCTTGCGCTGCTCCGGCCCCGTTGCGCCGCGTGCGCGCAGCAGCGCGTCGATCTTCGCCATCGCGCCGGCGAAATCCTTGTCCGGACCGGCCCACCGCGCCGAATAGATGCCGGGTTCGCCGTCGAGCGTGTCGACGACGAGGCCGGAATCGTCGGAGAACGCCGGCAGGTTCGCTGCCCTCGCCGCAGCTTCGGCCTTGATGCGGGCGTTGGCGCGGAACGTCGTGCCGGTCTCCGCGGGCTCGGGCAGGCCGAGCTCGCCGGCGGACGTCGCCGCGATGCCGAACGGCGCCAGCAGCTCGCGCATCTCGGCGAGCTTGCCGGGATTGTGCGTGGCGATGACCAGCCTCCCGGCAATGCGCCGGTGTCCGCTCGCGGTCGTGGTCGCGGGCGCGCTCACATCACCGCCAGTTTTTGCAGTTCGACGAGCTTGCCGGTGCCCTTGCGCGCGAGCGCGAGCAGGGCGAGCAGCTGTTCCTCGCTGAACGGGTCTTTCTCCGCGGTGCCCTGCACCTCGACGATGCGGCCGTCGCCGGTCATCACGAAATTGGCGTCGGTGTCGGCTTCCGAATCCTCGGCATAGTCGAGATCGAGCACCGCGGTGCCCTTGAACACGCCGCACGAGATGGCGGCGATATGGTCGCGCAGCGGCTCGGCGCGCAGCATGTCGCGCTTCTTCATCCAGGCGATGCAGTCGTAGAGCGCGACCCAGGCGCCGGTGATCGAGGCGGTGCGCGTGCCGCCGTCCGCCTGGATGACGTCGCAGTCGATGGTGATCTGGCGCTCGCCGAGCGCGGCGAGATCGACCACCGAGCGCAGGCTGCGCCCGATCAGCCGCTGGATCTCGACCGTGCGCCCGCCCTGCTTGCCGGCGGCAGCCTCGCGGCGCGTGCGCTCGGAGGTGGCGCGGGGAAGCATCCCATATTCCGCCGTCACCCAGCCGCGGCCCTGGCCCTTGAGCCACGGCGGCAGGCGCTCTTCCAGCGTGGCGGTGACGAGCACATGGGTGTCGCCGAACTTCACCATGCAGGAGCCCTCGGCGTACTTTACCGCCCCGCGCTCGAGGGAAACGGCACGCAGCTCATCGGGCTGTCGGCGGCTGGGACGCATTGCGGCTCCTCGCTACGGCGGGATTAATGATAGTCGCCGCTTTTAGGTTGCGGGCCGATTGCGGACAAGGCCAGACTTGTCGGAACGGTGCGAAAGCGCCATTTCTTGTGGTTCGGGCAGCTTTTTTAGGTTTCCAGGGTTTCGGGTTCTTCAATTCCGATGGCCAATAACGTTCCGATCGGTTCCACGCAGGTCAGCCTCGCCTCGCTCAACGAGCGCTCGCGCGAGATTTTCCGCCGCATCGTCGAGAGCTATCTCGTCACCGGTGAGCCGATCGGCTCGCGCAACATCTCCCGCATCATCCCGATGACGCTGTCGCCGGCCTCCGTGCGCAACGTGATGCAGGACCTCGAGCAGCTCGGGCTCATCTATGCGCCGCATACGTCGGCGGGGCGGCTGCCGACCGAGACGGGGCTGCGGTTTTTCGTCGACGCGCTGATGCAGGTCGGCGACCTGACCCAGGAAGACCGCCGCAAGATCGACGGACAGGTCGCCGCGGCGGGCAAGTCCGTGGACAACGTCCTCACCGAGGCTTCCCAGCTTCTGTCCGGCCTTACCCACAGCGCCGGCGTCGTGCTCGCCAACAAGACCAATATCCGGCTCAAGCATATCGAGTTCGTGCGGCTGGAGCCGGAGCGCGCGCTGGTCGTGCTGGTGTCCGACGACGGGCAGGTGGAGAACCGCATCCTTTCGGTGCCGGCGGGGTTGCCGACCTCGGCCCTGATCGAGGCGTCGAACTTCCTGAACCTCCATGCCCGCGGCAAGACGCTCGCCGAGGCGCGCGCCGATCTGGAAAAGGCGCTGGTCGCCGCGCGCGCCGAGCTCGACCAGTTGACCCAGCGCCTTATCGAGGACGGGCTCGCGAGCTGGTCCGGCGGCGCGGGCGACGAGCGCCGGCTGATCGTGCGCGGCCATGCCAACCTGCTCGACGATCTCACGGCGCTGCAGGATCTCGAGCGGGTGCGGCAATTGTTCGACGATCTCGAAGCCAAGCGCGGCGTCACGGACCTGCTCGGCCGCGCCGAGCAGGCGGAAGGCGTGTGCATTTTCATCGGTTCGGAAAACCGGCTGTTTTCGCTTTCCGGCTCCTCCACCGTCGTCGCGCCCTACCGCGACGCCTTCGGCCGGATCATCGGTGCCATCGGTATCATCGGCCCGACCCGGCTCAATTATGCGCGCGTCATCCCGACCGTGGACTATACTGCCAAGGTCGTGAGCAAGCTGCTCGACGGGTGAAGCGCCCGCCGCGGCTTGATTTTTCGGCATCGAGCCTCGATATGCGGGGCTGTCCCTTACCAACGCAGGTGCGTAAACCTCAGGACGATGGAATGACCGACAATTCACAGGCGCCCGAGACCAAGGCCGACCCGAAGGCCGACCGAGCCGCCGCGGCGAATGAGAATGATAAAGTCGACGCCGGCGCCACGCCCGATCCGGTTGCCGAACTGACGGCTGCCAATGCCGCGATGAAGGATCAGCTTCTTCGCGTCCTTGCCGACATGGACAACCTGCGCAAGCGCACCGAGCGCGAGGTGGCGGAGGCGCGGCTCTATGCGGTGACGAACTTCGCGCGCGACGTGGTGGGCGCCGCCGACAATATCCGCCGCGCGCTCGATGCCACCGGCGCCGACTGGAAGGCGACCGCCGATGCGGCGGGGCAGGCGCTCTATGACGGCGTCGAGCTGACCGAGCGCGAGCTGCTCAAGGTGCTGGAAAAATACGGCATCAAGAAAATCGTGCCGCTCGGGCAGAAGTTCGACCCGAACCTGCATCACGCGATGTTCCAGGTGCCCGATCCGAGCGTGCCGAGCGGCACGGTCGTCCAGGTCGTGCAGGCGGGTTTCACCATCAACGATACCCGGATCCTGCGTCCCGCCCTGGTCGGCGTTTCCGAAGGCGGGCCGAAGGCGACGGGCGACACCCAGGCCAGGAACGCTCCGGCGAACTGATTTCCGGCGTGCTCCCGCCGGTCAGCGCGCCGCGAGGCCGTCGCGGACCGTGCGGAAGCGGCCGAATGCATCCTGCCAGGCGTCACTCTTGGCGATGCCGAGAAAGCGCACGAAGGCGCCGTTGCCGAAGCGTATCCATTGCACGAGCTTGACGGCGTCGCCGGTCTTCTCGTCCTTGGCTTCGGCGAAAAGCTGGTGGGTCTGCATCCCGGACAGCCGCAGCATGTCGGCGCCGACGATCTGTAGATTGGAATAGCCCGGAAGCCCGGAGAGCATGTTGCGCGCGAAGGCGTCGCGCGCGCTGTTTTCCGCCGGGCCGCCGCTGGCGGCGGAAACGACGAGCAGCGGCTGTTCGGTGCCGTTGACGGTGTCCTTCGGTCCTTCGGTGAGGAATACCGTGTTGGGCTCGACCCGGAACGGCCGCAGGTCGGCGAAGTCGTCGATCTTGAACGGCAGCAGGCCGAGCAGCTCCTGCACCGGCACCTCGTCGCGCACCGAAAGCGACGTCAGTGCGTCGCGCACGGCGGCATCGGGATAGGCGGCCTTCGCCTCCTCCGGCACCAGCGCGGTGACGAGCGCGGTCATCTTCGGCGTGTCGGCGATCAGGATCCATTTGCGCAGCTTGTCGCCGTTGGCCTCCTGGCGGCCGGTCAGCAGCACCGCCTTGCCGGTCTTCAGCGTCAGGTTCTCGCGCTTCTCGAGCAGGACGCCCTGCTTCTTCAAGCTCTCGGCCGTCATCGCCTTGGAGACCTCCGCAAACGCCTGCGGCGGCATTTCCAGCATCAGGATGGCGGCCTTGTTGGCGCGGTCGTCGAAGCCGCGAAATGCCTCGCTCGACGCAAAGCCCGGCGGCGGCGTCAGGCCGATGCGCGAACCGGTGGGAAACTGCGCATCGGCGGCGCGCGCCGGCGCGAAAGCCGCTGTGGCGGCAACGATCAGCGCAGCGCAGGCGAGCGTCAGTCTCATCGGATGTCCTTATTGATTGCCGCATAGCCGCGACGTCGCACGGCGATCTTTCAAGTGTACCCGCTGCCTTGCGGCAACACTATGGAAATGAGGAAAATAGGGAAGCGAGGAAATACCCGCGGCAAGGTTCTCAGCCGTCGCGCGGGTCGCCGCTCGGGGCCTTCACGCCGCGTCGGAAGCCACCGTGTCCTGCGGGGCCGGCCGCTCGCCTGCCAGCGCCGTCCGCTCGCCGGACGCGCCGGCCTCATGGTACTCGGCGTCCTCGTTGACGCTCCATACGTCGTAGCGCCGCGCGCCGGCGACAATGTTCCGCGCCGCCAGCATCGCCGTCATCATGGCATGGTCCTGGTTGTTGTACTTGTGCATGCCGTTGCGGCCCACGAGATGCAGCGTGGGATAATGGGTTTCGAGATCGAGCCGGATCATCGCCATGTTGTGGCGATAGTCGTCGTCGTAGACCGGATAGGCCTTCGGCTGGCGCACCACCGTGCCGTCCACGATGTCCTCCGCCGCGACAAGGCCGATCTGCGCGATCTCCCTTCTTGCGAGCGCGATAAGGTCCCGGTCCGGCGCGTTCCACAGCTCGTCGCCCTCGAAGCAGAAATATTCGAGGCCGAGGCAGCTCATGCCTTCGGGCACCATTGCGGGCGACCATGAGCGGAAGTTCTGCACGCGCCCGACTTTCACCGCGGGATCGTGGATGTAGATCCAGTTGTCGGGAAACAGCTCCGCCTTCCGAACCATCAGCGCCACGGTGATGAAATCGCGATAGCGCAAGGCGCGCGCATGGAAGAGCGAGATCGGGCGGCGCGCCAGCCGCTCCATCAGGTCGCGCACCGGCGCCGACGAGACGACGTGACGGGCGGTGTAGGTTTCAGGCCCGTGCGCGCCCGATACCTCGATGGTCCAGAGCTTCGCGGCTTCGTCGAAGGAGAGCCGCTCGAGCGTGCGGCCCATCAGCAGGCGGCCGCCGCGTTCGCGGATCTTCCGCGCCGCCGCGTCCCACATCATGCCGGGACCCTTGCGCGGATACTCGAAGGTCTCGATCAGCGTCTTCACGGCCACGCCGGGCGCCGTGCGCGGCTTGAGATTGAAGGAGCGCATCAGCGCGTGCTTCATCGCGATGGTCAGGTCGAGGCCCTTGATCCGCTGGGCGGCCCAGTCGGCCGAAAGCGCGTCGCACGACATGCCCCACACCTTCTCGGTGTAGGTCTTGAAGAAGATGCGGAACAGCCGCTCGCCGAACTGGTTGCGCACCCACTGGTGGAAGGTCTGCGGCTCGGCGATCGGGTGCATCCGCGCCTTCGCATAGGAGATCAGGCAGCGTGCGCTGGTCATGACGCCGAGATTGCGCAGCGCCTCGAAGGCGCTCAGCGGGTAGGAATAGAACTTGCCGCCGTAGAAGATGCGCGAGAGGCGCGGCCGCGTGATGAAATCGTCCGGCAGGATCTCGTGCCAGAGATCGACCACTTCCTTCGCCTTCGAGAAGAAGCGGTGCCCGCCGATGTCGAACAGGAAGTCCTTGTAGCGAACGGTGCGCGAGATGCCGCCGACATAGAGCGGGTCTTTCTCGATCACGATGACCGAGCGCGCCTCCTTCGTGAGGCAATAGGCGGCGGTGAGGCCGGCCGGTCCGGCGCCGATGACGAAGACGTCGGCATGATGGTCGATCGGCCGGCTCATGGACAGGCCGCGGATTTCGCGGTCGCGGCCGCGTTTCCCGATGCTGCACGCTTGCGCATTGCTCATCCCCTCCGGTCCAGCGATGCCCCCATGCGGACCCGGAGGACGAACCTAGGCCGGCGCCCTAAAGGGCGGCTTACCGGAGCGGGAGCCGATTGCGGAAAGCGTTAATGAAAACTCAATGCCGATCGGCGATTTCTCGGCGGTCGTAGGAAGCCGGCCCGATCCATGAGCAGCGCGAGAAAGAGCCCGCCCTTCGCGCTTTTTCTGCTGCTCGCCTGGGCCGCGGTCGCGACCTGGCTGGTGTTCCGCCACGCCGCGACGGCGGGCAATGTGTTTCCCGATCCCGACGACGCGATGCGGCTTGCGCAGGTGCGCGCCTTCATCGGCGGCCGCGGCTGGTTCGATCTGCTCGAGCCCCGGCTGTCCCCGCCGGAAGGCTATCTCACGCACTGGTCGCGGCTGATCGACGTCGGCTTGGCCGGCTTGTTCTGGCTGGCGCGGCCGTTCGCCTCCGCCGCGGCGGCGGAGAAATTCATGCTGTGCGCGTGGCCGGTGCTGTGGCTGCTGCCGGCGATGGGCGCGGTCGCGGCGATCGCGTGGCGCTGCGGCGGGCGCGCCGCCGCGCAGATCGCGCTGGTGCTGGCGGTGTTCGCGCCGGGCGCCTTCCAGCATTTCCTGCCGGGCCAGATCGATCATCACAACGTGCAGATCGCGCTTGCCCTGCTGGCCGTGGCCGCCGCGGCGTGGTCGGACCGCAGCGCCTTCGCCGCCTGCGCGGCGGGGGCGCTGAGCGCGCTGGCGTTCGCCGTCGGGCTGGAGAACCTGCCGTGGATCGCGCTGGCGGGCGTGGCGGTTGCGGCGCGCTTCGTCGCGGACGCGCGTGCCGCGCGGGCGCTGTGCCGTTATGCGCTGGCGCTCGCCGGCGGAACGGCCGTCGCCTTCCTCGGCACGGTCGCGCCCGCGCGCTGGCTCGTGGCGGCCTGCGACGCGCTGGCGTTCAATCTGGCGCTGCCGGTCATAGCGGGCGGCGCGATCCTGGCGATCGTGGCCGCCGCCGGGCCGCGCCTGTCGCGTAGGGGCCGCATCGCCGGCGTCGGCGTAGCCGCCGTGCTTGCGCTCGCGCTCTATGCCGGCGCCGAGCCGCGCTGCCTGCAGGGTCCCTACGCGCTGGTCGATCCGGCGGTGCAGCGCATCTGGCTCTCCCATGTGGAGGAAATGGCGCCGCTCGCGGCCGTCCTGCGGACATGGCCGCTGACCGGCGCATCTATTGCGGCGTTTCCGCTTCTCGCCCTCGCCGCCATCCTCGCGCTGCTGCGCACGCCGCTCCGCCGGGACAGCGGATTCTGGATCGCCGCCGGCGCGGCCTGGCTGGCCGCGCTGCTGACGCTGGCGATGGTCAAGACCTATTCCTATGCCCTGTGGTTCGCGATCCCCCCGGTCGCTCTCGGCGTGGCCGCGTGGTCGGCCCGCCGCAAGTTGCCGCTATCCTGGCAGCTCGGCGGCGCGCTGGCGGTCACGCCGGCCGCGGTCTCGGCGTTCGCGCTTGTGCTGGCCCAGGCGACCGGCCTGAAGGAAGACCCTCCCGCCGCGACGGGGAAGAATTGCCAGGCCGCCGCCGACTATGCGGCGCTGGCCGCGCTGCCGCCGGGACTCGTGCTGGCCGACATCGATCTCGGGCCGATGGTGCTGCTTAAGACGCCGCATGCCGTGCTGGCGGCGCCCTATCACCGGCTTGCCGGCGGCATCGTGCGGGCGCATGGCATGCTGACGGCGGCACCCGATGCGGCGCGTCCGGCCATCGCGCAGGCCGGGATCGGCTATATCGTTCTATGCGGCAACGGTCGGCCGGCGGGTCCCGATGCGGCCGCGCGTCCGGACAATCTGCGGTCCCGGCTGGCGGCGGGGGAAGCGCCCGACTGGCTCGCCCGCGTGCCGCTGCCGGAGGGGACGGGGCTGATGGTTTACCGGGCGCGGTCATGACCGTGCGGTCAATCGGAGCGGCGCCCGCACGTCCGCAGGATCAAAGGCTTTTTCGTCAATTCCCGCTTGCGGCGGCAACCCGCCCCCTTATATGTGCCACAGCGCCGCAGCATCGCGGCGAAAGCGTAACTCAAGGGGGTCGGAAGCGATCCCGGCGGCTCCGCAAGCCGGCCGAATCGCTCACCGGGTGCTCGAAAAGGCCCAAGCCGACCTGCCGCCAAAGAGAGGATTGCATCAATGGGTAAGGTCATTGGTATCGACCTCGGTACGACCAACTCCTGCGTCGCCGTCATGGACGGCAAATCGCCGAAAGTGATCGAGAATTCCGAAGGCACGCGCACGACCCCGTCGATCGTCGCCTTCAGCGACGATGGCGAGCGCCTCGTCGGCCAGCCGGCCAAGCGGCAGGCGGTCACCAACCCGGAAAAGACCATCTTCGCGGTGAAGCGCCTGATCGGCCGCCGCTACGACGCTCCGACCGTCGAGAAGGACAAGAAGCTCGTCCCCTACAAGATCGCCAAGGCGTCGAACGGCGATGCCTGGGTCGAGGCCGACGGCAAGACATATTCCCCCTCGCAGATTTCCGCCTTCATCCTGCAGAAGATGAAGGAGACCGCCGAAGCCCATCTCGGCCAGAAGGTCGATCAGGCGGTCATCACCGTCCCCGCCTATTTCAACGACGCCCAGCGCCAAGCCACCAAGGACGCCGGCAAGATCGCCGGCCTCGAGGTGCTGCGCATCATCAACGAGCCGACGGCGGCCGCGCTCGCCTACGGCCTCGACAAGGCCAAGAACGGCACCATCGCGGTCTATGACCTCGGCGGCGGCACCTTCGACGTGTCGATCCTCGAGATCGGCGACGGCGTGTTCGAGGTGAAGTCCACCAACGGCGACACCTTCCTCGGCGGCGAGGACTTCGACATGCGCCTCGTCTCCTACCTCGCGGACGAGTTCCAGAAGGAGCAGGGCATCGACCTGCGCAAGGACAAGCTTGCGCTCCAGCGTCTCAAGGAAGCGGCCGAGAAGGCCAAGATCGAGCTGTCGTCCACGACGCAGACCGAGATCAACCTGCCGTTCATCACGGCGGACGCGACCGGTCCGAAGCATCTGACCATGAAGCTGACGCGCTCGAAGTTCGAGGCGCTGGTGGACGACCTCGTCCAGAAGACGATCGAGCCCTGCAAGAAGGCGCTCAAGGACGCCGGCCTGTCGGCGGCCGAGATCAACGAGGTCGTTCTGGTCGGCGGCATGACCCGCATGCCGAAGGTCCAGGAAGTCGTGAAGCAGCTGTTCGGCAAGGAGCCGCACAAGGGCGTCAACCCGGACGAGGTCGTCGCCATCGGCGCCGCGATCCAGGCCGGCGTGCTGCAGGGCGACGTCAAGGACGTGCTGCTGCTCGACGTGACGCCGCTCTCGCTCGGCATCGAAACGCTCGGCGGCGTGTTCACGCGCCTGATCGACCGCAACACCACGATCCCGACCAAGAAGTCGCAGGTGTTCTCGACCGCGGAAGACAACCAGAACGCGGTGACGATCCGCGTCTTCCAGGGCGAGCGCGAAATGGCCGCCGACAACAAGATGCTCGGCCAGTTCGACCTGATGGGCATTCCTCCGGCCCCGCGTGGCATGCCGCAGATCGAGGTCACCTTCGACATCGACGCCAACGGCATCGTCAACGTCTCGGCGAAGGACAAGGGCACCGGCAAGGAGCAGCAGATCCGCATCCAGGCGTCCGGCGGCCTGTCCGAGGCCGACATCGAGAAGATGGTCAAGGACGCCGAGGCGCACGCCGAAGAGGACAAGAAGCGCAAGGAAGCGGTGGAGGCGAAGAACCAGGCCGAGGCGCTGGTCCATTCGACCGAGAAGGCGCTCTCCGAGCACGGCTCCAAGGTCGGCGAAGCGGATCGCACCGCGATCGAGAACGCCATGGCCGATCTGAAGGAAGCGCTCAAGAGCGACGACGCCGAGGCGATCAAGTCGAAGACCAACACGCTGATGCAGGTTTCGATGAAGCTTGGCGAGGCGATGTACAAGCAGGCGCAGGAAGGCCAGGCCGCGACGGATGCGGCGGCCGACGGCGCCGGCAACACGAAGGACGACGTCGTCGACGCCGAGTTCACGGAAGTCGACGACGACAAGAAGGGCAAGAAGTCGGCGTAAGCTGGCGAGCGCATGATGGCCCCCGTTCACGACAGCGCGGACAGCGCATCGAGGAATGGGGGCCTTTCCGTTTCGGCGAGCGTGGCGTAACCCGTCCTTGACGATTGCCTTCTAGGCGTTTCCGGAGCGGCAAGCTCAATTCGTTTGCAGGATCAATGCGCGATCGGACCGATGGCCAAACGCTGCTATTACGAAACCCTCGAAGTCGAACGCACGGCGGACGAAGCCAGGCTCAAGGCGGCCTATCGCAAGCTGGCGATGCGGTGGCACCCCGACCGCAACCCCGGCGACAAGGATGCCGAGCACCGCTTCAAGGAAATCAATGAAGCCTACGACATCCTCAAGGACGGCCAGAAGCGCGCGGCCTATGACCGCTTCGGCCATGCCGCCTTTGAGCATGGCATGGGCAACGGCGGCAACGGTCACGGATTCGGCGGCGATTTCGCCTCGAGCTTCGCCGACATCTTCGACGACCTGTTCGGCATGGGTGGACGCGGCCGGCGCGGCAGCGGCGGGCGCGAGCGCGGCGCCGACCTGCGCTACAACATGGAAATCACCCTCGAGGACGCCTTCCACGGCAAGACCGCCCAGGTCAGCCTGCCGACCTCGGTGACCTGCGAAACCTGCTCCGGCACCGGCGCCAAGGTCGGCACCAAGGCGAAGACATGCGCGACCTGCGGCGGCATGGGCAAGGTGCGCGCCCAGCAGGGCTTCTTCACCATCGAGCGGACCTGTCCCGGCTGCCACGGGCGCGGCCAGACCATCGACAGCCCGTGCCCGGCGTGCTCGGGCCTGGGCCGCGTGACGCGCGAGCGCACGCTGTCGGTCAACATTCCCCCGGGTGTCGAGGACGGCACGCGCATCCGCCTCGCGGGCGAGGGCGAAGCCGGCACGCGCGGCGGCCCATCCGGCGACCTCTACATCTTTCTCAGCCTGGCCCCCCACGATCTGTTCCAGCGTGACGGCGCCGACCTCTATTGCCGCGTTCCCGTATCGATGGTGCGGGCGGCGCTCGGCGGCGAGTTCCAGGTGCCCACCATCGACGGCAGCGAAGCCAAGGTGAAAATTCCTCCGGGCACGCAGTCCGGCACCCGTTTCCGCCTCGCCAGCAAGGGAATGCCGGTGCTGCGCTCGAAGCAGACCGGGGACATGTACGTCCAGGTGACCGTCGAGACTCCGCAGAAGCTGACGAAGCGGCAGCGCGAGCTGCTGGCCGAGTTCGAGCAGCTTTCCTCCCAGGATACGCAGCCGGAAGCCGAAGGATTTTTCGGCAAGGTCAAGGACTTCTTTGGTACAAGGAGTGGGACGGCCTGACCGCTCTTGACCCTCAACCCCGTCGGATTTAGGCGTTAAATCCTCAGCTTCTGCATGGCCACAGCGTCCGATGTCCCTGCCCGCGTTTCAGCACCTCGAAAAGAAGATCGGGAAACAGATTCGTCTTTTTGAGCTGAAGCGCAATGCGTTCGGCAGGAACGTCGAGAAGCGGCTGCGCGTCTTCGGCGACAAGGGCGACAAGCTGGCCAGGAAGTTCGGCCGCCATCTGCGGGAATTCGAGCAGAAGCGCGACGACGACCTGCGCTTCATCCGGACATGGTTCGAGAAACCGCTGAGCGTGGGCGCCGTTGCGCCCTCGGGCCGCGTGCTGGCGCGCACCATGGCGCGCTACGTCGATCCGAACGGCACCGGACCGGTGATCGAGCTCGGGCCGGGCACCGGCCCCGTCACCGACGCGCTCATCAAGGCAGGCGTCGATCCCTCCCGCCTCGTGCTGGTCGAGTTCGATCATTCGTTCTGCCGGCTGCTGCAGGAGCGCTATCCGCAGGCAACCGTGGTGCAGGGCGACGCCTATACGCTGCGCAAGCTGGTCGGCGGGCTCCTCGGCACGCCGGCCGCGGCGGTCGTCTCCGGCCTGCCGCTGATGACCAAGCCGCTGCGCACGCGCCTGAAGCTGATCGGCGAGGCGCTCGCCTTGCTCGCGCCGGGCGCGCCGTTCGTGCAGTTCACCTACGCGGTGGTGTCGCCGATCCCGACGCGGCTCGCCGGCGTACGCGCCGAGCGCTCCGAGCCGATCTGGCTCAACGTGCCGCCGGCGCGGGTGTGGGTCTATCGCCGGGGTTGAACTTTCGGGCGTGCCTGCCAGGGCTGGCCCGCTTTCCGAGGCCACCGATGTCCGTCAAAATCCTCGTGTTCGCCGGCTCGATCCGCACCGGGTCGTTCAATGCGCGGCTGGCCGCGGTGGCGACCAAGGAATTCGCGCTGCTCGATGCCGACGTGACGCGCATCTCGCTCGGGGACTACCCGCTGCCGCTCTATGACGGCGACCTCGAAGCGAAATCCGGGCCGCCGGAGAACGCCGTGAAGCTCAAGCGGCATTTCATGGCGCACCAGGGCATCTTCATCGTCAGCCCGGAATACAACGCCTCGATCACGCCGCTTCTGAAAAACACGCTCGACTGGATTTCGCGGGTGCGCGAGGGCGACGAGCCGCCGCTCGCCGCCTACCGGAACCGCGCCTTCGCCCTCGGCGGCGCATCGAACGGCACCTATGGCGCGATGCGCTCGCTGATGGCGCTGCGGCAGGTGCTGGAACTCGGCTGCGGTGCGCTGGTGCTGCCCGACCAGATCGCCGTGCGCGAGGCGGCGACCGCGTTCGACGACCGTGACAATTTCATTGACGCGCGTACCGGAAAGCTGATGAAGGCGGTGACGGAGCGGCTGGTCGCCGCCGCCCGCCGCATCGATGTGAGGTGAAATTTGCAGAACGCGAAAGACCGTCTGATCGTCGCGCTGGACGTGCCCTCCGTCGTCGCCGCCGAGACGCTGGTCGAGCGGCTGGGCGACTCGGTGAGCTTCTACAAGGTCGGCTATCAGCTCGCCTACGCCGGCGGCCTTCCGTTTGCCGAGCAGCTTGTGCGCATGGGCAAGAAGCTGTTCCTCGATCTCAAGCTGCACGACATCGGCAACACGGTGGCGCACGGCGTCGAAAGTATCTCGAAACTCGGCGCGACGTTCCTCACGGTCCACGCCTACCCGCAGACCATGCAGGCGGCGGTGAAAGCACGCGGCGATCGGCTTAAGATACTCGCCGTGACGGTGCTGACTTCCTACGACGACAGCGATCTCGCCGCGGCGGGCTATGCGGGCAACGTCTCCGATCTGGTCGCCAGGCGCGCGATGCAGGCGCGCGACATCGGCGTCGACGGCATCGTCTGCTCGGCGGAGGAAGCCGCGCGGTTGAAGCCTTTGGTCGGCACGCTCGATCTCGTCACGCCGGGCATCCGCCCCGCGGGCGCGGCGGCCGGCGACCAGAAGCGGGTGATGACGCCGGCGCGCGCGATCGCCGCCGGCGCGAGCTATCTCGTCGTCGGGCG
>Ga0182735_1001571_pt1 | contig 15075 bp, 18 predicted proteins | sample eDN5th30CKraftMG_FD_128524 | JGI IMG/M metagenome (GOLD analysis project Ga0182735, IMG submission 128524) | Enriched Miracle-Growth compost microbial communities from Emeryville, California, USA - eDNA 5th pass 30_C Kraft MG (version 2) (version 2) ... | reverse complement strand
CGCGGGGACGAGCGGCTGAATCTGCTGTGCATCGCGCGCGATCGAATACCACATCAGGAAACCGACCGCCGCGCTGATCACGAGCAGCACGAACGCGCCCATCGCGCGCGTCGAGTAATGCTGCTCGTAGTAGAGATAAAACAGCGACGTGATGAGGCAGAACAACACGAAGACTTCGTACAGATTCGAAATCGGAATATGGCCGACGTCCGAGCCGATCATGTAGGACTCGTACCAGCGCACCATCAGGCCGGTGAAGCCCATCAGCACCGCGACCCACGTCATGCGCGAGCCGATCGCGCCGCCCGTCTGCGAGCGCGTCGCAAGGCCGATCCAGTAGAAGAGCGTCGCGAGGATGAAGAGCGCGCTCATCCACAAGATCGCGGACTGGCTCGACAGGAAGTACTTGAGGAAGAAGTTCGTGTCGGCGCGAGCGAGGTCGTGGTGATAGAGCTGGATCGAGAAAAGCGACAACACCGCAATCAACGCGATCAGCAGGCGTACCGGTTTCCAGCGCCAGCCGAGCACGACGAACGTCGGCACCGCGCCGACCAGCACGGCCGTGTCGTACACGTCCATGTACGCGTGATAGCGGTTCAGCGCGAAACCCGCGCCCGCGACCATCGCGAGGGCGAAGAGCCAGTCGATCAGCGTGAGCCTGCGCAGGAACGGACGATCGTCGAACTCGGCGACATCGGGAAGCCCCGATGCCGGACGCTCCGTCTTGGCGGAGGCGTGGGAGGAAGTCTGTGTGAGGTCCATGATCTTACCGTGTTGAAACTTCCGAGCTCGGGGTCTCGGTTTGCGAATGCCGGTGCGCGTTTTGCGCCGGGGACGGATCGGCCGGTACTTCCGGCTTCACGCCGAGCGCCGCTGCGATCTGCGCGCGCGTACGCACGAACTCTTTCTCGAAATCGAACGTGCGGCGGGCTGTGGACATCGCCATCAGCACGCTCGCGCCGCCCTGGCCCGCATCTTTGAGCCAGAACCAGAGCCGGCGCTCGCGCACGTAAAACATCGCGAAAATGCCGACGACCAGCAGAAGGCTGCCAAGATACACCAGATTTTTACCCGGCGCGCGCGTCAACTGGAATACCGAAGCTTGCACCTGCCTGAAGTTGTCCAGTTGCAGAAAGACCGGCGAACCGTACAGAAAGCTGTCGGAAAGCGCGTTGATGGACGATTGCACGAACGCGGCGTTCTTATCGTCCACTTTAGCCGCGGGCTGGCCGTTTTGCTCTCGGGAAATCTGCCATACGTCCCACATCGCGCCTTCGAGCATCCTCATCAGCAGGCCGGCGGCTTTCTCCTGCTCGCCCTTCGGCACCGATTTGTCGATAAACATCGCGATGCTCTGGAAACCGCCAATCATCTGCGGATTCGTCGTCGCCTTGCCGGTTTCATCGGCGCCTGCGAAAAGATTCAGCACGCGGACGGCGCTTTCCTCCAGATGTTTCTGCAGTTCACCGTTTTCCTGCGGCACCGAACGCAACGCGAAACGATGCGCGGCTTCGGCGCGCGTCGCCGGCGTCGCGAGCGCGGCGCGCAGGTCCATCCACTGTTTGACGGTGCCCTGATCGTCGGCGGGAATGCGCAGATAGCGGAACGGATCGTTCGGGCTCAGGCGCATGCCCGCGAGGAACATGCGCTGGCCGCTCACGTCCACGGGCACCATGTAGTTGCTGTATTCGCGCGCCTGGCCGTCCGTGCCGCGCACCTTGTATTGCACCGACGGGCCGATATTGCGCAGATCCGTCGGTCTCGACGTTTTGGCGCCTGAGCCGAGGCGCTCGTCGAATGCATCGCGCAGCGTTTCCTTCTTGCCGACGCCGCGCGCGTCGGGCGCGCCGCTGCCGTCGGTCATGTTCTCGACGTTGATCGCGCGGAAATCCGTGAACTCGACCGTCTCGCCCTGCGCGCCCGCGAACTGCGCGCCGATGGGCGCCGTGCCGCCGATCGTCCCGCTGAACGGCGCGGTCTTCGCGCTGCCGCCGGTCATCGGCCAGGCGGTCATTTCGAGTTTCGAGCCGCCGTCCTGAAAGCTCGATTGATAGATCGAAATGCCGTCGTAGGTGAACGGCTTGTTCACTTCGATGCGCGCCGGAATGCGCTTGCCTGTCTTGTGATCGATCACGACGATATCGCTCGCGAAGAGCTTCGGCATGCCGGTCGAGTAGTAATCGACGATGAACTTATTGAGCTGAATCGAGAACGGCAGGTCCTGAATGATCGAGCCGTCTTGCTGATTCAGTATCGCCGTGCCGACGAACTGCCCTTCGGGCACCCATGCGTAGCCGCGGAAAGTCGGATTCGACGTTGAAAGACGATGCTCGCGCGGAATGTCGTTGATGACGGCGTTGCTGTTGATCGGCGTCTTGTTGAACATCCACATCTGCAGCTTGATGGGCAGATTGCTGTCCAGCAGACCGCCGATACAGATCACGACGATCGCCAGATGCGCCGAGATATAGCCGATCTTGGTCATCGCGCCGCGCTTGGCGGTGATGAGCGTCGCGCCGTTGTCGGTCTCGCGCGTCTTGAAGCGGTAGCCCATCTTCGCGGACAGGCGTTCGAGCGTCGCGGCGGTCTGCGCGCGATCGGCCGTGACCGTGAACTCGCCCTTGTGATGGAACGCGCGCAGCCCGCCTTCGTGCACGCGATCCTTCCAGCTCTTGATGTCCGCGATCATCTTCGGGCTGTTTCGGATCACGCACAGCGACACCGAGATCACGAGGAAAATCAGGATCAGCATGAACCACCATGCGCTGTACACGGTGTAGATGCTCAAGCCACGGAAGATGTCCGCCCAGAACGGGCCGAACTGATTGACGTAGTTGGGATACGGATCGTCCTGCGTAAGCACCGTGCCGATGATGCTCGCGATCGCCAGAATGACCAGCAATGCGATGGCGAAGCGCATCGAACTGACGAGTTCGACGAAATGCCTGATGGCCCGACGGCTCGACTTCGACTGCAAACCCGATGTGGTGACGCTCATTCAAACTCCGGCTGGACAGCAAAAAAGGGTGGAGACGCTGGCGGTCTTTGTCGACCGACGTCCCACCCTTTTCTTGTTTTCGCGCCGGTCTTCTCGGATAGTCCGGGACCGGCTTCGTAGTATGGGCGATTCTCCGTCTCTGCATGGAGAACCGCTGGACGCTGACTGCTATGCGTTCAATGCAAACCGGCGATGTAGTCGGCGACCGCCTTCATCTCCGCTTCGTTCAGGCGCGAGGAAATCTGGTGCATCGGCTCGCTGTTGTTGCGTTGTCCCGATGCGAAGGCGTTCAACTGCGCCACCGTGTAATCGCCCCACTGCCACGACAGCCGCGGATACTGCACCGGAATGCCCATGCCCGTCGCGCCGTGGCACGCCGCACACGCCGGCACGCCCTTGTCCGCGATGCCGCCGCGGTAGATCTTCTGGCCCAACGCGACGTCGTTCTTGTCGCGCGCGTAATTGGGCTTTGCCTTCTGCGACGCGAAGTACGCCGCGACGTTCACCATGTCCTGATCCGATAGCGCGCCCGCGATGCCCGCCATGATCGGATTGTTGCGCGCCGGTGCCTTTGCACCCGGCTGCGTCTTGTAATCCTTCAACTGCTTGACGATGTACTCGGCGTGCTGCCCCGCGAGCCGCGGAAATGCCGCGCCGGCGCTGTTGCCGTCTGCCGCGTGACACGCCGCGCACACCTGAGTCGCGATAGCCTGGCCTCGCGTCACATCCGGCTTGGCCGGTTGCGCGTGCTCCGCCGCACTCACTGACATCGATACCGCCAGACCACTCAAACCTGCACCGAAAGCCGCCGCTGCCCGAATCACCACCAGAGACCTGTACAGTCGGTTCATTCGCGTACCCTGTTTTTCGTCTTGTGAGAATGTGAGGTTCTGCAAAAAACGACGGCGACCGATCATCGCCGCAAGATACCCGAACTCGCTGAACGAAGAGGCCCAAAAGTATGCCTCTGAAAACTGTCTCGCTCCTTGTGGGTGCCGCCTGCGGCTTGGGTCTTGCGTGCCCGCTGATCTTTAAAAATCCGTCGTATTGTACAATAACCCGCTATACGCAAAGACGCCAGTCGGGGCATGCCCAGTATTTGCCGGGTTCTCAAGGCTTCGGTTTTCGCAGCGCTTTCGATTGGACCCGCCCATGTCATTCCTGCTTCATCAATCCCGCTTCTTCACGACCGTCAACCATCTGCGCGATCTGCCGCCGACGCCGCAACCCGAAATCGCTTTTGCGGGGCGCTCGAACGCCGGTAAATCGACGGCGATCAACATCCTCTGCAATCAGAAGCGGCTTGCTTTCGCGAGTAAAACGCCGGGGCGCACGCAGCACATCAATTACTTCTCCGTCGGTCCGGAAGCCGCGCCGGTCGGCTATCTCGTCGACCTTCCCGGATACGGTTACGCCGAAGTGCCGGGCGCCGCGAAGGAACATTGGCAGCGGCTGCTTTCGACGTACCTGCAAAGCCGCGCGCAACTGTGCGGCATGATCCTGATGATGGATTCGCGCCGGCCGCTCACCGACCTCGATCGCATCATGATCGACTGGTTCGCGCCGACCGGAAAACCGATTCACGCGCTGCTCACCAAATGCGACAAATTGACGCGACAGGAGATGACGAACGCTCTGCGTGCGACCAAGAAATCCTTCGCCGAATATAAAGACGCGGGCTATCGCGGCGAACTTACGGCGCAGCTCTTTTCGGCGCTCAAACGGACGGGCATCGACGAGGCGCATGAACAGATCGAAAGCTGGCTGATACCAGAAGAAGCCGGCGAAAACGCGTCAGAAGACGCAGCCGAGTGAGCGCGGCGCGTGCGCGCCGGCATAAAAAAACCCGCCGCATAACGGCGGGTTAATAGCCTAATCGAATAACGACAGGCACCCGCTCAGGGAGGAGAAGCGGGGAGTCCGGCGGCAAGCGCCTCGCTCGATCGGTATGATATACCATTGTCTCAAAGCGGTTTCAGACGCAGCCAAGTGCTTGTTCGGCAAGGGTTTAGGCGTCTCGGAACACGTTTTCGACCTCCCCTGAAGACCACCCAAATTCGAGTCGAAATATGAGCTTCTATCCTCACCATCGCCCGCGCCGGATGCGCCGCGATGACTTCTCGCGCCGTCTGATGCGCGAAAACATCCTCACGACGAACGACCTCATCTATCCCGTGTTCATCGTCGAAGGTACGAATGTGCGGCAGGCCGTGCCGTCGATGCCCGGCGTCGAGCGCACGTCCGTCGATTTGCTGATGAAAGTCGCCGAGCAATGCGTCGAACTTGGCGTGCCGGTGCTGTCGCTGTTCCCGGCGATCGAACCGTCGATCAAGACGCCCGATGGCCGCGAAGCCACGAATCCGGACGGTCTCATTCAGCGCGCCGTGCGCGAGCTGAAGAAGAACTTCCCGATGCTCGGCGTGCTGACCGACGTCGCGCTCGATCCGTACACGAGCCACGGCCAGGACGGCGTGCTCGACGAAGAAGGCTACGTGAAGAACGACGAAACGAGCGAAATTCTCGTCGAGCAGGCGCGCACCCAAGCTGAAGCGGGCGTGGATATCGTCGCGCCGTCGGACATGATGGACGGGCGCATCGGCGCGATCCGCGAGATGCTCGAAAGCGAAAGCCACATCCACACGCGCATCATGGCGTATGCGGCGAAGTACGCGTCGGCGTTCTACGGCCCGTTCCGTGACGCCGTCGGTTCCGCAGCGAATCTCGGCAAGAGCAACAAGATGACGTATCAGATGGACCCGGCCAACTCGGACGAAGCGATGCGCGAAGTGCGCATGGACATCGAGGAAGGCGCGGACATGGTGATGGTCAAGCCGGGCATGCCGTACCTCGACATCGTGCGGCGCGTGAAGGACGAGTTCCGCTTCCCGACGTACGCGTATCAGGTGAGCGGCGAGTACGCGATGATCAAGGCGGCCGCGCAGAACGGCTGGATCGATCACGACAAGGTCATGATGGAAGCGCTGCTCGCGTTCAAGCGCGCGGGCGCGGACGGCGTGCTGACGTACTTCGCGCTGGATGCGGCGCGGATCATTCGCGCTTCTGTGTAAGCGCCAAAAGGGCGATGCGAGTGCATCGCCCTTTTTTTATCCGTTCAGTTTATCGAGACTCTTCAGGAACGTATCCGCCGATTCATACCCGACCACGCGCGCGACTTCGTTGCCCTGCGCATCGAAGAAGATGATTCCCGGCGGCCCGAAAAGCTTGAAGCGCTTGAGGAGAATTTGATCGTTCGTGTTGTTGGCGGTCACGTCCGCGCGCAGAAGATTCAGTTGCGCGAGGCGCGCTTGCACACGGGCGTCGGAGAAAGTCAGCTTCTCCATTTCCTTGCACGACACGCACCAGTCCGCGTAGAAATCGAGCATCGCGGGACGCGCCGCCGCTTTCACCGCCGAGTCCAGTTCCGCCGATGAACGCACCGGCGCGAAGATCAGGCCCTGCGATTGCGCATTCGCCGACGGCTCGCTGCGGGAAGCCAGCACGGCGAGCGGGCGCAGCGGATCTGTCGAACCCGCCGCCAATCCGACGAGCAGCGTCGCCGCCCAGATCGCGAATGCCGCTCCGAGCCCGCGCCCGAGCCGCTTCCACACACCGACAGGCGCCGCCGCGCCCGACGAGAACAATCCGAGCGATGCCGCCGCGATCAGCAGCCATAGCGCCGCGAGCAGCATCTGCGCAACGCCGCCGATGACCGGCCAGACGATCCACAGCGCGGCCGCGAGCAGCACGACGCCGAAGAAGACCTTCACGCCGTCCATCCACGCACCGGCGCGCGGCAGAACCGAACCCGCGCCGAGCCCGATGACGAGCAGCGGCACGCCCAGTCCGATGCCCATTGCGAAGAGCGCGGCGCCGCCGAGCGCAGCGTTGCCGGTGTGCGCGATGAACGCGAGCACCGCGAAAAGTGGCGCAGTCATGCACGCGCCGACCACGAGCGCGGACAGCGCGCCCATCGCCGCGACTGCCGCGAACTTGCCGCCGCTGCGCTTCTGCGATGCTTCGTTGACGCCCGCTTGCCAGCGCGCGGGCAGCGCGATATCGACGCCCGAGATCAACGCGATGGCGAACGCCGCGAGCAGCAGGCCGAACGCGCCGAGCACCCACGGGTTCTGCAGCCACGCGCCGAGGCTTTGTCCGATCAACGCGGCAGCGACGCCGAGCGCGGTATAGACGAGCGCCATGCCGATCACGTACGAAACCGACAATGCGAATCCGCGCGAACGCGTCACACGCGCGCCTTCGCCGACGATGATCGCGGACAGAATCGGGATCATCGGATACGAGCATGGCAGGAGGCTCAGTACCATGCCGGCAAGGAAATAGAGTCCGACGACTGTGAAGAATCCGCCGCCCTCGAGCATCGATTGCGCGTAGTCGGCGCTGGTCGCACGCTCGAACCAGGAGTCGCCGGTGTTTGCGCTCGTCGTCGCAGTCGGTGCCGCGCCCGCGGGCTGGAGCGCGTCGCCGCGCACACGATAGGCCTTCTCCATCGGCGGATAGCAGATGCCGCCATCCGCGCAACCCTGCGACGTCACCGCGAGCTCGAACGGCCCGTTCGCTTTCGTCACCGGAATACGGATGATCAGTTCGCCGCGATACGTCTCGACGTCCTTGTTGAACGTCTGATCGAAATGAACTTTGCCCGCCGGAAGTTGCGCCGCGCCGATGGTCGCGTCGCCGCTCTTCACCGCGAACGCGAAACGCTCACGGTACATGTAGTAGCCGTCGGCGATCTTGTAGCGCACGTCCACTTCGCCCGGCTTTTCGGATGCGCTGAATTTGAACGCGACGTCGGGATCGAGGAAATCGTCGGCTGCGCGCGCGGCGCCCGACAGCAGCGCGAACGCCGCCAGGAAGAGAAACGCGCCGAAAAGTCGCCGCGTGACAAGGCGAGAAAACTCAAACATGAAGAGGACGCTGCGTTTCTGCGTTGACCCACTGGCCGTATCCCGGCGATGCATCGACCTGCCAGACGAGGATTTCGGGCGTTTCATACGGATGTCGAGCCTCGACGAAGCGCTGCAATTCTGCGCTGCGCGCGACGCTCGTCTTGAACAACAACTGCACTTCCTGCGACGACTCCAGCACGCCCTTCCAGTGATAATGCGACGACACGGCGCCGAGATTCGTCACGCACGCCGCGAGCCGCGCGTCCAGCGCCGCTTGCGCGAGCGCATCGGCTGCGGCGGCGTCGGGCAGCGTGGACAGCATCAAAACGACGGGGACGTTCACTCGGCGTGCTCCGAGAGGTTAATTGCGTATCGTAGCATCGGCGGCTGACACTCACTTTTACGCCTCGGCGCGCTGAAATGTCGCAGCCAGAAAGCAAAAAGGCCAAGCTCTAAGCCTGGCCTTTCTGCTAACAACCGAAAACGGGATTTATTCCGCTTCTTGCACTTCTTCCGTCTCTTCGACTTCCGGGCGATCCATCAGTTGGACCAGCGCCATCGGGGCGTTATCGCCGACGCGGAAACCGAACTTCAGGATGCTCAGGTAGCCGCCCGGGCGGTTCGCGTAGCGCGGGCCGAGGACGTCGAACAGCTTCGCGACGGAATCACGATCGCGCAGGCGGTTGAACGCCAGACGACGGTTCGCGAGCGACGGCTTCTTGCCCAGCGTGATGAGGGGCTCGACGACCTTGCGCAGTTCCTTGGCCTTCGGCAGCGTCGTCTTGATGACTTCGTGCTCGATCAGCGAGTTCGACATATTGCGGAGCATTGCCAGACGATGGCTGCTCGTGCGGTTCAGTTTCCGCAGACCATGCTTATGACGCATTTCAGTTCCTTTAACGAGTTTTGATCCAGCTCTTCTATTGCACCCTAATTTGAGTGCACGGGCCGGTCAGGTAAAAGCAAGTCGCGGATTTTAAAGCAAAATCCGCGTCTTTGCCAAGTTACGCGACTGCGTTTGGTATTACTTGTCCAACCCGGCCGGCGGCCAGTTTTCGAGCTTCATACCGAGCGTCAGACCGCGCGAAGCCAGCACTTCCTTGATTTCGTTCAGCGACTTGCGGCCGAGGTTCGGCGTCTTCAGCAGCTCGTTTTCCGTGCGCTGGATCAGGTCGCCGATGTAGTAGATGTTCTCGGCCTTCAGGCAGTTCGCCGAGCGAACCGTGAGTTCGAGATCGTCCACCGGACGCAGCAAGATCGGGTCGATCTGCGGTGCGCGCGACGGTGCTTCTGCTGCCGCTTCCGTGCCTTCCAGTGCGGCGAACACCGACAACTGATCGACCAGAATGCGAGCCGACTGGCGGATCGCTTCTTCCGGCGAAATCACGCCGTTGGTCTCGATGTTCATCACGAGCTTGTCGAGGTCGGTGCGCTGTTCGACACGTGCGCTTTCGACGGCGTAGCTCACGCGGCGAACCGGCGAGAACGACGCGTCCAGCACGATGCGGCCGATGATCTTGGCCGACTCTTCGCCATAGCGACGCACGTTGCCCGGCACGTAGCCGCGGCCCTTTTCGATCTTGATCTGAACGTCGAGCTTGCCGCCCTTCGACAGGTGAGCGATCACGTGTTCCGGATTGATGACCTCGCAGTCGTGCGCGAGTTCGATATCGCCGGCCGTGACAACGCCTTCGCCTTCCTTGCGCAGCGTCACCGTGACTTCGTCCCGGTTGTGCAGCTTGAAGACGACACCCTTCAGGTTCAACAGCAGGTTGACCACATCCTCTTGCACACCATCGAGCGTCGAGTATTCGTGCACGACGCCTGCGATCGTCACTTCGGTCGGCGCGTAGCCGATCATCGACGACAGCAGCACGCGCCGAAGCGCGTTACCCAAGGTGTGGCCATAGCCGCGTTCGAACGGCTCCATAACCACTTTCGCATGGTTCTCACCAAGCGATTCAACTGCAATGATCTTGGGCTTCAACAAACTGGTTTGCATAGGTTTTCCTTTTCAATACCCTCGGCTCGTTACACCGATAAGGCTGACCGGTGACAACCTGAAAATAAACAGCCGAGGCCACCTCTTGCCACGAGCAATCAGGCTCCCCGGCTGTCCATCCATTACCGCCGCGATTAACGCGAATACAATTCGACGATCAGGCTTTCGTTGATGTCGCCGGCGATGTCGCTACGCTCGGGCATCGACTTGAACGTGCCTTCGAACTTCTTCTCGTCGACCGACACCCAGCTCGGCATGCCGCCTTGCTGCGCCAGCGAGAGAGCTTCGACGATACGAGCCTGCTTGCGCGACTGCTCGCGCACGGACACGACGTCGCCCGACTTCACTTGCAGCGACGGGATATTCGCGACTTGGCCGTTCACCATGATCGCCTTGTGGCTCACGAGCTGACGTGCTTCAGCGCGCGTCGAGCCGAAGCCCATGCGATACACGACGTTGTCGAGACGCGACTCGAGCAATTGCAGCAGGTTTTCGCCCGTCGGGCCCTTGCGGCGGTCGGCTTCAGCGAAGTAGCGGCGGAACTGACGCTCCAGCACACCGTAGATACGCTTCACTTTCTGCTTTTCGCGCAACTGGGTACCGTAGTCGGACGTACGCGCGCCCGAGGTGCGGCCGTGCTGGCCGGGCTTGCTGTCGAGCTTGCACTTGTCGGCGAGGGAGCGGCGTGCGCTCTTCAGGAACAGATCAGTGCCTTCACGGCGGGACAGCTTTGCTTTGGGACCGGTATAGCGTGCCACGTTGCATCCTTAAATATTGATCACGCAAACTTCCGTTGAACTTCAGTCTGCGCTAGTCCGAACCCTTTGGGCCGAACGGTGGGCTTAGTCAAAACTTACTAACGCACGAAACCCGCCGATACTCGCGCATCGACAGGCAACATGCGGTTGCGTCGACGTATTAGATACGACGGCGCTTCGGCGGACGGCAGCCGTTGTGCGGGACCGGCGTCACGTCGGAGATCGCGGTGATCTTGATGCCAAGACCATGCAACGCGCGCACCGCCGATTCGCGGCCAGGACCGGGGCCCTTGATCCGCACTTCGAGGTTCTTCACGCCGTATTCCATTGCCACGCGACCAGCCGATTCGGCTGCGACCTGAGCTGCGAAGGGCGTCGACTTACGCGAGCCCTTGAAGCCCTGACCACCCGAGGTCGCCCATGCCAGCGCGTTACCTTGACGGTCGGTGATCGTGATAATGGTGTTGTTGAACGACGCGTGAACGTGAACCACGCCCTCGGCGACGTTCTTCTTGACCTTCTTGCGAACGCGTTGCGCCGCGGAGTTGTTCGAAGCCTTAGCCATTACGTTTTCCTGTAACTGTCAGTTCCGCTTACTTCTTCAGCGATTGCGCTGCACGACGCGGACCCTTGCGCGTACGGGCATTCGTGCGCGTACGCTGGCCACGCAGGGGCAGGCCCTTGCGATGGCGCATGCCGCGGTAGCAACCCAAGTCCATCAGGCGCTTGATGTTCATCGTCACTTCACGGCGCAGATCGCCTTCGACGATGAACTTGCCCACTTCGTCACGCAGCTTTTCGAGGTCTGCGTCGGTAAGGTCTTTGACCTTCTTCGAAAATTCCACGCCAGCAGCGGTGCAGATGCCACGCGAACGCGTGCGGCCGATGCCGAAGATTGCCGTCAGGCCGATCTCGGTATGCTGGTGATTCGGGATGTTAACCCCTGCGATACGAGCCATTGTTTTTCCTCAAACAAAAAGCGCAAGCAAAAGCGCGGCGTTCAGCCTTGACGCTGTTTGTGGCGCGGATCAGAGCTGCAAATCACGCGCACAACGCCCTTGCGCTTGATGATCTTGCAATTGCGGCAAATGCGCTTAACCGATGCCATCACTTTCATGATATTACCCTTTTTTCAAATCACTTCGCCCGGAACACGATCCGTGCACGAGACAGATCGTAAGGCGTCAATTCAACCGTAACCTTGTCGCCCGGCAGGATGCGGATGTAGTGCATCCGCATCTTTCCGGAAATATGTCCCAGGACGACATGGCCATTTTCCAATTTCACCCGGAAAGTAGCGTTGGGAAGGTTTTCGATGACCTCACCCTGCATCTGGATAACATCGTCTTTGGCCATAGTCCTTATTAACGCATCGGGACGTTGCCACCCTTGAAGTTTGCCTTCTTGAGCAGCGATTCATATTGTTGCGACATAACGTACGACTGCACCTGAGCCATGAAGTCCATCGTGACGACGACAATGATCAGCAGCGACGTTCCACCAAAATAAAACGGCACGTTCCAGCGCAACACCAGAAACTCAGGCAGCAGGCACACGAATACGATGTAGATCGCACCAGCCAGCGTAAGACGCGTGAGGATGCGGTCGATATATCGTGCAGTCTGATCGCCCGGACGGATACCCGGAACGAAAGCACCGCTCTTCTTCAAGTTGTCGGCGGTCTCCCGGCTGTTGAACACCAGTGCGGTGTAGAAGAAGCAGAAGAAGACGATCGCCAACGCATACAGCAGCACGTACACGGGTTGACCGGGCTTCAGCGCCTCGGCCACGTTGTGCAGCGTGTTCGCGAACCAGTTGGTGCGCGTACCCGAACTGAACCAGTTCAGGATGGTTGCCGGGAAGAGGATGATCGACGACGCGAAGATCGGCGGAATCACACCCGACATGTTCAACTTCAGCGGCAGATGAGACGACTGTCCGCCGTAAATCTTGTTACCGACCTGGCGCTTCGCATAGTTCACGAGGATCTTGCGCTGACCGCGTTCGATGAACACGACCAGATACGTGACCGCCGCGATCAAGACCACGATGATGATCGCCGAGATGATGCTCATCGAACCGGTGCGAACCAGTTCGAACAGACCACCGATCGCGTTCGGGAAACCCGCTGCGATACCACCGAAGATGATGATCGAGATGCCGTTGCCGAGACCGCGCTCCGTGATCTGCTCACCGAGCCACATCAGGAACATCGTGCCCGTCACGAGCGTGACGACCGTCGTCAGCCGGAACACCATGCCGGGGTCCAGCACCAGAGCCGGCTGGTTTTCCAGCGCGACCGCGATACCGAACGCCTGGAAGGTCGCCAGAACCACCGTGAAGATACGCGTGTACTGCGTGATCTTACGTTGTCCCGCCTGCCCTTCCTTCTTCAGCGCCTCCATCTGCGGCGACACGATCGACAGCAACTGCATGATGATCGACGCCGAAATGTAGGGCATGATGCCCAGCGCAAAGATCGTGAACCGCGACAGTGCGCCACCCGAGAACATGTTGAACATGCCAAGGATGCCGCCCGACTGGCTCTGGAACAGCTTCGCCAGTTGATCCGGATCGATGCCGGGCACCGGAATATGCGCCCCAATGCGGTAGACGATCAGCGCAAGCAGCAGGAACACTGCACGCCGGCGCAGATCGCCGAATTTCGCCGCGCTTCGACCGGTTTTTGCGAGACTCGGGCTGTTAGCCAAGTACCTTCTCCGATGCTAGTGCTAGTAACGGCGAAAGCGCGTTACTCGGCGAAAGAGCCGCCAGCGGCTTCGATTGCCTCACGGGCGCCCTTCGTTGCCGTCAGGCCCTTCACCGTGACCTTGCGCGTGATCTCGCCGGTCTTGATGATCTTCGCGCTCTTGATGAGCTCGCCGACCAGACCCGCTTGCTTCAACGCCAACAGATCGATTTCGTCGACCGGCAGCTTCTCGAGATCAGCCAGGCGCACTTCACCGACGAATTCCTTCGTCAGCGAGGTGAAGCCGCGCTTCGGCAGACGACGCTGCAGAGGCATCTGACCGCCTTCGAAGCCGACTTTGTGAAAGCCGCCCGAACGCGATTTCTGACCCTTGTGGCCGCGGCCAGCGGTCTTGCCGAGGCCCGAACCGATACCGCGACCGACGCGACGCTTAGCGTGCTTCGCGCCTTCCGCCGGCTTCAGGTTATTCAATTCCATGTTCAACTCCTTGGATCCGTAGGTCGCGCTTAGGCGATGACCTTAACGAGGTACGAGACCTTGTTGATCATCCCGCGCACTGCCGGCGTGTCCTGCAGCTCGGAAACCGAGTTCAGGCGACGCAGGCCGAGGCCACGCACCGTTGCGCGGTGCGATTCGCGGGTCCCGATCAGGCTCTTGACGAGCTGAACCTTGACAGTTTTTTCAGACATGGTGACCACCTTAGCCCAGAATGTCTTCGACGGACTTACCACGCTTCGCAGCGATGTCTGCCGGGGTCGACTGCTTGCGCAGGCCGTCCAGCGTCGCACGAACGAGGTTGTACGGGTTCGTCGAACCGTGGCTCTTGGCCACAACGTTTTGAACGCCCATCACGTCGAACACTGCGCGCATCGGGCCGCCAGCGATCACGCCGGTACCGTCCTTCGCCGGAGCGAGGAGAACCGCCGATGCGCCGTGCTTGCCGTGCACTTCGTGTTGCAGCGTGCCGTTCTTCAGGGGCACCTTGAACATGTTGCGGCGGGCCTGCTCCATTGCCTTTTGAACGGCAACCGGAACTTCCTTGGCCTTGCCCTTGCCCATGCCGATCCGGCCGTCACCGTCGCCAACCACGGTCAGTGCGGCGAAGCCGAGAATACGGCCACCCTTCACGACCTTGGTCACGCGGTTGACCGAAATCATCTTTTCGCGCAGGCCGTCGTCGCGTTCGTCAGCCTGAACTTTCGCTTGCATCTTTGCCATGACGAATTCTTCCCTTAGAACTTGAGCCCGGCTTCACGCGCCGCATCAGCCAGCGCCTTCACGCGGCCGTGGTAGCGGAAACCCGAGCGGTCAAAGGCGACGGATTCGATGCCGGCAGCCTTGGCCTTTTCGGCGATACGCTTGCCGATCAAGGTCGCGGCGTTGACGTTGCCGCCCTTGCCCGACTTGTCGGCCAGTTCAGCGCGCACTTCAGCTTCCAGCGTCGAGGCGCTTGCCACGACCTTCGTGCCGCATGCCGAGAACACTTGCGCGTAGATATGCGTATTCGTGCGATGCACGGCCAGACGCGGAACCTGCAGCTCAGCGATCTTGATACGCGTCTGACGAGCGCGGCGCAGGCGAGATTGAGTCTTATCCATGATTGCGCACCCTTACTTCTTCTTCGTTTCTTTGAGGATCACGACCTCGTCGGAATAGCGCACGCCCTTGCCCTTGTACGGCTCGGGCGGACGATAGCCGCG
>Ga0182735_1001569_pt1 | contig 15094 bp, 11 predicted proteins | sample eDN5th30CKraftMG_FD_128524 | JGI IMG/M metagenome (GOLD analysis project Ga0182735, IMG submission 128524) | Enriched Miracle-Growth compost microbial communities from Emeryville, California, USA - eDNA 5th pass 30_C Kraft MG (version 2) (version 2) ... | reverse complement strand
TTTGCCGAAGCGGGCTTTGCAAGCTCATCAGACTCCCCGTTCTGGCGCGTGAACCCCGAATTCTCCAAATGCATCAAGTAGTAAAAAGGTTCCATCATGGCGAACCATTTTGGAACTCCGGCGTTGAAGCGGCGGGATTCAAGCATAGGGTTCCGCATGAGCGCCGTCATCGCAGTCGTCTGCGCTGGGTTGTGGGCCTATCTGGTCCTCGGCCGCGGCGGGTTCTGGCTCTGCCGCGTGCGCGACGATATTCATCCTGCGCCGATGGAGCCGGGGCTGGGAGAATGGCCGTCGGTCGTTGCGGTTGTCCCCGCGCGCGACGAGGCCGGCCTCATCCGGCGGAGCCTGCGGTCGCTGTTGGAACAGGATTATCCGGGAACGTTTTCGGTCATCGTGGTCGACGATAACAGCACGGACGATACGGCGGCGGCGGCGGGCAGCCTGGTCGGGTCCGGGCGCCATCCGCTGACCGTGCTTGCCGGGCGCGGGCTGCCGCCGGGGTGGACCGGCAAGCTGTGGGCCCTGCATCAGGGCATCGGCGCGGCTTCGGAAACCCGGCCGGACTATCTGTTGTTGACCGACGCCGACATCGTCCATGCGCCGGATACGGTCTCGATGCTGGTGCGCAAGTCCCTGCGCGGCGGGCTGGTGCTGGCTTCGCTGATGGCGCGGCTGCGTTGCATCAGCCCTGCGGAGCGGATTCACGTGCCGGCCTTCGTCTACTTCTTCCAGATGCTGTTTCCCTTCTCGTGGGTCGAACGGCGGGACGGTGCGACCGCCGCGGCGGCGGGAGGCTGCATGCTGGTGCGGGCCGACGCATTGCGCCGGGCGGGCGGCATCGGCGCCATCCGCAACGCACTGATCGACGATTGCGCGCTGGCGTCGAGGCTGAAGACGATCGGGCCGATCTGGCTCGGCCTCACGGACCGTGCCGTGAGCATCCGCCCGTACGAGACTTTTGCCGCCGTGCGGGACATGATCTCGCGCTCCGCCTATGCCCAGTTGCGGTACTCGCCCGCGCTGCTCGCGGCTACGATCGCCGCCATGCTGCTGACCTTCGCCGCGCCGCCGGCGCTTGCCGTCCTCGCTTCCGGCTGGCCCGGCTATGTCGGCGCCGTCCTGTGGCTGGCGATGGCCGCCTCGTTCGTTCCGACCCTGCGGTTTTATCGTCTGTCCCCGCTATGGGGCTTCGCGATGCCGGCCATCGCGCTTCTCTATATGTGCTACACGCTTCACTCCGCGCTGCGGCACATCCGGCGCCGCGGCGGGCGGTGGAAGGGGCGGGTGCACGTCAACGCACCGGGCGTGCCATGAAGCGGGCTGCCGAATTCCGTTCGGGGAAGGGCGCGCGGGACGAGAATTTTCCGGTCGCTTCCTGGCTGGTGCGGCGCGATCTGCGCCCTCCGATCCTCGCCTTCTACGATTTCGTGCGCACCGCCGACGATATCGCGGACCATCCGACGCTTGGCGCGGACGAGAAGCTCGCCGCGCTCGACCGGATGGAAGCGAGCCTGCTGGGCGCGGGAGACGAGCCCGAGGGCCGGCATCTGCGCGACATGCTCGGGACCCGCAACCTGTCTGCGCAGCACGCGCAGGATCTGCTCTCGGCGTTTCGTCAGGATGTCGTGAAGCAGCGTTACGCAAGCTGGGATGAGCTTCTCGACTATTGCGCCCGCTCGGCCATGCCCGTCGGCCGCTTCGTCCTGGACGTACACGGCGAATCCCGCGCGACCTGGCCGGCATCCGATGCGTTGTGCGCGGCCCTGCAGATCATCAATCATATGCAGGACTGCGCGGCGGACTACCGCGGGCTCGACCGCGTCTATATCCCGCTCGATCTGCTTGCGGCCGAGGGAACCGGAGTCGATGCTTTGCGCGCGGCGGTAGCGTCGCCGGCGCTGAGGAAATGCTTTCGCGAAATGGCGCTGCGTCTTTCCGGACTGTTGAAGCAAAGCCGAAGCCTCGCCGGCGGCGTCGCCGATATGCGGCTGGCGATGGAGATCGCCGCCATCCAGGCGCTGGCCGAGCGCCTTGTGGGATTGTTGCTGATCCGCGACCCGCTGTCGCAACCCGTCCACCTCTCCAAGGGGACGATGATGATGACCGCCACCAGCGCGTCGGGCCGCGCCTTGTGGCGCCGCCTGTTTCGCAGATCGGTTCCGGCCCGAAGGTATCAGACGCCATGACCCTCGCGACTTCGGAGCGGCTGGAAAATCGCGCGCGGGCGGCGGCCCGGGTCAGCGGAAGCTCGTTCTATCTCGCCATGCGCATTCTCGGCCGCGAGCAGCGCGAAGCGATGTTCGAGATTTACGCTTTCTGCCGCGCGGTCGATGACATTGCCGATAGCGGCGCGCCGAGGAACTGGCGACTGGACCGGCTCGCCGAATGGCGCGAGGACATCGAGAAGCTCTATGCCGGCGCGCCGTCCGAGGAACTCGACGGCCTCGCATCCGCCGTCGGGCGCTTTGCCTTGCGCAAGGACGATTTCCTTGCCGTCATCGACGGCATGGAAATGGATGCCGCCGCCGATCTGCGCGCTCCCGATCTGGCGACGCTCGATCTTTACTGCGATCGCGTCGCGAGCGCCGTTGGGCGGCTTTCGGTGCGGGTGTTCGGCATGGACGAACGGGACGGAGCAGCGCTGGCGCACCACCTGGGGCGCGCGCTGCAGCTCACGAACATCCTGCGCGATGTGGACGAGGACGCCGCCGCCGGCCGGCTTTACATCCCGGCGGAGATGCTGCGGACGGCAGAGGTGAAGATCGAGGAGCCGGCGAGGGTTGTCGCCCAGCCGCGCTTCGGCGAGGCGTGCACGCCGGTGGCGGAACTCGCGCGCAGCCATTTCATCCGGGCCGACGCGATCATGGCGCGCGTGCCGCACAGGCTCGTGCGCGCGCCGCTGATCATGTCGGAAGTCTATCGCCAGATGCTCGAGGACATGACCGCGCGCGGTTGGGATTTTCCGCGTTCCCGCGTCCATGTCGGCAAGGCCCATCTGCTATGGATTGCGTTGCGCCATGCATTCGTCTGATCCGGGAACCATCCATATCGTCGGAGCGGGGCTGGCCGGTCTTGCGGCGGCGGTACAGCTTGCCCCTTCGCGCCGCCCGGTCGTCATTCACGAAGCCACCGCCCAGGCCGGCGGGCGATGCCGCTCGTATTACGACCAGGCCACCGGGATGACGATCGACAATGGCACGCATCTGGTGCTGTCGGGCAATACGTCGGTGCTGTCGTTCCTGGAGACCGTCGGTTCGGAATCCGGCTTGCAAGGACCGGCCGAGGCCGAGTTTTCCTTTGCCGATCTTGCCACGCAGGAGCGCTGGACATTACGGATCGGGGAGGGGCGCATTCCGTGGTGGATCTTCGACAAGGCGCGCCGCGTGCCGCAGACCGGCCTTGCGGATTACCTGCCGCTCGCGCGGCTGCTCTACATGTCGGCAGACCGGCGTCTCGAAGAGGTGATGGAATGCGCCGGGCCGGTATACGAGCGGATGCTGGCGCCGCTGCTGCTCGCCGCGCTGAACATCGAGCCGCGGCGGGCGTCATCGCAGCTCGCGGCAACGCTGATCCGCGAAACGCTGGGGCAGGGCGGCAAGGCTTGCCGGCCGCTGCTCGCGCAGGGCGGATTGGGGAAGGTGTTCGTCACGCCGGCGGTGGATTATCTGCAATCCCATGGAATCCAGATCCGTTTCGAAGATGAGCTTCAGGGAATCCGATTCCTCGGCAAGCGGGCCGTGCAGCTCGAATTCACCAGCGGAGTGACGCCCCTCGGCCGGCACGATGCCGTCATCCTGGCATTGCCTCCGCACGCGGCGAAGAAGCTGGTGCCGAGCCTGCCGGCTCCGACGCAATTCCGCGGTATCGTCAATGCGCATTTCCGCATCGATCCGCCGACGGCCATGCCCGCGATGCTCGGCGTCATCAATGGCACCAGCGAATGGATATTCGGGCTGGAGGGGCGCATCGCGGTAACGATCAGCGATGCAGAACGGCTGTTCGACGAGCCGCGGCCCGCGTTGGCGGAGCGGCTCTGGAAGGAGATCGTCGCGCTGACCGGGCTGCCACCTGCGCTGCCGCCCTGGCAGATCGTGCGCGAGCGGCGCGCGACGTTCGCGGCGACACCGGAGCAGAACGCGCTGCGCCCTCCTGCGGAGACCGCCTGGCACAATTTCTTTCTGGCCGGCGATTGGACCGCCACCGGCCTGCCGGCGACGCTCGAGGGAGCGGTGCGCTCCGGCTTCCGTGCGGCCGACCTCGTCGCCCATGCCGCCCGGGTGGCGGCATGATGCTCGATCAGCGGCATCCCTCGCTGCAGGCGGTCGCGGAGGCCGTGGAAGCGGCCACCGCGGCGCTGCTGCAGGATCAGCATGGGGACGGCCACTGGGTCTACGAACTCGAGGCGGACGCGACGATCCCGGCCGAATACGTCCTGATGCGGCATTACCGCGGCGAGCCGGTCGATCCGGTGCTGGAAGCGAAGATAGCCGCCTACCTGCGCCGCATCCAGGGCGCTCACGGCGGCTGGCCGCTCTTCACCGACGGCGATTTCGACATGAGTGCCAGCGTCAAAGCATACTTCGCGCTGAAGATGATCGGCGACGATATCGACGCTCCTCACATGGTGCGGGCACGCGAAGCCGTTCTCGCGCGCGGAGGAGCCGCCGGCAGCAACGTGTTCACCCGCATATTGCTCGCGCTCTACGGCGTGCTCGATTGGCGGGCGGTACCCGAGATGCCGGTCGAGATCGTGCTGCTTCCGCGCTGGTTTCCCTTTCATCTTTCCAAGGTGTCCTATTGGGCGCGCACGGTGATCGTGCCGCTGCTGGTTCTGCAGGCGTTGCGGCCGCGCGCGAGGAATCCGCGCGGCATCGGAATCGACGAGATATTCATCGGCGACCCGGGAACCGTCGGTGCGTCGCCGCGGGCGCCGCATCAGAAGCGGTCGTGGTTTCTGTTGTTCCGGCTGATCGATGCGGTGTTGCGGCCGGCGGTGAAGCTTTCTCCGCGACGTCTGCGCCGGCGGGCGATCGACGAAGCCGTCGCCTTCGTCCGCGAGCGTCTCAACGGCCAGGACGGCCTTGGCGCCATCTTCCCGGCGATGGTGAACGCGACCCTGATGTTCGATGTACTGGGGGATGCCGAGCACGCGGCCATCGCGCGCGATTCCGTGGAGCGTCTGCTGGTGGTCCATGAAGAGGAGGCTTATTGCCAGCCGTGCGTGTCCCCCGTGTGGGACACCGCGCTGGCCTCGCATGCGCTCCTGGAAAGCGGCAGCGCGGAAGCGCATGCCGCCGCCGTGCGCGGATTGGATTGGCTGGCGCCGCGGCAGGTCCTGGACGTGAAGGGCGACTGGACCGCGCGGCGGCCCGATGCACGGCCGGGCGGCTGGGCATTCCAGTATGCCAATCCGCACTATCCCGATCTCGACGATACGGCGGTGGTGGTGATGGCGATGGATCGCGTGCGGCGGGGGGATGGCGGCTCCCGCTACGATCGTTCGATCGCACGGGGCGTGGAATGGCTGCGTGCGCTGCAAAGCAGCAACGGCGGCTGGGCGGCGTTCGACGTCGATAATATCTACGACTATCTCAACAATATTCCGTTCTCGGACCACGGCGCGCTGATCGATCCGCCGACGGAAGATGTCGGGGCGCGTTGCGTTTCCATGCTGGCGCAGCTCGGCGATACGCCGGAGGCCAGCCGGCAGCTCGCAAGGGGAGTGGATTTTCTTCGCCGCAGACAGTTGCCGGACGGAAGCTGGTATGGCCGCTGGGGCATGAACTATATCTACGGCACCTGGTCCGTGCTGTGCGCGCTTAACGCCTGCGGATACGATGCTTCATCTTCCCCGGAAATGCGCAAGGCGGCGGACTGGCTGATTTCCATCCAGAACGGCGACGGCGGATGGGGTGAGGATGGCGCGAGCTACAAGCTCGATTATCGCGGCCATGAGCACGCGCCGAGCACGGCGTCGCAGACGGCATGGGCGCTGCTTGGCCTGATGGCCTGCGGCGAGGCGCGCCATCCCGCGGTGGCGCGTGGCATCGCCTACCTGATGCGGACGCAGGGCGACGACGGCCTATGGGAGGAAGCGCGCTTCACCGCGACCGGATTCCCGCGCGTCTTCTACCTGCGCTATCACGGCTACCGGAAATATTTCCCGCTATGGGCGCTCGCGCGCTATCGCAACCTGATCGCGCGCAACGACGTCAAGGTCGCGTTCGGCATGTAGCCGGCATGCTATTTGTTGAGCGCTTCGAACTTCGCCTTCTGCTTGCTGTCGAGCTGCGCGTAGAAGCCGTTGAGCGCCACGTTGAGCGAGGAGGCCGCATAGCTCATCGTGGCAAGCTGATCGTTGGCGGCGTCAAGCCGTGCGACGGGGTCCTGCGGGATCGGCTGCGCGCAGCCGGCCGTCACCAGCTTCGCCATGTCGGCTGATGTCTTGCGCAGCGCTTCCAGGCTCGTGCTCTGCTCCTTGCGGGGGCGGACCTCGGCGGCGATCTGTCTGACCATGCGCTCCGCGGCTTCGAGGCTCGGCGCCGCGCACATCCGGTATTGACGGGCCATCGCGCTGTCGGCGGCCTTGCTGGCGGCGGATCTGTTGTTGTCGGACGATCCGGACGCGTCGGCAGGCTGCTCGGACTCGCGGATGAATTTTGCCTTCTGCCCGTCGTCCAGCGCCGCGTAGAAGTCCTTCAGCGGATCGCGCACGAACACGGCCGCATCCCGCACCGCCCACAGTTTCCTGATGGTGGCGCCCAGCCCATCGAGCGCGTTGGACGGCGCGGCGGCCCGGCAATCCGCCAGCAGCGTCTTCTGCGCGCCGGCGACGGCATCCTTGAGTTTGTCGAGCGCCGCGCGTTGCGCCGGGCTCAGATCGCCCGCTTGCGCCAGTTGCGGGATCGGCCAGGGCTCCTTGTCGTCCTGCCGGACGCCGCAGATGTCGGCGGCATCGTCGCCGGCGTCGCTCTTCATTGCTGCGTCGGCCCTGGCGGTCCGCGCGCCGGGGCGGCCGCGCGCCGGGCCGATCAGGCCGGTCGCGATGACATCGAAGCCCCGGCCGCGGAATTGCGCGGCGTAGTCGTCCGGCCACAGCGCATAGCCGAGCACGGTCTCGAATGCGTTCGGCCAGCCGGACGGGCCGCTCGGCGGCAGGGCGGGATTCGTCGCCGCGGCCGCGGCCCCGGCGGCTGCCGGACTTGCCGCCAGGCTTCGCGACAGCCGGCGAGGCACCTTGCGGTAATGCGGTCCGTAGGCATGGCCGAGCCGCCCCAGCATCTGCCGCAGCGGGCGGGTCGCCATGTTGATGATGCCGTGGGGCGAGAACTGGGCGTGGGCGACTTCCGCCTGCAGGGCGGTACACAGGACAATCGCAACGACTGCTGTCCGTGCACGCATCTGGCTCTCCCAAAGGTCAATCGTTCCGCGCGTGAGAGACGCGCGAGACGATAACGGTATTCATCTCCTGAAGTTCCCGCCGCCCTGCGCTTTGGCGCGCGGCCATGCCGCGACGCTTAATCCGCGTCGGCCATCTGCGGCGGCGCCGGCCGCTTGCTGGTCCTGATCTCCTCGAGCATGTGATCGACGTGCTGGGAGAACACGTAGTTGGCCGGCCGCTGCCGGTCGAGCGGGATTTCCGGCACCGTCGGCCCTTCGGTCTTCACGCCGCGCATGGCGACCATCGCCGCCTTGAGCGGATGGCGGACGGCGTCGGTGACCGCCGAAGCCTCGTAGCCGCAGTGAACCATGCAGTCGGCGCACTTCTCGTAGTTTCCGGTGCCGTAGGAATCCCAGTCGGTATCCTCCATCAGCTCCTTGAAGGTCTTCACGTAGCCTTCGCCGATCAGGTAGCACGGCTTCTGCCAGCCGAAGATCGTCCGGGTCGGATTGCCCCAGGGCGTGCACCGGTAGCTCTGGTTTCCCGCGAGGAAATCGAGGAACAGGGTGGACTGGCTGAACGACCAGCGGCGGCCGCCGTCGCCGCGGCGCATGATGTCGCGGAAAAGCTGCTTCGTGCGCTCGCGGTTGAGGAAGTGCTCCTGATCGGGCGCCCGCTCGTAGGCGTAGCCCGGCGACACCGTGATGCCGTCGACCCCGATCTCCTTGACCTTGTCGAAGAACGGCGCGACCCGGTCCGCCTGCGCGTTGTTGAACAGGGTGCAGTTGATGTTGACGCGAAAGCCCATCTGCTTGGCTTTCCTGATGGCCGCGACCGCGCGGTCATAGGTGCCCGACTGGCAGACGGCGGCATCGTGCATCTCCCGGTCGCCGTCGAGATGCACCGACCAGGTGAAATAGACGCTGGGCTTGTACTGCGCGAGCTTCTTCTCCATCAGCAGCGCGTTGGTGCACAGATAGACGAACTTCCGCCGCGCCACGATGCCCTCGACGATCTGCGGCATCTGCTTGTGCAGCAGCGGCTCGCCGCCGGCGATCGACACCACCGGCGCGCCGCATTCGTCGACGGCGTGCAGCGCGTCTTCCAGCGGCATGTTCTGGTGCAGGATGGGCTTCGGATAGTCGATCTTGCCGCAGCCGGCGCACGCGAGATTGCAGCGGAACAGGGGTTCCAGCATCAGCACCAGCGGATAGCGCTCGCGGCCGGCAAGCCGCTGGCGGACGACGTAGCTACCGACAAGCAGCTTCTGGAGAAGGGGAATGCTCAACTTTGCTGTCCTTGCGTAGGTTGCGGTTGCCCGTCGCCTCAAGCAGCTCCAGGGGTACCCGGAACTCGATATTCTCGTCCTGGCCCGGCAGGGTCGCGAGCTCGACCGGGGCAAACCTGCGCAGCGCGTTGACCGCGTCCATGACCATGACTTCCGGCGCGGAGGCGCCGGCGGTGATGCCGACGACTTCCACGTTCCTGAGCCATTCGGGCCGGATCTCGCTTCCGTCGGCGATGAGATAGGTGGGCGTCCCGGCTTCCTCGCCGAGCTCGCGGAGACGGTTGGAGTTCGAGCTGTTGGCGGCGCCGACGACGAAGATCACGTCGACGAGCCGCGTCAGCGCGCGCAGCGCGGTCTGGCGGTTTTGCGTCGCGTAGCAGATGTCCTGCGTGCCCGGTCCCTGCACGTCGTCGAAGCGGCGGTAGAGCGCGGCGATGATGTCGCGGGTATCGTCGACGCTGAGCGTGGTCTGCGTCACATAGGCGATCGGCGTATCGGCGGAAAGATCGAGCCGCTCGACGTCCTCCACGGTCTCGACCAGCAGCGCCTTGCCTGGAATCTGGCCGAGCGTGCCTTCCACCTCGGGATGGCCGGCGTGGCCGATCAGGATCACGGTGCGCCCCTGCCGCAGGTAATGGCGGCCCTGGCTGTGGACCTTGGAGACGAGGGGACAGGTGGCGTTCAGCACCCGCAATCCGCGGGCGGCGGCTTCGTTCTCGACCGCCTTCGACACGCCGTGGGCGCTGAAGATGGTGATGGCGTTTGCCGGCACCTCGGAAAGCTCCTCGACGAACCGGGCGCCGCGGGCCTTGAGCGAATCCACGACCCATTTGTTATGCACGATCTCGTGGCGCACGTAGACGGGCGGGCCGTATTTGTCGAGCGCCCGCTCGACGATCTCGATGGCGCGGACGACGCCGGCGCAAAATCCACGCGGCTTCGCAAGAATGACCTTCACGCCGCTCCTCCATTGATCTTGCGGACGGCTGCCCCCGCCCGTCGCTTGGAAACGCGGTCGGCAAGCTGCGCGATTTCGCCTGGCGCGAGATCCTCGGCACGATACTTCGATCCGAAAACATCGAATACCTTGGCGACGATCCCGGCAGCATCAAGGCCGGCCTTCGCATACATGGCGGCGGGTGTGTCGTGGTCGATGAACGCGTCGGGCAGGATCATGCTGCGCGCCTTGAAGCCCGACTGCTCCAGCGCGCCGCTGTCCGACAGGAATTGCAGCACCTGTGCGCCGAAGCCGCCGATGGCGCCTTCCTCGATCGTGATCAGCAATTCGTGATTGCCGGCGAGATCGAGCACGAGCTGCCGGTCCAGCGGCTTGGCGAACCGCGCGTCCGCGACCGTCGTCGAAATGCCGCGTGCCGTCAGCGCATCGGCGGCTTTCAGGCATTCCTCGAGCCGGGCGCCGAGCGAGAGCAGGGCGACGGTGTTTCCCCGCCGCAATATCCGTCCCCGGCCGATCTCGAGCGGCGTGCCGGCATCGGGCAGGCTCACGCCGATGCCGTCTCCGCGCGGATAGCGCAGGGCGGAGGGCCGGTCGTCGATGCTGGCCGCGGTCGCGACCATGTGCACGAGCTCGGCCTCGTCGGCGGCGGCCATGATGACGAAGCCGGGCAGGCAACCGAGGTAGGCGAGGTCGAACGAGCCGGCATGGGTAGGCCCGTCCGCGCCGACGAGTCCCGCGCGGTCGAGGATGAATCGTACCGGCAGGCGCTGGATCGCCACGTCGTGCACCACCTGGTCGTAAGCGCGCTGCAGGAACGTGGAATAGATCGCGACGAATGGCTTGTAGCCCTGCGTCGCAAGGCCCGCGCCGAAAGTCACCGCATGCTGTTCGGCGATGCCGACATCGAAGCTGCGATCCGGGAACGCCTTCTGGAAAATATCGACGCCGGTGCCGGCCGGCATCGCCGCGGTGATGGCGACGATCCGGTCGTCCTTCTGCGCTTCCTTCACCAGGCTTTCGCCGAATACCTTGGTGTAGGAAGGTGCGGCGGACTTGCCCTTGAGCTGCCGGCCGGTAGCCACGTCGAACTTGACCACGCCGTGGTACTTGTCCTGCGATGCTTCGGCCGGCGCATAGCCCTTGCCCTTGCGGGTGCGAATATGAACGAGGATCGGGCCGACGTCGGCATCCCGCACGTTCTGCAGGATCGGAACGAGCTGATCGAGGTCGTGCCCGTCCACAACGCCGACATAATAGAAGCCGAGTTCCTCGAACAGCGTGCCGCCGGTGACGAAGCCGCGCGCGAATTCCTCCGCCTTGGCGGCCTTGTCCTTCAGGAAGTTTGGCAAATGATCCGCCATCTGCTTGCCGATTCCGCGCAACGAGAGGAAGGCGGGACTGGACAGCAGCCGCGCCAGATAATTCGACATCGCGCCGACAGGAGGCGCGATCGACATCTCGTTGTCATTGAGGATCACGATGAGGCGACGATTCATCGCACCGGCGTTGTTCATCGCCTCGTAGGCCATGCCTGCCGAAATCGCGCCGTCGCCGATGACGCAGACGACGTTGTTCTTCTCGCCCGAAAGGTCGCGGGCAACCGCCATTCCCAGCCCGGCGGAGATCGACGTGGAGGAATGGGCGGCCCCGAAGCAGTCGTATTCGCTCTCGGCGCGCTTGGTGAATCCGGAAAGGCCGCCGCCCGTCCGCAGCGTGCGGATGCGGTCGCGGCGTCCCGTCAGAATCTTGTGTGGGTAGGCCTGATGGCCGACATCCCATATTACCTTGTCGCGCGGCGTATCGAAGACGTAATGCAGCGCCACCGTCAGTTCGACGACGCCAAGGCTGGCCCCGAGATGGCCGCCGGTGACCGAGACCGCGTCGATGGTCTCCGAGCGCAATTCGTCGGCAACCTGTCGGAGGTCCCGTGCATTAAGGCGACGCAGGTCCGATGGATATTTGATGGAATCGAGAAATGGCCGGGTCAGTTTTGTCTCGTTTTTTGCGCTGGACACCGTCATGTGCTGATTACCGTTTCCTTTGCGGCGGCTGAGACCGGTCTCCATCCTGGTGCCGGCCTGCAACCGCCAATTTTCGCCGCCCGAAAGAAGGTGTCAGCAAATCCAATGGACACCGCCTCCAAAGGTTCCGATTACCGGCAGGAAAAAGGTATTTCCGGATGACTCCTCTGTGCCGCACCCGAAAGCACGGGTGCTAAATGCTGGTATCCCATATCGCTTCGGTGGTTCGTTTCTGCACGCGGCTGCCGTGGCTCGTCATCGCGATAGCGGCCATTCTTTCGGCGATATCCGCCGCATACTCCGTTACCCATTTCGCCATCGACACCGACGTCAACAAGCTGATTTCGCCCAAACTCGACTGGCGCGAGCGCGAGGCCGCCTTCGAAAAGGAATTTCCCGGCCATTTCGGCTCCACAGTGGTCGTCGTCGATGCGCCCACGACGGAACTGGCTTCCCAGGCCGCGGCCGAACTGACCGAGCGGCTCAAGCAGCAACCGGAATTGTTCCATTCGGTCGAGAACCTGAGCGGCAGCGAGTTCTTCGCCCGTAACGGGCTGCTATTTCGCCCGGCGAACGATGTCGCGCAGATGACAGCGGGGCTTTCGCAGGCAAGCCCGCTGATCGGCACGCTGGTCGGCGATCCGAGCCTGCGCGGAATGACGCGCGCGCTTTCGCTCGCCTTCATCGGCGTCCGTAACAAGATGACCTCGCTCGATGCGCTCGCGCGCCCGTTCTCCATGGCGGCGGATACGGTGGAAGCCGCGCTCGCCGGAAAGCCGACGTCATTCTCCTGGCTGGAGCTGCTGAGCGGCGAGAAGCCGTCGACGGGCGACCTGCGCAGGATGATCGAGGTCCATCCGGTGCTCGATTACTCGTCGCTTGAGCCGGGACGGCGCAGCAGCGACGCCATCCGCAAGACGGCGCGCGATCTCGATCTGGCCTCGAAATATCAGGCGCGGGTGAGGCTCACGGGCTCGATCCCGATGGCGGACGAGGAGTTCGCCACCGTCCAGCATGGCGCGCTGATCAACGGGATCGCGACCGTCATCGCCGTGCTGGTCATCCTGTGGCTTGCGCTGAAGTCCGCCCGCATCATCGCCGCCGTTTTCATCAGCCTCTTCGTCGGTCTTTCGATCACGGCGGCCCTCGGCCTCTGGATGGTCGGCGCCTTGAACATGATCTCCGTCGCCTTCGCGGTGCTGTTCGTTGGTCTCGGCGTCGATTTCGGCATTCAGTTCTCGGTGCGCTATCGCGCCGAACGCCATGCCGTCGACCGGCTTCGACCTGCGTTGATCCTGGCGGCGCGTCACGCCGGCGTGCCGCTGACGCTTGCCGCGGCGGCGGTAGCCGCAGGCTTCCTGTCGTTCCTGCCGACGGATTATCGCGGCGTTTCCGAATTGGGACAGATCGCGGGCGTCGGCATGCTGATCGCCTATCTCACCAGCGTCACGCTGCTGCCGGCGTTGCTCACGGTGTTCAACCCGCCCGGCGAGCCCGAAGGAGTAGGGTACAAGGTGCTCGCGCCGGTCGACCGCTTCCTGCAGCGGCAGCGCGTGGCCGTCATCGGAGGCACCATTGGCGTGGCCGTGCTCGGCCTGCCGCTGCTTTATTTCCTGACGTTCGATTTCGACCCCATCCACTTGCGGGACCCGAAAGTGGAATCGATCGCGACCTTGCTCGATCTTGGCGGCGATCCCGCGGCGGGCTCGAACGCGATCAACATCATCCTGCCTTCGCTCGAAGCCGCGAATGCCGCTTCCGCCCGGCTGAAAGCGGAGCCGGAGGTGCGCAGTACCCTTACGCTGCAGGCTTTCATTCCGGAAGATCAGGACAAGAAGCTCGCGTCGATCCAGAAGCTCGCCGGGAGCCTCGGCCCGGTCCTGCAGAATCCCGCCACGAGCGCCGTGCCGACGGACGCGGAGAACATTGCCGCGCTCAACGGCACGGCGGATCAACTCGTGCGGATCGCCGACGAGAACAAGGGAACCGGCGCGGAGGCGGCGAAGCGGCTGGCGGCGGACATGGAGAAGCTCGCGCAGGCCGATCCGGCGGTGCGGGACAAAGTGCAGACCGCGTTCGCGGTCGCGCTCAAGCGCGACGTCGCCGATATGCAGGATTACTTCAAGGCCCGGAGCGTTACCCGGGACAACCTGCCGGAAGGGCTGCGCCGGCAGTGGGTGGCGGCGGACGGTAAGGCGCGCGTCGAGGTATCGCCCAGCGGCAATACCGACGACACCGAGGTTCTGCGGGCTTTCGCGCGCAAGGTCCTCGCGCTCTATCCCGGCGCGGTCGGCGGGCCGGTTTCCATCCTGAAGTCGGGGGAAACCGTCGTGCGCGCCTTCATCGAGGCTGGCGCCTATGCGCTGATCTCCATCGCGATCCTGCTGTGGATCATCCTGCGCCGCTTCGGCGACGTCGTGCTGACGCTGGCGCCGCTCGTCCTCGCGGGCGTGGTGACGCTTGAAATCTGCGTGCTGATCGGCATGCCGCTCAACTTCGCGAACATCATCGCGCTGCCGCTGCTGCTCGGCGTCGGCGTCGCGTTCAAGATCTACTACATCATGGCGTGGCGGGCGGGGCAGACCGACCTGCTGCAGTCGAGCCTGACACGCGCGGTGTTCTGGAGCGCGCTGACGACGGCGACCGCGTTCGGCAGCCTGTGGATGTCGTCGCATCCCGGCACGTCGAGCATGGGCAAGCTGCTGGCGCTGTCGCTGCTCTGCACGCTGTGCGCGGCGGTGCTGTTCCAGCCGGCGCTAATGGGAAAACCCCGCGGCCCCGCCGACCCGTGAGCAGATCGCCTCGGCCGAATTGGGGGAAGGCTCCGGCGGCGGCTCCGCCTGGCGGGACATGCGCCCGCGCGTCGCCGGCGCCGACGGCGCGGCGGCCGCGGGTGTCTCCGGCGCGGCGAACCGGGTCCAGTCCTGCCCGCCGCACAGCACGCTGAACACGCAGCCCTGCACCCGCAGCGTGTCCGGGTCCTTGAGGCTGATGCTGGCGGTATAGGTCTTGCCGTTCTCGGAATTGTAGATCTTGCCGTCCCAGCGGTTGGGTCTGCTTTCCGTCATCCCGAGCAGCACCGGCATTCCGAGCGTCGGGCGCGAACGCAGGCTGGGGTCCGGATTCTCGTGGTCGGTGCCCGGCTTGGCTTCCCACGACACCACGCCCCAGAGCGCGCTGCCGCAATCGACGATGCGGATGCGCGCCAGCCCTTTTTCGACCAGCCATTCGCCGACCGGGCCCGCGGCCGCGGCCTCCTGCGCCTGCGCCTGCGCCATGGCCGGGACGGGGCCGGCAAGGCATGCCGCCACCATCAGGAGGTGCAACCGCAACCTGGCGCCGATTTGAAAGCTCATGTGGAACCCGCCCATGTGGAGCCCGCCCATGTGAAACCCGCCCATGTGAAACCCGCCGCTGTGATCGTGACCATGTTCGCGAGGATTATG
>Ga0182735_1001563_pt1 | contig 15105 bp, 13 predicted proteins | sample eDN5th30CKraftMG_FD_128524 | JGI IMG/M metagenome (GOLD analysis project Ga0182735, IMG submission 128524) | Enriched Miracle-Growth compost microbial communities from Emeryville, California, USA - eDNA 5th pass 30_C Kraft MG (version 2) (version 2) ... | reverse complement strand
TGGGCGCCGTCGCGATTCGGCGCGCTCGTCCCGCTGGGACTATAGCTAACGAGGAGAGGAAAGATGTTGCCGAAAAAGGGCAAGAAGTTGCACCTCGACGAAGAGGATGTGGCTTTTGCCATGATGATAGCGGAAGCTCTGGATACCGATCTGGGCCGAACTCATCAGGGCGTGAAAACCGCTATGCGCTGGACCGGTGCGAGCGAGCGGAGCGTCAAGCATTGGTTCGCTGGATCGCATGCGCCGCGGGGGCGCCACCTGGTGGCGCTGATGCGCAATTCCAACCCGGTGCTGACCCGGATCCTGGTCGCAGCGGGGCGACGCGACGTGTTACTCGCCCTGGAGGTGGCGACGCTTCGATCCAGGCTTGAAGCGATGCTCGCGCTCATCGATCAGTTCTCGATCGACGGCGCGCATGATCCGGCGGCGGGAAGCATAATTCCCGGCAGGCCGGCGCCAGCATCCCGGCCAACGCGTGAAGAGCGGACATAAATTCCCGTTATTGGTTTACGGGAATTCCGTTGGCATTTTGGCGCAAATCGGGGCTTTGTGGTATCCCACGTCGGGCATTTGCGGCAGAAAAACAGCCGATTTCCCGTTAAATTCCCGTCAAAACGGGAAAGGCGCACCAGAGAGCGGTTCGCAGGTGACTGGCTCCACCGCCACTTGCCCTCGCGAAAGCGTTCTCCCCATCCGGCAGCGGCCTGATTTTCTTGTTGTATTCGAGGGTTATGCGGGTGGGGCTGAGCACTGGCCCCGGCATCAAGAGAACCGAAAGCGGTCTCTCGGAGCAGATATTCTCTGGACCTCATGACTGAGCCGATTTGGTGAACAGCTTGTAAGCCATTGGTGGAATGAGATTTTTCTAAATTTCGACCTGAACACTTCGACGCCGGTCGTGCTCGGCGAGATGGGCCAGAGATCGAACGTTCGCCACTGCGGCCGTTCGGTGCTGCCTGCCGTAATGACCGGGTTGTGGGACGAAACGGACTTCTGTTGCGGGTGAACAGCAGCTTCATGAGGGTGCGGCAGAACTCGCTGGTATCCGCCAGACCGAGCGCGCCAGATCCGCTAGCCATCGCTGCCGCTGCAGGACGTCGCGCTCCGTCCAGGTCGGAAAGGACTCAATCGATGCCACAGCTCGGTCAATGCGGGTATTTGCGCCGACCTGCGGCCGCTCCGAGAGCGCGCGCGTCAGGAGCAGCTTCGACTGAAGATAGATCGGCCGCTTCTCGCTGTAGGCGCGATTGCCGAGCGACGAGTTGATCGATTTCTCGACGAGCACCAGATTCCCTAGACGCTGCGAGACCAGTGGGTCCTCGATCGGACCAAACTCTTCCGCTGCCTTCGCATCAGGTTGCTGGGGAAAGATATGCTCGATTTCGAAGCCACCGCTGGTGTAGGACTGCAGCCAACGGGTGCCTTCTGTCTCTCCGTACGCCGCGAGTTCAACGTGCTGTGTCAGCTTCGCGAGAACATATCTCAACCTGTATTGCTGAAGGGTCCCATAGTAGAGGCGGCCCATGGCGTCGTCGAAACGCACAGACAGCTTCATCTTTTCATTCAGAAAACGCCGATTGATGAACGTCTCCAGTTCCTCTTCGGAAGAAATGGAGCGTAACTCCGTGGCCCAACGCGCAAAGTTACGCTCGAAATTCCGCGTCGGTTCGCGGGTAATCACGTAGCAGAAGAACAGCGACTCGACTTCCGACGCCAACCGGTCGAAGAGATCGCTGCTCAGGTGACGCCCGGCCAGCAGAAGGATCAGGTGTTGGCGCGCCGCAGATCCGCCAAGCAGTCGCATGTTTTCGAGATACCGGTTTCCGACCCCGCGTTCATCCTTTCCTTCACGGAAATTGCGATAGGCTTTCGCCGAGGACACGAGCTCCCGGGCAAACCCGATCGGATCGGACCCATATCCTGCCGTCGCCTCGTTACGTGAGAGCCAGCCGTAGATTTCGTCCTCGCGTAGCACATCGACATCGAACTGGCTGAAGATAAAATACCGCAGGAAGCGCAACGGCTTCTCGCCCATGTCAAAAATCGTGTCCTGCAGGTCTTTCCACGTATCCTTCAACTGATTGAACTGGCCCGCAGAGGCCTTCATGAAGAGCAGGTTCTTCAAGAGGTCCATCGAGTTCAAGCCGACGCCTCGATCGTTGATCGTCTCGAAGATCTTCAGCGCCTTGGCGACGTCCTCGGTCTGGATGCGGATCAGCTTCACCTTGTTGCAGAGGTAGCCGTAAAAGCGCTTTAGCGCGCCGATATCCTCACCGAACTCGCTGCTCAGGAACCGTGTCACGACATGGTGTGCGTTGGCGATGTTCTTCATCGACAGTGTCCCGGTCCCGTCGATCTCCTTGCCATCCGCAAGCCTTGTCAGCGCGTCGCCGCTGTCCTCATATTGCAGGTCGAGCCGATAGCGGCGGACTTCGTCTCCGGACGCATCGATGGACGCAGCCGCGATCTGCGAATTGAGAACGGCGGAGTCGGCGGCACCGAGCGCCCGAAGCCGGTCCCGGATCGCGCAGAGTGTCACGTAGAGCGTCGTCATCCGCTGCTGGCCGTCGATTAGGTCGAGCAGCCCGCTTTGTCCGGGACATACAACGATGCTTCCGATGAAGTACTCTGGCGAGTGCTCGGGATCGGTGCCGGTCATCTCGCCAAGAATATCGGTCAGAAGCTGCTCCACCTGCTCCGTGCTCCAGACATACTCTCTCTGGTAGTCGGGAACGGCGTAGAATGACTGAAACAGTCCAGCGACCGAAATATCTTGGCTTTCAATCCGCTGGGTGGTCATGCCTCGCCCCTCCAAATCTCAATGGCGACTTCTGCACATGTCCGAAGTTCGTATGCCGGTGCGATAACGAAGAGCCGTCGCCTGGCATTCGGAATCATTGCGATGGCGGCGCCATCCAAGGCGACGGTGAATGTGCGCTTGTTACTGGCCATTTCTCAATAGTACTCCCGAATGTAGCCGTAGGCCCGCTCGAAGAGCTCTGCGTCCTGGTGGAGCTTGTACTTGAAAAGGGTCTGCCGAAGCGCCTTCTTCACCTCCCGTTCGCCAGCATGGGTGGCCTGCCACCCATCGAAGCGCACCGCACGGACAATCTCGTCGATGTCGTCCACGACGCGTTTGACCATGATCGGCGTCTCTCCGTTCTTCGCCTCCTCGAAGAGTTCCGTAAGGGCGGCCTTGCCGCGGTCGATGTCTTCCTCGACCGGGGTCTCCCGCTCCATCTTCACGACGTCCTTGGCGAGCGCGAGCAGCTCCTTCAGGAAGTCGATACTGAGCAGGAGCCCCTGCTGGTGGCGGTTCTTTAGGTCTTCCAGGCGCTCGGCCAGCGCCTTGTATTTCGGGTTCCCGGCGTGCTTCCGCAGCCGGCCCGTCAGCTTGACCGAGATCTCCTTGGCCTTCTTCTCGGGGTCCGGGTTGCCGAGAACGGCCTCGAGCAGTTCTGCGTCCATCACCAGCGTGTCGAGATCATCTCGCACCGCGTCGACGTGGACGTTCTCGTGGATCAGCTCGATGGTCTTGGCGCCCAGCCGGTGCCAGAGCAGCCGCCCAGTGCCGGTAGACGGCTTGAGCGACTCGTAGACCTGCGCCAGCCAGCGATAGTCCTTCTCGTGGGGTGTCAGAACCGGGTCTGGCGAAAGCGCCTCCCAAATGCGGCTCAACACGCTGAAATCCGATGCGAAGGCGTCGCGGCGCTCATCGTTTGGCAGGCAGTCCTGCGCCGCGATCAGGCCCTCGTAGCCGGTGAGGGTGCGGTCGACGCCGGCGAAGTACTCCAGGCATTTCTGGATTGCCGATGGCAGCATCGCGGCGAGTTCGGCGATGTTGGAGACCGCCTTCTGGACGCCTTTCTCATCGAATTTCAGGGCCTGCGCGACGTCGTCAAAGATCCCGAGATAGTCGACGATCAGCCCGTGCGTCTTCTGCTCGCCGTAGGGGCGGTTCGTCCGGCAGATCGCCTGCAAGAGCGTGTGGTCGCGCAGCGGCTTGTCCAGATACATCGTCTGCAGGATCGGCGCATCGAAGCCGGTCAGCAGCTTTGACGTCACGATGATGATCTTCAGCGGGTCCTTCGGGTCGCGGAACCGGTCGAGCAGCTTCTCCTCGGCATCGCGGTCGCGCTTGAAGGCCGCATATTCCGGCTCGCCGCTGTTGACCGAGATCACCACGTCCGAAACCTCGGGCGGCAGGTGGCGGTCGAGTTCCTGCTTGTAAAGCAGACAACTCTCACGGTCGAAGGTCACCACCTGTGCGCCAAAGCCGTTCGGGGCGACCTTCTCCTGGAAATGCTTGGCGATGTCGGCGCAGATCGCGGCGATCCGCTTCGGTGACTTCACCAAAATCGACATCTTGGCCGCCGCCTTGCCCAGCCGATCCCTGTCTTCGTCCGTCAGGCCCTGCGTCAGCTCGGCATAGGCCTCCTCGATGGCCTTCTGGTCGATGTGCAGGTCCACCAGGCGCGGCTCGAAATGCAGCTCCTTCGTCGCCCCGTCGCGGATGGAGTCGTTCAGGCCGTAGCGGCTCATGTAGCCGCCTTCGTCAGTGTCGGCACCGAAGGCGTAGAAGGTGTTCTTGTCGGCGCGGTTGATGGGCGTGCCGGTCAGGCCGAACAGGAACGCGTTCGGCAGCGCCTCGCGCATCTTGCGGCCCAGATCGCCTTCCTGCGTTCGGTGCGCCTCGTCCACCAGCACGATGATGTTGTCGCGGTCGTTCAGCACGCCGTCGGCCTCGGCGAACTTGTGGATTGTGGTGATCACCACCTTCCGCGCATCCTTGCCCAGCAGATCGGCGAGTTCCTTGCGGCTTTCCGTGCGCACCATGTTGGCCATGTCGGCGGCATAGAAGGTGCCCGAGATCTGGCTGTCGAGGTCGATCCGGTCCACTACGATCAGCACCGTGGGGTTCCTCAGCGCCGGGTGGAGCCGCAGCTTGCGCGCGGCGAACAGCATCAGCAGCGATTTGCCCGACCCCTGGAAATGCCAGATCAGCCCCTTGCGCGGTTGGCCCGCCACGACCCGCGCGACGATCTTGTTGACGCCGTCCACCTGTTGATAGCGGGCGATGATCTTGATGCGGTGCTTGCCCTTCTGGGTGGCGAAAGCGGTGAAGCTGTCGAGCATGTCGAGCACCATCGCTGGGCGCAGCATCGACGCGGCAGCCTTTTCCACCTCGCCCAGCGATTGCTTGCCGTCGCCGTCGCCGTCGCGCCAAGGGCCCCACAGATCGACCGGCATCCGGATCGAGCCGTAGCGGAACTCCTTGCCCTCGGTCGCGACTGAGAAGACGTTGGGCACGAACAGTTCCGGCACGTTGCGTTCGTAATCGTCATGGACCTGGATGGCGGCGTCGAGCCAGCTTTGGCTGGACCGCACCGGCGTCTTGGCCTCGATCAGGACCAGCGGAATGCCGTTGACCAGCAGCACCAGATCGGCGCGCTTTTCGGTCTTGCCCGCGCGGATGGTGAACTGCTGGGTGACGACAAAGCTGTTCTTCTCGATCTCGTCAAAGTCGATCAGGCGGATGGTGACGTGTTCGCCATTTGCACCAAAGGGCATCGACCGTTCGCCCAGCAGCCACGCGGCGAACTCCTCGTTCGCCTTCACCAACCCATCCGACCGCGCACCCATGACGATGGCGCGCAGACGGTAGAGCACGTCATCGGCCCGGCCGGGGGTGGCGGCGATGTCGGGGTTCAGGCGGATCAGGGCGTCGCGCAGGTGGGGTTCCACCAGCACCTCTTGCGGCTGGCGAGGAAGGTCGGCGGGGGCGACGTAATGCCAGCCGAGGCCCGCGATCTTACCACCCGCGCGGGCGAGGCCGGTGGAGGGTTGCGCCGGGCGGGCCGAGGCCGCGCCCGCGAGAAGGTCACGCAGATGGGCTTCGACGGTATTGGATTCAGTGAAGCTCATGCGCAACGCACTCCGTCAGAATCATTTTCTTCAATTCCTGCGCGTCGGCCAGTCGTGTGCGCAAGCCGGAGAGCGTTCCATCAAATTGCTGAGCCCGCGCAATGAACACGTCTTGTTCTGCAAGCGGAGGAACAGGGATGCGCAGTTTCTTGAAAAGCTCGACGTTGAAATGCAACTGTGCCGTGCCGGCGATGCCCGAAGCAAACTGGCGGCGACCGGCGACCGAATTGAGGAAGCGACAGAAAAACTCGGGTCGCAAATCAGGGCCAGTCGTCGAAATGATGAGGTCGATGGCATTTAGCGGATGATCCAGTTCAGGGATGACCGCGGCATCACCAGGCCGACCACTTCGCACGATAACAACGTCGCCAGCACGAAGGGCGCTTTTCTGATGAAACTCGTGACCCTCATACGAAATCTCAACGTAATCGTCCCACGAGAGCCGGTTTTTGAGCACGTTCAGTGATCGCAACGCGGGCACGCCTTGTCCCGAGGAGACATACCAGTCAGCCGGTTTGACGACGATGCCGACGGTTGCGCGGGTGAGAAGGTCAATCGCTGGGCGCACTGGCCAATCGTGATCCTTTAATTCGCTCTCGATCCAAGCCTCATAGGTTTTCTCGCCGATTTCGAGGGCGGCACCCAAGCCTTCCTCAAGGGTTCGGACCCCTAGCAAGGGCTCTAACAATCGCGCCTGCTCCTGGATCGGCGGCAGCAGGAACTCGAAACTGGCCAAGCTGGTCCAGTTGGTGCGCGGCGACAGCGACCCGGCAGAGGTGCCAACGGCATGATCGAAGAAGGCGTCAGTCTGGCACAGGAACGGCAGCAGTTCGGGCATCAGCCGGCCGTTCGCCGGTTCCAGCACATAGATGTCGCCGGAACAGACGCCTTCGAAATCCGCCACCGCGACCTTGCGCTGATAGGCGCGGCGCTTGCCGAACAGAACCTGACCGGGCTTGAACAGGGTGGTGAAGGTTGTGCCATCGGCCACATCGCCCCAGCGCCGGATGCGCAGGTCGCCGGGTTCGATATGCTCCAGCCCGACGACGCGCTCGATCCCGGCCGCCTCGGGGTCAGCCACGCGCGCTTTTGACAGGCGCACCACGTCGCCAAACGCCACGCGCGTCCAACCCGCCTTGGAAATAGGCCGTTCAAGCATCGGCATCCTCCGCAGGCGTCAGGCCATCGAGCATGTCCACCAGAGCGTCCAGGCCCGACCAGAAGTCGCGCCCCTCCTCGTCAAACGCCGCCCAGGTCGCCGCCAGCGTGGCACCGCCCGCCACCGCCGCCTTGGGCCGCTTTACATAGCGGGCAATCGACAGGTTGCCGCCCTCTGCCAGCACATCGGCCACGTCCGCCACCGCGGCAAAGCCGGGATCGTCTGTGAAGGCGTGATAGGCCGACAGGATGCGCGCCTGATGTTCGGGGCGCAGGAAGCTTTGCGCCCGTTCGCGCGCAATCTCGGCCACCGCGTCGATGAACAGGATGCGCCCCTTGCGCGCCTCGGGCTTCTGCGACCGGCAGATCACCACACAGGCCTCCATCGGCGAGTTGTAGAACAGCCCCGGCCCCAGCCCCAGCACGCATTCGACCCGGTCGGATTCGACCAGCCTGCGCCGCATCTCGGCCTCCTCATTCCGGAACAGCACGCCATGCGGGAACAGGATCGCGCAGCGCCCGGTCTTCGGGTCCATCGACGACAGGATATGTTGGAAAAAGGCGTAATCCGCCCGCCCCTGCGGCGGGGTGCCAAGGAAGTTGCGCCCCCAGGCATCCTGCTCCCACGCGCCGCGGTTCCATTTCTTGATGGAATAGGGCGGGTTGGCCAGGACCACGTCGAAGGTGCGCAGCCGGTCGCCCTGCACGAAGGCGGGCGTGGCCAGCGTGTTGCCGCTGGCGATGTGGAAATCGTCCACGCCATGGATGACCAGGTTCATCCGCGCGATGGCGGCGGTGATCGTGATCAGCTCCTGCCCGTAAAGGCCGGTGGTGCGGATGTCGCCCCCGCGCCGCTTCACCTCGGCCAAGCAGGAAATGAGCATGCCGCCGGTGCCGCAGGTCGGGTCATAGATGCTCTCGCCCGGCTGGGGCTCCAGCATCTGCGCCATCAGGTGAACAAGGGTGCGGTTGGTGTAGAACTCCTGCGCGGTGTGGCCGCTGTCGTCGGCGAACTTCTTGATCAGGTATTCGTAGCCGTTGCCAAGCTCGTCCTCGGGCACCGCGGCGAGGGTCAGTTCGTGCTTCGAGAAATGCTCGATCAGGTTCTTCAGCGTGCTGTCGGGCATCTGAGCCTTGTCGGTCCAGTTCGCATTGCCGAAGACGCCCTGAAGGCGCTCCGGGTTCGCGGCCTCGATCGCAAGGAACGCCGACAGCAGCGCCCGGCCGACATCGCGCGGTGCGGCGCGCACATCGTTCCAGTGCGCGCCTTCGGGAATCACGAAGCGGTCGTTGGCGGTGTCGGTGGCATAGCCCTCGTCGTCGGTTTCATCGAGGGCTTCCTGGTAATCCCCATCCCAGACGTCGGACAGACGTTTGAAGAACAGCAGCGGAAAGATGTACTGCTTGTAGTCGCTGGCATCGATGAGGCCGCGCAGCAAGGTGGCGGCACCCCAGAGATAGCTTTCGAGTTCGCGCTGGGTCAGCCCGCTCATTGTAGCCATCCCCCTTCGACCAGCACTTTGCGCAGGTGGTCCTCGGCCGCCCGAGCGTCGGCCAGCGCTGTCTTGAACGCCTCGACGGCTTCGGGGAGCGGCGGGATGTCCTGGCCGATGGGCGGCAGGACGTAACGCGAGATGTTCAGCGTCCAGCCTTCCTTCTTGATCTCGTCCAGCGTCGCCACCTTGGCACGATCCTCGACATCCTCGAATGCGCGGTACCAGGCGACGATCTGGTCGCTGTGCTCCTGATCGAGGAAGTTCTGCGCCCGGCCTTTGCGGAACAGGCTCGAGGCGTCGATGATAAGGACCTTGTTCTTTCGGGCCTCGGGCTTCTTGCGGCGCAGGATGACGACACATCCGGCCAGCTGCGTGCCGTAGAACAGGTTCGGCGCAAGGCCGATCACCGCCTCGACCATGTCCTTTTCCAGCAGGGCCTGCCGGATCGAGCCTTCGGCAGACTTCCGAAACAGCGCGCCCTGCGGCAGCACGACGGCCATGCGGCTGTTTCCGGTCGGCGCCATGGATGCGATCATGTGCTGGACAAAGGCGTAGTCGCCATAGCTTTCCGGCGGGATGCCGTACTGGGCCCGGCCCCAGGGGTCGGCCTCCCACAGGTCACGCCCCCATTCCTTGAGCGAGAACGGTGGGTTCGCGATGACGCAGTCGAAGGTGGCAAGGCCGCCGGTGCTGGAATCCGTGAAGGCCGGGTTCCGCAAGGTGTCCTCACGGGCCACCTGGAAGTCCTCGATCCCGTGCAGGACAAGGTTCATCCGGGCGATCGCAGCCGTGGTCAGGTTCTTCTCCTGGCCGTAGATCTTGCCGTAGAAGGTGCGCGGATCGCCCCCCTTGCGCATGACATGCTCGATAGCCCCGAGCAGCATGCCGCCCGTGCCGCAGGCGGGGTCGTAGATGCTCTCGCCCTCCTGGGGATCGAGTATCTCGACCATCATCCGTACGACGCTGCGTGGCGTGTAGAACTCGCCCGCCTTGTTGCGGCGGGTGACGTCGGCAAACTTGCCCACCAGATATTCGTAGGCGTCGCCCAGAACGTCGGTGCTGACGGTGGTGTTGCCGAGCCCGATCTCAGAGAACCCCTCGATCAGATCCTTCAGCAACTCGTCGGAGAACTTCTCCTTGTTGCCCCAGTCCGCCGAACCGAATACGCGGAACAGCGTGTCCGGATTGGCCCGCTCGATCTCCTGCATGGCCTTCTGGAGAGCCGCGCCGACGTTGGCCGGGACTTCCCTGATGTCGTTCCAGTGACAGCCTTCAGGCAGCACGAAACGGTGCACCTCCGGAAACAGGGAGGGGTCCGCTTCGCCATAGATCTCCCGAGCCTCAGCCGTCTCTTCGTCCCAGACGTCGGAGATGCGCTTGAAGAAAAGCAGGGGAAGGATGTAGCCCTTCCAGTCGGTGCGATCGACAGCGGAGCCGCGAAGAGTATTCGCGGCGTCCCACATCGCAGATTTCAATTGCAGACCATTGTTCAACGAATCGTTCATTCTTCACTCTAAGCGCCACCGGGGGCTTTGGGGGCTGCGCCGGCCTCGACCGCCTTCAACCGTTCATATTCCTCGACGGCCAACACGACGACGACAGTCCGCCCGTGCTTGGCCACCGCCACCGGCTCGGCTCGGGCGAGATCGATCAACCGTCCGAAGCCGTACTTCGCGTCTTTCGCGCTCAGTGTCTGCATTCGACTCCCCGCCCATGCCTTCACTACTTTTGGCCAATTTGGCCCAATGAAGCAATAGCAGCGGTGGCGTGAGATTGTGCAGCGAGATGATCAGGTGCCAGAGAAGATATTCTTCTGCTCGATCCAGCTGATCGGGAACGGGTCCATAAGTCGCGCAAGCGTAACGGCATCACCCTGTCGTCCGTCGAGAACCGCCTCAATGATGCCAGGCTCAAGCTGCGTCAGGCGCAGGATGCGCGTCATATAGGACGTCGCGATCCCCTCGCGCTCGGCCAGTTCAGCGATGGTGGCAAACTCACCCGACTCGAGCATCCGCTTCCAGCGGAAGGCGCGGGCCAGCGCCTTGACCAGCGTGTTGTCCGTCCGCCGCGGTTGCGTGGCGCCTTCCGGCAGTTGCATCTCCTTCCGCCCGCCGCACCTTACGACGCGGAACGGGACGTGGAGCGTCACCGTGTCGGGGATCGGCGCGCCGCGGGTCATGCCGCTTCTCCGAAGCTGCCATAATGCATCTCGCGCGCGAGCCCTCCGAGGCCGTCCATCCGGAGCCGGAGGTTGAGCCCGTTCGTGCCGATGTCGACGCGCTCGACAAGCAGCGCGACGAACCGCTCACCCGCGCGGAACGTGGAGGTCTGCTTGCGGACGATCTCCGCCGACCGCTGGAGATATTTGCGCCACTGTTCGAGCCGGTAGCCGCCTTTATGCAGGTTGCACGGCGCGCAGGCGGGCATCATATTCGACACGACATTGCGCTCGGGCCGATGCAGGATCGTCTTGTCGTTGCCGTTCCAAGGCGACGGCGGGATGCGGATAACCGGGTCTAAATGATCTGCGTGCATCTTGTCGAGCAGGTTGCCGCAATAGGCACAGCGTCCGCCGAACTTCGCGCGCAAAGCCTCTTTCTGGCGCTTCGATCCTGTCCAGATTTCGTCCGCCGCTTCGATCCTCTCGATCAGGTCAGAAGGGGTCATGCGGCCTCTCCTGCGCACCAGAGGGCGTTGTCACGTTAACTTCTGACGGACGAGCGAAGGCGCGAACCTGAAAATTCATGCCGCCGCGGCGGACGCGGCTAGCCACTCTTCCATGGCGGAAGATCGGAAGCGTCGCATGGTGTTTCGTGAGATGAGATGTCGCTCGATATTGAAATTGTTGTAGATGGCGCCGTGGGTGGAAACGAAGCGTTGGGCCTGGCCTTGCGACTTGAACCGCTGCATCTTTCGCTCTCGTCGTCGGACGGGAAGATGCGACTTCTCGGCGCGGTTGTTGTCTCGTAGCCGACCGGGCTTGTGCCGTTTCTGGCATCCCAAGACCTTCATTGCCGCTGGGTAGGATCGCAGTCCGTCGGTGACGATCGCCTCTGGAACGCAGCCCTGTCGTTTGAGAAGTTTCTTCAGCAATTTCAGCGCTGCCGCCTTGTTGCGGCGCTTCTGGACGAGAACGTCGAGAACTTCGCCTTCCTTATCGACGGCCCGCCACATGTACATGCGCTTGCCGTTTATCCGAACCACCATCTCATCGAGGTGCCACACTGAATCTGCCCTGCCACGGCGCCGACGGATGTTCGCCGCGATCGCCGGTCCAAACTTATTGGCCCAGCAACGCACCGTCTCATAGGTCACATCGATCCCTCGTTCGGCGAGCAGATCCTCGACGTCGCGCAAGCTCAAAGTGAAGCGATAATAGAGCCAGATTCCGAGCCGGATGACGTCCGGTGGGAAGCGATGGCGCTTGAAGGAAATGGGTTTCATCTAAGTTTCTCTATCCGACTCAATGGCCGTTGACAGAGACAAGTTAGCGTTAGACTGACAGCACCTCGAGATAGTATTACTCGCTTGCCCGGTAAGCATTCCCAAAGACATAGGCGCCATAATTTTTCGCGATGACGTCCATGATGCGCCTCCTGATTCGCCTTTGCGTACGGCTGCTGCTTGCGCTGGGAGTCGTCGCGCCAGTCGTCGGAACGGCACCGGCGGAAGCGACCGCGCTTCGCCTTAACGAGGCGGTGTGCCACGCGGTGAGCGGGCTCGACTTAAGCGATACGAAGCTTCCCGAACTTCGCTTCTCCTGCACTGGGTCGCCCGAACGATATCAGCAGGCCAGCCTTTGGCTGCACGCCGATATGAACACCCTCCCCGCCCCGCGCGGCAGAGCAGCCCTCATGGTGCATCATTCGCGCTTCGACAGGCTCGCGGTCGCCTTTGCCTATGCAGACGGCGCCGTTCGCTGGCAGCAGGTCCGTCAGGGCGATTATGGCATGCACTGGCGAGCGGGCGGGCAGATCCTGTTCGAGCCCCCGGAACGCTCCGCGCCGCTCACATCGGTGACGATGCGCTTCGACCGCCTCGCCAGCCATCAACTCATCCGCGCGCATCTCTTGCCGGCGGGCGAAAGCAGCATGCAGGCGGCCGGCATGGCAGCGGCGGTTGGCGCGGCGCTTACCCTCCTTCTCGTGAGCGGCATCTACAGCCTTTCGCTGGCGGTCGCAGTCCGCCGCCAGTATCTCGCCTGGCAAGCGGCGTGGGCGGGGACGATGCTCCTCTGGGGCACCTTGTGGTCGCAAATCCATCTCGCCTTTCTGCCCTTCATGGCGGGCACGCTTTCGGCGCAGATTTGCACCTTCCTTTCCTGTCTTGCCATTGCACTTGCCACCGCCAGCGCGGTGACTGCGCTCGAGCGAAGCGGCGTTCCCAAAAGATGGCGGCACGTCACGCTTGCCCTTGGTCTCGGCATCGGACTTGCCGGCATTCCGCTCGCCATGATGCGCAGCGGCGATATCGGCCGCTGGGCGGATCTCCTGGGTCTGGTCATCCTCGCCGACCTTGCCGCCGTGACGATCTGCCTCGTGGCTGCCTGGCGGCGCGGCTCAGGCGAGGCTCGCGACTTTGCCGCGGCCTGGGGCCTGCCGATGGCCGTGCTCGCCTTCATCAACCTCGTCGATGTCGAAGACGGCCTCTGGGGCGGCGGCTCGAAACTTCTCATCCTGATCGCTGCGACCTGGCAGGCCCTCTGGCTTTCCGCGGTAGCGACCCGCCGTCTTTCAAAGCTACGCATCGAGCGGGATCGTGCGCGGCTCGCCGAGGCGCAGGCGCGCGAGCTCGCCAGGCGTGATCCGCTGACCGGGCTTCCCAACCGCCGCGGCTTCATCGAAAGCGTGAGCCCGCTGCTCGCGCGGGCGCGCGAGGATGATCTTCCAGCGGCGTTGCTGCTCGTCGACATCGACCGGTTCAAGTCGATCAACGATGTGTACGGCCACGACGCCGGCGACGCTGTCTTGTGCCGGATTGCCCGCCGCATCGCGCGATGGGAAGGCCCGATCTGCACGGTCGCGCGCCTTGGCGGTGAAGAGTTCGGGCTGCTGACGATCGGCATGGACGGCATCGTTCTTGATCGCTTCGCCGAAAGCATCCGCCGCGAGATTGCCGCCTGCGATCATAGCGAGACAATCGGCGATCGCGCGGTCACGGCGAGCATCGGGGTCGCCGAGGTGCGCCCGGCGTGCGATTTTCAGCGGCTCTACAAAATTGCCGACGATGCGCTTTACGAGGCCAAGCACGCGGGGCGTAACCAGGTATCGCTGCAGCGCCTTGCCGGAGCCGACGTCCCATCGGCCGATAGTGCGAACCGCGAGGCCGCGCTGCGCTGAGCAGCCCCTTCAGTTCAGATACCGAACCGGTCGCGATAGAATTGAACGCGCGTTGCGCGCAGCGCCGGAACACCCAGGCGGTCATAGGCGCGTTGCCACGAGGCGAATTCTTCAAGGCTCAGATTATAACGCTCGCACGCTTCGTCTACCGTGATCAGCCCGCCCTCGACCGCGGCGACGACCTCGGCCTTGCGGCGGCTCACCCAGCGCCGCGTATCGCGCTTCGGCAGATCCTTCAGCGTCAGCTTATCGCCCATCGGCCCAATCACCGATACCGGGCGTATCTTCTGATTTTCAAGCACAGTGGCACTCCGACGTTGCGGCCCATGGCCGCGGTGTGCCCCCCTCTTTCCCCGCGAGAGAGGTTTATCGGATCGCCGTAAAGGAAGGGTTAGAAAGTGGGATCAGCTTGCCGCACCATGCGCACGGTAGAACCCGCAATCGGCCTAGTTGCTGAGCAAATCCTTAAGAGGTGTCCCGGCATCGGCGAGCTGCTCAGGGGTTGCGCGAAGGCCTGCGGTGACGATCATGCGGCCCTGCACATAGTCCTTCGTCGCATTGACGCAGTCGATCGCGATGACCTTGCCTGCCTTGAGATAGACAATCGAAAAGCTGCGCGCCGCCGGGTCACCCCTGAGGACCGCCTGGTCGTGCCCCGTCGAAAGGCCTGCCGTCTGGAGCTTCAGGTCATACTGGTTCGACCAGAACCAGGGGATCGCATTGTAGGGCGCCTCGTCGCCGACGATGCCCTTTGCGACGACATTGGCCTGGTCATTGGCGTTCTGAACCGATTCAAGGCGAATGCAGGCGCCCTCGGCAAAAGCATTCTCATGCGCCGCGCAGTCGCCGATCGCATAGATGTCGGGAAGGCTCGTCTTGCAATGGCTATCGACGCGAACGCCGTTGCCGCCCTCGGCGCCCGCCGCGATGAGCGGCTCGACCGCCGGCACGATCCCGATGCCGACGATGACGAGGTCCGCCGGGATGACCTCGCCGTCGGCGAGGCGCACGCCCGTCACATGGCTGTCGCCCTCGATCGCGGCGACCGAGACCCCGAGGCGAAGGTCGACGCCGTGCGCGCGGTGCTCCTTTTCATAGAAGCGCGAGAGATCCTCGCCCGCAACGCGCGCGAGCACCCGGTCGAGCGCTTCGAGAAGGACAACCTTCTTGCCCGCCTTGGTGAGCAC
>Ga0182735_1001561_pt1 | contig 15115 bp, 13 predicted proteins | sample eDN5th30CKraftMG_FD_128524 | JGI IMG/M metagenome (GOLD analysis project Ga0182735, IMG submission 128524) | Enriched Miracle-Growth compost microbial communities from Emeryville, California, USA - eDNA 5th pass 30_C Kraft MG (version 2) (version 2) ... | reverse complement strand
AGCGGGTCGACGAAGGCGAAGAACAGCACCGATCCGACGGCCGCGAGAAAGAAGCTCGGCCACAGCACCGCGCCGAGCCGTTGCACCGGAAGCAGGCGTGGGCGAACGGGGTTGTCGGGGTCGTTCATGCGAGCGTCCGGAACGGGCACGGGGCGTACAATGGCAAGGCTGCAACTGCGGCAACGCCGGCGGTGCGGGAGTACCGCGCCGCCAGACTAGGTGGCCCCGCGATGGCGGGCCTTGATCTGGATCAAGTACCCGCAGCCGGCACGCGCAGCCTGTGCAACGAGGAACCGCGAATGAATGAAGAACGCCTGCCGCAGCCGGCACTCGACCTGTGCAGCGAGGAGGAGATCGACCGCCTCGTGCGGCGCTTCTACGGCCGTGTGCGCGAGGACGACATGCTCGGGCCGGTGTTCGAGGCCCATGTCCACGACTGGGAGGAGCACATGCTGCACCTGGTCGATTTCTGGTCGGCCCTGCTGCGCGGCACGCGGCGTTTCCGCGGTGCGCCGGTGCAGAAGCACATGGTGATCGACGAGCTGCGCGAGGAATTGTTCGAGCGCTGGCTGGTCCTGTTCCGGCAGACCACCGCCGAGCTGGGCAACCCGCCGATGCAGCGGCTGGCCGATGACGCCGCCGAACGCATCGCGGAGAATTTCTGGCGGCGCTTCCAGATGTCGCGCTGGCCTAGCCTGCAGATGCTGGGGTGAACGTGGCGGCGATGGCCGGGGAAGTGGGGGCGCGCATGCCGCCACGGGAGAGGCGCGATTCACAAGCGCGCGCCGATCAGGCACGCTATCGCGATGCCCGGATGGCGAAACTGGTAGACGCATCGGACTTAAAATCCGCCGGCCGCGAGGCCATGCCGGTTCGATTCCGGCTCCGGGCACCAGTTCGCAACCACGAAGGGATGGCATGAGCGCCGACATCACCGCAGCCACCGTGCCGCGCATCGCCATCATCGGCCTGGGCTACGTGGGCCTGCCGCTGGCGGTGGAATTCGGCAAGGCGCTGGACGTGCTGGGCTACGACATCGACGTGGCGCGCGTGGCCGAGCTGCACAACGGCCACGACCGCACGCTGGAGCTGGCCGATGCCGAGCTGGCTGCCGCCACCGGGCTGCGCTACAGCGCCGATCCCGCCGAGCTGGCGCAGTGCAACGTCTTCATCGTCACCGTGCCCACGCCCATCGACGCCTGGGAGCAGCCCGATCTTGAACCGTTGCGCGGTGCCAGCCGGCTGATCGCCGGTGCGCTCAAGCGCGGCGACCTGGTGGTCTACGAATCCACGGTCTATCCCGGCACCACCGAGGAAGTCTGCGTGCCGCTGCTGGAGCAGGGCTCCGGGCTGCGCTTCAACGCCGATTTCTACTGCGGCTACAGCCCCGAGCGGATCAATCCGGGCGATCGCCAGCGGCGGCTGCCGGACATCCGCAAGATCACCTCCGGCTCCACGCCGGAGGCGGCCGAGGCGGTGGACGCGCTGTATCGGCGCATCATCGCCGCCGGCACCTGGCGCGCGCCGTCGCTGCGCGTGGCCGAGGCGGCCAAGGTGGTCGAGAACATCCAGCGCGACGTCAACATCGCGCTGGTCAACGAGCTGGCATTGATCTTCGACAAACTCGGCATCGACACGCTGGATGTTCTGGAAGCGGCCGGTACCAAGTGGAACTTCCTGCCGTTCCGGCCGGGCATGGTCGGCGGCCATTGCATCGGCGTGGATCCGTACTACCTGCTGCACAAGTCCGAGAGCGTCGGTTACCACCCGGACCTGATCCACACCGCGCGGCAGGTCAACAACCGCGTGGTCGCGCACGTGGTCGAACGCGTGCGCGTATTGCTGGAAGGCAGGAACAAGTCTTTGCGCGGCGCGAAGGTGCTGGTGCTGGGCGTCACCTTCAAGGAGGACTGCCCGGACATGCGCAACAGCCGCGCGCTGGACCTGGTGCGGCTGCTGGCCGGGCAGGGCGCGGCGGTGGATGCGTTCGACCCGTGGGCCGATGTGGCCGAGGCTGCGCACGAATCCGGCGTGGCGCTGTGCGACGCGCCCGCGCAGAACCACTACGACGCGGTGGTGCTGGCAGTAGCGCATCGCCAGTTCCGCGCGTTCGACGAGGCCCGGATCCGCGCGCTGGGCGTGCCGGACATGGTGGTCTACGACGTGAAGTCGGCATGGCCGCGCCACGTCGTGGACGACCGCCTGTAATTTCCGCAATCGCAAGAGGACGGCAATGCATCGCTATCTGGTTTACGTGTTGGCCCTGGTCCTGTTGCCGGTCTCGCTGGCGTTGGCCCTGCACTGGCCCGCCTGGTACTGGGGCGTGGGCCTGTTCGGCGCGATGTCGTTGCTGGGCACGTGGGACATGCTGCAGCGGCGCAGCACGCTGCGGCGCAATTACCCGGTGCTGGCGCACTTCCGCTATGGGCTGGAATCCATCGGCCCGGAGATCCGCCAGTACTTCGTGCAGAGCGACCTGGACGACGTACCGTTCTCGCGCCAGCAGCGGCAGCTGGTCTACCAGCGTGCGCGCAACGTGATGGACGTGGTGCCGTTCGGCACGCTGCGCAGCACCTATGCGGTGGACTACGAATGGATCAACCACTCGCTGGCGCCCGCCCACGCCGCCGACCATGATTTCCGCGTGGTGATCGGCGCCGGCTGCGCCAGGCCGTACTCGGCCAGCGTGTTCAACATCTCGGCGATGAGCTTCGGTTCGCTGTCGGCCAACGCCATCCGCGCGCTGAACAAGGGCGCGAAGCTGGGCGGCTTCTACCACGACACCGGCGAGGGTTCGATCTCGCCCTACCACCGCGAGCATGGCGGCGACCTAGTGTGGGAAATCGGCTCGGGGTATTTCGGTTGCCGCGACGAGCAGGGCGGTTTCAGCGAGGAACGCTTCGTCGCCAACGCCAACCACGATCAGGTGAAGATGATCGAGGTCAAGCTGTCGCAGGGCGCCAAGCCCGGCCACGGCGGGGTGCTGCCGGCGGCCAAGGTCAGTGCGGAAATCTCGGTCACCCGCGGCGTACCGATGGGGGTGGACTGCGTGTCGCCGGCGCAACACTCGGCGTTCTCCACGCCGGTGGGGCTGCTGCAGTTCGTGGCGCGGCTGCGCGAGCTGTCCGGCGGCAAGCCGACCGGCTTCAAGCTCGCCATCGGCCACCCGTGGGAATGGTTCGGCATCGCCAAGGCGATGCACGAGACCGGGCTGTTGCCCGACTTCATCGTGGTCGATGGCGCCGAGGGCGGCACCGGTGCCTCGCCGGCCGAGTTCATCGACCACGTTGGCGTGCCGATGAACGAAGCCCTGATCCTGGTGCACAACACGCTGGTGGGGCTGAACCTGCGCGAGCGCATCCGCATCGGCGCCGCCGGCAAGGTGACCAGCGCCTTCGACATCGCCCGCACCATCGCGCTGGGCGCGGACTGGTGCAATGCCGGGCGCGGCTTCATGTTCGCGCTGGGCTGCATCCAGTCGCTGAGCTGCCACAACGACAAGTGCCCCACCGGCATCGCCACCCAGGACCCGAGCCGCTGGAAGCACCTGGAACCGGAAGACAAGGCGCAGCGCGTGGCCAGCTTCCACGACAACACCCTGCGCGCGCTGCGCGACCTGCTGGGGGCGGCCGGGCTGCAGCATCCTTCCGAACTCGGGCCCGAGCACATCCTGCGTCGCGTCTCGCCCACCGAGATCCGCTCGATGGCGACGCTGTACCGCTACCTGGCCCCCGGCGAGCTGCTGGACCGGGTGCCCGAGCATGCGGTGTTCCGCGAATACTGGGCCGATGCACGCAGCGACTCGTTCGGCCCGCCGCCGCGGATCGCGGCGTTGCGGGGAACCAAGCTGTGTTGAGGCTCGCGCCGGCCTATTCTTTCTTGTAGATGCGGGGCTTGCCCCACATGGGGGCTTTCCCGGTGAAGCTTCATGCGGGGCAAGCCCCGTATCTACGGAGGGCTGCCTTTTTGCCCAAGCATCCGGTTTTCCCCCGGTATGGGGTTTCCCGGTGAAGCCCACGCAGCGATGCGCTCACCGTAGCCAATCGACCACGCCTTCGACGGCACGCAGGGCGCTGGCGTAGCAGGCGGTCAGCAGGTAGCCGCCGGTCGGGGCTTCCCAGTCCAGCATTTCGCCGGCGCAGAACACGCCGGGCAGGGCGTGCAGCATCAGCCGCGCGTCCATTGCCTCCAGCCGCACGCCGCCGGCGGTGCTGATGGCCTCGCTCATCGGCCGCGGGCGCCGCAGGCGCAGCGGCAGGCGTTTGAGCGTGCGTGCCACCGCGTCCAGGTCGTTGCCGGCGTCCTTGCCGAGTATTTCGAATACCAGCGCAGCCTTGGCCGCATCCACACCGGCGGCGCGGCGCAGGTGTTCACCGAAGCTGCGGCCTTTGCGCGGGCGCGCGAGGTCGGCGTGCAGGCGTTGCAGCTCGCGGCCGGGGACAAGGTCCAGTTCCAGCATCGCGTGGCCATCACGGTTGATCACCTCGCGCAGATCGGCGGCGATGGCATAAATCACGCTGCCTTCGATGCCGTATCCGCTGGCCACGCATTCGCCTTGCAGTTCATGCGCAATGCCATGCGTGTCGCGCCAATGCGCGATTACCGGTTTGAGCGGACTGCCTGCATGGCGCTGGCGGAAGTGTTCGCTCCAGTCGATGTCGAAGCCGCAGTTAGCCGCTTGCAGGGATGCCACCTCGACCCCGCGTGTGCGCAGGATCTCCACCCAGCTGCCATCGGAGCCGAGCTGCGGCCAGCTGCCGCCGCCCAGTGCCAGCACGGTGGCGTCGGCCCGCACGGTGGTTTCGCCGGCGGCGGTCCGCATGCGCAGGCTGCCGTCGTCGTTCCAGCCCAGCCAATGGTGCTGGACGTGGAAGCGCACGCCCTGTTCCTTCAGGCGCCGCACCCAGCCGCGCAGCAGTGGCGCGGCCTTGCGGTCCAGCGGAAACACGCGCCCGGAACTGCCCACGTAAGTCTCCACGCCCAATCCCTGCGCCCAGCGGCGCAGCGCGTCGGCGTCGAACCCGTCCAGCCAGCCGGCGACCGCCGCCTCACGCTCGCGGTAGCGGGCGTCGAACCCGGGACGCGGTTCGGAATGGGTGAGGTTCAGCCCGCCCTTGCCGGCGATCAGGAACTTGCGTCCCGGCGAGCCCTTGGCTTCGTACAGATCGACCGGCAGCCCGGCGCCACGCAGGCGCTCGGCGGCGAACAGCCCGGCCGGGCCGCCGCCGATCACCGCGACGCGCTTTCCCGTGGGACGGGTTTCAGCGGGGCTGGACATCGAGCAGTTCGACGTCGAACACCAGCGAGGAGCCCGCCGGGATCGGGCCGGTGCGGCGGTTGCCGTAGCCGTACTCGGCCGGGATCAGCAGCGTGCGCTTGCCGCCGACCTTCATGCCGGCCACGCCCTCGTCCCAGCCGCGGATGACCTGCTTCTCGCCGAGGTTGAAGGTGAACGGCTGGTCGCGGTCCAGCGAGCTGTCGAACTTCTCGCCGTGCCTGTCGGCAGCGCGTTCGTCGTAGAGCCAGCCGGTGTAGTGCACGGTGACCTTGCTGCCGGGCACGGCCTCGGCGCCGTTGCCCGGCAGGGTGTCGATGCGCTCGAAAGCCGCGATGCTGCCTCCCGGCGGCGGGCCGGGCGGGGTGCAGCCGGCAAGGGGCAGGGACAGCAGCAAGCTGGCGAAAAGACGACGCATGGCGGTATTCACGGATACGAAACACGCAAGGGTAGCGCATCGCCTGCGGGTATCATGGCGGCATGGCCAAACTGCTGCTCAACCTGCGCAACGTCGAGGAGGACGAAAGCCGCGAAGTCGGCGAACTGCTCGACCGCAACGGCATCGCCTGGTACCGCACCGAACCCAGCCCGTGGGGCATTTCCTTCGGTGGCATCTGGCTGCGCGAGCGTGGCGACCACCCGCGCGCGAAGGCGCTGATGGACGCCTACCAACGCGAGCGCTCGCAGCGCGTGCGCGCCGAGCGCGAAGCCGGGCTGCGCGACGGCACCGCCGAAACCTTCGCCACGCTGTTCCGCCGGCGGCCGCTGTACGTGCTTGCCATGTTGCTGGGCATGCTCGCCGCGGCGGCGCTGGTGCTGTTGCCGTTCGTGCTGCTGCGTGGCTGAGTGCAGGTAAAATGGCGGCATGATCGTCAATACCGCTGCCTACCACTTCGTTTCCATCGCCGATGCCGAAGCGCTGGCCGCCCGGCTGCTGGAGCGGGCGCAGGCGCTGGAGCTGCGCGGCACCCTCCTGGTCGCGGGCGAGGGCATCAACCTGTTTCTGGCCGGCAGTGCCGAAGGCATCGATGCCTTCTATGGCGAATTGAAGGCCGATGCGCGTTTTTCCGACATGCGCGTCAAATACAGCCATAGCCATATGCAGCCATTCGCGCGGCTCAAGGCCAAGGTCAAGCCGGAAATCATCAGCTTCCGCCGCGACGACGGCCAGCCGTTGGACTACCCGCGCGCCCCGGCCGTGGCTCCGGCCACGCTGCAACGCTGGCTGCGGCAGGGCCATGACGACGACGGCAGGCGCGTGGTGATGCTCGACACCCGCAACGAGCAGGAGTTCGCGCACGGGACCTTCGCCGGCGCCTTGACCCTGCCGATCGCCAGGTTCACCGACCTGCCGGCGGCGCTGGAGCCGCACCGCGCCGGGCTGGCCGATGCCACCGTGGTCAGCTTCTGCACCGGCGGCATCCGCTGCGAGAAGGCCGCGTTGTGGATGCGCAACGACGGCATGGACAACGTGCTGCAGCTGGATGGCGGCATCCTCGGTTATTTCGAGGACGTCGGCGGCGAAGGCTACGAGGGCCGTTGCTTCGTGTTCGACGAGCGCGTGGCGCTGGACCCGCAGTTGCAGCCGCTGGTGGACGCAGCAACTCCGTAGATGCGGGGCTTGCCCCGCATGTGGCTTTCCCGGTAATGCCCCTGTGTCGGGCAAGCCCGACACCTACGAGAGCGGTACTCCTGTGGGTGAGGGTGGAATCACCGCGGAAAACAGTGTCCGGGTGATGACCGTTCCGGATGGATGGGAAACGCCCCGGCGGCCCCCATGTCGCTTCCGACGTCCATCGGAAGCCGCCGCATGATCCCCCTTTCCATCCTCGACCTGGCCCCGGTCTGCGAAGGTGCCACGCCCCGCGAGGCCTTCGCCAACATGCTCGACCTGGCCCGCCATGCCGAGCGCTGGGGCTACCGCCGCTACTGGCTGGCCGAGCACCACAACATGCCGGGCATCGCCAGCGCGGCGACCTCGGTGCTGATCGGCCACGTCGCCGGTGGCACCTCCACCATCCGCGTCGGTGCCGGCGGCATCATGCTGCCCAACCATTCGCCGCTGCAGGTGGCAGAGCAGTTCGGCACGCTGGCCTCGCTGTACCCGGGACGCATCGACCTCGGCCTGGGCCGGGCGCCGGGCACCGACCAGCCCACCGCGCGGGCCCTGCGCCGCTATTTCGACAGCGCCGACCAGTTCCCGCAGGATGTGGCCGAACTGCTGCACTACTTCGAGCCGGCGCAGCCAGGGCAGGGTGTGCAGGCGGTGCCGGGGGCGGGTGTCGAGGTGCCGGTGTGGCTGCTCGGCTCCAGCCTGTTCAGCGCGCGCCTGTCGGCGGCGATGGGCCTGCCGTTCGCATTCGCCTCGCATTTCGCCCCGGATGCGATGGACGAGGCGGTGGCGCTGTATCGCCGTGATTTCCGCCCCTCGGCGCGTTTGGCCGAGCCCTGGGTGATCCTCGCGCTGAACGTGGTGGCCAGCGAATCGGAAGCGCAGTCGCGGCGGCTGTTCAGCACCCAGCAGCAGAGTTTCGTGAACCTGCGACGCGGCCGGCCGGGGCGGATCCCGGCGCCGGTGGAGGACATAGAGGCGTTCTGGGAGCCGCACGAGAAGGCCGGCGTGGAGCGGGCGCTGGCCTGCACCGTGCTGGGCGATGCGGCGCAGGTCGGCGAGGGGCTGGCGGCATTTGCCGCGCGCCACCGCCCGGACGAGATGATGATCACCGCCAACGTCTTCGACCACGCCGCGCGGCTGCGTTCCTTCGAGTTGGCGATGCGGGCGTGGCAGTCGCGGCACTGACGACGGCTGGCTGAACCGCGACCCGGCCGCGCTGGCGGCTGCCGCGGAAAACCCGGATAATCTCGCAAAGCCGGTGGGGTGACCCCGCCGGCTTTTTCCGTGTCCGGGCCCTGCCTGCGCCGGCCGCCCCCCGATGGGGCCGCCAACCGCGCCGGCTCCGCCCCGGCCACGGTCTACCCATCCGCGGCCCCGATGGCCGCAGCCAAACAGGAGTCACCCGTCATGGGTCAATCAGTTGTTGTTCTCGGCGCCCAGTGGGGCGATGAAGGCAAGGGCAAGATCGTCGATCTGCTGACCGAGGAAATCGGTGCGGTCGTGCGTTTCCAGGGCGGCCACAACGCCGGCCACACCCTGGTCATCAACGGCAAGAAGACCGTGCTGCACCTGATCCCGTCCGGCATCCTGCGCGACGGCGCGCTGTGCCTGATCGGCAATGGCGTGGTGATTTCCCCGGCCGCGCTGCGCAAGGAGATCGAGGAACTGGAAACGGCCGGCGTGGAAGTGCGCTCGCGCCTGAAGATCTCCCCGGCCGCACCGCTGATCATGCCGTACCACATCGCCCTGGACCAGGCGCGCGAGAAGGCCGCCGGCGGCAAGGCCATCGGCACCACCGGACGCGGCATCGGCCCGGCCTACGAGGACAAGGTGGCGCGCCGCGGCATCCGCATCGCCGACCTGCACTACCCGGAACAACTGGCCGAGAAGCTGCGCGCTGCACTGGACTACCACAACTTCGTGCTGACCAAGTACCTGGGCGTGGAGCCGGTGGATTTCGACGCCGTCTACGCCGAGGCGCTGGCGTTCGGCGAATACGTCGAGCCGATGAAGTCGGACGTGGCCGGCATCTGCCACGAGCTGCGCAAGCAGGGCAAGCGCGTGCTGTTCGAGGGCGCGCAGGGCGCGCTGCTGGACATCGACCACGGCACCTACCCGTACGTCACCAGCTCCAACACCACCATCGGCGGCGCATTGGCCGGCACCGGCGTCGGCGCCGATTCGATCGACTACGTGCTGGGCATCGCCAAGGCCTACGCCACCCGCGTCGGCGGCGGCCCGTTCCCGACCGAACTGGACGACGAGATCGGCCAGGGCATCCGCGACCGCGGCGCCGAATACGGCGCCTCGACCGGCCGCCCGCGCCGCTGCGGCTGGATGGACATCGTCGAGCTCAAGAGCGCGGTGGCCATCAACGGCATCTCCGGCCTGTGCATCACCAAGCTCGACGTGCTCGATGGTATGGAGAAGCTCAAGGTCTGCATCGCCTACGAATACCGCGGCAAGCGCACCGAGTACGCGCCGCTGGACGCGCAGGGCTGGGAGGAATGCACCCCGGTGTACCTGGAGTTCCCCGGCTGGAGCGAGAACACCCACGGCATCACCGAGTGGGAACAGCTGCCGCCGGCCGCCCGCGCCTACCTGCGCGCGCTGGAGGAACTGGCCGGCTGCCCGGTCAGCATCGTCTCCACCGGCCCGGACCGCGACCACACCATGATCCTGCAGGACCCGTGGGGCTGAGCCTCGCCGGCGAAGTGGCATGAGGAAAGGCCCTGCACTTGCGGGGCCTTTTCGTATCCGGGCTTCTCGAGGCAGCCATGGTTTGGCCGTGCATGGAGGGCTGCAGCCAGCCCCGGTGATCCGACGGCAGTCATTGCCTCGGGGTGGGTGAGAGGTGGCCGGCCCCGGCCTTCAGTGTTTCCCGCTGTCGGGCGACTTGCGGCCGCTGCCGGATTTCTTGCCGCCGCCATCCTGCTTGTTGACCGTGGCCCAGGCGATCCGCTCGGCGGCTTCATGGCTGCGGCCGTGCTCCAGTTCGCTTTTCTCGATGTGCCGGGCCTGCCGCTTCTGCTTGTCGGTATAGCTGGATTTGTCACCTCGGGTCATGTCGCTTCTCCCGTGATTGGATTGCCGGCAGGTATAGGCCGGACAGGTAGAGCGGGGCGTGAAGCAAGCGTTGGCAATCCGCTATTCATTGCCTTTGGCAGGTCCGGGAGAGTGGGGCGGCTGGCTAGAATGCGGCCGTTGCGATGTTGCCGGATTCCTGCCGATGCGAATCGACCCTGCCGAAATCGAAGCCCTGTTCGATGCCATTCCCAGCGTGCTGTTCTTTGCCAAGGACAACGAAGGGCGTTACACCCACGTCAACAAGACGATGATGCAGCGGCTTGGCGTGCGGTCGCGCGGGGAGGTGATCGGCAGGCGTGCCGATGAGCTGTACCCGGCCGGAATGAGCGAGGCGTACGTCGCGCAGGACCAGCGCGTGCTGGCTGGCGAGGTGGTCGAGAACGTCATGGAACTGCAGCTGTTTGCCAACCGCCGGCCGGGTTGGTGCCTGACCTGCAAGCGCCCGATCGTCGAGAACGGCAAGGTGGTGGGCCTGATCGGCATTTCCCGCGACCTGGGGCAACGCGGTGGGCTGGAGTCGCAGTACGAGCCGCTGCGGTTGGCCTTGGACTACCTCAGCACGCACTACGCCGAGAGCGTGCGCATGCAGACCCTGCTGGACATCACCGGGTTCTCGCTGTCCAAGCTGGAGCGGAGCTTCCGCAAGGTGTTCCAGATGACCCCGCAGCAGGTGCTCACCCGGCTGCGCATCCAGATCGCGCTGCACCTGCTGCATGGCGAGGACAGCGTGGCCAGCATCGGCCAGGCCTGCGGGTTCAGCGACCAGAGCGCGTTCACCCGCAAGTTCAAGGCCGAGGTGGGCATGGCGCCGCGCCAGTACCGGGCGTTGATCGCGGCCAGGGAACGGCCGGGTGACCTGCCCATGGATTGAAGGAAGCATGACTTCCGGCGCTGTCCGGCGCATGCCGCGGGCGACGACGATGCGTCATTGGCTGATTCCGTCGATGGCATACAAGGGAGAGTGGGCATGCGTCGTATCCTGGCAACCGCAATTGCGCTGGCGTTGGCCGGCACCTGTGTTTCGGCATCCGCACAAGGCGAGGCGCCTGCGGCCGGGCAATCATCGGCAACGACCCAGTTGCCGCGTACCGCACGGCCGAGCCACTACCACGTCGAGGTCACGCCGCATGCCGGGGAGATGGCGTTCGACGGCAAGGTGCGGATCGACCTGGAGGTGCTGGAGAGCACGTCGAGCATCGTGTTGCAGGCGGCGAACCTGCGCTTTGCCAACAGTACCCTCGTTGCGGCCGGCGGCAAGCCGATGCCGGCAACCGCAAGTGTCGATGGCGAGAACCAGACTGCCACCTTCAGCTTCGACAAGCCGTTGTCCCCGGGACATTACACACTTGCCACCGATTACAGCGGCGTCATCAACACCCAGGCCAATGGCCTGTTCGCGCTCGACTACCCGACCGAATCGGGTAACCGGCGCGCGCTGTTCACAAAGTTCAAGAAGTCAAATGCGCGGCGCTTCATCCCCTCGAGGGACGAGCCGGGCTACAAGGCGACCTTCGACCTGGTCATCAATGTGCCGGAAGCCGAGATGGCGGTCAGCAACATGCCGGTGGCGAGCACCAGGGAACTGGGCAATGGCCTGAAGCAGGTGGTGTTCCAGACCACGCCGAAGATGTCCACCTACCTGCTGTTCGTCGCGGCCGGCGATTTCGAGCGGGCCGCCATCAAGGACGACGGCGGTACCGAGATCGGCGTGATCGCACAGAAGGGCAAGGTCGAGCAGGCGCGCTTCGCGCTGGAGGGCAGCCGTGAGGTCCTGCGCGAGTACAACGATTATTTCGGCGTGCCCTACCCGCTGCCGAAACTCGACAATCTGGCCGCGCCCGGCAGCAGCCAGTTCTTCAGCGCGATGGAGAACTGGGGGGCGATCTTCACCTTCGAGCACACGCTGTTGATCGACCCGGCGGTATCCGGCGTGTCGGACCAGCAACGTGTGTTTTCGGTCGCCGCGCACGAGATCGCGCACCAGTGGTTCGGCAACCTGGTGACGATGGCGTGGTGGGACGACCTGTGGCTCAACGAAGGTTTCGCCACCTGGATGGAGGGCCGCACCACCCGCAAGCTGCACCCGGAATGGGACATCAACAATGTCGATGCGGCCATGACCAGCCGTGGCGCGATGGGCCGTGACGCCTACGCCACCACCCACCCGATCGTGCAGCACGTGGCCACCGTGGAGCAGGCCAGCCAGGCCTTCGACGGCATCACCTATGGCAAGGGTGCGGCGGTGATCGCGATGTTCGAGGATTACGTGGGTGCCGATGCCTGGCGCGAGGGTGTGCGCAGCTACATCCGTGCGCACGCCTATGGCAACGCGGTGACCGACGACCTGTGGCGCGAGATGGACAAGGCCGCGCCGGACAAGCAGTTCGTCGAGGTCGCGCACGACTTCACCCTGCAACCGGGCGTGCCGCTGATCCGCGTCGCCAGTACCTGCGTGGATGGCAACACGCAGGTGAAGCTGGAGCAGGGCGAATACACCATCGACCGCAAGGACAAGGTGCCGCTGCGCTGGCGCGTGCCGGTGACCGTGCGCGGTGCCGACGGTACCGTCGTGCGCACCCTCGTCGACGGCAATGGTTCGCTGGAGCTGCCGGGCTGCGCTGGGCCGGTGCTGGTCAATGCCGGGCAGAAGGGCTACTACCGCACGCTGTATGCACCGGAGCAGTTCAAGGCACTGAGCGGTGATTTTGCGCGCCTGCCGGTGGTGGACCAGCTTGGCGTGATGATGGACGCCAGCGCGCTGGCGGCGGTCGGCCTGCAGCCCGAGTCGGACATGCTGGACCTGACCGCGCAGGTGGCGGCCGATGCGCCATCTGACCTGTGGGAAATGGTGGCAGGCACGCTGGGTGGCATCGACAGCATGTTCAAGGGCGATGCGCCGCGCCAGGCGGCTTTCCGCAAGTACGCACGTTCGCGTCTGGTACCGGTGCTGCAGTCGCTGGGCTGGGATGGGCGCGAGGATGACTCGGCGCAGACCCGGGAGTTGCGCAGTGGTCTGATCCGCGTGCTCAGCACGATGGGTGACGAGCAGGTGGTCGCCGAGGCGAAGCGTCGTTTCGATGCCTTCCTCACCAGCCCGGAATCACTGTCGGCCGACCTGCGTCGCACGGTGCTGGGCGTGGTCGCGCGCAACGCCGATGCCGCCACCTGGGACAAGCTGCACGAGCTGGCGAAGAAGGAAACCTCGGCAATGGTGCGTGCCCAGTACTATGGCTTGCTGGCGCTGCCGCAGGACAAGGCGCTGGCGCAGCGGGCACTGGACATGGCGCTGACCGACGAGCCGGGTGCGACCAACAGTGCAGGGATGATCGCTGCGGTGTCGCGCGAGCATGCGGACATGGCGTTCGACTTCGCCGTGGCCCACCGCGAGAAGGTGGATACGCTGGTGGACAGCACTTCGCGTGCGCGCTACTACCCCGGCTTGGGCATGAGCTCGGACGACCTGAAGATGGTCGACAAGATCCGGGACTACGCCGACAAGTACATCGCACCGACCTCGCGCCGCGATGCTGAGACGATGATCGCCGGCATCCAGACCAAGCTGAAGCTGCGCGCCGAGCGCAAGCCGCAGATCGATGCCTGGTTGCGGCAGCACGGGTATTGAGGCAGGCAGCGGGCCCGCCGCCACCGCTGTTTCCGATGGCGGCGGGCCCGGGCGAACCGTTTTCCTAGGGTTTGGTCACGAAGCGATCTTCTTCGTGGCAGGACGGCCGCTCCGAGGGGCATGGCCACAACCCGGCCGGCACGGTGGCGCGGGTCTCGAAATGGTCGCCGTTCCACAACAGGAAACCGGCGTGGGCCAGGTAGCCGGCGTCATAGGTGTGCGCATCTTCGGGCAGGGGATTTTCCGGGTCGGATTCGACGATCCAGCGCGCCACCGGCACCCGATCCAGCCATGAGTCGTCCAGAAACGGCCCGCCCGCGCCCAGTTGCCTGTAGCGTTCCATCGTCTCTTCCCCCAGCACCTGCTCCGGAGGCGTCAGTTGCGCGGTCACGTCCTCGATGGCTTGGCCGGCGACCTTGCGGTAGGCACGCAGGCCGCTGCCTATCCGTGCATTGGGGTACCCGAGGCAGATGTCCTGGACGCTGCCTTCGGGCAACTGGATCGGGCTGTCCTTCACCAGTTTGCAGCTGAGCCGGACCTGTATCAAATAGCCGGTAATGGCCGGGTTTTCCGATTCGAAGGTGCGAATCCACAGGGCAGAGTCTCCGGAGGAAACCATGCTGATGCGGCGATCGGGACGCTCGGCGATGCGGGGAATCAGCATCATGCCGCCGATGGCTTGCCGCACCGTGTATTGCCATATATCCGGCGTGGCGCGGAAATCGGCGGGTGGCAGGGACAGGACAAGGTCCTCGATGTCTTTTGGCAACCCCCTGAGGACGATGCGTGTCTCGGGCATGGACAAACCCAGCGTGGTCACCCCGGGCAGGGGAGGCGTGCCGGCGGCAATGGGGACGGGCAGGGGACGGGGGGCGGCCGTGGTTTCGTGGTCGGCAGGCGTCTCCATGCCGGGGGAAGACGCACAAGCGCACAACGACAGCAGCAGGGCGGGAATGCCGGCAATGCGGCGCGGGGAAATGGGCTTCATGGGTCAACGGCCTCCAAGGTGTGGCGCGTGCAGTTGCCGGGGCGGTTCGGGCGCGGTGGCCGCGGTTTGCATGGCCTGTTCCTGCAAGCGTTGCAGGCTGGTGTCGATCGACGTCCCGGCCAGTTCGGCGGCGGAGACCGCCACCCGCAGGGCGGCGGGATCGCTTGTTTGGCCCTGCACCAGGAACAGCGTCTCGCCCGCGGCGCGGGTGGCGGTGGCGTTGCTGACCACGATCTGGTCCACCCGGGTGACATTCGCTGCCTTGGCCTCGTGCAACAGGCTCAGGCCGTAGGCTTCGGCGCGCTCGGCATGCAGGCCGCCCATCGCTTGCAGGCGGGCATCGATTTGCCGCAACAGCGCATGGTCGGGATGTTGCGGCAACCGTGGGTCGTTGGCCGGGTGCAGCGGGATGCGGTTCTCGACGTCGCGTGCCAGGGTTTGCCCCGGCGCCACCGAGGTCAGCACGTATTGCCAGCGGGTTTGTCCGGGCGTGCCGCGCACGGTTTCGACGAAGCTGTCGTACTCGTT
>Ga0182735_1001559_pt1 | contig 15121 bp, 13 predicted proteins | sample eDN5th30CKraftMG_FD_128524 | JGI IMG/M metagenome (GOLD analysis project Ga0182735, IMG submission 128524) | Enriched Miracle-Growth compost microbial communities from Emeryville, California, USA - eDNA 5th pass 30_C Kraft MG (version 2) (version 2) ... | reverse complement strand
CGCAATCTTTACTTCCGGATATGTATCTGTAGCATGTATCGCGCTGCTTGGTTTAGCCAATTCATTGATGTGGCCCGCGATCTGGCCATTGGCTCTTGCCGGTGTTGGCCGGTTCACCAAAGCAGCCTCATCGCTTCTGGTGATGGGTATAGCCGGGGGCGCTATCATCCCCTTGATATATGGTGCATTGGCCGACTCATGGAGTCCGCAAACAGCTTACTGGATCATGGTTCCTTGTTATTTATTTATTCTTTATTATGCGATTTCAGGGCATAATGCAGGAAGAAAAAGTTCAGAGATCAAGTTCTGATTACAACGCTATAAGTCGTCATTCTGCAGGTTTCTGCTGTTCATTCATGTTATGAGCAGCAGCACTATCGGATATTATATTGTTCATGCCTACCTGTATCTTGTTTTTAAAGCCTGAAACCACTTTGTCTTTTCCAGCCATTAAAGCATCGAAGCCATCCTTTGCTACATCTGCAGGGTCTGCCATCGAGTCTTTATCTTGTACTGCTTTACTTCTCAGCATGTCGGCCTTATTAAAGAAGTCGGTATCTGTTACACCAGGTAACAAGGCAGTAATGCTGATATCAAAATCTTTTACTTCTTCCCGGATAGCTTCTGTAAATGAAAGTACAAAGGCTTTTGTGCCATGGTAAACCGATTGCCATGGTCCGGGCGCCTTGCTTGCTATCGACGCCAGGTTCAGGATCTTACCGTAGTTTCGATTCGTCATTTCTTTTAAGAAACATTTCGTCAGAATAACGAGAGATGAAATATTAAGGTCGATGATTGCCAGCTCTCTGTTAATGTCTGTATCTTTAAATTCTCCGTATAATCCTTGTCCGGCATCATTTACCAATATATCGATGGTAATATCCCTGCCTTTTATCTCATCATAAACTAAAAAGGCATTTTCTCTCTGAAACAGATCGGCAGCTATCGTGATCACATTGATGCCATATTGTTTAAATTCCATGGCTTTGCTATCTAATTCCTGCTGATCACGGGCTACAATAACCAGGTTATAATTATTTTTTGCAAAAAGTTTTGCAAGCTCATAGCCGATTCCGCTGGTTGCTCCGGTAATTAATGCATATTGATTAATATTTTCCATTGTTGTAATTTTATGAGTGTTAAGGTTTTAGAACAACCTTGACACAATTATCTTCCTTATCGTCAAAGATCTTATAGGCATGAGATACTTCACTTAATGGCATATTGTGGGTAATGATATCATCAAGTATTACCTTTTCCTCTTTTACCAGTTCAATTAAATGATCAATATAATTTAAAACTGGAGCTTGTCCCTGTTTAATAGTCAGGCCTTTATCAAATATTCGGAACAATGGAAAATTATCATACGGACTGCCATATACTCCAACGATCGATACAGTTCCACTTCTCCGAACTGCTTCAAAACACATCTCCAATACTTTGATGCTGCCTTTTTCGAAATTAATAGTAGCTTTAAATTTATCAAAAAAGCTGCGCTCAGGCTCGAACCCTACTGCATCAACGCAAACGTCAGCTCCGCGGCCACCTGTCATTTCTCTGATCGCATCTATAACATCAACTTTATGAGGGTTTAATGTGTCTACTTTATTAACTAAGCGTGCTTTTTCCAACTGATAATCAAGTGGATCAATTGCAATAACCCTTTCTGCTCCATTTATCCATGCTGCCTTTTGTGCCATAAGACCTACAGGGCCTGAGCCAAAAATTGCTACTACCTCTCCACCTTTAAGCTGAGCCCAGTCGATAGCAGCCCATCCGGTCGGAAATATATCTGTTAAGAAAAGTGCTTGAGAATCGGTGAGATTATCAGGTACAATCCGGGGGCTGATATCTGCATAAGGTACACGTACATACTCTGCTTGTCCTCCTGAATAACCACCATATAAATCAGTGTAACCAAACAAGGCAGCTCCTTTTTGATCCATCATATCTCCATTTGGCCCGTAATGCTTAAAGTTTGAATTCTCGCAGCTAGGAGAAGCCCCATGGTTGCAAAAGAAGCAATGTCCGCAAGCAATTGGAAAGGGCACAACAACCCGGTCACCCCGTTTGAGATTCATTACTGCAGGACCAACCTCTTCTACGATACCCATAAACTCATGTCCCATAATCATATCGCTGGCTTGTGGAACCGCTCCGCTAAGAATATGAAGATCCGATCCGCAGATGGCTGTAGAAGTAACTCGTAAAATAACATCGCCCTTGTCTTCGATCCGCGGGTCTTCTACTGTATCGTAACGAATGTCGCCTGGTTTGTGAAATACTGCTGCTTTCATCTTTCTAATTTTAAGAATGCTTTAAAAAATTCAACATGGCATATTTAAGAAAGTTTCAATTATCTGAAAAAACAGCGATGCATTGCTGTTACTTTTTATAAATGCTATCAAATATTCGTAAATTGCACCCGTTTGTTTGCAATGCGTTTGCGGATCGCAAACAACAGTCAGCTAATAGTTAACAGAATAGCAAAGAATTAAGACACGTTAAGGTATGTTTGAGAATTTACAGGATAAATTAGACAGAGCGTTTAAGGTTTTAAAAGGCCAGGGAAGTATTTCAGAAATTAACGTTGCGGAGACCGTTAAAGAGATCCGCAAAGCATTGCTTGATGCCGACGTTAACTATAAAACAGCTAAAACCTTTACAGATGAAGTTCGGGAAAAAGCCTTAGGACAAAACGTATTAACCAGTGTCTCTCCGGGTCAGCTGCTAACCAAGATCATGAATGATGAGCTTGCTGCATTAATGGGCGGATCGGTTACTGAGCTTGAATTGAAAGGTAACCCAACAGTTATTCTGATTGCCGGGTTAAACGGTGCGGGTAAAACAACTTTTTCCGGAAAGCTAGCTAACTATTTAAAAGATAAAAAGAATAAAAAGCCTTTGCTGGTAGCAGGCGACGTTTACCGTCCGGCTGCAGTTGACCAGCTTCGGATTCTGGGAGAGCAGGTCAATGTACCGGTATACGCCAATACAGAGTCTAAAGACCCGGTTGCTATCGCCCAGGAAGGTATTGCTGAAGCAAAACGCAATGGGAATAATGTAGTGATCATTGATACTGCTGGTCGTTTAGCCATTGATGAAGCATTAATGAATGAAATATCGGCAGTGAAAGCAGCAACACAACCACAGGAAATCCTGTTTGTTGTTGATTCAATGACCGGTCAGGATGCGGTTAATACGGCTAAGGCCTTTAATGACCGGCTTGATTATACAGGGGTTGTATTAACCAAGCTGGACGGTGATACGCGCGGTGGTGCTGCCTTGTCCATTAAATCGGTTGTAAATAAACCCATCAAGTTCATCGGTACAGGTGAGAAGATGGAAGCCCTGGATGTGTTCTATCCGGATCGTATGGCATCCCGTATTCTCGGGATGGGCGATGTGATCTCATTGGTTGAAAGAGCCCAGCAACAGTTCGATGAAAAGGAAGCTGCCGCACTCCAAAAGAAAATAAGAAAGAATAAGTTTGATTTCAACGACTTCCAAAGCCAGATTCAGCAAATTAAGAAGATGGGTAATATGAAAGACCTGATGGGCATGATCCCCGGTGTTGGAAAGGCCATGAAAGATGTTGAGATCGAAGACGATGCATTTAAACCCATTGAAGCTATTATTCATTCTATGACTCCCTTTGAGCGTGAAAATCCTGAAATGATTACGCAATCGCGCCGCGAACGGATTGCTAATGGTTCGGGAACAAATCTTCAGGAGGTTAATAAACTGATGAAGCAGTTTAATGACATGAAGAAGGTAATGAAGCAATTCTCGAACCCAGCAGCTGCGGCCAAGCTAATGAAGAATATGCCGAAAATGCCATTCGGAAAGTAGCAAGCCTCTTTTATTTATTAGTGAACTTGCTAATTAATTGTGCCTCCGGTGGCCTGTTTCGCTTGTTTCTGCATTTCTTCTCTATCTTGGGGAAAAATGCTTTTATGCTTGTTAAAACCTACGCCAGCTCCGTTTATGGCATTGAATCGATCACGGTTACCGTTGAGGTAAAAGTTACTACGGGTACAAAATATTACATTGTTGGTTTACCCGACAGTGCCATTAAAGAAAGCCTTCAGCGAATAGAAAGTGCCATACAATCTGCCGGCTCCCGGATGCCCCGTCAAAAAATTGTTGTTAATTTAGCGCCTGCTGATATCCGGAAGGAAGGCTCAGCCTATGATCTTGCTATCGCACTTGCAATTCTAGGTGCTTCCGGCCAGCTACAAACAGAGAAGCTTAATGATTTTGTAATACTCGGAGAACTTTCCCTGGATGGAGGAGTCCAATCGATCAAAGGGGCCTTACCCATCGCCATCCAGGCAAAGCAAGATGGCTTTAAAGGAATCATTCTACCCAAAGATAACGCCCGGGAGGCTGCTATCGTCAGTGGCTTGGAAGTATACGGTGTAGAGAATATTGCAGATGTAATAACCTTTCTGGATGATAAAAAAGTTCTTGAAGCAACGCATGTAGATCCCCGTGCAGAATTTCAAAGAAACATTAATAATTATGAAAGTGACTTCTCTGATGTCAGCGGACAAAGCAATATCAAACGGGCCTTGGAAATTGCCGCTGCAGGCGGTCATAATGTAATCCTGATCGGGCCACCCGGCTCGGGGAAAACCATGCTGGCGAAGCGCCTGCCAACCATCTTACCACCATTGAGCTTGCACGAATCGTTAGAAACTACTAAAATACATTCCGTAGCAGGCAGGTTAGCAGCTACCGAGTCTTTAATGACCGTTCGTCCGTTCCGGTCTCCTCATCATACTATCAGCGATGTAGCTTTGGTAGGAGGAGGCGCTAACCCGCAGCCGGGTGAGATATCCTTAGCCCATCATGGGGTTTTGTTCCTGGATGAAATGCCCGAGTTTAAACGCTCAGTACTTGAAGTGATGCGGCAGCCCCTGGAAGAAAGAAAGATAACCATATCAAGAGCCCGCTTAACGGTCGATTACCCGGCCAGCTTTATGCTGATTGCCTCTATGAATCCCTGCCCATGCGGCTATTATAATCATCCTGAAAAAGATTGTGTTTGCTCGCCGGGTGTTGTTCAGAAATACCTCAGTAAGATTTCAGGCCCTTTGCTGGATCGCATCGATTTACACATCGAAGTTACACCGGTAGATTTTAATGAGCTGAGCTTAAGCGGGCAGTCAGAGAATAGTGCAATCGTAAGAGAGCGGGTGATTGATGCCCGTAAAAGGCAATCAGCCCGGTTCATAGCCGATCAGGAAGTCCATTGCAATGCTCAGATGGAAGACCGGGCGGTTCGTGAGATCTGTCGTGTATCCGTCTCCGGGCAACAATTGCTTAAGTCGGCAATGGACCGATTAAGATTATCAGCCCGTGCCTATAACCGCATATTAAAGGTGTCCAGAACCATTGCCGATCTGGATGGAAGCAAGCATATTGAGAACGAGCACCTGGCTGAAGCGATCCAATACCGTTCCCTCGATCGTGAAGGCTGGGCCGGCTAATGTTTGAATGTTGTAAATATTTTATAGTCAGCGTATAAATAGGCAATATTTTTGTACTTTCGCGTGTTTTATATGCCCCTTGGCATACATTAGTAAATAATTAATTAAAGTAAAACTTAAAAAAATGAAAGTTGCAGTTGTTGGTGCTACAGGTCTGGTAGGATCTATGATTTTAAAGGTACTAGAGGAACGAAACTTCCCGGTTACAGAATTAATTCCCGTTGCTTCAGAAAAAAGCAAGGGTAAGGAAATTAGTTTTAAGGGAAATAAGTATAAGATCGTAACTGTAGATGAAGCAATTGCATTAAAGCCTGATATCGCCCTGTTTTCTGCTGGCGGTTCAACTTCTACCCAATATGCCCCTAAATTTGCAGAGGCAGGAACTACGGTTGTTGATAATTCTTCTGCATGGCGTATGGACCCTACAAAAAAATTGGTTGTTCCGGAAGTAAATGCTTCGGTATTAACTGCTGATGATCGTATTATCGCAAATCCGAATTGCTCTACGATCCAGATGGTGGTTGTATTAAAGCCTTTGCATGATAAATATAAAATTAAAAGGGTCGTGGTTTCTACCTATCAGTCGGTTACCGGTACCGGTGTTAAAGCCGTTTCACAATTAAATGATGAGCGTGCCGGCATTACAGGTGAAAAAGCATATCCTTATAAGATCGATTTGAACGTAATTCCTCAGATCGACGTATTCGTAGATAACGGATATACGAAAGAGGAAATGAAAATGATCCAGGAAACCAATAAGATTATGGGTGATGACTCGATCCGGGTAACCGCTACTACGGTGCGTATCCCGGTAATGGGAGGACACTCTGAGTCGATCAATATCGAGTTTGAGAATGATTTCGATTTGAATGAAGTGCGCGATATCCTTTCAAAACAGTCGGGTGTGGTGGTTGTGGATGATCCTGCTAATCAAAAATACCCGATGCCATTGGATGCGCATGAAAAAGATGAAGTGTTCGTAGGCCGGATCCGTCGTGATGAAACCCAGGACAATACCTTAAACCTGTGGGTAGTTGCCGATAATTTGCGTAAAGGTGCAGCAACCAATGCTGTACAGGTTGCAGAATATTTGGTACAGAATAAGTTGGTTTAAGAAACCGGTACAGTATAGAAGGCACTATTTATAGTGCCTTTTTTATGCTTTAACAATCCGGAATCCGATAATAAAATCAAAAGGCTCTGTAAAAAGATGATCTGATAAGATCAAAAAGCAGCAGCCAATCCTAATAATTGACCTGCTAATTGTAAAGACAGCAGGCGTATTTAAAAAAATGGCTTACCTTTGGTGCCTGAATAGTCATAGTTCTTCAACATTCAGAAAACGTAATGAAATACAAACGCATCTTATTAAAACTTAGCGGTGAAGCCCTGATGGGTGAAAAAAATTATGGTATTGATATAGATCGGGTAGCCCAATATGCCCGTGAGATCAAAAATGTGCACAATGAAGGTGTTGAGATAGCCATTGTTATTGGTGGTGGAAATATATACCGGGGCTTAAGTGCTGAAAAATCAGGAATGGACCGCGTACAGGCAGATTATATGGGTATGCTTGCAACGGTTATTAATTCCATGGCTTTACAGGATGCATTAGAAAAGGTAGAGCTGAAAACACGTCTGCTGACCGCCATTAAGATGGAGCAGATTTGCGAGCCGTTTATTCGTAGAAGGGCCGTACGCCATTTAGAAAAAGGTCGTGTGGTTATTTTCGGAGCAGGTACCGGTAATCCCTACTTCACGACCGATACAGCAGCATCCTTGCGGGCAATCGAGATCAATGCCGATGTTGTTTTAAAAGGTACCCGTGTTGATGGAATTTACAGTTCCGATCCTTTAAAGGATACCTCCGCAACTCGTTTTGAAGAGCTAAGTTTTCAGGAGATCTATGACCGGGGATTAAGTGTAATGGATATGACCGCCTTTACCCTATGCCAGGAAAACAATCTGCCTATCATTGTTTTTGATATGAATAAGGAAGGAAACTTCTTAAAGTTAGTTCAAGGTGAAACAATCGGAACGTTGGTACGATAAATACTTTTAACAAAAAATATTATTTTTGATTTTAAATTAGATACACATGAACGACCTCATAAAATTACAATTAGACGATACGGCTGAAGGTATGGAAAAGGCCGTATCTTTTACAGATAATGAATTAACTAAGATACGTGCCGGAAAAGCCATGCCATCCATGCTTGATGGTATATTTATCGACTATTATGGCGCATCATCTCCTTTATCACAGGTTTCAACCATTAATACACCGGATGCGCGCACACTGGTTATTCAGCCTTGGGAAAAGAATCTTCTTCAAACAATCGAAAAGGCAATCATTGATTCAAACATTGGCTTGAATCCTCAGAATGATGGTAATGTGATCCGTTTGCTGATCCCGCCTCTGACTGAAGAACGCAGAAGAGAGCTGGTTAAAAAGGTAAAGGATGAAGCAGAACGTGGACGTGTCGCTGTCCGGAACCTCCGCAAGGAAGGGAATGAACAGCTCCGGAAATTAAAAAATGACGGCGCTTCTGAAGATGAGATCAAAGACGGAGAAGCAGAGATCCAGAAATTAACCGATAAATATAGTGCGAAAGTAGACAAGCTTGCTGAATTGAAAGAGCAGGATATCATGACCGTATAAAGAATTAATAAATACCATTGACAAAAAGAGGATGTTCGAAAGGGCATCCTCTTTTTGCATTTATATGCTGTTGACTTTTCTGCTGATCAAAATTCTTAAATCAAAATGATCGCCTAAAATCTGTCCGGCCTGGCAATAGATTCGTTTTAATTTTGATACTAAAACCAAAAGAATCAAGCAGGAACCAGACAAGGTTCAAACAGGCATATTGCCCCTGTTTGGTCCCTGTTTGACCCCTGTTCAACCCCTGTTTGGTCCTTGCTTAAGTTTTTCAAGAATGGGGCAAATTTCGCGGCTTTAAAATCCGTAAGGAAAGGTAAAGACAAAGGGGTTCCATCCTGCTTAAGCGCGGTTGGAAATCGGTTGAATAGCAGGTATTAGCGGATGGTACTGCCGGGGTTGATGTCGTTAAGCGGTGCAACAAAGCTTAGCTTTCCGTTGCTGTCTTCAGCCATGAGAATCATTCCCTGCGATTGGATCCCTTTGATAGCACGAGGCTCCAGGTTCACCAGGATGGATACCTGCTTTCCGATGATATCGTCGGGTTGATAGTATTCTGCAATGCCGGATACCACCGTACGCTGATCGATGCCGGTGTCAATGGTTAATTTCAGCAGCTTCTTGGTCTTGGCAACTTTCTCTGCAGCAATGATCTTTCCTGTGCGGATATCCATTGCGGAGAAATCATCGAAACTGATGTTTGGCTTTGCCGGGTTAACGGTATTATTTGCCGGCTGGTTAGCGATCTTTGCCTGCGCAAGCTTATCTAATTGAAACTGGACTTGCTCATCGGTGATCTTTTCAAAGAGAAGCTGCACTTCGCCTAGCTGATGGCCGGCTTGCAGCAGGTCAGACCTTCCTGCATTATCCCAGTCCTTTTGATCCAGGTTTAGCATCGTAAACAGCTTTTCGGCAGTAAAAGGAAGGAATGGCAATGCCAGGATCGCTAAATTGGAAGCGATCTGCAAGCTTACGTTTAAGACAGTCTTAACCCGTTCTTCGTCCGTTTTTATAACTTTCCACGGCTCCTCTTCAGCCAGGTATTTGTTTCCTAAGCGGGCAACGTTGATAAAGTGCGATAATGCTTCGCGGAAGCGGTAATCCCTGATCGATTTTTCAATTTTATCCGGATAGTGTGCAAGCTCTTCCAATACGTTGCGGTCGGTTTCGGTAAGTGCCGAGCCCTCCATGACTTTTCCATCAAAATATTTATGAGAAAGCACCAGCACGCGGTTAATGAAGTTGCCGAAGATGGCAACCAGCTCGTTGTTAATGCGTGCCTGGAAGTCTTTCCAGGTGAATTCGCTGTCGGATGTTTCAGGTAAGATGGAGGTCAGTACGTAACGTAGCTCATCTTGCTTCTGAGGAAATTCATTCAGGTATTCGTGCAGCCATACCGCGTGGTTCCTGGAAGTTGAAAGCTTGTCGCCCTCCAGGTTTAAAAATTCATTCGCAGGGATGTTCTCAGGCAGGATGTATTCGCCATGCGCTTTTAAAATAGCCGGGAAGATGATGCAATGGAAGACGATGTTATCTTTCCCGATGAAATGGATCAGGTGTGCATTGTCTTTTGGGTCTGCCTGTTTCTTCCAGTAGATCTCCCAATCGTTGTTGGTATCAAGCGCCCATTGCTTGGAGGCAGAAATGTAACCGATAGGAGCATCGAGCCAAACGTATAGCTTTTTGCCTTCGGCTTCCTTTAAGGGAACATCGACTCCCCAATCCAGGTCCCGGGTCATTGAGCGTGCCTGTAAGCCGGATTTTAGCCAGGAGCTGCATTGACCGAATACATTGGATTTTAAAATATCCTTTTTACCTTCAATCAGCCATTCTTCCAGAAAGCCCTGGTATTTATCAAGCGGTAAGTACCAATGTTTGGTTTCTTTTAAAACCGGAGTTTTTCCGCTTAGGGTAGAGATCGGGTTAATTAAATCTGTCGGGTTTAAAGAGGTTCCGCATTTCTCGCATTGGTCGCCGTAGGCTCCCTCGTTGTGGCAATTCGGACAGGTTCCTACAATATATCGGTCGGCTAAGAACTGATTAAAATCTTCGTCGTAATATTGTTCGGATATCTTTTCAATAAATTCCCCCTTGTTGTATAAGGTCAGGAAAAATTCTTGTGAAAGCTCGTGATGGATGTGTGCGGAAGTGCGGTGATAGATATCGAAAGCAATTCCGAATTCCTTAAAGCTCTCCATGATCTGAGAATGGTACTTATCAACGATCTGCTGAGGTGTACTATTCTCTTTCTTCGCTTTTATGGTAATTGCTGCACCGTGCTCATCTGATCCGCAAACGTGCAAAACATGGTGTTTTTTGAGGCGCTGAAAGCGTGCGAATATATCAGCCGGGATATACGCTCCGGCTAAATGTCCGATATGAAGAGGTCCGTTTGCATAGGGCAAAGCGGAGGTTATCGTAAATCTTTTTGTTTCTTGCGCTTTCAATCTCTTTGTGTTTTGTTATTTTGTTCCATCGCAGCAAGGAATTTGTGCGATATTTGTTAATTGTACAAAGATAAATCAATTTGTGGTTTCTAAAACCGTTAATCGTATGAAAGTGCCTCCGTTTTTAAAAAAAAGAGACAAAGTAGGGATCGTTGCCCCGGCAGGGAATATTCCTGGAGGCCTGGACGATGCTGTCAAGCTACTGGAGTCGTGGGGGCTGGAAGTGCTTGTGGGTAAATCAGTTTATTCTTTCTTTCATCAGTTTGCAGGTGATGATGAACTGCGGGCTGCTGACTTGCAGCAGATGCTTGATGATCTTTCTGTTAAAGCGATTTTTGCTGCCCGTGGAGGCTATGGAACGGTACGCATTATTGACCGGATCGACTTTTCAACTTTTGCGGACCATCCGAAATGGATTGTAGGCTTTAGCGATATAACGGTATTGCACAGTCATGCGCAGGCTTTATACGGTATTGCAACGGTGCATGGTCAAATGCCCCTTACCATACCTGATGCAACCAAAACCTCCCTGGAGACTTTGCGGAAGGCGCTCTTTGGGGAAGAGCTTTCTTATCACTATAGCAGCAGATCTGATAACAGAAGCGGTTCTGCGGAGGGGGTGTTAACGGGAGGCAATTTATCGGTTTTATTGAGTATCTCGGGCTCCGTTTCTGAGGTGGATTATAAGGATAAGATCCTTTTTATTGAGGATGTGGGGGAGTATTATTATGCTGTCGACCGTATGTTGCGGATGTTGAAGCGTGCGGGGAAATTAAAGGATTTAAAAGGGCTGATCATAGGCGCCTTTACGGCTCTGAAAGATAAGGATCCGGGCTTTGGTTTTTCGGTGTCAGAGATGGTCGTTGACCTGGTTAAAGAATATGGTTACCCGGTGGCAACTGATTTTCCTGCAGGGCATATTGACAATAATAAGACACTAATTTTAGGGAAAGCGGTAACTTTGCGCGTTCAAAAGAAATTGGTTACGTTAAATTATTTATAAGATGGCTTTATTATCTTCATTAGGAAAGTACAAAGATCTGGGTTTGTTGCTGATGCGTATTGGTTTAGGATTATTTTTTATAACGCTGCATGGTTTTCCTAAATTGGCAGGTGGTCCTGAAATGTGGGCGGGAATAGGCTCTGCGATGGGGAATGTTAATATTCATTTTTTTCCGGCTTTTTGGGGTTTTATGGCAGCATTGGCTGAAGGGCTTGGCGGCTTGTTTTTATTGTTGGGGCTATTTTATCGCCCGACCTGTATTTTCTTATTGATTACCATGGTCATGGCTTCACTCTATCACCTCTCTGCCGGAGACGGAATAGCGGTTGCTTCCCGTGCGATGGAAATGGGTATTGTTTTCTTCGGACTGTTATTTGTCGGTCCGGGTAAATACAGCCTGGATAAACGATAGGCTTATCGTTTATCCGGCCTCTTGTTATTGCATATCAAATAAATGCTTTTCTGCATGGTAGGAAGAGCGTACCAAAGGCCCGCTTTCTACATATCTGAACCCAATCTGTAACCCGATCTCTTTGTAGCGGTTGAATTGTTCGGGAGTGATCCATTCAACTACCGGATGATGGTTTTTGCTGGGCTGTAGATATTGGCCCAATGTTAATACATGAACTCCTGCATTGTGCAGGTCGGTCATTGCCTCGATCACATCTTCTTCTGTTTCTCCAAAGCCCAGCATGATGCCTGATTTGGTTCGTAAACCGGCTTCAGAAATGCGTCTCAGGCACTCAAGGCTGCGGTCGTATTTTGCCTGTATGCGTACTTCGCGGGTGAGGCGGCGTACGGTTTCAAGGTTATGGGAAACTACTTCCGGCCTAACGGCTAATACGCGTTCCAGGTTTTCCCAGATGCCTCTGAAATCCGGTATCAGTGTTTCTAAGGTGGTTCCAGGGCTTTCACGACGGATGGCGTTGATTGTTTCAGCCCAGATCGTTGATCCTCCGTCTTTCAGGTCATCGCGGTCTACGGATGTGATTACGCAATGCTTTACCTCCATCAGGCGTACAGACTCAGCAACGCGGTTTGGTTCGTCTAAATCCACAGCTTTTGGCCTGCCGGTAGCTACAGCACAGAACGAGCATGAGCGTGTACAGATATTTCCCAATATCATAAAGGTAGCCGTTCCTGCTCCCCAGCACTCACCCATATTCGGGCAGTTCCCGCTTTCGCAGATCGTATGTAGTTTATGGGTATCCACCAAGCCACGTACATGGCGATATTCTTTTCCCACAGGTAATTTAACACGTAGCCAATCGGGTTTGCGCTGCAATTGGTTTGCCGAAATAACTGGAAGTTCAATCATAGTACAAAAGTAAAGATAATATTGTAATTTAGTAGGATAGATAAACCTGGTGAACTTTAGAATCACGACGATTATTACATCATTATTATATTATGGCTACGATACGAAATGAATATTTAGGAGACTTGCGCACAAGGGCAACCCATTTGAAATCAGGTAATGCATTGATTACGGATGCCCCGGTTGATAACCAGGGTAAAGGAGAAGCTTTTTCTCCTTCTGACCTGGTAGCAACTGCATTGGGCAGCTGCATGCTGACGTTAATGGGTATTGCTGCACGTACACACGGGATCGAGATAGAAGGTACAAAGCTGGAAACAACCAAGGTGATGGGTACCGATCCTCGCAGGATCGTCAGACTGGATGTTTCTTTTACCTTTCCGGAGGGAAAAAGCTATAGCGATAAAGAAAAAGCCATTCTCGAAAAAGCAGCTGTAACCTGTCCGGTGTATTATAGCCTGGATCCGGCGATCGAGAAAGATATTCAGTTCAACTGGTAGCTGTTAAGCCGGTTTCCGGAATTATGCCGGGATTATTTTAAAGCTTTCATCTTGCCTGGCTATGGTAGCTACTGGCATGTCATTGGCGTGATAGAACAAGCATTTCCAATTGTTTTCGACCGCTTCATTGGCATATTGCTCTCTTAACTCCATGGCTTTTCTGCCATCGTAATCGTATTTGGCCATGAACTGGCGTAGAATCTGCTCCGGTTCCGGCCATTCGTCGCCACCGTAAAATACCGGCTGCCCATCTCCCTCAATTTGGAAGACCTGGTGGGCTTTGGTATGCCCTCCGCTTAGTTCATAACGGATGTAATCGTTTAATTCCCCGCTGCCTTCTACGAACTGGATCTGTCCGCTACGTTGAAGAACATCGAAAACTTCTGTCCGGTAAGAGGAAGAGTTCCCACTGTAGGCTTCTTCCCATTCCTGGCGCTGGATAACATATTCTGCATTGGGGAAGGTTACTTCCAGCTTTCCGTCCTTTTCGAAGACCATTCCGGAAGAATGATCCTGATGAAGATGTGACATGAGGACGAGATTGACATCGGACGGATCGAAGCCTTCTTTGCGGATATTGGAGTGGATTAGCAATTCCCCGTTCCGATGCTGCCCTAAGCCGGTATCAATGACAATCAGATCGTTATTATGTTGGAGCAGAAAGGGCTGTACGTGAATAAACAGAGAACCTTTGCGGTCCTTTTTATCATCTGTTTTTGGATCAAAAGGGATGAATTTCTTATCTGTACCTACTGAATAATATCCTTCCTGTAATGAGAAAACCTGCATAAGAGTGTGTTTTGATTCATTGCTAATACGACTCACATGACGTATATTTACAAAATTGTAAGCACAAATATATGCAAAAAAGATGGGTAGAACAGGTTCTGCTATATCCTGACAAGGCAGAAGAGCTTTGTAAATCTTTGGGCATCAGCCGGGTTTTAGCGCGTTTGTTAACTCAGAGAGAGGTTCAGAGCTACCAGGATGCTGAATATTTTTTTTGCCCCGAACTTCATCATCTTCATGATCCTTTTTTAATGAAGGATATGGATAGAGCCATATCCCGGATTGAAGATGCTCTTGAAAGAAATGAGAAGATCTTAATTTATGGCGACTATGATGTAGATGGCACTACGGCGGTCGCATTGGTCTATAGCTTTTTCAGAGGTTTTTACACGAATATTGATTTTTATATACCAGACCGGTATGCAGAGGGTTATGGTATTTCTGCTGCCGGTATTGACTATGCCAGTGACCATGGATTCTCGCTCATTATAGCCTTAGATTGCGGTATAAAATCAATGGACCAGGTATCTTATGGCAAAGAGAAGCACATTGATTTTATTATTGCAGACCATCATAATCCGGGTGACGTATTGCCGGAAGCAGCTGCTGTTTTAGATCCGAAGCGGCCTGATTGTATGTATCCATTTAAGGAACTGTCGGGATGCGGGATAGGCTTTAAGCTTATCCAGGCTTTCGCCCGAAAGAATTCAATACCGGAAGGCCGGATTTATTGTTACCTGGATCTGGTTGCGGTGAGCATCGCATCGGATATTGTTCCTATTGTCGGGGAGAATCGTGTGCTTACGCATCATGGACTTAAGAAATTTAATTCCGATCCCTGCACCGGTTTAAAGGCCCTTATCAGCTTATCAGGTAATAAAGGCGATTTTTCTGTCAGTGACCTGGT
>Ga0182735_1001558_pt1 | contig 15126 bp, 24 predicted proteins | sample eDN5th30CKraftMG_FD_128524 | JGI IMG/M metagenome (GOLD analysis project Ga0182735, IMG submission 128524) | Enriched Miracle-Growth compost microbial communities from Emeryville, California, USA - eDNA 5th pass 30_C Kraft MG (version 2) (version 2) ... | reverse complement strand
CTGGTCAGTCAGCGGCAAGACGTGCTCCGTCCGCGTCTTGGTCTCCTCGGCCGGGAGAATCCACACGCGCTCCTGCAGACCGAAGTGACGCCAGCGCGCCACCCGGGTCTCGCCCAAGCGCGTTCCATGGCAGAGCATCAGCAAGGCCAGCATCCCTTCCGCCGGGCGCTGCCGGTAGTGCTCAACCAAGCGCGGGACCAACTCACCCAACTGCGCAGGACGGAGGCCGGCAGCCTTCGGCACGATCTTGGCGCGCACGAAGTCGGTGAACCGCATCCCGGCCATGGGGTTCGCGGCGATCTGGTCGAGGCGCTGGGCCTGGCGGAGCGCGCCAGCCAGCACACCATAAGCCTGGCGCACGTAGCCGGCGGTGAACTGCTCCTGCAGCGGCCAGAACAGTTCGCGGTCGAGGAGCGCCTTGGTCAGATCGGCCACACGAACACCGCCAAGGCGAGGCAGCAGGTGGCGGCTGATCATCGACTTCACCGACTTCTTCCGCTTCTGCGACAGATTGCGGTTGCGCAGCTGCCGATCCAACTGCCAGCGCAGCACCTCGCCGACCGTGGCCAGCCCACCCGCACCGAGCTGCGCATCCGGGTCTGCCGCCAGTTGCGCCCGGACCTTCGGCAGGATCTCCAGCATGGACTTCGCCGGAATCTCGGGCCAGCGGCCGGCGCGATGCCAGCCGCGCGCCTTGACGACATACCAGGAACCGCGCTGCCGATCGGACAGGAAGCGCAGGCGCAGCCCCGGGTGGCGTGGGTCCTTGAGCTCACGCACGGCACCAGCGGCCTGGCGGCGGATCTCGGCGTCGCTGAAGCTGATAGCGGCGATGGTCGTCATTGGCGCACCACCTGGGTCCGAGGCTGCGCCAGGTAGTCATCGATCACCCGCAGTGCATCGTCGACGCCGCGGCACACCGTGGCGTAGTAGCCCTGCCGCTCGACACGCAATAGGAACGCGCTCTGCTCGGGCGACACCCGGGCATCGTTCGGCGGCGCGGCCTTGAACTCAATGTACAGCCCGAACCAGCCACCGCGAGCCATGGGCAGCACGATGTCGCTGACACCGGCCTTCACGCCTTGGCGCTTCATCTCCGCGGCGACCTTGATGTGCCGGTGGCCACCGTTGGGCACGTGGAATGCCAGCCGCGCGGCCTCGGGGTGCTTCAGGGAGAGGATGGAGAACAGGACGGCCTGCTCTCTGCCTTCCCAATCAATCCTCGGACGGCGCAGCGGGCGCGGGGTATGCGCGATGGGACGGGGCGACTTCATGCCATCACCTCGTCGCCATCCAGCCAGGCGAGGAAGCCGGCCGGGATATCGTGGCCGGCCTCTGCGACGATGCGAGCACACTGCCCCACCAGGTCAGCCTGGCGGCCATAGCGTGCCTCGAACTGCGCCTTGAACGGGTGCACCGCCACACCCGGGAAGTTCTCCGGGCCGGTGCCGTGCTGATGGTGTCCCGCGCAGAGCGGGAGCACGTACCAGTGCGCATGCAGCTTGGTGCGACCGTCTACGTGGTGGATGCTGCAGAAGTCGTTCAGCACGCCGTGCTCGACGCGGCAGGCGATGCAGCCGACCACGCTGACGAGCAGGTCGTGCCAGCGCTTCTGCTCGGCGGTGACGTTGCGCCCCTTCATGCGGGCACCTCGCTCGCCTTCAGGTCAGCCTGGATGATCGCCACAACCTCCTCGCGATTGCCCAAGTAGGCGAACGGAGCAGCATCGCCCGGACGGGTAACGGTGAAGCGCTTCTCCGGCAGCCGGCACTCGGCGACGGTGTAACCGCTGTCGGTGATCCAGCAGTTCGGGATCTGCTGGCCGTCACGGTTGCGCTTGGCGCGCCAGCGCAGCGGGTTCAGGTCAGACATTCGGCACCTCCTGGGCGCGCTTGGTGATCTCGTTCAGTTCGTCGGCGACAAGGCGGTCAGCCTGGGCCTGTGCATCCAGCAGCTCGACCAGAAGCTGTTCCATTCGCGCGATGCGCCGGGCCTGAAGTTCTGCTCGCTCGGAATCCGACATGTCAGCGCGGGAGGCGCGCCGCTCTTCCTTCTGCTCCCGTTGCAGGCCCTGCAGCCCAGAGCGGATAGCAGCCAGGCGGTCGCGAACCGCTGGCGAGGCAGACACAGCGTCATGGGTGAGCAGGCCGGCAATGGCCCGGCCGTCGTCGCTCAGCGCCGGCAGGTTGTGATGGACCAGCAGATGGGCGGCCGCCGGGGCCGGCAGACGGCCCAGCACACGGGCCTCCTCGATGGCGCGCGCGCGCCGCTCCTGGTCATGCCCCAGTGAAAGCCGCCACTCCACCGGCAGGGCCTGCTGACGGGCGCTATGCACCACCCGCTCGTAGGCCGAGAGGAACGCCATGCGGGCGCCAACCTTATCGCCGGCCTGGTAGATCGGCGCCGCGGCTGCGACGGCCTTCTGAATTTCCGGCGTCATCAGCACCGTCTCGGCCTCGTCCATCGACTGCATGGCGATCGCCCATGCTTCGTTCGGCTCGGGGCGGCCGTCAGCGCCGTGCACGCGCTGGAGGATCGCCGCCAGGGTGAGCTTGCCGGTCAGCTCGCGGCGGCAGGCTCGCAGCGCGGCGCCGATCAGCTCGGCCGGATGCTCGGCCAGGTCCTCGGCCATCATCTCGGCGGCCTGGGCGCTGATGGTCTGCCCCAGTGTCTCGGCAGTGGCACAGATCGCCATGGCCAGTTCGGCCTGTTCGTCAGAGGAAAGCATTCTTCTTGCCCTCCCCTTTGCCCCGCAGGTTCTGCGCCGCGGCCTGGGCGGCGTTGATGTTCGCTTGCGTCTGCTCGATCTGGCGGGCCGTGGTGCCGTTGACCTGGGCGCCAGTGGCCCACTGGGTGCGGTATGCCTCGGCCTTGGCCAGCAGCGAACCCAGTTCGTGGCAGTTGCGGATCAGGTAGGCGTCGTTGATCCCGACGAAGTAGGCAGCCACCGCTGGGGCCTCCTCGGCGCCCAGGCGCTTCAGCAGATCGCGGACCTGGCCATTGACCTTGGAGTTGCGCACCGGAGCCGTGCCGTACCGCTGCAGGTATGCCGCTGCGTATGCCGACCAGATCGCCCGGCAGGCCTCCTGGCGAGCCGACTCCTCGTCGGGCTGGCCGGAACCGGCCGGCAAAAGGTTCCCTGTTGGTTCAGGTTTAGGTTCCTTTACGGTTCTGGGTGCAGCATCTGCGGGGGTGGGGTGCATTTCCTGCGGGGGTTGAGGTGCAGCATCTGCGGGGGTGGGTGCATATGCTGCGGGGGTGCGGGATTTGCGGGGGTGCATTTCCTGCGGGGGTGCATATGCTGCGGGGGTGATGGTGAACATGGTCGAACGCCCCTGGCGGGCTTCGATCTTCAGCGCACCGGCCGCGGCCAGGGCCTTGATTGCCGCCTGTACAGCACGCTCAGACAGGCAGGTGCGCTCCGCAATGCGCGCCACGGACGGCCAGCACACGCCCTCGTCGTTGGCGTTGTCGGCCAGGCTGATCAGCACCGCCTTCTGCGCCGGCGACATCCCCTGCAGCGGCCAGCATGCGGTCATTACGATGGTGCTCACAGCGAACCCTCCGCGATCTTCTCGGCCAGCTTGGCCAACCCCTTCGGGGTGACGCGCACCTGGGAGGCCAGGCGCTGGTCGCCAATGGAGTCAGTGCCGATCACGGTTACCCGGTGCTCCAGCAGGCCGGCCGCCATGCGCGGCTGATAGGCCAGCCAGTGGGCCGAGCCCTCCCGGCGGTAGATCCAGCGGTTCTCGCGCATCCAGTCGATGAGGGCGTGGCGCGGGATGTTCAGGTGCTTGGCGGTATCGGTCAGGCAGAGCGTGCCGCGCGCCTCGGCGATGCGGCCCAGGGCCTCGACCTTGGGCGCCTGCTCGTCCACCACCATGCGCAGCTGGGTGTTCTGCTCGTGGAGGTCAGCTGCGACTCGCAGAGCCTCGGAGTAGGTCTGCGGGATAGCCGGAGCCGCGGCGCGCTCCTCCAACTCATGCAGGCGCCGGATCACCCGGTGCCGCAGCGGGATGCTGTAGCCGGTGATCAGCGTCTCGGTCAGCTCGCGGTCCAGGTGGAAGTTCGTCGTGTAGCCCCTGGCGTCCCGGTCCTCGCGGACATGGTCCAGAACTGGACCATCCTCCGACAGGGCGTCGAGCATCTCGCGGATGTCCCGGATCACGTGCTTGTGCTGCTTGCCGGTGAGCTCGGCGATCTCGCGCGAGGTCATCATCGTGCGCGCCACGTTTTGCGATGCCGGAAAACGTGGCGCGGCATTGTCAGTTCCGTTCGTCGTGTGCATACTTACTCCCGTTCGTCAAAAACCCCGGCCCCGAATCCCCATCCGTGCCGGGGTTTTGCTTTTTCAGTGGCCGCCGACCTTCGCGCGCGCCGTGGCGATGACGACGTCGATCTTGTTCTTCGCCTCCTCCCCTTCCCGCTCGATCCTCTTGCACTCCATGCGGGTGACAACGCCGTCGGCCAGCGCCTCAATGGCAGCCTTCGTCACGTCCGCCGCTTCGCTCGCCATCGCCAGCGTGGCATTGGCCAGACACTCCTCCGGGGCGACTTCACGGGCGACCAGGTGGAAGCCGAAGGCGTGCGCCAGCTCCTGGAGTGGGCGCAGGTCCCCGGTGTGGAGCAGGATCTGGTAGAGGTGGTTGATGGTCAGGCGGTGCGAATCGTTGTCCGGGTTCGCACGCTGCAGCAGGCTCACATGGGGAAGCCCCATCTGGCCGGCGAGCTTTTCGGCCCCGTAGTCCTTCACGGTGTCGTGGCATGCCCTCAGGAACTGCTGCATTCGTAAACCCTCGCTTCTCTTTCCGTGGAGCCCGCCAGGTCATGCTGGCAAGCTGATCTCAAATAGGCGCCGGGCGCTGCGTGGTATCGTTTTGCTTCCACACGAAACGGCCGCGGAGGCCCGGCATGACTGACGTCATCGATAAAATCATCGCGACCATGAACGCCCAGAAAGGCGAACTGATCGGAGTGCACTCAATGCTTGCTGCTGTCGCCAGGTCGCTACCTCAGGAGCATCTGGCTCGATTGCTCTCTGAATTCGATAACGAAGTCGCGCATGCCAGGTCGCACCTCGCTTATTCCTCCGTTCCCGACGAAGTCATTTCCGGCCTCGAGAACTACGTCCGGATGTGGAATGCAATCCGAACAGAGCCAAACCAGAGTTGAGGCACCGGGAGTAGAACGCCCTGCGGCTCTCCTCGTCGGCGCGCAGCAGCGGCCGCTGGCTGTCGGTGGCAGGGATCATCATGGGGAGCTGCTCCTATGCGGCGCTGCGCTTCGGGGCTGCACTGGCACGAAGAGCAGCAGCGTCCAGATGGTTCCCGCGCTCTGCAGCCAGGCGGGCGATGCGGTCGGCGTAGTCGGTCTCGCCGGTGTATTCGGTGCGCGGCAGTTGATTGCCCCTCACCCACTTGTCCACTGCCTGGCGGCTCTTGCCGCAGGCCTTCGCCACCGCGATAGCACCACCCGCAAGCGCTACCGCATCTGCAACAGGGCCTTCCTCGGAAGAAGGATTCTTCATGGTCAACCTCGCTAATCAACCCTCAGTTGATATTAAACATCAACTGACTGTTGCACAAGTTCCGTGCAAGCATCAACCAATGGTTGAGACACAAGAAATCCGCGACGCTTTCGCCGCACGCCTGAACGCAGCTCTGGATCACGTACCGGAGATCAGGCCAGGACGCGGGCGAAACACTGACCTCCAGGCCGCCCTGGAGCGTCTGGGTGCGCGCGCCACAAAGCAGGCGACGCACAAGTGGTTAACTGGTGCATCCATCCCCGAGCGGGACAACATGGAGTTCCTGGCCAATTGGCTGAAGGTCCGCGTTGAATGGCTCGAGTACGGACTTGGCGAAATGCGAGAGCAGCCGGCCAGCAACGGGCAACCGCCATCCGCGTCCTCGGCTGACATCGTCCGGAAGATGCTGGAGAAGCACGGCAAGGGGCTGACTGAGGAGGCGCGCCGCAAGATCGTCGACGCGGTTGAAGCAGAGACGCCAGCGCCGACGCCGGCCAGCAACGTCATCGTCGGCGACTTTTCCCGGTCCACCGTGGTGAAGGGCGACACAATCGTCATCGCACAGTACGACGTGCGCGCCGCCATGGGCGGTGGCCAGCTCCCGGCCGATTACCGGGAGTTCGTCCGCAACCTGGTGGTGGACAAGGTCCAACTGGACGACCTCGGGATCAAATACACCTCCCCCACGAACCTCAAGATCATCACGGGCTGGGGCCAGAGCATGACCGGCTCGATTGAGGACAAATCGCCGGTGATCGTCGATATCGGCATCACCGAGTTCGTAGAGGAGGCCGTCTACGTCTTCACCTGGCTGGGCCACCTTTTCGTGAAGCGGGTGCAGCTACTGGATGCCGAGCACTTCCAACTGGTGTCCGACAACAAAGTGTTCGAGCCGCAGAAGGCCCGCATGGACGACATGCACTTCCATGCCCGGGTGCTTGGGGCCTGGAATTTCAAGAAGCTATAGCAGCGACAGAGGCCGAGATTGGAGCTACGAAGGAGATGGAATGCCTGATCGGGTTACTGCCATAGAGGTCATCCGCCAGAGTGAGCAGGGCATCTCCGTCAGGCCGTTCTTGGTGCGTGCCGACGATGGAAATCGCTATTTTGTGAAGGGGCTCAGTCGCGCAGGTGGGCCTTCTCTGATGTCCGAGGTAATCGCTGCTGAGCTTGGTACGCTCCTAGGGTTGCCGATTCCAGAATGGCGAATCATGGACATCCCGCAGGGCCTTATTGACTTCAGTCCCATGGAAAACATTCAGGACCTATCCGGCGGCCCTGCTTTCGCCTCAAGGCAAGTCGAGAATGTCAACGAACTGATGTGGGCCAGCCTGCGAAGCGTCCCGCTGGAACTGCAGCGCAAAGTCTTGCTATTCGACTGGTGGATTCAGAACGGTGACCGATGCCTTGGGGAAAACGGAGGGAACGTTAATCTCCTGCTGGACTCACAGGGCAACCTAGTGGTGATCGATCACAACGTGGCGTTCGATGCCAATCTGACCGCTGAAGAGTTCTGCGACGACCACGTGTTCCGCGACCAGCTCGGGCACTTCCAGGACCTGGTCACTCGTCAGGAATATGCACAGGAACTTGACGCAGCCCTTGGGCATTGGGATAGGATCGTAGCCCTTTTGCCGGTAGAGTGGATCTACCGAGATTCGGACGAGATCGACGAAACCATTCCCACCCTGCTTCAAAGGCTTGAAACGCTGCATCAGTTCAGGGACGAGCGCTTCTGGGGGCAGCTATGAACTACTTCTGCAACTATTCGATCCTGCGATTCCTCCCCTACCCCGAGACGGGGGAGTTCGTGAATATCGGAGTGGTTCTGCTGGCCAGCAATGGCGAGTTTCACTACAAAGTCGAAACCAAGCGCCAGCGTGTAACCAATTTCTTCTACAAGCTCGACGCCAAAATATACATCCGCGCGCGCACCGAGGTTGAGCAGGAGCTCGCGCGCCTGTCGAGCTTCTTCAGCAAGTACCGGGACCAGCAATCCACTCAGCTTGCAGCATTCAAGAGCCTGATCCATCCACGCGAGACCATGATGCGCTTCAGCGCGCCTGGAACCATCGCTGTGGAGAGGGTTGATGAGGCGCTCCAATCAATCTTCGACCACTACATCAACCTCAGCTTCGCGAGCAAGGAGTACGAGGAGAAAGTGTTGGAGCGGCAGCTTGGGCATCTGCTTGCAGCTGCCAACCTCAAGCAGCGCTACAAGGAACAGAAATTAGGAACTACCGACTACCCGGTGAAATTCCCCTATGTGATTCTGGACACTGATGGCGCTGCTCAGGCCATCAAACCCATTCACCTGGGGCACGATGAGCCAGCGAAGATACTCGAGCACGGCGATGCTTGGCTCGCAAAGGTACGCAGACTCCACAGAGCCAATAAGCTGGCTCGAGACACCCTGTTCATTGCTGCGCCACCGGCGAGCAAGAAGCAAAAGCTGCTCTCGGCGTATAGCGACATTGTGGATCAACTCATCGAGATCGAGTCGGTTCGAGTCGTCAGCAACGAACTGCCCGAGCAGAATCTGTTGGACGAGATTCGACAAGGTATTCCAGAAGCCATCCATTGAAACGAAAAAGCCCCGCACTGCGGGGCTTTTCATTTCTGCCCTTCCCTCCTAGAACGGCGCCGGCTCCTCGTGCAGATGCTGGACGACGAAGTCGGCCGGCTCCGCCATCTCCTCCCATGCCGGATCACTCTCGTCGGTAGCCTCCCACTCCAGCAGCACCGTCCCATCCTCGTTCGCGGTCATCGTAAGGCCGTCCGTCTCAGCTAACTCCTCCAGCACCTGGCGCCACGCCACGTCCGCGTCGCTGTCCAGCTTCCAGATCGTCGTTCGACGGTCCGCCTGGGCCTTCGGACTGTTGATCATCGCTGACACCCTCAGGCGCAGCCGGTCTACGCCGGTCATCCCCGCACGGTCCTGATCGACCGCTCCCCTCTTCTGCTTGGCCATGTAGGCTCTCCTTGCTTTTACTGTATGAACATACAGTATTTCGAGTAAATCCGACTGGCAAGAGGGAGGTGCCTTTCCCAATCCAATCAGCGAGTTATCAACCGGCAGTAAAAATATCAACCATTGGTTGTTGACACAAAACAACTATCGGTTGATATTTATTCCACGCCAGTTCACCGGCCAGCCCACCCGGGCACCGTTCTTTAACAACCAGGAACAACCACGCCGGCTCTGGTCACCGGCCTGCTCGAAGCTGCGACGCCCTTCTGGAGGCGACGCGCCAAGGGTTGCTTCGCTAACGCTCCCTGCCAGGGCCCCTCAGACCGGGGTTCTGTACCTGGCACAGCGGACAGGCGCCAGAAGCGCTTGCGTTGATTGTTCGTGCCCTGCCGGTGGTGGCCTCGTAACCCCGGCCGCAACACGACTGCAGCGCCCGGCATGCCGGCGACGCGGTTCCCCTGACAGCCAGAAGAATGACCCGCGGGTAGGAGAAGCCCAGTAGGCGAACGCGGGAGCGACACCGAGAGCATCACTGAAGCGCCCTCACCCGAGGGCGCTTTGGGATGCGAAGAGCATCGCCACCACCCACAACGAGGACGCACCATGTTCGGATTCAAGAAGCTGTTCGGCAAAGGCCGCGAGGCCCGCGCCGCGATGGCGAAACTGGAAAACCGCGATCTGCTCCAGGCGATCGTCTACGGCTGCTTCTACGTGGCCGCCGCCGACGGCGAGATCGAGCAGCAGGAACTGGACAAGATCGACCGCCTGCTGCGCAACGAGCCCAAGCTGCAGGGCTTCGGCGCCGAGCTGGGCAACCTGATCGACAAGGCCAAGAGCGACTTCAACGAGGGCGGCCCCCGCATCATCCGCATGAACGCCGAGCGCGAGCTGGCCGACCTGGCGCACACCCCGGGCGACGCCGAGACGGTGATCAACTTCATGCTGACCATCGCCGAGGCCGACGGCGAGATCGAGCCGGCCGAGGTGGCCGTCCTCGAGCGCGCCGCCGGCAAGCTGAACCTGCGCCTGAAGGACTACCTGTAATGCGGGCCGCCCGCCGGAAGGCCATCGCCGCAGCCCTCGGCGCCGCGGTGGCCATCCTGCTGGGCTGGCTGGTGCTGCGCGCCATCGCCTGGGGCGCCTGCTCCTGGTACGGCTACCAGACCAACCGCGACACCCGCTATGCGGCCTTCATCGGCTGCATGGTCCGGGTGGACCAGCAGTGGATCCCCCGCAGCGAACTGCGCGTCCTGCAGTGAGCAGCCTGCTGCCGCTTCCCCGAGGCGGCAGTGGGATGCTCGGCCGCTGCCCCCAGCCAGTCGAGCCTTTGCCCGCCACCTGCGGGCCTTTTTGCGGGCGCCAGCCCGCCCCCATTCCACGCGCCGGCCGGCGCCACCGGCCAAGCCCAGCAGGAGGAGTGGCAGCCATGTAGACCATCAACCCAGGTAGTTCGGCAACAACGCCGGGCGCGCCGCGAAACACTCACATACGGCGGCGTTTGTGAGACCGAAAGGCCGGGGCAACCCGGCCTTTCACTGTCGCCCAGAGGCTAGCTTCTGAAACTCAGGCTTCAGTTGATCGGGCGAGAAGATCCACAGCAAATCCTTGGTCATGAGCCCCGGACGATCAGCCGCAACAAGTCGCTCAATCGTTTCCGGCCCCAGGTGATCGCTCACCAAGAACGGCCCCACCGACTTGATTAGGTTAAAGAGGCCCATGAATCGGCGAGTCTGCTCGATGTTCAGCCCTGCGTCGAAGCAGGCATAGAGGCTGGCGGCTATTCGCGATGGGAATTCCTCTTCCACGTAGCCGATCCGCTGCAGTTCCCGATAAAACTCAGTGAAGTCCATGCCTGCTCCTTGGTGGGCATATCCTGCTGAATCCTACTCTCCAAGACTCTCTTTCGACAGCACTCACCGCGGCGCCCACCGGAGCACAGCCGCGCGACCGAGTGCTGCCGAAAGGAAGCCACCCAACAGAGGAAACGCCATGCAACAGCTGATCCCCCGCCAGCAGCCGCTGGCCGACCTGCTCCGCCAGACCGCCGCCGCGCGCGATGCGTTCGCCATCCGCCGCCTGGCCGTCGAGGTGCCGCTGTACCAGGTGAAGCCGGCCGGCCGTGGCTTCTTCCACATCGTCGAGACCGCCACCGGCAAGGTGCGCGGTTTCCGTCGCAGCCACAACGATGCCTGCAAACGCGCCAGCGAGCTGGAGCAGCAGGCCACCCAGTGATCCCCCGCGACCGCGCCCTGCTCCGCAGGCCCTGGCGCGAGTTGGTCGTCAGGCAGACCGCCCTGGGTAGGGAGAAGCTCTGCCCGGGCTGCAACACCTGGTGGCCGCAGGACGAAGAGTTCTTCTCGTTCATCCGCACCCGGGGCCACTTCCACAACCGCTGCCGCGCCTGCCGGGCCAGTGACCAGGCGGCGCGGCGCCAATCGAGGAATGCCGCATGACTCTCCCCCTGCTGGCCCTGTCGGACGACGAGGCCATGCACTACGCAGCCTTCGACGCCGGCGCCGCTGCCGAGTGCGCCAGGCGATCCATCGCTGGGCACGGCTCATACCTTCACGCAATGGACCGGCTGCAACGCCGTGTCGCATATCTGGAGAGCGAACTGGAAGACGCCGAGGATCGCGCCAGCGAAGTGGACGATCTCGAGGCCGGCATCCGGAACGCCCTGGAGGAGCTTGCCAAGGCCGATGCGCACATGTCCGCCGGCCAGTTGTTCGACCTGATTGAAGAGGCGCGCAGGCTGCTGGAGGAAACCGGGCATGGCTAAGTCCCAGGCAGAACGCAGCCTGGCCGCCACCGCCAAGCGGAAGCGCCTCGGCGAAGAGGAGCTGCGCCACCCGGTGCACACCACCACCCTCGCGCAGCTCGCCGAGCTGATGCGCTGGCACGGCATCAAGGAGAAGGCCGAAGCCCTGCAGTTGCTGATCCTGAACGCCCATGCCTTGGGCGAGCAGGCGGCAGCCGCCTGGCTCGCCGACGCGGGCGAAGACCTGCCGGCCGACACCGAGCTGCGCCACCGCGCACGGCCCGGCACGCGCGCCAAGCTGGACGAACTGAGGGCCTGGCACGGCGCCGGACTGCGCGCCATGGAGCCGCTGATCCGCAACGCCCACGCCATGGGCAGAGAGGCCTCCGCCGTCTGCCTGGCAACCCCGCGCCACGAAATCACGATCAGCGAAAGCGTGGCGCGAAGGCTTGTGGTGGCCGGCCGGCGCGAGGCAGCCGCCCTCGACCGGAGCGAGCAATGAGACGCCGCCCGCCCGAGCCATGGCCGGAGAACACGGCCGAGTACATCGCCGGCGGCCTCGCGCGCCAGCAGCGGAAATCCCGCGACGCCTGCCCCTACAGCCTCGGACAGCTCAATGTCCGCTCGCTCTGGCTGGCCGGCTGGCATGACACCGACATGACCAGGGGAGGCGGCGCCTCCCCTGACTATCACGCAACCCACTGCTCTCGCGGCGTGGCTGCGCAGCCTGGAGAGACCATGACCGAGCACAACATCGTCAGCATCAGCGGCGGAAAGGACAGTGCCGCGACGCTGCTGGTCGCCCTGGCCTTAGAAGTCCCGAATCTCCAGGCCGTGTTCGCGGACACCGGCCACGAGCACGAGGAGACCTACGAATACGTGCACTACCTGGCCAATGAGACCGGGGTGCCTATTCAGTGGGTTCGGGCGGACTTCACTGAGCAACTAGCGCGCAAGCGTGCCTTCGTCGCGACGACATGGCGCGAGCATGGTGTTCAGGAAGATGTAGTCCTGGCTGCAGTCGAGATTCTCCAGCCTACCGGCAACCCTTTCCTCGACCTCTGCCTGTGGAAGGGCCGCTTCCCCAGCTCCAAGGCCCGGTTCTGTACTGAGGAGCTCAAGCGCAACCCGATCTTCGAGCAGGTGTTCATGCCGCTGATGGATGGCGACAGCCTTATCCTGTCCTGGCAGGGGGTTCGGGCAGACGAGTCGCTGGATAGGCGCTACCTGCCGGAATGCGACGAGGCGGGCGGTGGGCTGTTCAACTACAGGCCACTCTTGCGCTGGCCTGTCGAGGCCGTTTTCGAGGCACACCGCGCCGCCGGCATTAAGCCGAACCCTCTCTACCTGCAGGGCTGCAACCGAGTTGGATGCATGCCTTGCGTCAACTGCACCAAGGACGAGCTCCGCGAGATCGCCCTGCGTTGGCCCTGGGTAATAGCCCGGCTGCGCGAGTGGGAACGCCTGGTCTCCATCGCTAGCAAGCGTGGCGCCGCCACCTTCTTCACAGCGACGAACGACCCAACCGTGGACGCCGGCGACAACATCACCGCCGCCACCCATGGCATCGACCGCATGGTTGAGTGGGCCAACACCAGTCGCGGCGGTCGACAGTACGACCTGATCAACCTCATTGCCAGATCCGGCGGAGACCTGCGCTGCTCATCTGCTTATGGCCTGTGCGAATAGCTGCTTGCCTCCCGCTTGAACGACACAAAGGAGACCGCATGAATGAGCTGGCACTTTTCGCGGGCGCTGGTGGGGGAATTCTCGCCGGCAAGCTGCTTGGCTGGCGAACCATTGCCGCAGTGGAGATCAATCCCTACCGCGCGCGACGACTCATGCAGCGCCAAAATGAAGGACACCTTCCACCATTCCCCATCTGGGACGATGTTCGTTCCTTCGACGGACGCCCATGGCAAGGCATTGTTGACCTGGTATCGGCAGGCTTTCCCTGCACCGACATCAGCCGGGCAGGGAAAAAGGAAGGGATCGAGGGCGAGGCCAGCGGCCTATGGGTGGAAGTACCCCGCATCCTTCGCGAGATACAGCCCCGATTCGCGTTCCTGGAAAACGCGGCAGAGTTGCCTCATCGAGGGCTTGGCAGAGTTCTCGGGGACCTGGCCAAACTGGGGTTCGATGCGCGATGGTGTGTGCTCGGATCTGACGACATCGGCGCCGACCACTTCCGCAAGCGGACGTGGATCCTGGCCGACTCCATGCCATGGCTCCAGCCACTGGGGCGGAACGTTTCAGGAGGTGGGCGGCAGCAAGAACAAGTTGCGTGGAACGCCCATCGGCAAGCTGTATGTGAACCCGGATTTCTGGGAAAGCCTGATGGGATGGCCGATCGGATGGACCGGAACCGCGCCATTGGAGACGGCCAAGACCCGCGCGTGGCTGCTGCAGCATTCTCGATGCTTTCTGAAGGCTGGATCTAAGGCCGCCTAGAAATGGTGGTGACGAACTATTTCTGAGAGTACCGACTACTTCTGCGGCGATGAATTGAAGGGGTTGAGCGATAACGCCCAACCCCAATTGATGTACATCAGTAGATGTCGATATACGGCCACTCTGGGTTCGGCCAATTCTTGCTTAGAACGTCGAAGATTCTGGTGACCCACTCATCGTCCTTCGCAGCATCGGGGCCAACCCACCCACCGTCCGCCGCCCATGTTTCAAGACGGAAAGATAGGTCGTCGATGTTATCTGCTCCCACGTTAGTGGTGGAGATGAAGGCCTTCCCAGATTTGGTAACGCGCAGTTGGACGTGGTCTTCGTCAGTCACAGAAGCCAACAGATCTCGCACGGCCTGCTTGGTCAGAGCCCCCGGCCGATTCAAATCGATTTGCATTGTATTGCTCCTTGCACTCTCCGGCCCCATGCCGGGCCATCCGAACCTACCTCAACTCGATATCACTGCGCCACCCAGCGCCGAGGCCACGCCATGCCTATTCGCAACGCGATCATCCACCACATCGACAAGAAGCCGGACGGCAACCCCGCGCTGCTGCACCTGGGCGCCCAGGCGCTGGCCGAGTCGCAGGCGCTGGAGAACCTGCACTTCGACCTGGCCACGGCCTACAACGCCAAGCCGAGCAAGGTCTGGGGCCTGTTCCACGAAGAGTCCGGCGCCTACCCCTTCAGCGGCTGGCTGGCGGCCTACCTCGACGGCGCCAAGGACTTCGCCGCCTTCAGCAAGTTGACGGCCGAGCACATGAAGCACCTGATGGAAGAATCGAACCTGTCCGTCGGCGGCCACCTGCTGATCGCTCACTACCAGCAGGGGATGACCGACTACCTGGTGGTTGCTCTGCTGCAGCTGAGCGAGAGCACCAGCGTCAACGAGCGGCTGGAGGTGGTCACCACCCGGAGCTTCGACCTGGGCCACCTGCAGTTCGCGGCGCGGATCAACATCTCCGAGTGGCGCACCAACAAGGCGTCTAGGCAGTACGTCTCGTTCCTCCGGCCGAAGGGCGGCCGCAAGTTCACCTACTACTTCAACGACTGCATCGGCTGCACCGAAGGCGTCGACGCCCCCGGCGAGACTCGCACCCTGCTCAAGGCCTTCAGCGACTTCGTAGAGAGCGAGGATCTGCCGGAGGGCCAGGCGCGCGAGAAGACCGAGACCCTGCTCGACTACGCCGCGGCTCAGGCGAAGATCGGCGCGCCGATCACCCTGGACGAGCTGTCCGAGCTGATGGACGACACCGCGCCGAAGGCCTTCGCCGACTTCATCCGCAACAAAGACTACGGCCTGAGCCCGGAGATCCCGCCGGACAAGCGCACGCTGAACAGCTTCCGGCGCTTCACCGCGCGCACCAAGGGCCTGTCGATCAGCTTCTCGCCGCACCTGCTGGGCTCCAAGGT
>Ga0182735_1001556_pt1 | contig 15152 bp, 36 predicted proteins | sample eDN5th30CKraftMG_FD_128524 | JGI IMG/M metagenome (GOLD analysis project Ga0182735, IMG submission 128524) | Enriched Miracle-Growth compost microbial communities from Emeryville, California, USA - eDNA 5th pass 30_C Kraft MG (version 2) (version 2) ... | reverse complement strand
GCGTACTCCATCGCCTCAGGCCGTCGCACGAGCGCCGCGAGCGTCTGGCGGTACCGGTCCGGCGTCATGCCGAGGCGCGCGGTGATGGCCTGCTCCTTGAGCGCCCCGTACCGCCACGGCTCGGTCTCGAGGTCGAGGATGCCGCGCTCGGTGTCGGTGAGGGTGGTCATGTGGCCAGGGTAGGGCGGGGGTGTGACACCACGCCCCTACGACGCCTTGTCCAGCCGCGCGGCCAGGTCCACGATGCGCTGGCGCTCCCCTGCCGTGAGCCCCAGCAACCGCGCCTCGAGCGTCGGCATGTCGACCCAGAGCACGTCCGCAGCCTCTTCGAGTTCCTCGGTCCAAGAGATCGCGTCGAGAAGGCGGTCCATGTCGATGAGCCAGCGTGCGGCGAGATGGGTGGCGGCGCGCTCGTCAGGGCCGGTGCAGCCCCCGTTGTGGCCGAGCTCGATGTGAGCCAGTTCGTGAGCCAGTGTGCAGCGGCGTTGGACCTGGTACTGATCCGGGTCCATCCAGATCGTGCCCTCGCCATCGGTCTCCGCGAGGATGCCAGGCTCGAGCGGCTCCCAGATGAGGTGCACGCGCTCCCCTAGATACCGAAGTGCCCGCCACGGGTTGTAGACCATGACGGGCACCGTAGCGGCAGGGTCCGACACTACTGGTCCTTGGGGTCGAGAGTCTCGGACTTCTTGACGCCCTTGCGAGCGGCGCGCGGGGAGGCTTTGCGGTCGAGGGTGGTGCGTCGCTCGGCGCGCTTGGCTGCGAGATCGTCGATGGGAGCGACGCCTGGGGACGACACTTCGCCAACGCCGGCGGACAGCCGATCGCGCTCGAGGATGCGCTCGGCGTGCTCGATGATCTCGTGCGGATAGATCTCGAACGCTGCTGCCAGGAGGGCGATCTGGTTGACCTTGATCTCACGCTCCGCTTGCAAGACGCGCATCAGAGAGCTCATCGGGATCCCGGAGCGTTGAGACAGGTCGCGCACGGTGATCTTGGCGATCGCACGCTCGGCAGAAATCGCCTTCGCCGTTGCTTCATTGATGTCCATACGGGCAGCGTAGCACCCAAAAACGGCAACAGCGATACCTGTACAGGGGTGACCTGACGGTTGACGTGTTGCCCAAACGGGTAGTAGTGTCTTCCACATGGACAGCATCGAGTATTCGCAGGCCGTCTCGGCCCGCATCAACGCACTCCGCCAGAGCGCGGGGCTGTCGATCCTGACTCTCTCCGAGAAGTCGGGAGTCCCGCGCACCACCCTCGACCGCAAGCTGAACGGCCACGCCGACTTCTCGGTTCGCGAGGTCAAGGCGATCGCCGAGGCGCTCGGCACGTCGGCCCTGGAACTCACCACGGTCTACACAGCCAGCATCGCCGCCTGACCCCACGCACGACGAAGGCCGCCTACCCCAACAAGAGCGACGGCCTTCACCTACAAGCAAGGAGATCATCTCATGCCCACCCTCACCCTCGCCGAGAAGACCGAGATCTACGCGAAGTACGCCACGCCCGCCAGGCATGCCGCGCAGCCGAACCGCGCCCTCCCACACGGACTCGACACCACCCTGCTCGAGTTCGACATCGACCAGCGCGGCCTCGTCTCCATGGCGCTCGGCGGCGACGACGCGACGTACGACCGCGACGACCTGCGGTCGCGCATCCTCATCGACACCGCGACCGGGCGGCTCTCGCTCGCCTGACCCACCCAACCCCACCCCGCCGGCCCCAGCGCCGGACGGTTCGTCGTACCCAAGTCCGTCAACTGACGGCACCCCGTCTTGTAGTCCTGAGCGGAGAGGAGGCGTGATTCGTCATGCCCACCCACCCCATCTCCTGGTGGATCGCGACCACATGGAAGCGCGCCGAGGAGATCCAGCAGAACCTCACGATGTCGCAGGCCAAGGGCATCGCCAAGGCAATGTCCCGCCTCGAGTTCACCGGCACGCTCGACCCGAACGACCCCTGCGTCCTTGACCGTTACGTCCTGGACTATGCGGACCCGACGGGCGAGATAGCCGTCAGGAACACACTCGCAGCCTGACAACACCAAGGAGAACACCATGACCTTCCCCAACCCGCAGGCCGAGTACGAGCGCTACGACGAGCTGCGCCACGACCTCTACCCCAGCCAGATCATCCAGGGCCTCATCGCCCGCATGCGCTTCAACCTCGACATCTTGGACAAGTCCGTCGAGGCCCACCGCAACATCGCGGGCTTCCTTCCGCACGACGACGCATCCAAGATCCGCGGCGTCATCAACGACGCCGATCTCGCCCAGCGCGTGCTGCGGTCCGAGTTCTCGGACCCGAGCAGGAAGCTCGGTAGCCCCAGCGTTGTCGTCGAGATCAACGAGGCACTCGGGACCAAGGGTTTTGAATGACCATGCTAGCCATAGATGCTGCGGCGACACGTGCAATCCATCTCTGGGAAGATCTCGCACACGCACTGACTCGGTTCGAGGAAGCTCTAGAGCGCGTGATTAGTGAGCGCGCTTGGGAGCCGCTGGGCTACTCCTCGTTCGCCGACGCCTGGGTCGATCGGATGCAGGGCACTCGCCTCGCCACGTCACGCCAGGCGGCAACGGTCGTGTATGCACTGCTCGACAGCGGCGCATCGCGCGAGGAGGCGATGGAGTCTCTCGGCGCTGGATCAGGCGTTGCCCCGATCACGCTGGACCGCCTGATCGAGCAGCGTGAAGCGGGCGTCCCGGCGCACCTCGCGTCAACCCGAGTTCGTCGCCATGAGCGGTCGCTTCCAAGTCCACCGAGCCGCATCACAGTCGAGCTCACGCATGAGGAGTGGACCTACCTTCGTGACCTCTGTGAGGCGCGAGGGCTCGATCTCCACGCCGAGGCCGCGGCTGCTGTGCGCAGCATCATCACGAGATTGGAGCGGACGGGTGTCCAGCCTCACCCCTAAGGAGAGACGTGAGCGCAAGCGCGCGTACATGGTCGCATGGCGCGAAGCGCACCGTGAGCAGATCGTTGAGCAGCGTCGCACATACAGGCACCAGCATGAATCGAGCACGCAACATATTGAGCGGCGACGTGAGTACATGCGCGCATATCGGGCCGCAAACCCTGATCGGTTCGCCGCGCTCAGGGCAAGGGAGCGCGAGACAACAGAGCAGCGCAAGAGGGTCGCAAGAAGAACTCGCGAATATACATCGGCGGCGCAGGCTGCGACCGCAAGTGCGGGTCGACGTGGGGTTCGATGGACGCCCGACGAGGATGCTGTCGCAACGCGAAATGACCTAACAGCCGTTGAAATCGCCCTCCGTCTCGATAGGGGCTACTGGGCGGTAGTTGCGCGTCGCCAGAGACTCCTCAAGCGCGCACGCACTGACTGACCCCACCAACACAGAAGGCCACCCGTTGCCGCGGGTGGCCTTCGTCGTCCCATCCCTCAGGAAGGAACAAATCCATGACCGACCTTACCCTCACCCCTGCCGTCGAGCGAGACCCTGACGGCACCCTCCGCGTCTCCTCCGAGCAGATCGCCGACGGCTCCGGCGTCCAGCACAAGAACGTGCTCGAGCTTCTGGCGGCGAACCGCGACGACTTCGAGGCATTCGGGACGGTCGCGTTTCAAACGCGACCGCTCCCTGGTGGCGGAAAGCCCGTCCGTGTCGCCCTCCTCAACGAGCAGCAGGCAACGCTCCTGATGACCTACCAGCGCAACACCGAGCAGGTGCGCCGGTTCAAGGTCGCGCTCGTCAAGGCGTTCTTCGAGATGGCGCGCGCGGTATCCGCTCCCCTCACTCTCGAAGCGCGCACGCTGGCGATCCTTGGCGAACTCAACGACGTCGTGACCAGGCAGGCTGCACAGATCGAGGCGCAGGCACCACTCGTCGCACAGGCGCAGACCTACGCGGCCGGTCGCGGCAAGCAGACCCGGCAACAGTTCTCACGCGACTTTATCCCGTGGGCGCTCGCGGAACGCGGCGTGCGCGTCAAGCAGCCCGAGGTGATGGAGTTCCTCGGACGTCGGCTCAAGCTGTTCGTCGTCGGCAATCGCTCCGATGCTGGCGAGGCGACGATCGATGCGACTGCCCGCGGGCTGGCCTTCACGAAGCGTGACACGGCGACGAACGGCCACAACTTTGCGACAGGCCTCCTGACACCTGAGGGCGCTCAGTACGCATGGGATCGCGCAGTCCGCTACCTCGATGAGCACGGGACTCTCGTTCTCCCACTGCGATCCATAGGGGCGATCGCGTGACCGCCCTGACCCCCACGCCTCCTCCGCCCGAGCCTGAGGCCCACGACGCCGCCTGGTTCGCAGCTCGCATCGGCATGGGCCTCGACTGGGTCCGCCACAACATGCACTCGATCCCTCACCGCCGCTACGGCCGGCGCGTGCGCTTCACCGAGGAGGACGTCGCGACGTTCCTCGAGCGCCACGCAGTCGACCCCACCCGCGTACAGCGGTCCCCACTCTCCCGAAAGAAGGCCCCCCGATGATCCGCACCCTCATCTCCCACGCCCGCGCCCACCGTCGCCACCGCAAGCACGAGCGCCAGACCCGCCGTCTCGCGCGCCGGATCCTCACCGAGGACCAGCACGCCTCTCTCGCCGCAGCGTCCTCCCGCCTGGCTGCCGAGGCTGCCTCCGAGGTCGTGCGCCAGGACCGCGACATCTGGGCGATCCCTGAGGCGCTCGGGCTCACGAAGCCGCTCCCTGGCGAGCGCATCTACGGCGAGCTGCTCGCGGATCGGGCGGTGACGGCATGAGCACCGACGAGCGCCTCTACAAGATCGCCGCTGCCGCAGGTGCCGGCTACAGCATCGAGGCCACGGCAAGGTTTGTCGATCTGGGCGTGCAGGCGTTGCGCGAGTGGCTTCTCATCCGCAAGCGAGACTCGCTGTGGGAGCAACTCGTGGAGAACTCGCGCGAAGTCGAGGTGTCCTTGTGACCCCCGACCCCAACACCCCCTTCCGCGTCGCGAACGACGACGACCGGCGCCAGGAGCGGAAGCTGCACGAGATGCTGGACGCTGCCGAGGACGTCGTGCTCGACGCCGCCGTGGCCCTGCGCAGGGGCGGCGTCGCAGAGCTCGAGGCCCTGCATGCCGCGGTGGACGTGCTGCTGGACATGAGGGCGGCGGTGGGACTGTGAGCCTGCGCAAGCGAGGCTTCGCGTGGATCGTGTCCTGCGACGCTCCGGGATGCGGCGCCACTCACGACGCGGGCATGGTCTCGAGCGGGGTGCTGGGTCGGTACAGCGCGCTGCAGGCTGGCTGGCACCACTTCGTCGCCACCCCCGGAATCCGCTGCCCGGAGTGCTCTGCAGCCATGATCGCGGCGGGGTGCGGGGTGGCATCGTGAGCACACCCGTCCACCACACCGACCTCGTCCAGGGCACCGACGAGTGGCTCGAGGCGCGTCGTGGCATCGTCACGGCGAGCACCCTGGGCGCGCTCATCACGGCCAAGACGATCCGCCCGTCCGTCGGCGAGACGGCCCGATCGCTCGTCGCCACCCTGGCAGCCGAGCGCATCACCGGCCGCATCGAGCCAGTGTTCGTCTCGGACGACATGCTGCGCGGGCAGATGGACGAGCCGCGAGCCCGTGACATGTACGCCGAGCACACGGGCGCGACGGTCACCGAGGTCGGGTTCATCACGCTCGGCATCGGTGGCGCGGTCCTGGGCTACTCCCCCGACGGTCTCGTGGGCGACGACGGGCTGATCGAGGTTAAGAGCCGCAAGCCCAAGAAGCACCTACAGACGATCGTCAGCGACCAGGTGCCGCCCGAGAACGTGGCGCAGCTGCAGGCCGGGCTGCTCGTCACCGGGCGCGCGTGGATCGACTACGTGTCGATCTGCGGCGGCATGCCCCTGTACATCAAGCGCGTGCTGCCCGACGAGCGGTGGCGGGACGCGATCACCGAGGCGGTCGAGATGGCTGAGACCAGCATCGTCGACATGATCGCCCGCTACGAGGCGGCAGGCGAGATGCCTGTGCCCGAGTACATCGACTACTTCAACGAAATCGAGTTCTGACATGGACATCACCGACGCGCTCGCGCCGACGAGCGACCAGCTCGACGCGGTTGAGCTGGTCAACCCGCGCACCTTCACCATCGACACCGGATCCCGCCTCGGCAAGCGCGAAGGCAAGACCATCGCCGAGATCCGCCTCGTCAACTTCGACCGCGTGTGGCGCCCCAGCAAGGGGATGCTCGACGTGCTGGCAGCCTGCTGGGGCACCGACGGCAAGGCATGGGCCGGCCGTCGCGTGACGCTCTACAACGACCCGGACGTTATGTTCGGCAAGGAGAAGACCGGCGGCATCCGCATCAGCCACCTGTCCCACATCGACAAGGCCCGATCGGTGACGATCCGGGCGTCTGGTGCCGGCCGCAAGAAGCAGTGGCGTGTCGAGCCGCTCCCCGACGCATCCGCCGACCCGACGCCCGAGCAGATCGCTGCGGTCGACAACCTCGACGACCTCAGGGCCCTGTACACGGCCGCGAGCCCGGCCGCACGTCAGCAGATCCTGGCGCGCAAGGTCGAGCTTGAGGCCGACCCCACCACCGGCGAGGTCACCGACGACGCCGGGGTGCTGGATGTGCCCGACGGTGCAGCATGACCGCCACCGTCCTCACCCGCCATCGCCGTCCCGACGCCGAGCAGCGTGACCTCGTGCTCAAGTGGCCGATCGTCGACCAGGACATGACCGTGCGCGAGCTCAAGGCAGAGGGGCTCGTGCTCCTGCGCGAGTTCATCGACGACCACCAGATGCTCATGACGAGACCACCCGAGGCTGACCTCGACCACCGCGCCCGAGAAGTGCGCGTCTGGACGTCGGTCATCCCGGCAGCGGGAACGACATGGAGCCAGATCAACACCAGCCCCGACCGCGATCCCGCGTCGGGGCTCTTTCGTGAGGAGACGAAGTGAGCACCCTCATCATCCGAGGCAACCTGACCGCTGACGCCGAGCTCGTGTTCGGCCAGTCCGGCGCCGCGCGCCTGACGTTCACCGTCGCCGAGAACATCCGGCAGAACAAGAACGGCGAGTGGGTCGACGTCCGCACCGACTTCCACCGCGTGACCGTCTGGCGCAAGGCCGCCGAGACCCTGGCCGAGCACCTGCGCAAGGGCACGTCGGTCCTCGTGCTCGGCGACCTCGAGTCGCGCACGGTCGAGAAGGACGACCGCAAGATGACGTACTGGGGCATCACGGCGCGCGAGGTGGGGATCATCCCGCGCGCCGAGTCGCAGCCCCGCCCCCAGCAGTCCCAGCAGCACGCCGACGACCCGTGGGCACCGTCCCAGCCGTAGCAGGGAGGTGGGTGGGATGAGTCCGGCGCTCCGTTCTAGGCCCAAGCCGCCGCGCCTGACCGACAACTCGAACTGGGACTACCAGGCGAGGCACCCCGAGGTCTTCACGATCTTCGGCTCGTTCTACCGGCCGAGAGAGTGGATTGTGGAGCGCCGCGGCATGCTTGTCGGCAGATTCCGCACCCACGCCGAGGCGACGGAGTTCGTCCGAGGCGAGATCGCCCACATCGAGGCCGAGCGCATCCGGGCCGTGGAGGGGCAGCCGTGAGCCGCATCGCAGCCGCCCTCGCAGCGGCACGCGAGTCCTGGCGGTACACGTCACCCGCCGCCGTCCGAGCGCGGGAGATCGAGGAGCACCGGCGGGAGTTGCGGGCTCGGTCGAACGTTGCCGCGCTGCTCCAGGCGTCGAGGGTGCAGTCGGACGAGGTGGCGCGGCTGGAGAGCAACGTCGGCGAGGTCGAGGGCATCCTGCGCGACCTCGTGGACCTCGGTCCGGTCGAGGGTGTGGCGGCGACGGACGCGCTGCTCGGTAGGGGGCAGCCGTGACCCGGACCCAAGCCTCAGCCAAGAAGGCCGGCACGTCCTTCGAGCGCATCGTCGCCGACTACCTGCGCGACCACGTCGACGACCGCATCGACCGGCGCGTCAAGACCGGCGCCAAGGACCGCGGCGACATCTCCGGGCTGCGTCACATGGGCCAGCGGATCGTCGTGGAGTGCAAGAACGTCTCGAAGCTCTCCCTTTCAGCCTGGGTCACCGAGGCCGAGGTCGAGCGGGGCAACGACGACGCGGCGGCCGGGGTCGTGGTGCACAAGCGCCACGGCCGGGCCGCCGCGTCGGAGCAGTACGTGACCATGACGCTCGGCGACCTTGTCGTGCTGCTGGGTGGGGAGAGGTCTAGCTAGAGCTCGCTCTCGGCGGCAGCCTCCAGGTCGATCTTGACGGATCGCCAATGGAAAATCTCGAGTGCGTCATAGAGGGATGGCCCTCCGTTGCCACGTGCGATCTGGCGCCCGGTGCTCACATCGGTGATCTCCACGAAGAATGCATATCCCGACCTGGCGTCGACTTCCGAGCGGCTGATCGTGACCGCCACGTTTCGATCGAAGACCGTCGCTGTCAGCTCGATGACTTCCTTGCGGTCGTCGGCGTGAACCGACGAGGTCGGGTCGATCTCGAACAGCCGGCTCGCAATCTCCTGTTCGACCTTCTCCTGCTCCATCCCCCACACCCCATCTCCGCGCCCCACGGCGCATCATCGCGGCCTCGTCGCCGCACCCATCCATCGACCCCACCGCTCACAGTCTTGAGCGGGGGAAGGAAGCCATGACCCAGCCAGACATCAGGATCGAACTCACCATGCTCGGTGACGATCAGGTCGAGATGCGCACCGTCGCTCTCGGATTCTCGCCCGCCGTGCTCGTCGAGATCGAGAAGGACGGCGACGACGTCGTCTTTGACGTGACCGCCGGTGGCATGGGGCACAGTCTCGCGGGCCTCGGGCAGACGTTCCAGTACATCGCTGACGCACTCAAGAACCAGGGTGACGACGAGGACGACACCGATGACTGACCTGGCCGAGAAGATCGCGCGGGAGCACGCACTGGTCACGGAGAAGGTGGTCGAGGGGCAGGCTGTCGAGTTGTACCGATCATGCGCATGCGGTGCGATCCCGGCATCCTGGCACGCGCGCGCCCGCCACCTGATCGACACCACCGAGGCTGCCGTGCGTGAGCAGGTGGCGCGGGAGATCGAGGCGCGCGAGTGCCACGACGTCTGCGGCTCCGAGTGGAAGCGCGGCCTGCGAGAGGCCGCCCACATCGCCCGTGGAGGTGCGTCGTGACGACCGCAGTCACCTGCCCCGTGGGCGCAGATGCGCGACCATGCGGCGGCACTATCCACCAGGTCTCCTCCTCGCGTCACGAGTGCGACCGAGACCCGAGCCACGCGTGGCTGCCCGACGGGAGCCCGGCCATCGTCGCCGAGGTCTTCGCCGAGGTCGAGATCCGTGGAGGTGCGTCGTGACCCGCCCCATCAACCCCGACTGCCACGCCGGCAAGCACCGCGCCTGCTCCGGCACCGCCTGGGACGAGGCCGCCGACGAGATCACCGGGTGCTCGTGCCGGTGCCATGAGGGAGGTGGGGAGTGATGCCCGAGACCTGCATGCGCTGCGGTCGCACCTACCTCGACGCCCAGGACTACGACGCGCACGCCTGCATCGAGACCGCCGTGCCGAACGCCGGCGAGTGCCACGAGGGAATCACGCGTCGCGGGGTCTTCCAGCCCTGCGATCTACCCGCCGTGGCCATGCGCATCGACCCTGACGACGCGACGTCCTGCTACCCCGTGTGCAAGCGGCACGTGAGGGGGCCGATGGTGCCTCTCGCGACCATCGCCGGAGACGTGGCCGAGGAGATCGTCCCATGACCGCCCCAACCCGCACCTGCGAGTGCGGCAAGGACTACGTGGATGACCCGGGTGGGCGGCAGGTGCACAAGATCCTGCACCCGGACCACGCACCGAGGCCGGTCGACAAGAGGAAGGAGGAGTGATGCCGGATCTCATCAGCAGCAAGACCGTCACGGCGCGCAAGCCTCACGCGTGCATGTGCTGCGGCGCGACGGCCATCCAGCCGGGCGATCGCTACGTCCGCGAGGCGATGCTCAACGACGGCTCCGTCTACAACTGGATCTCCTGCGTCGCGTGCAAGGAGATCGCCGAGGTCGTCTGGGACTGGTGTTACTACTCAGACGAGGGTATCGGCAAGGACGAGTACAACGAGTGGGCATCGGACAACGCGTGGGACCCGGAGCAGGGTGAATCGGCTCGCGCGTACCTCGCTCGCGCCGGGTCTGAACTGCCGGACAACAGGACGGTGAAGCATGCGCATCCGCAGCATCAAGCCTGAGTTCTGGCGCTCCCGGTCGATCAGCTCGCTGTCCATCGAGGATCGGCTGCTGTTCGTCGGCCTCTGGTCGTACGTCGACGACAACGGCGTGGGCATCGACCGCGTCTCGAACATCGCCGCGGACCTCTTCGCCGACGACCTCGAGACCGACCCTCGCGAGACCTTCGCGAGGGTGTCGCGAGGGTTGCAGCACCTTTCCGCAGCCTCTCGCATCGTCCGATACACGGTCGACGAACGCCCGTTTCTGCAGATCGAGGGGTGGGGAGAGCATCAGCGCATCGACCGCCCGGCGAAGCCTCGTTATCCGCAGTATGACGCCGATTCGCGAGAGTGTCGCGAGAGTGTCGCGAGGGTTGCGGAAATTGTCGCGACTGGAACAGGGGAACAGGGGAACAGGGGAACAGGGGAACAGACACCACCTGACGGTGGTGTGGCGCGCAAGCGCGCTCCGGCACCCCGAGGCACTCGACTCCCCGAGCCCTTCGAGGTGACCGACGCCATGGCCGCATGGGGTAAGGAGCACGCACCCACCGTCGACCTCCGAGCGAGCACCGAACGCTTCTGCGACCACTGGCGAGCCCAGCCCGGGCAGAAGGGCGTCAAGACGGACTGGTCAGCCACCTGGCGCAACTGGATCCGCCGCGACGCCGATCATGGCGGTCGGCGCTCGTTGTCGCGGCCCACGACCGACGACCGGGTCCGCGACGGCCTCGAGCTGGCTGCCCGGCTCGCGGCCGAGGAGAACCAATTGCAGATCGGAGCACCATGACCACCAAGGCCGAAGCCGCTGCCCTCCTCGCGATCGCCGCCGCGTTCGACAACCGGACCGTCACCGAAGCCGCAGCCGTCGCATGGTCCGAGGCTCTAGACCGGCGCATCACGCTCGAGGACGGCAAGCGGATCATCATCGAGCACTACGCCCGGACGCGGGACTGGATCATGCCGGCGGACATCAACCAGGCCAACCGGCTCCTGCGCAAGTCCCGCACCGAGCGGGTCGAGCCCGAGCCTCCGACGACGCTCGACCCGGCCGACACGCTCCGGCTCATCGCATGGCGCCGCTCGTGGTTCCGCCACATCGGCGACGGCCTCACCCCCGAAGCCGCCACCACCGCCGCGTGCGCCGAGCTCGGACTCGCACCGCCGCCACCCATCACCGCGACCAGACCCGTCGAGGGCCTGATCGCAGCCACCGCAGCATCCACCCGCACGCCCCGCCCGGCATCAGACCGGAGCGGGGCGTCTGCATCTCCACAGGAGGAATCATGACCGCCAATCCGCTGCACCCGCAGCCCACCATCCCCCGCGCCGATCTCTCGGTCCACAACGTGCTCCGCCGCGTCCGGCTCACCTGGCCGGGCCTCGACGTCGTCGGCCGCCTGCTGAGCCTGACCGCTCAGCCTGGCGACACGCTCTCCGGCCGCCCCGTCCGAGTCGACATCGAGCTGCAGCCCGACACGGGTGCCCCGATCGCGCTCACCGTGCCCGAGCACGCCACGGTCGAGGTGCTCTCGTGACCGCCGAGGCGTGCGAGGCCTGCGCCAACGACGGCAACGTGCGGTTCGCCGTCCTCAAGGACGTCCCGCTGTGCCAGCAGCACTACGACGTCGTGACGAACATGCTCCGCCCGCACCCCTCGGGCGAGTTCCCGGCCCCGTTCATCCCGGGCACCTTCCACCTGATCGGAGCCGACTCATGACCGACCCGGACCTCACCCCAGACACCCGAGCCAGCCTCGCGATCGACCGGGCGCGCACCTCGTCGAGCGCTCCCGCGGCGCAGGTCGCGCTCCTGGAGTCCATCGCGCACAGTCTGGCGCGGATCGGGGATGCGGTGGAGGGGCGCAGGGAGAGCGTCCCGGTGACGCTCCCTGTCGCCGACTTGCAGCCGCACATCGACGCGATGATGGCGACTGCCATAGAGGCGGCGTCGGTCACCCGCGAAGCCGCCCCGAGCATCACGCTCGACGAGCACACCGCGCTCAGGGAACTCTTCGCACTCGTCGGCCCGTACGCCCGAGTCCAGTGGCTCCGGGCCGCCGTCAGCGTGGCGGACAATGGCTTTCCGCCGCGCGCCATCGAGACGCTGGCGGGGCTCTTCGACAGCGGCGCGCTCACGGAGGAGACGATCATCGACCTCGCGAAGGCGGGCATCGAGGTGTCGGGCGTAGGGTCTCTGAGCACGAGAACGCGGCACGCGCTCGCTCGGATCGACAGCCGGTACATCTCGCTCCTCGCGGAGACCGGAGACGACGCATGACCGCCGTCGAGCCCGACGTTGACGGAATCAAGGTCCATCTCAGCGATGGGTACGCCATCGTCACCAATCCGGGTGATCTGCTCGCGGCGTTCACAAGTGTGCGGGCCGAGAACACCCGCCTCCGTGCCGCCGTGGATGCGGTGCGGGCGCTACACCATCGCCGAGATGACCTTGTGCATCACATCACCCAACAGCCCATCTGCGACGGGTGCGGGGACGCTGAGGGTTTCGCTAGTGAATACCCGTGCCTCACGATCCGCGCCCTCACCACCCACCTGCCCGACGACACGAAGGAGGCATGACCGATGGCTGACGAGAACTCGCCGACCGGCGACGCCGAGCTGATGCAGACGCAGGCATGGATCTGCCCGGCCTGCCACGACGACCACACCAGGCCGTACTGGCTCGCCGCCCACGATGCCGAGCTGCTGGCCCGCGTGCAGCCGCGCAGGGAGGAGGTGGCGACCGCCATTCGGGATGCGCTCAACGAGTACGGGCCCAACCGCGATGACCACTACCGCGCGGCGGAGTTCGTGCTCGCCCTCCTGCCCGGTCGCACCGAGGCGGAGGTGCGGGCTGACGAGCGAGAGCGGGTGATCTCGCTGCTCATCGGCCCGTCCGCGAACCTCGACGCCTCGGTGCGGGCGTTCAAGACCGGATGGCACCAGGCTGACATGGAAGGTCGCAGCGGAGAGCGCGTCGCCAGCGGCCTGCGCCACGTCATCGAAGAGCGCATCGAGAAGGAGGTGGACCGTGCCTGAGGGTTTCAGGGACTACGTGAAGGTCGAGCGCAAGAGCCTGCTGCGGGTGACACGGGAGAACATCCTTGAGCTCGCCGAGGAGTTTGACCTCACCGTGATGGTCAAGGAGGGCAAGGCGTACGCCACTTCGCGGACCGGTGGCATCGCCCAGATCAGGGAAGGCGACCTGATCGAGGAGAACGGGCGCTCGGTGTCCTACGCCAGCGAGTGGGAGGAGGCCGACCGTGGCTGAGCAGACACCGATCCACATCACGATCGACGAGGCGGCGCTGCGTGAGCAGGTCCGCGGGGTTCTCCAGGAGGAGCTCACCTCGATGGCAAGGAAGCTGCACATGGCTGCCGATGCGCTTGACCCCGAGATCATCCCGGAGATGCTCGCGAGCGAGTACCAGCGCGGGTACAACGCCGGGGTCGCCGCGACCGAGAAGACGGAGGCCGACCGTGGCTGAGCAGATCACGACCGCCGAGGCGCTGGGCGCGCTCCCCGTGGGGAGCGTGGTGCTGGACCGCGACGGTTGGCCGTTGTGGCGCAAGCCCTATGAGGGTTGGTGCGCGGCAAACGGAACCCGGAACATCGAGTGGCCGGAGGCTGAGCGTGACGGTGCACCCTTCATCGTCCTATACCGCCCCGACGCCGAGTCCGCTGCCCCGGTGGCGGACGACGAGCGGGAGGCGCTGGGGCGGGTGATCTTCCTGGACCGCTACCCCGGCTCCGAGGGCGCGTGGGACTCGGCCAACGACGCCGAGCGGGCGCTCTGGTACGGGCGCGCTGACGTGATCCTCGCCGCTGGCTACCACCGCACGCCCGCGTCCGCGGCCACGGTCGAGGCGGCGGCTGACGTGCTGCGTGAGAACGCCGGACGCGGGACATGGCTCGAACGTGCCCAGGCACTCGCGGATGCTGGGATGCTCGCTGGGGTCGTGACGGAGCACACCTCCGACGGGCACCACACGTTCGCTGAACTCTACGACTACCGGATGCTCTACAACGCTCACGCTGCGCGCGGGTGGCTCTCTGTCGGCATCCCGGTGGTGAAGTCGCGCCGCCACTCCGACGGCGAGGCGTGCTTCGGCGGCGGGTGGTTCATCGTGACCGCGACCCTGCCGACGGGGCAGGTGAGCAACCACTACCGCGACGAGTTCTGGGACCTCTTCGACGTGCCCGAGGCCGACCTGCCGCCCGAGTGGGACGGGCACACCCCGCAAGACGCGGCAGACCGGCTCCGCGCCGTCCTGGTCGCCCCGCGTGAGGGCGGGTCCACGTCACGCACGATCTCACGTGCCATGTTCGACCTGGCCCTCTCGGACTACCGGCAGGCGTGGCACGCGGCGGACGCTGCGGGGCGTGAGGGTGAGCGGTCTCGGGAGGGGCTGCTGGCGGCGCTGACGCTGGTCGGGGTCGAGGTGAGCGAGCGTGGCTGAGCACGACTTCCCGGACGAGTGGTCGCGCTGCTGCATGTGCGGGGCGATGGCGGCGAGTGAGCCGTGCGTGTGCCCAGACATGCGAGACGGGGCCTAGAGCGCGCGGAACGGGTCGGGACGGGTGCGTGGCGGTCCGGCCCGTTTCGTCGCGCTGGTGGGGCTGTGGAGCGCGTCGGCCCTTGGTGGGTTGATGGCGCGGAAACAACGTTCAGAGGTTGATGGCTCGTCCCGATGGGGCGGGCCTTTTGTGTACCTGAGGAGGGGCGAGATGAGCACGTACATCTACCTGGAATGTCGGGATCACACTCCCGTGCTGAAAGCGGAGGACGAGTCGGGTCAGCACATGTACGACCTGCCGTCGATCAAGGCACTGCTGGTCACCCGCGAGCAGCACATCCGGCAGTGGGGGCTCATGGAGGCGCAGGGAATCTGTGACCCCGAGGCGTTCGAGCGCCACTACGGGTACTTCGGGGCGCGCACGATCCGGTTCCTGCGGGCGCATCCGACGTGC
>Ga0182735_1001553_pt1 | contig 15186 bp, 17 predicted proteins | sample eDN5th30CKraftMG_FD_128524 | JGI IMG/M metagenome (GOLD analysis project Ga0182735, IMG submission 128524) | Enriched Miracle-Growth compost microbial communities from Emeryville, California, USA - eDNA 5th pass 30_C Kraft MG (version 2) (version 2) ... | reverse complement strand
TTCGACATGAAGTTCCTCGGCCACGTTGCGACACGCATCATCAACGAGGTGAAGGGCGTCAACCGTGTGGTCTACGACGTGACCTCGAAACCCCCTGGCACGATCGAGTGGGAATGATTCAGGCCCGTCCGGGACTATCCTGCTGTATCCGATTCTTTCCTTCAAGTCACTGAAATAACAAATAAAACTGCCGATATCATTCGGCAGCTATCGGCCTGCATAGATCGTCGCCGGCGGACCGGCTGACGGTGCGCATTCGCATTGCCAAACTCGATTTTCATCGATACCGTCATGGTTCGAGTGGCTGATGACGGTATTTGTTTCTGCATATCTACTTGAAAATACGTCATTTTATGCGTCTACACGGGCTCAAAACTGCCTGACGGTATTTTGGTTTGTGAGGAGGGCGTGATGCTTACCGACGTGGCTCTTAAGGCTTTGAGACCAAGGGAGAAGCCGTACAAGGTCACCGACCGGGACGGTATGTATGTGCTCGTCAGCACCAAGGGATCGATCTCGTTCCGGCTGGACTACCGTCTGAATGGCCGGCGCGAGACCGTCGTCCTCGGCAGGTACGATCGGGCCGGCATCTCGCTCGCCCGAGCCCGCGAGCTTTGCATCGACGCCAAGCGTGCGATCCGGGAGGGGCGCTCGCCAGCCTTTGAGAAGCAGCGCGCGAAGCGGCGGCTTCTCGAGGCCAAGAGCTTTGGCGAGTTCGGAGAGAAGTGGCTGACGGCGGCGCCCATGGCCGACAGCACGCGGGCGATGCGCCGGACGATCTTCGAGCGCGAGCTCTTGCCAGCCTGGCGCAAGCGGCTTCTCACGGAAATCACGCCGGATGACCTACGAGCGCATTGCGGTACCATCGTCGACCGCGGCGCACCGGCGACGGCACTTCACGTCCGCGACATCGTCAAGCAGATCTATGGCTTCGCCATCCTCCACGGCGAGAAGGTCGCCAACCCGGCCGATGAGGTGGGCCCGTCAGCGATCGCGCATTTCGTGCCGAGAGACCGGTCACTGTCACCGACCGAAATCCGTATCATGCTCAAGCAACTCGATCGCGTGGCGACGCTGCCGACGATCCGTCTTGGGCTGCGGCTCATCTTGCTGACAATGGTGCGCAAGAGCGAGCTACAGGACGCGATCTGGGATGAGGTGGATTTCGAGAATGCCGTTTGGACTATTCCGAAAGAGCGCATGAAGCGCTCGAAGGCACATAACGTCTATCTGTCGCAACAGGCGCTCGACATCTTCATTGCCCTCAAGACCTGCGCCGGCAATTCGCGATACGTCCTTCCGTCGCGCTACGATGCCGATGCGCCGATGTCGCGAGCCACGTTCAATCGCGTAACCTATCTCGTCGTGGAATTGGCAAAGAAGGAGGGTCTTCCGCTCGAACCCTTCACCGTGCACGACCTGCGGCGCACCGGATCGACGCTATTGAACGAGCTGGGATTCAACAGTGACTGGATCGAGAAATGCCTAGCGCACGAGGACGGTCGTTCCTCACGCGGCGTCTACAACAAGGCCGAGTACGAGGTGCAGCGCCGCCATATGATGCAGGAGTGGTCGAACATCGTCGATGCCTGGGTGGCTGGACAGAAGTACGTTCCAGTGCTCATTCCGCCGTCGATGCCGCTCCTCGAACCGGACCCCGCGCTTTGACAGGCCGAGTACGCCGCTGCGTAACATCAGGCGCTTGAGCGCGTGATATGGAGGCCGATCGTCGCGCGGCTAACCAAGCCTCCACCTCGGCCAGATCCCATACAACGCATCTGGGTGACAGCGCGAAGCGGCGGGGAAACTCGCCGCGTTGTTCCATCTCGTAGATCGTGCTGTCAGCGAGGGGTACGATCTCGCGCAACTGCTGTCGACGGATGGTTCGTTTAGTCGGTGTGTTTTCTCTGTAAGCCATTCGTCGCCTCCTCAGCTGCTGTCCCTGAGGAAATGAGCGCGATAGGCCTCGAAAGGGAAGGGCAGAAGTTCAGAAGTCGAAAAACTGGATAGTGTAGCGTGCAAATAAAAATCTTGGCGTAAGCGACTTTCGGCCTCCGAAGCCGAAGGTCACAGGTTCGAGTCCTGTCGGGCGCGCCAAACTCTGCCGAATCTGCAATTTCCTGCGGTCCGACCGATCGACGCGCGTGCGATATGCCTGCGGTCAGCCCGGCGAAGCTCCACCGATCATGATTGCGTGAGATCGGATCAGGCGCGGCACACCCAGCCGCGAAATGTGAAACCGGCATAGAACAGGCTGACATTCGAAAAGCCGGCTTCCCGCAGGATGGCTTCGTCCTGCTCCGGCGAGAGGATGATCAGGCGCGCATCGATCGCGGCTGCCTGGTCTCGATCGATGCCGGCGTATGCCGCGAATCGCGATAGCCACACGACGCGCTCCTCACCCCGCGGGATGCTGAAGTGCGCGGCCACGAAGGGCGCGCCAGGCTTGAGGCGGCGGTGAACCTCGGCTGCCGCGCGTCGCCGTTCCTCGACAGTCAAGAAGTGCAGCGTCAGAAGACAGGTCGCCGCATCGAACGGGCCGATCGGCGCGTCGCTGATGTAGCCCTGATGCAGGGTCGCGCGCGAGGCGAGCGGTCCGAGAGTCCGTTGGGCCAGCTTCAGCATCTCGGCGCTCGGATCGACGCCGGCGAAGGCCCAATTCGGATAAGCCTCGGCAAACGCTTTCAACTCCAGCCCGCCGCCAGCTCCGAGAACCAGCACCCGGGCATCGTCCGGAACACGCTCTGCAAGCAGAAGAGCCGTCATGCGTTGCATGGCGTGGTAGCCGGGCACGTTGCGCGGCGCCCCCTCGGCGTAGCGCGCCACGGCCTGGGGATCGGAGAATGGGTCCATCCGCTCGCTCACCATGCGCCCTCGAAGGATTCCAGGCCGAGTGGTGCGGCTTGCCTGGCGCAGGAGGCGGCGCCCGATACCCAGCCGACACGGCCGCTGGCGGCTTCCGCATCGTCACGCATGGATGTTCTCCAAATGATGGAGTCTGCCGCGGGCAATGAGGCGCGCATGGACATCCTCGCTCAGCATCGCCAGGGTCACGTCCCCGAAGCGCGCGAGGAGCAGCGCTTCGGCATCCTCGAATGCTTCGCCGAGGGCGGCATTGACGGCCTGTTCGATGAGGCAGCCGGGCGTCTCTGTCCTGTTGCCGATAGCGAGAACCGAAGGGCTCCCGAGCGCTGTATAAACGTCGCGCAACGTCACCTTCGAGAGGTCGCAGGCGAGCGTCCACCCGCCGCCATGGCCCTTTTCCGACTGGACGTATCCATGGTCCCTCAAGCCAGCCATGATCCGCCGGATCACCACGGGATTGGTGCCCATTGGCTTTGCCAGCATCTCGGACGTCAGCGGGGTTCCATGCTCTGCCATGTGCAGAAGGATGTGGAGCACCCCCGACAATCTGCTATCTCGTCTCATGCAACATCATATGTTGCATGATGGGGCGAAAGTCAAGATTCTGACTTTGTGGATACCTTTATCGCTCAATCAATCGAATGTTCGGAGCACAACGACATGACCTTTCCCGCTCCGAGCTCGCGCCGCAGATCTTGGTCTCAGAGGAGTTGGCGCCCAGCGTTGATGACAACTACGTTTCCGCCGGAGCGCTAAGATATTCCAGCCCGCCGCCCGAGATAGCCGCCATCAGTCCAACAGCAACCCAAGACAGGCACAGTCGCCGCCCCGCGCGGCAAGTTGAAGCGCACCCGCGAGCTACTCGCGGAGAGCCGGCTTTGACATGGATCCCGCGGAGCATTCGGCGTCGTCCGTTCGGGCGCACGGGATTCCGTGGATCATGGCCTGTCCGCTGGCAAGGACGACAGCTCTACCGAGGCAGCTTTGTCGTGATTGGCCGCAATCCAGTCAGCTGTGGCTGCGCTTTGGATAGCAACGGCATCCCGCCAAGCGGGCAGGGCCGCCAAGCCTTCGTACCAGCGTGTAATTTCGCCGAAGCGGGCGATGGGCAACCCTAGCCGCACAGCGCTCGGAACGAATGCCCCGATCGAGAAGTCGGCGATAGTGGGCCGCTCGCCGACCAGCCAGGCTCTCCTTTTCAGCTGATCGTCGAGCACCGCGGCAAAGCGAACGAAGTTCTGCTCGCCCCTCGCGATAAAGGCCGGGTCCGGTGGGCCGAGACCCAGCACCGCCCTCGATGCCTTCTCGAAGGCAACCATGCCGCAAGATTCGGCATCCCAATGCGCACTCTCCCAGGCGAGCCAGCGCAACACATCGGCCTGGCCACGGAGATCCGACGGCCAGAGACCACTCTCAGGGTGCTTGGCGGCCATGTAGAATAGGATGGCGTTCGACTCCCAGAGCACGAATTCGCCGTCCCTGAGGGTGGGCATCTTTCGATTGGGGTTGAGAGCCCGATAGTCGGGAGCGAGCTGGTCGCCACGGCCGAGATCGATCACCTCGAACTCGCACTCAAGAGCGAGATGATTCTTGAGTGCGACGATCGCCAACGCACGTGTCGATGGAGGGAAGATATAGAGCTTCATTGCGAGGGCTCTTCATGTGTCGAATGACTGTAGTACGCCACAACATCGCGATTGGTCTGTTGTTGGCGAAATCATTGACGCTCAAGTCAAATACGGCGTTCATACGTCTCATCGCGCCTTGCCGGGTTTGAAAGCTGGCGCCGCGTCAGCGCGAGTTCGCCGCCGCGTCGGGTGTGTTCCTTCTCCGCCTGGAGCAGGCTGAGCCGCACCGTCAGCCATGCGGCTCCTCTTCGATATGAGGGGCACGGTCAATCTCCTCAAAGTTTGCGGGCACGTCAGCTCACCTCACCGGCCAGCTTTTCCCAGGCGGTTGATTGGAAGCTGGGGCGGGCGCGCATTCGCGCCAGCCATGCCGTGATATTCTCACGCCCTGACGTCAGGCTTTCCCATTCGGGCGTCACTGACAGGAAGTCGAGCTGCGGCGCGATGATCATGTCGGCCAGCGAGACAACCGGGCCGGCGAAATAAGCCCGACCGTCCAGGAGCCGTGACAATTCCCGAAAGACAGTCTGGGAAGGAGGCATCGCCGCGGCGATCGCGGACTCGTCCGGCATCATGCCCAGCAGCTTGGGGGCCACCACGCGGTGAAAGCCGATCACCGCGCTACAATCGCGAAACAGGTACCAGTCGTTGACGTTCATGGCTTGATCCATGCGCGCCGCAGCTATCGGATCGGCGGGCGTCATCGCCGGCTCAGGCAACGCTCGGTCGATATAGCGAAGGATCGCCTGGGTCTCGTAAAGGATGAAACCGTCATGCTCGATTACTGGCATGCGGCCGAAGGGATGGCGCGCCAGATGCGCCGGCAACTTGTGCTCGCCGGGCGCCAGCGGCGCTATCCGCCAGGATGCACCCTTCTCCTCAAGCGTCGCCGTGACGGCACGGGCAAAAGGGCTGCCGGATATGGTATGCACAATGAAGCCGCCCATGGGATCACTCCGCGTAGCTGCTGGTGAAGGCGCCGATGCCCTCGATAGGATGGCTTGGCACGCGCGCCCCGCGGCATGGCGATCTGCGTCGCCTCTTTTGAAGCGGTCCAAGTGCGATGCTCCGGCCACAGATCAGTCCTGCACTGGCTGTTGGCGAAGGCAGTGCTTTCTGCGCGCAATGAGCGCCTGCTCGCTGAAGCAGCTTCAGGTGTTTCGTCACCGCGTTCAGGGCCGTGTCGAATGGCTCCGCGAGGTCGGAGAACCTAGCGGGCCCATTCGCCGGCGGCCCAATAATTTTTCGCCGCGTTGAGTGCGAAATCGCCGTCAGCACGGCTTTCAACTGATCCATGCCGATATTACACCATAAGGTGTAACGTATTGCAAGTGGACGATGGTGCGGCTGCTGTCGCTGGTCGAACGCGCGCACGCAAAGGCCCGCGAAGCCGATCCGAAAGCAGGTTTTGCCTGGCACGGAAATTTGGGACGCGCTTTGACGCAGCGCAGATCAACGATCACCTCGACCGCGCGATCACACCGACCTTCTTGATGAACCCATCGCTTTCACTGGTGACTAACGGCGGCGAACGGAGTTTCACCCATTGCCGATGGCCTCCCCCAAGAATTGGCGCATGGCAGACCAGGACCTGCGGTCGGCACGAGCATCGTAGGCGGAGCCGCGATGGACATCGGGGTCTATATTCGGATTGGTGAACCCATGCAGGGCTCCTGAGTAGACGATCATCTGCCAATCGGCACCCGCTCTCGTCATTTCCTCTTCAAAGATCTTTCGCTCGTCTATTCCGATGAACGGATCGGCGGCTCCCGTGCAGACCAGCACCGCCGCACGAATGGACCCGGGCCCGGCTGGAGCTGGCGAGCCCAGACCGCCGTGGAAGCTGACGACGGCCGCGACATCCGTACCGCTTCGGGCGAGTTCGAGGGCAACAGTGCCGCCGAAACAGAAGCCAATTGCGGCCGTACGGCTTCCGTCTGCTTCCGGCAGCTGACGCAGTGTCTCAAACGCGGCGGCCGCCCGCCGCCGCAGCCGCGAAGGGTGTCCGACCAGCGAGCGTATGGTGTTCACGTGTGTCTCGCGGTCGGGAAAAGGTCCGCCGAGGAAGTCGGGCGCAAAGGCGAGGTACCCGAGATCTGCTAGGCGGCGGGCTCGCGTCCACGAGTGCTCGCCGGGCCCAGACCCTTCGTGGCAGACGAGGACACAGGGCCTTGCCCCATCCGCCTGCGGACGAAAGAGCCGGCCGACAAATGTCTCGCCGTCGATGGAATAGCTGAGATTTTCGGAAATCATAGGCGCTCCTAAGCAGTAGCGCCTATCCAATTATCACCAATTCCATTGGAAAATCAAGTTTGTGTGCGGCAGTCGAGAGGCTGTGCAGCTCCAAAATCGACCATTTCGAGCGGCCCGGGCCATTGAGCTGGTTTGTTCCGAGCGCGCGCCGCGTGGGTCACGGATCGTTCGCATCGCCTGCCCGACGTGGAGCACGAAAGACTTGCATAACATTACACCATATGGTGTATTATCTGGCTTTCGCGTCCTGGGCGGCGAGCAATCGTGGGCGGATAAGGGCCGCGCACATGGCGGCGACTCCGGGCAATCGCGAACATTGCTAAGGAGATCTCGGTATGAAGGATGGTCCAAAAGAGCATAAGGTTGGAACGCGCGAAGAATGGCTCGCGGCGCGACTCAACTTGCTCCAGGCGGAGAAGGAACACACCCGACGCGGTGACGAACTCGCGCTGATGAGGCAGCAGTTGCCGTGGGTTCGAGTCGGCAAAGACTACCAGTTCGAGACTGATCGAGGGATGGCTTCCCTCCATGATCTTTTTCGGGGCCGCTCACAGCTTCTGATTTATCATCTCATGTTCGGTCCCGACTACACAGCCGCCTGTCCGTCCTGCTCGGCGATAGCGGATGGGTTCAACGGCTTTCAGATTCACCTAGCCAACCACGACGTGATGCTCTGGGCGGTATCGCGAGGACCGCTCGCGAAGCTGCAAGCGTACAAGAAACGGATGGGTTGGACGTTTCCCTGGGCATCTTCGCAAGGGAGCGATTTCAACTCCGACTATAGTGTCGGGTTCAATGTCGAGGAGCAGCTTAGGGGGATCGACTACAACTATCATCGGGAAGATCCGTGGAAGCATCCCGGCCCCTCCGATCAGAACGCGTACGGGACCGGAGTCGACCTCACTACGTATTTGCGTGAGAGGCCAGGAATAAGCGCCTTCGTCCTTGAGAACGGCGTCGTCTATCACACTTACTCCGCCTATGCCCGCGGAATAGATGCTCTCTGGGGTATGTGGCAGTGGCTCGATCGTGCTCCAAAAGGGCGCAACCCCAAGGGTCCCAATGAAACCGGTCACTGGTGGCGTCGCCACGATGAATACGACCAAAGCGGAGATTGAGTGAGACGGATTGTTTAGGCGCACCGATTCATTCTTATAAATTGTGCCACTGGCCACGGTCGTTATGCGGCCGTCAGCGATTCAATTTTCCATCCGGCAGCTCGACCTAGCTAGTCCGCTGGTCGAGACAAAGTTTCATGGCCAATGTGAACAGGGTCATCCTGCGTAGGCCCGTTCCCACCGCCAAAGGTCTTGCACAACAATACACCATATGGTGTATTGTTGTGCGGCTCAGATAGAGGATTCCATGAGCAATCGCGCTATTTTGTTCTATTGCTTGCTGGTCTTTGCTTTGAGCTGGACAATTCAGGGGTTCGTGATCTCAACCTATGGCAACCCAGAGAACCGCATGGCTTTACCATGGCTTGTGATCGTCATGTACACACCAGCCCTTGTTACACTCGGCTTCGCAGTGTTCAATCGCAAGGCTCGCAAATACATTTGCTGGAAACCCAGATGGACTCTCATCCCAGCGATAGCAGTTGCTGTTGTTGTACCGATCCTGATCGCCTTCGCCACCGTGGCGACTGTTGAGGCATACGGATGGGGACGGCCCGAGTGGTTTATCTTCTCGCCTCACAACGTCGTCATATCAGGTGGACCGTGGCTGCTCGGAAAGGGAGTGCAGGGTTGGCCAAAGTTTGTTGTAAATGTCCTCGTGACAGGTGGATACTTCGCGGCGTTGAACGCGCTAGCCGCAATCGGCGAGGAACTCGGCTGGAGAGGCTTTCTGCAAGGCCAACTCGTCGAGCGGCTGGGTGTTACGCGGGGTGTCGTTCTGCTTGGACTGATCTGGTCAGCCTGGCATATGCCTTCTCTCCTTGCCGGCTATAATTATCCTGAGCATCCCATTCTCGGGGCCTTCGTTCTCTTCCCCGTCCAGCTGGTCGCCGGTGCGTTTTTCCTAGCTTGGCTGACCATCCAGACCGGCTCGTTTTGGGCTGCCGCCATTGCTCATGGTGCAGTCAATTCCATTGAGGAAGGTGTCACCGCAAATCTGCACATGACGGCACCGCATCTCTATGAAGATATGACGCGTATCGCGATGACAGTGATTTTTGGTGTTCTATTTTGGATATTGCTCCTGCGGAGCGCCGCACGGCAGGCACTGATGGAAAACGGTTTCAATGATGATCGCAATCTAGCCTCAACGGGCCAACCCATCGTATCGGGTACGAGTACTTCAACGTGACTCGATTCTCTTTTAGACCATACAACGTCATTGCGCCGCCGGTGAGCTGCCTCATCTGGTCGTCGCAACATATCGCCGCGCAATCGACAATGGTCATTGGTCGGTTGCCATGTGTATGTGTCCGAGAGTCAAGGATCATCCGCACGCACCACTCTGGTAGAGTTCAAACGGAAAAGAGGCTTGCACGATAATACACCATGTGGTGTAATATCTGGATGGATCACCTCAACGACGTCCTCATCGCCATTTCCCATCCCACGCGGCGCGCGATCATCGGGCAGCTCGCAAAGGGCCCGGCCAGATTCTCCGACGTTGCGGAGCCCTTCGACACCGCCCTGAACGCGGTGACGAAACATCTGAAGCTGCTCGAAAGAGCAGGGCTGATCGAACGCCGGAAGGAGGGACGAGAAGTCTTCATCTCCTTTCGCGGTAAACCGCTCCGCGAAGTGGCCAGCTGGGTGAACGAATACGAGCGCTTTTGGAATGAGCGGCTCGATGAGTTTGAGCAGCATTTTGCGGACAAGAACCAGAAAGGAGCGAAGCGGAAATGATTGCGACGTCGGTAAAGACCGTCGAGGTCACGGTTGAACGCACAATCCCCGCGGCGCCTGGTGAGGTGTTCGATGCCTGGCTCGATCCAACGGTGCCTGGCGCCTTCGGACATGAGAACGAACAGTTGATCGTCGATTTGAAGCCGGATGGGTTGTGGTACTGGCGCTCTCGCGGCGGAACGCCACACTACGGACGGTTTATCGAGATCGCCCGGCCGACCCGCATCCAGCATACTTGGATGTCCCCGAACACCTTGGGGAAGGAGTCGATCGTCACGGTGACTTTCCAAATGAGGGAAGGCGGCACGCTGATGACGATCCTGCATTCCGGCCTTCCGAGCGCCGAGATGGCAGCGGCTCACGAGAAGGGCTGGAACCATTTCCTCGACACGCTCAGCAACTCCTTCGCGGGCGGATTACGCCGCCGGCAATAATGGTCGATCGCAGGTGGGCAATCCATGGAGTAAATCGTGAGCACAGTACAATCTGTCGTCAGTACAAAAGAAACCGGGTATGCCGCCGTCAACGGCCTGAATATGTATTATGAGATCACCGGCGAGGGAGAACCGCTGATCTATATTCCCGCCGCTTTCGTTTTTTCCGGCGTCACCGACTTTCCCGAGCTCGCCAAACGGTGGCGCGTCGTGCAGATCGATCTTCAGGGCCACGGCCGCACGGCCGACATCGAACGTCCGCTGAGCTTCGAGCAGCACGTCAAGGACGTCGTCGCGCTCATGGATCATCTCAACATCGAGCGGGCCAACTTTTTCGGCTGGAGCTACGGCGGCCTGATCTCGATGCTGATTGCCATGCGCCACCCCGACCGGGTCGGCCGTGTCGCGACCTACGGCTCGCTCTTCGGTGCTCCGCAAGACGCGATCAGGCCTGACATGTTCGGTCCGCCCATCGAACAAACGCCGGATGGGGCCGCCCATCGGTTCGCTCGCGACCATTACAAGCGCGTGGCGCCCGATCCGGACCACTGGCCCGTGATCTGGAAAAAGCTCGTGGATCTCGCTCCCCACGCATTTACCCGCGAACAACTCGCCTCGGTGAAGAACCGGGTTCTCGTCGCGCTCGGCGATAACGACTTCATTCGACTGGAGCACGCGCTCTACGCCTACTCGGCGATCCCGAACGCTGAACTCGCGGTCATCCCCGACGCAACGCACTTCCTGCTTTACGACCGTCCCTGGAAACTGGAGCCGGTCATTGCTGAGTTTTTCGCTGCGCCTGAAGAGCGGCTGCCCCTAGGCACCATTGCGACGGGATATCAGCCTGGCAAGACGCGGTGAAGCGCTTGAGCGTGGGTATTTTGACTTGAGCGGGATGCATTCGCCAGCGGCGAGACTGATCGCGAGGTTGTGGCGTACCTACAGTCATTCGACACATAACGAGCGCTCGTAATGAAGTTCTATCTCTTTCCTCCATCGACGCGCCGTGCCCAAGCCGACGTGCTGCGCTGGCTCGTCTGGGAGAGTGCGCATTGGGATGCCGAATCTTGCCGCATGGCTGAATTACACGCTGGTACGAAGGCTTGGCGGCCCTGCCGCCGTGGCGGAATGCGGTCGTTGCCCAGGGTACGGCCACGGCTGCTTGGCTTGCGGCCAATGAAGAAAGGCTGCCGTGCTGCAACTGCCATTGCTGCCTGCGAACAAGTCGTGACCAAGAGGCAGGATGACGACGCCGAATCCTCTGCGGTGGGTACACCTCTGCTGGCACGACCATCACGGGTTCGAGATGGGTGAAGGAGGATGCCGTCGGTGGATCAAAGCGGTTCCATGATTGGCTCGCTGAGGAGCGCTGGCATATCCCGGTCGTCGTGCGCGAATGCGGATCGCGTTCCTCGATACCCGCCCATGACAAAGTCAACAACATCAAAGGGTGTTAGCTCTAAAGTTATTTCGCTGTTAGCGGCTAATGATGCCCTGCGCGATGCTTCGAGCAGTCCGAGTTTTGTTGGAAGCAAGTCGAAGATCAATCTTGAGTCCCTTTGGAACTCAATTGTTGCGTCGGAACAGCGAAGCTTTCATCGCGCTGCGAAAATAATCGGAACAGATCAGTCTGTTGTCAGCCGTAAGGTTCGCGCTCTTGAGGATGAACTAGGCGTCTCCCTCTTCGAACGTAGCCGTGTCGGCGTCCGTCCAACGAGGGCTGGTGAAGAGTTCCTCCGTCACGCCAAAGACGTGCTGCGTGATCTCGATTACGCGGTGAAGTTGGCGCAGAGTGCCGGCAACGGATCGAGCGGAGTCCTTCGGATTGGGTTTCTCTGTTCGCTCGCCTCCGGCTTCCTGCGCGACTTGCTGGTCGAGTTTGCCCGAAATCATCGGACTGTCGTCGTAGATGTGGCCTATGGGGGGTCGCGCGAGCACATTCGTCGGATACGTGAACGCAGCATGGATATCGCTTTCTTCACGGGAATCCCAGAGTTATCCGATTGCGACGTCGAGTTGCTTTGGCATGAAAGAGTCTACTGCGCTTTGCCGGAAGATCATCGGCTGTCTCCGCTCGAGGCAGTTCATTGGTCGGACCTTCAGGAGGAGAGCTTTATCGTCGGTCGTGAGGAGCCTGGCCCCGAAATCCACGAATATCTCATTCGTCGGCTGGCAACCCTCGGCTTTCACCCGCAGGTGAGACGCTTATCTGTGTGCCGGGAGAGTCTCTTCCACTTGGTGGCTATGGGGTTCGGCGCGACCCTGACGAGTGAATCGGCGATCACTACACCATTCCGTGGTGTCCAATTCAAATCGATCGCCGGCGATGAGGATATTCTTCCAACCGTAGGGGTGTGGCTTCCCGGCAATGACAATCCGGCACTCCGGCGCTTCGTAAGTCTCGCACGAGTGATGAAGGACGCGCAGACGTCCGGTCAGAGTCGCAGTTGATCCGGACGACGCTCGCGGTCCTGCAGGTCGCGGATCCTAGCAGCACGTGCGTGCCCAGCACCTGCTCGCCGCGCTCGCCATGTAGGTCATGTCGGGCGAGTTAGTGGCGGCGAGCTGGCCGCTCAGCGACCTCTCACCGGCCACTAGCTGAGCAATCATGTCGGACAGCGTTTTCAAGAAATGCGCTGCCGACGCGCCTTCGCAAATGCCCGATCTGTCGCCATGAATCGGCGGATCATGTGAGGAAGAAGCTTCACAGGATCGGAAACAGGTTTTCCCGTTTCCTTGGCGAGGATCTCCGCATATGCGACGAGCTCCCGGTGGACCTCCGCTGGCAGGTCGAATGACACCTTGACGGGCTTGTCGTCTTCGAGAGCGGCGAGCTTGAGTTTCGTCATCGATTATCCCCGATACGGTTCGAGCACGAGGTCGCGGGTGACGATCACGCGGACCGGAAAGCCGGGCCGGATGGTCAGCGTCGGCGCCTCGTTGAGCTGCCGACGGATGATCTCCTGACCGGCATCATTGATCGTGTCCTGGCCGCCGTTGCGGATGGCGCGAAGTAATCGGTCGTCGTCGTTGATCGCCAGCTCGGCGCCGACGCTGAGGAGCGTTGAGAGGCCTGCGGCCTTGGCGAGGTCCCACCAATGATAGTCGACACCATCCTCGAGGCCGGCATATCCAGCCGCGTCCGCTCCAGGCTGGCGCTCCAGGACAGTTGAGCGGCCGTTGGGGAAAATGAGGCGATTCCACACCAGCAGGACGCGACGCTGGCCGAACTGCACGGCGTTGTCGTACTGACCGATGATCCGGGTGCCCTGCGGAACGAGGAGTATCCGGCCGGTCGGACTGTCGTAGATGTTCTCGGTCACCTGGGCCGTGATCTGCCCGGGAAGATCGGAGTGAATGCCGGTGATCAATGCGGCGGGGATCACTGCTCCGGCTTGCAGGACATAGGGGGAGGCGGGCGGCATGACGCGATCCGGAGCGACGGTGCGGCGATCGGTGGCCGCGTTGAGGAAGGCGAGTTGCCGATCCTGCGCGCGTTCTTGTGCCGTCGGCGTGTTGAACTGGCTGGGAAGTCCGAGGCCGGCCAGATTCGCGGTGGTGGCGGTGCCGCCTGGTGCGGTCGAAGTGGCAACCGTCCGCGCTTCGGTCTGGAAAAAGACACGGCTCGTGCGCGCGGCTTCCTGCTCGGCGAGACGACGCTGCTCCGCCGCATCGACACTCGGCTGGACGGTCGGCGGCACGACCGGCTGTCCACGATCCTGTGCGCTCAGAATCGGGCGGCCCAAGTCGCCCGGAAGCGGCGGGCCAAGCCGCGGGCCGGTATAGTCGCGTGGCAGGCCGGCCAGTCCATCGGCTGTGGGCCGATTGGTGGTGGAATAGAGCTCCTCGCTTCGGGGGCCGACATTGCGGGTTTGAAGAGCGTAGATCAGAGCGCCGCCGAGACCGATCGACGCGACCAAGCCGATCCCTGCCAGGGCTTTGCGAGACAACCGGGTGACGCGGGGCGGATCGCCGCGCAGGCGCATGGGGGCCACGGAGTCGCTCGGGGCTCGCTCGTTCTCGGGGCCAAGCCCAGGATTGTCCGAGTCAGTCATTAGGATGGCCTCCCGTCGCTGCGTGAGATCCTGACGGTTTGCTGGTGGTCACCGCTGCCGAGGCGAAGCTCGGCGGCGCCGAAGAGGCGATCGACGATCAGGATGTTCTGGTAGATGCGGGTGTTGGCGATCTGAAGCTCGCCTTCTGAGCCGATGACGAAGAGCGGTGGCATCTCGCCCTGGACGATGCCGCGCGGGAATTCGATGTAGACGCGCCGGCCATCATCAAAGGCGGCGGTCGGCCGCCACGGCGGATTATCGCCGCTCAGGGCGTAGCGATAATTGCGCGCCGCGGCGGCAGGGATAACCGGTGTCGCTGGGACACCCGGATGCTGCGAAGCGGGAAGCTGCGGATAGGCCCACGCCACGGCCGGCATGTATGGGCTGGAGTCGGCGCGCAGCTCGAGCATGTAGATGCGGCGGTCGGTGGTGATGACGAGGTTGGTCGTGATGTCGGCGCGTGTTGGCTTGACCAGCACATGGACGCGACGCGTGATCCCTGATCCGCTTTCGGTGTCGCCGATGATCCATCGCGCGGTGTCGCCCGCGGCGATCGGGCCGGCGCCGGTCAGGCTCTCGCCCGCTTCGAGCGCGATGTCCGTGATCTGGCCCGGTGACGTGTAGACCTGATAGAGCGCGCCTTCCGACCATGGATAAATCTGGATGGCATTATAGTAGCCCTCGCGGCGCGGCTCGACGCGGGCGGCGGCGTTCGCATTTGCCACCCGAAGGGTCGGTGAGTTCGCAACGGCGCCACCATGGCTGGGAGACCAGGCTGGTGGGATGTGCAGCGGCCGCGGGGGCTCGTCGACAACCACCGCCGGAACCGCCGGCAATGGCGGAACATCGGAATCGTAGCTGATCTGCGGCGGCCTGTGCGTGGCGCATGCGCTTAACAGCGTCGCCGACAAAACTGCGGCAGGGATTGCGGATTTACGGAAAGCCGCTTTTGCGGCGCGGACATTCTCTCGGTTCATTACCCCAGCTCCCGCGACCAGTTGATCGCATTGACGTAGATGCCGAGCGGATTGGCGCGCAGCCGCTCCGCGTCACGCGGCGGCTGCACGACGATGGTCAGGATGGCGGTCCA
>Ga0182735_1001551_pt1 | contig 15191 bp, 14 predicted proteins | sample eDN5th30CKraftMG_FD_128524 | JGI IMG/M metagenome (GOLD analysis project Ga0182735, IMG submission 128524) | Enriched Miracle-Growth compost microbial communities from Emeryville, California, USA - eDNA 5th pass 30_C Kraft MG (version 2) (version 2) ... | reverse complement strand
CGCCAGGCGATTCCCGACCGGGTCCCGGCCGAAGGCACATCATGCTTATGGAATCTCAACGTGCGCGGCCGTGTTAGCGGCGGCGCGGGGGGCAACTACGGCTTCTCAATGGCCGTCACGTCGAACGGCGGCACCGGCGCGAGGCCGCACGCCGACGGACTTTCTGCAACAGCCTATCCTTCCGGCGTCAGGGGCACGCCGGTCGAGATCGCCGAGCAGATCACCCCGCTCATCTTCTGGCGCAAGGAATATCGCCCCGATTCCGGCGGCGCGGGTCGCACGCGGGGCGGACACGGCCAGATCATCGAGATCGAAAGCCGCATCGGCGAGCCGTTCGAGCTGCTCGCGGCCTATGACAGGATCGTCCATCCGGCACGCGGCCGCGACGGCGGTCAGGACGGGGCACCGGGCAGCGTATCGTTCAAGAGCGGCCAGAAGCTGAAGGGCAAGGGCTTCCTGATGGTCCCGCCGGACGAGCGTCTCGTGGTCATGACGCCGGGAGGTGGCGGCATCGGCGATCCGCGCGAACGCGATCCGCGCGCGATCGAACGCGATCGCAACGCCGGTCTCGTCAGCGAGGAAGCGCTGCAGACGGCTTATCGAGTCGGCGACGCGGGCACGTCCCGACATCGGTGAACCTTGGTTCTGCAAAATGAAAAAGGGCGAGCACCAAGCAGCACTCGCCCTCTCGATAGCTATTCCGGTGTGTTGGAATCGCCGCCGCCAAGTTCGGCTCTCATGTCGTCCCGGGCTTTATTGCCCGGGACCCATATCTCAACTCGCTCTGAACTTGTTGATGGATGGATCCCGGCGACAAGCGCCGGGACGACAAATGAGCGGAAACTGACGTCTTGTGTTCAACAATACCGAACCTGTCGGTTTAGATCGGTGCTTGCGTGACGAACTTGGTCACGAGGTACGACTCGATGGCCTCGAGGCCGCCCTCCGAGCCGTAGCCCGAGTCCTTGACACCGCCGAACGGGACCTCCGGCAGCGCAAGTCCGTGATGGTTGATCGCAACGTTGCCAGCCTCGACGCGCGTCGCCATCGTCTGCGCCGTGGTTGCCGAGCGCGTGTAGGTGTAGGACGCCAGGCCATAGGCAAGCCGGTTCGCCTCCTCGACGGCGTCATCGATACCCCTGAAGGGCGCGATGAGGGCGACGGGGCCGAACGGCTCCTCGTTCATGATGCGCGCCTGCTTCGAAACGTTGGTAAGAACCGTCGGCTCGAAGAAGTTACCCTTGTTGCCGATGCGCTTTCCGCCCGTCTCCACCTTGGCGCCGTGCTTTGTCGCGTCAGCGATCATCTCCTCCATGGCCGTCACGCGCCGCGGGTTCGCAAGCGGACCCATCTCGGTCCCGTCGGCGAGCCCGTCACCGACCTTCGTCGCGGCGGCAAGCGCGCTGAATTTCTCGACGAACGTCTTGTAGACTTTCTCCTGCACGAGGAACCGCGTCGGCGACACGCACACCTGTCCCGCGTTGCGATACTTTGCGGCGGCGAGAAGCTTGGCGGCCTTGTCGACATCCACGTCGTCGAACACGATCGCGGGGCTATGCCCGCCGAGCTCCATCGTGGCACGCTTCATGTGCTGACCAGCCATGGCGGCGAGATGCTTGCCGACCGCGGTCGAGCCCGTGAACGTGATCTTGCGGATCACCGGATGCGGGATCAGGTATTCCGAGATCTCGGCCGGAATGCCGTACACCAGGTTGATCACGCCTGCAGGCACTCCGGCATCGGCGAAGCACCGCACCAGCTCGGCGGGAGACGCCGGTGTCTCTTCAGGGGCCTTGATGATGATCGAGCAACCGGCGGCGAGCGCGCCCGAGATCTTGCGTACGGCCTGGTTGATGGGGAAGTTCCACGGCGAGAAGCCGGCGACAGGACCAACAGGCTGCTTCAGAACGAGTTGGTAGACGCCTTCGGCACGTGCGGGAATAACGCGGCCGTAGGCACGCTTGCCTTCCTCGGCAAACCAATCGATCACGTCGGCGCCCGCCAGCGTCTCTCCCTTGGCCTGGGCGAGCGGCTTGCCCTGCTCCATGGTGAGCAAATGCGCGATCTTGTCCGCGCGCTCGCGCAGCAGATCGCCCGCCTTGCGCATGATCTTGCTTCGATCGAACGCCGAAACCTTGCTCCAGGCATTGAAGCCCTTCTCTGCAGCCTCGAGGGCGCGGTCGAGATCGCCACGGTCAGCGTGTGCGACCTTGCCGATCGGCTCGGAGGTCGCTGGATTGAGAACCACGAGTGAGCGGTTCTGAGCCGCAGCGGTCCATTTGCCATCGATAAAGAGGGAAACATCGTTGTACACGGCAGACATCCTTTCTGCTTTCGCGGAACGTCAACTCGATTGATTGGGGCGACGTAGCGTCCTCCCGCCTCGCTCATATTCGCGCGCTGGCTTCGCAGGGGATCGACGGTGTGTCGGCGGCGATGGCGGGCGCGATCGCGAGGCCATGAGCGCCTCGCCACATCAGGATAGCACGGCATCGGGCTCTTCGCACGAAAGGCCTCGGGAGTCGGGCGGTGTGACGCGGTGCCGGATCGCATCGCAGGCCCGCAAGCGAGCAACGCTTACTGAGAATGAGAGACACCGGCTTCCTCCGACCCCGCCTCTCAGATCGCTATATTCAAACAGATATATCGTCAAGCGCATCGAAGAGGTCTTTGAGATCGTCCGAGCCTACCGTAGAATTAGACCAGTTAAAACTCAGCGGACGCCATCATGCCCCGCCTCACCTTGCGCATCGATTTCGAGAACGGCAGCCAGATCGGCCACGGGAAAATTCGTCTGCTCGAGCTCATCGCGCAGCACGGATCGATCAGCCGTGCGGCGAAGCAGATGAACATGTCCTACCGGCGGGCCTGGCTGCTCGCGGACGAGATGAATCGCATGTTCAAGTCTCCCGTCCTCGAGACGCAGCATGGTGGTGCGGGAGGCGGCGCGGCTCGCCTCACATCCTTCGGCCATGCCGTGATCGGGCACTATCGGGCGATAGAATCGCAGACAATGAAGACCTTCGGCAAGGAGCTTGCCGAACTCGAACGAGGTCTGAGCACCTGAGCGGATTCGGCCCCCACCAGCGGTGGGATATATCCGGTGGGAGTTATTGCTTGCATTTGTCGCAGGTGTCGCACTATGACCCATACTATCCGTTGGAATATATCGACAGGGTGAGAACATGCTCGTCTCTTCTCGTGCGCCATCCCGGCGGCAGGTGCAGTTCGCGTCGCTCGCGCTGTTGGCCTTTACGATTTTTGCCGCACCCGTCGCGGCTCGGGACGCAAAGGAGGTCAAGGTCGCCGTGGCCGCCAACTTCACCGCGCCCTCGAAGGAAATCGCTGCGGCGTTCGAGAAAGCAAAAGGGCACAAGGTGATCCTGAGCTTCGGCTCGACGGGCCAGCTCTATACCCAGATCACGCAGGCTGCACCGTTCGACATCTTCCTTGCGGCGGACCAGAAGACGCCGAAGAAGGCCGTCGACGAAGGCCACGCGATACCGGACAGCCGCTTCACCTATGCTGTCGGCAAGCTGGTTCTCTTCAGCAAGTCCAAGGATCTCGTCAAGGACGAGAGCACGTTGAAGGATGCCAAATTCCAGAAGATCGCCATTGCGAACCCGGTAACGGCACCGTACGGGGCCGCCGCGGTTGCAACCATGAAGGCTTTGGGCCTGTACGATACGCTCAGCCCCAAGATCGTGCAGGGCAATAATATCGCGCAGACCTTTCAGTTCGTCGATTCAGGCAATGCCGAACTGGGTTTCGTCGCGCTGAGCCAAGTGGTCAAGGTGAAGGACGGCTCGCGCTGGATCGTGCCCGGTAGATATCATGACGTCATCGCGCAGGATGCCGTGCTTCTGAAGACAGGGGCCGAGAACGAAGCCGCGCGGGCATTCATCGCCTTTCTCAAGGGTCCGGAGGCGCGCGCCGTGATCGAAAATTACGGCTACGGTGTCGCCGAATAAGGTATCGTGTGCATGCTCGATGTCCAGCAGCTGTGGTCGCCGATCCGATTGACGCTGGAGCTTGCGGCGATCACGACGGTTCTGCTGCTCGTCGTGGGGACACCGATCGGATGGTGGCTTGCGCGGTCGCGGGCACGCTGGAAGGAAGCCGTGGCGGCTGTCGTCGCCATGCCTCTCGTTCTCCCGCCGACTGTCCTGGGCTTCTATCTGCTGCTTCTGTTCGGACCGAGCGGTCCGGGCGGATGGGTGGCGCCGCTGTGGGGCGCGCGCACGATCGCCTTCACGTTCGAGGGCCTCGTGCTCGGCTCCGTGCTTTATTCGATGCCGTTTGTCGTCCAACCCATCCGCAACGCCTTCGAAGCGATGGGCGAGCGACCGCTCGAAGTTGCAGCAACACTGCGCGCATCTCCCTGGGACGCTTTCTGGTCGGTGGCCATTCCGCTGGCTCGACCGGGATTTCTCACGGCTGCCGTGCTGGGCTTCGCGCACACGGTGGGTGAGTTCGGCGTCGTGCTCATGATCGGCGGAAACATACCGAACGAGACGAAGGTCCTCTCCGTCGCCATCTACGACTATGTCGAAACACAGCAATGGACGGAGGCGCACATCCTTGCAGGAGGCATGGTGGTTTTCTCGTTCATCGTGATTTTGACGATGTTTACGCTCGAGAAGCGTGTCGGGCGGTCGAGACGATGACCAACGACGCCGGCGTGATTTCCGTCAGCCTCTCCGGCATGCTGGGCAACTTCTCGTTGAATGCGGCATTCGACGTTCCGGCGCGAGGCGTCACATCGCTTTTCGGCCCCTCCGGCTGCGGCAAGACAACAGTTCTGCGCTGCCTCGCCGGATTACAGCGTCTGTCCGGCCGGGTGATCGTCGACGGCGACGTCTGGCAGGACAGCCAAGCAGGTATTTTCCTTCCCCCCCACGAGCGGCACACCGGTTACGTGTTTCAGGAAGCGAGCCTCTTCCCGCATCTCTCGGTGGCAGACAATCTCCTCTACGGCGCGCGCCGCGTCAGGCGGTCGACTGTGAGGCAGAACGGTCCGAGCCTCGACGGCGTGGTGGACCTGCTCGGAATTCGCCACCTTCTGGATCGCGCCACGACGACGCTCTCGGGCGGGGAACGCCAGCGCGTTGCGGTCGGGCGGGCGCTTCTCTCCGCGCCGCGTGTCCTGCTGATGGACGAGCCGCTATCGGCGCTCGACCGCATGACCAAGGATGAGCTTCTGCCCTATTTCGAGCGCCTGCACGAGCAGCTTTCTCTGCCGATCCTTTACATCAGCCACGATTTCGCGGAGGTCGAGCGGCTCGCCGACACGCTCGTCCTCATGGAGAGAGGCCACGTCATCGCCAACGGTGCGCTCGGCGAACTGCAGACGGATCCGTCTCTGCCGCTCCTTTCGGCCCACGAGGCGACCGTCGTCCTCGAGGGCCGTGTCGAATCGATCGACGACCATTACGCGCTAACAACGCTCACGGTGCCGGGAGCACGCCTGACGGTCTCCGGCCGGCATGGCTCTGTGGGCGAGAAACGACGCCTCAGCATTGCCGCTTCCGACGTCAGCCTTGCACGATCCGCGCCGATCGACTCCACCCTCCTCAATTGCCTCCCTGCCCGCATCGTAGGCATCGAAGGCAGCCGGGACGCGCCGCAAGTCAGCGTTATCCTCGCGCTCGGAGACGGTGGCCGCGACAACCGGATCGCCGCCCGGATCACCCGAAAATCGCTCGAGCACCTGAACTTCCGCGCGGGCGACGACGTCTTCGCTCAGATCAAGAGCGTGGCGCTTGTTGCAGCGCGCGCGGCCTCGGATACCACCGGAAAAGAGTGATGATCACGCGATCATCACTCCAGCGAAGACCCGGTGTCGCCTGGATCGATTCTGGTAAACCAGATCAATCACGCGATCCCGGCTCGCCCCGCGCTGCACCGCGTCCGGGCGTCGCTTTTCATCTTACGAAACGGTAGTCGAAACCACTTTTGCCGTGCGGCTTGATGAGGCCCACCGTTGGCCTCGGAAAGTGAATCGGCAGGATCAGTGTCGGCGTATCGCAGACCCGGTTGAGGAACGAGCGGCGCGATTGGGCGGCCTCGGCACGATCGACGTCGAAGATGGTCGACCATTCCGGCTCCCGGCACTGCAGCGCATGGTGCATCATATCGCCCGTCACAACGGCACGCTGCCCCTTCGACTTGATGTTGATGCAGACGTGGCGTGGCGAGTGACCGGGGGTCGGCGTCAGCGAGAACGTGTCGTCGAGCTCGTACGTATTGTCGACCAGAAGCGCCTGCCCGGCCTCGACGACCGGGCGACAATTGTAGGTCCACACATTCCCCGGCGGATTGCGTCCCTCTTGCGTGGCCTTTTCCCAGTAGGCGTACTCGTCCTTGTGAAAGATGTACTTCGCATTCGGGAACGTCGGCACCCAGCGGCCGTCAACGAGGCGCGTGTTCCAGCCGGTGTGGTCGATGTGGAGATGCGTGCAGAAGACGTGCGTGATCTCGTCGAACGAAAGGCCGGCCTTCTCGAAATTATGCAGCCATGGCTTCTGGTCGAAATCGAAGGGAGGACCGTAGCCCTTGTCGCATCCGGTGCACGTATCGACCAGCACCACGTGCTTCGGCGTACGCACGACGAAGGTCTGGTACGTGATGCACATCAGGCCTGTCGCCGGATCGAAGACTTCGGGCTCGAGCGTCTGCAAATGCTCTTTCGCGGTCTCGTGATCGTACGACGGGAACATATCGACTGGGCGTCGCCAGGGTCCCTCGCGCTCGACAAGCGAGGTGATCGTCACCTCACCAACCGTTAATGCCTTCATGCCTCGCTCCTGGCGCCGATCGTTCACGTCTTGGACCTTGCAACGCTGCCACGGTCCTGCGGTCGCAACAACGGAAAAAGCCTCCGCAATGGGCTTCGCAAGCACCACGAAGCCGAACTGGATTTGCCTGTTCGACGGAACCTTGATGGGCCGAAATCGTTAACGCTGCGGGGAGAGCATCGACATTCGGACCCAGACAAAGCCATGACCACCTCCATTTCCGACCGGCCTGGCCGAGCCATCGAGCAGGCATTGCAACGCCTCAAGATCGAGCGTGCGGCATACGTTGCGCGCCTGACAGCCCTTCTCGAACGGGCAGGCGGCGGCAAGGATGTCGACGGCTATCTGGAGCGGATCGAGAACATCAACGCGGCCATGATCCGGCTCGCCTCGGTCAGCATGAGGCCTTGACGCGCCTCGAGCGCCCGAGTGTCACCGATACGCGCCCCTTGCGGTTCTGCCGCCTAATGTGGCATCGCCTCCTGTCAGGTAAGTGTGAAGCACGGGGGCGTTCGTGGAGACGTTCGACTACGTAATCGTCGGTGCCGGCTCGGCCGGCTGTGTCCTAGCCAACCGGCTGACGGCGGACGGCATAACCAGTGTCTGCCTCCTCGAGGCGGGTCCGCCGGACTGGTTGCCTTGGATTCATATCCCCGCCGGCTTCATCAAGACCTTCTACCATCCGGGCGTGAACTGGATGTACAGCATGGAGCCGTCCGAATGGACCGGCGGACGGCGCATTCACGCACCGCGCGGCAAGACGCTCGGCGGATCGTCGTCAATCAACGGACACATCTACAATCGCGGCCAGCCCCTCGATTTCGATACTTGGGCTCAAATGGGCAATCGAGGCTGGGGGTATGCGGACGTCCTTCCCTATTTCAAGCGACTCGAGGCGCGGCAGGGCGAGAGCGATGCGACCTACCGCGGCCGCGACGGCAGCCTGACGGTTTCCGACATCGACTGGACGCACCCGCTTTGCGAGGCATTCATCCAGGGTGCGGTCGAGGCCGGCATCCCGCGCAATCCCGACTACAACGGCGGCAAGCAAGAAGGCGTCGCCTACGCCCAGCGCACCATCCAGAACGGCAGGCGGGTGTCCACCGCACGGGCCTTTCTGCATCCCATCCGCAACCGGAGGAACCTCAGCGTTGTCACCGAGGCGCACGCCACAAGCCTCATCATGGAAGGCAAGCGGGTGCGCGGCGTACGCTATGCCAAGGGCGGCCGCGGTGGTCCCGCCATCGAGGTCCGGGCATCGCGCGAACTCATTCTGTGCGGCGGCACTTACAATTCACCGCAGCTCATGCAGCTTTCGGGGATCGGCTCGCCGGAGCTTCTGGCGCGTCATGGGATCGAAGTGCGGCACGCTTTGCGCGGCGTCGGCGAAAACCTCAAGGATCACTACGCGCCGCGCTTCGTTGCCCGGGTGAAGAACATCGAGACGATCAACGAGCGGGTGCGCGGGCTGAAGCTCGCTTCCGAGGTCGCGAAATGGGTGTTCCAGCGGAAGGGCATCCTGTCGCTCTCGCCGACGCTCGTTTATGCCTTCTGGCGATCGAACCCGGACATCGCGAACTCCGATATCCAGCTCACGTTCACGCCGGCCAGCTATCGCGAAGGCGTACAAGGCGAGCTCGAGCTGCAGCCCGGCATGACGGTCGCGTCGTGGCAGCAGCGCCCCGACAGCAAGGGCTATGTGCACATCCGCAGCTCGGACCCGTTCGAGGCGCCGATCATTCAGCCGAACTATCTCACCGAGGAAGGCGATCGCCGGGTTCTGCTGGCCGCGATGCGCCTTGCCCGCCGCCTGCTGGCATCGAAGCCGCTCGAACCCTACTACGATCATGAGGATTTCCCCGGCCCGAAGGTGCAGAGCGATGACGAGTTGCTCGGCGCTGCCAAGGAGCGTGGCACGACCACGTTCCACCCCAACGGCACCTGCCGCATGGGGCCGGAGACGGATCCGATGGCGGTTGTCGACGACCAGCTTCGGGTGCACGGCCTGCAGGGACTTAGAGTTGTCGATGCCTCGGTCATGCCGACCATGCTCTCGGCGAACCTCAATGCGGCAACGATGATGATCGCGGACAAGGCGTCGGACCTGATTCTCGGCAAGACGGCGCCGGAGCCGATCGTGGTGGCCACCTGAGCCGCGGGAGCCTCCGCGATGGTACAGAACCTTCTGTTCGTCGAAATCGTCCTGAAGGGGATCGGCGGCGCCTTGCTGCTGCTCTTCCCCCGCTCGCTCGCACGTGTATTGGGATTGCCGCCGGTGGGCGAGACGTTCTGGCCACGCCTGCTCGGTGCCCTGCTGATGGGTCTCGGGGTCGCAACGTTCCTCGATATGCAGCTCGTGGCGCGGAACGGGCTCGGGCTCGCGGGTCTTGTGGCGATCAACCTTGCCACGATGCTGGCTGTGATCGGCATGCTCATCATGGGGCGCGCCGGCCCTACCCGCCGCGGGCGCGTGGCCGTAATCCTCGCGATTGCGGTTCTGACCATCCTGTCGCTGTTCGAGCTGGCCTGGATATAGCCGCAGGATCACCTGCGGGTGCCGGTTAGGCCGGGCACGGCCTTTGCATTGCCGCGGACGAACATCGGCAATCGCATCGGATACGTCCCGCAATGACCCAGCTCCTTCTCCGCAATGGCTCTTTCGGAGATGTCGCCCCCAGTGTGGTTGCGCCTGCAATAGCAACTTCCGGTCGGTCGCGGCAGGCCGGCGATGTTACGGGTATCGAATGGTCCCTCGTTACGACAATCGAGGCCTTCGAAGCGCTCGAGGACGACTGGAATGCCTTGCACCGGGCAGTTGGTCACAAGTCGCATGCTTTCCAGAGCTTCAACTGGTGCTGGCACTGGTGCCGCCACTATCTTGGAGACGGCAGGACGGGACCATCGCTCGCCATTGTGACGGGGCGGATCGGTGCGCGCCTCGCCCTCGTCATGCCGCTGGTCACCCAGCGCAAATCGGGGCTGATGGAGCTTACATGGCTCGGCGAGCCGGTCTCGCAGTACGGGGACTTGCTTGCCGCTCCAGCAGCCGCAGCCATCGAGCATCTGGAGGCGGCCTGGCGCTTTGCAGTGACCCAAAGCCGTGCAGATGTCGCCAATCTGAGACGCGTGCGGGACGATGCCATCGCTGCGCGCCTCTTCGACCACCTCGCCGCCGAGGTAACAACGGCAGAGGAGGCTCCGTTCCTCGAGCTGAGCGCAGACCGGTGTTTCAAGGGGTGGGAGAACCGCCGCAAGCCAAGGGCCATCAAGAATCGGCGACGTCAGGAGCGCCGGCTCGCCGAGCAGGGCGAGATTCGCTTCGTCGCACTGACCGGGAGCGAGGAAGCGGCGGCATTGGCGGCACATGCCGTGCGACTGAAGCGGGATACGCTCGCCGACAAAGGCGACATCTCGCTCACGCTCGCTGATCCACGCTTCGAGCGCTTCTTCGCCGACGTCGTGCACGGTTGCGGACGACCGGCGGGCGCAACGGTGCTCGCCCTGACATCGCAGGGCACGCCGGCGGCCCTCAAGATCCTCATCGAAACGAAGGACGCGGCTTTCCTCCACGTCGCCGTCTTCGAACCCCGCTTCGAGAAATGCGGCGTTGGCGCGTTACTCCTCGAGCACGCCATTGGACGCACGATCACGGATGGACGGCGCGAGTTCGACCTTCTGCCCCCTCGCCACAACTATAAGTTGGATTTCGCTGACGGCAGCGTCTTCGTGCGTGATTACGCTGTCGCGCTTTCAGCCAAGGGTTGGGTGTACACGCGCGGCGTTCTCAAGCTCCGGAGCCGCATCAAACGCGCAATCACAAAGATGCCGAAATCGGTCCGTCGCGTGATCGGCCGGCTCGCCAGCTCGTCTGTCGCAAGCCGATCGGGCACAGCTGCAACCAACCATCATTCGGCGGCCTGACGCGCCTCGGCGGCGACTCGCTCGTCGATACGCTCCTCGATAACCGTGCGGAAGTTGCGCAGGAACCCCTGGATCGGCCACACCGCACCTTCGCCGAACGCGCAGATCGTGTGGCCCTCGACCTGTTTCGTGACGCTGAACAGCAGGTCGATCTCATCCTTCGTTGCATCGCCGCGCACCATGCGCTCCATGAGGCGCCAGATCCAGGCGACGCCCTCGCGACACGGCGTGCACTGCCCGCAGCTCTCGTGCTTGTAGAAGTATGCGATCCGGGCAAATGCCTTGATGATGTCCGTCGACCGGTCCATCACGATCACCGCGGCGGTGCCGAGGCCCGACTTGAGCGCCGCCATGGCATCGAAGTCCATCAGCAGCTCCTGGCAGTCCTTCGCTGCGATGCAAGGCATCGACGAGCCGCCCGGGATAACGGCGAGCAGGTTTTCCCAGCCACCGCGGACTCCGCCCGCGTGCTTTTCGAGAAGCTCGCGCAACGGGATCGACATGGACTCCTCGACCACGCATGGCTTGTTCACGTGGCCTGAGATCTGGAAGAGCTTGGTGCCGGTGTTGTTGGGACGGCCGAAGCTCGAGAACCATGCCGAACCGCGCCGCAGGATGGTCGGCACGACAGCAATCGATTCGACGTTGTTGACGGTCGTCGGCGAGCCGTAGAGGCCCGTATTGGCCGGGAAAGGCGGCTTCAGGCGCGGCTGGCCCTTCTTGCCTTCGAGGCTTTCGAGAAGCGCCGTCTCCTCGCCGCAGATGTAGGCACCGGCGCCATGGTGGACGATGAGGTCGAAATCCCAGCCGTGAATGTTGTTCTTGCCGATCAGCTTGGCATCGTAGGCCTGCTGGACGGCGGCCTCCAGATGCTCGCGCTCGCGAATGAACTCGCCCCGCACGTAGACGAAACACGTGTGCGCCCGCATCGCGAACGACGCCAGCAGGCAGCCTTCGACGAGATGGTGCGGATCGTGCCGCATGATCTCGCGATCCTTGCAGGAGCCTGGCTCTGACTCGTCGGCGTTGACCACCAGATAGGACGGCCGCGGATCGTTCTTCGGCATGAACGACCACTTGAGGCCCGTCGGAAAGCCGGCGCCGCCGCGGCCACGCAGTCCCGAAGCCTTGATCTCGTTGATGATCCAGTCGTGGCCCTTGTCGATGATGCGCTTGGTATCGTCCCAAAGTCCGCGCTTGCGGGCACCTTCCAGTGTCCAGTCGTGGAACCCGTAGATGTTCGTGAAAATGCGGTCTTTGTCAGCGAGCATCTCGTTTTTCCGCCTGAGGTCCCTGAAGGATCCGGAGTTTCCAAAGAAGGAGGCCGACAATGGCGGCCTGAACGGCGAGCAGACCAACCAGATAGAGCATAAGCTGCTGCTCGCTCAACCCGTTATCGAGGACGAACAGATAGATCAGCCCCGGCAACAGCACCAGAAGGACCGCCGCCGCATCGAGGACGATGAACAGCATGAGCCGGCGCTGGTACGCCGCATTGCCCTCGTCGCTGCCCTCGACGCGCCGGATGGCTGCCTCCCGTCACCGATTCACGCCTTCGCCTGCGCCTCGGCTGCCGCCTTTGCGGCAGCTTCTGCGGCGGCCTTCTCGCGCTCGGCAAAGGCCGTTTGCCAGCTCCCGACCTTGGAGCCGTCGTAGAGACCGGCATCCTGGAGCGTGGTAGCTTTGCCCTCCGGCGACGACGCTTTACGGCCGATCTGACTACCCGGCGGCGGCGGATTTCCGGCGGCAAATCCATCGAGGACCTGCTCGAAACGCTCAGGCGTGAGATCCTCCCAAACGTCTTTCAGGATCTGGACGACCGGTGCGTTGGCACATGCGCCAATGCACTCGACCTCCTCCCAAGAAAAATTCCCGTCGGCCGAGAGATGATGCGGGTCGTGATGGATGCGCGCCCTGCACACCTCCATGAGACCCTCGGAGCCGCGGAGCATGCATGGCGTCGTGCCGCACACCTGGAAATGGGCCTTCCGGCCCACCGGCGAGAGCTGGAACATGGTGTAGAAGGTGGCGATCTCGTAGACGCGGATGTAGGCCATGCCCAGCATGTCGGCCACAGCGCGAATCGCGGGCTCCGTGGTCCACCCCTCCTGCTCCTGCGCGCGCCACAGCAACGGGATGACGGCCGACGCCTGCTTGCCGGGCGGATACTGTGCGATCCGGGCCTTCGCCCACTCGAGATTTTCAGGCGTGAAGGCGAACGAGGCGGGCTGCTCGGGGTTAAGGCGGCGGACGGCCATGATGTCCTTCTCAGAGCAAGGCTTTTAGCGTTTGGTGAGCGGCGATGCGTCACCCGGCGGTTGCGGCTGCGTAATACCACGATCACGGTCGGCGATGTCAGCCTCGCGCTCAGTTGCCGCAGGAGCACGCGACGTTATGGCATCCGGCGGAGTTAATGACGCGTCCACCATCGAGATGTGCGAGGCGGCTGTCATCCAGAGCACCAGAAGCGCGACGACCGAAATCGGCGCAAGGAGGAGGGCCGACTGGGCCGCCACCCGCATCAGCGCAGTCCATCCGAAAGCGCCGATAACTCCCAGAAATGGCAGGTAATAGATCGAAGTCCCGCCTCGGGCCACGGCGAACAGCGCGGCAAAGAAAACGGCGAACAGGCCGATGGCGATCGGCAATCCCGGCCGATGCGCCTGCCATTCTCCCATCGGCCAGCCATTATGAATGGCAAACCACCGATACATTGCCAGCGAAAGCCCCCAGGCAAAGGCAGCAACGGCCAGCCAGAACATCCAATCGATGGGCATCGAACGCTCCCTTCAGGCGCCCGGGCGGGCGCGGCAGTCCTCATCCCGGCCCCTTTATGATTCGTTCTCGTCCAATGCGCCAGTCCCCTTGCTTCACAGACAACGATCAGGCGCTGACGCCCCATGTGACCGGATCGTTGCGGGGCAGCCAACGAGCGGCATGAACACAGATCACGGCGCAGCGAAAGGTTGCATCAGCCGGCCGCGATGCGACGCAGGCCTTCGGCGCCGCCATCTTGCTTACCGCCTTACCGGCGCCAGTCTTGACCGCGCCGACGGTTTTGGTTCTTTGACGATTGCGTTTCGGTTGGGAGACGCGCCGACGAGGGCGTACGGGCTTTCGCATGCCAGATACGAGCACGGCTGGACATCATTTCTCCGCGCAAATGCTCGAGGCGGCGCTTCAAACGGCTGTTGAGGCGGTGGTCATCATCGATGAGCGCGGCATCATCCGGACCGTCAATCCGGCGACGACGACCGTGTTCGGGTTTCAGACCGACGAGCTTGTCGGTCATAACGTCAGCACGTTGATGCCGGAACCGTTCCGCAGCCGGCATGACGGATATATCCGTCATCATCTCGATACCGGCGAACGCAAGATAATCGGTACGGGACGGCATGTGATGGCGCGCCACAAGAGCGGCGCGATCTTTCCCGTCCACCTGGCCGTGAGCGCATTCGAGCATGAGGGGGCACGCTATTTCACGGGGATCATCCACGATCTCTCCAAGCGGAATGACGCGGCCGTCCTGCGCGAGCAGACGCTTCTGCAAAGTATTTTCAATCAACTGCCTGAAGCCGTCCTCGTCAGCGATCATGCAGGGACGATCGCGCTTTGCAATCCGGCGGTGGGACGGGTGTTTGGCTACTCTCCCGAGGAGCTGATCGGGCAGACCACCACCCTGCTTTACAAGGACGATGCGGAAGCGCTGCGCGTCCGCGCCCTCAAGGGCGGCTTGAGTGACCAGGAGTTCCACCCGCCGTCCACGGTTACGTTCCGGCGCGCATCCGGCGAAGTCTTTCCTGCCGAAACGGTGATTTCGCTGCTTCGCGGCGAGCGCGGGGAATCCGTCGGCTTTCTGTTTCTGGTGCGCGACATCAGCAGACAGGTGGCGCAAGACGAAGCGCTGCGGAAGTCACAGCGTCTCGAGGCCATAGGTCAGCTGACAGGCGGCATTGCGCACGATTTCAACAACCTGTTGACCATCATCACGGGAAATCACGAGCTTCTGGAAATGGAGCTCGAGGACAGCGAGCAGCTGGATCTGCTTTCGCGGGCCAACAATGCAGCGCTGATGGGTGCCCGGTTGACGAACCGGCTGCTCACTTTTGCGCGTCGCAGGCTGCTCGAGCCTGCCGTGCTGGATCTCAACGAGCAGATCCTGGGGATGGCGGAAATGCTGGGACGCACACTCGGCGAGTCCATCGTTTTCGGAACCGTGCTCGCCCCGGGACTTTGGAGCGTACGAGCCGACCCCGGCGAGATCGAGAACGCCGTTCTCAATCTCGCGATCAATGCGCGCGATGCGATGCTCGGAGGTGGTCGGCTGACCATCGAGACAAGCAATGTCATTCTGGATGACGCGGACGTCGTTGCGGAGCCCGGTCTCGCACCCGGCGAATTCGTCCAGCTCAGCGTATCCGATACGGGCACCGGCATGAGCCGCGCAGTCCTGGCGCAGGCATTCGAGCCATT